>ERZ778515.357-NODE-357-length-39937-cov-7.164560_pt1 | contig 39937 bp, 28 predicted proteins | sample MGYA00510343_ERZ778515 | MGnify/ENA primary metagenome ERZ778515 (study PRJEB29527, sample SAMN07138965) | mouse gut metagenome | material: feces | host: mouse | place: China:Nanjing | collected 2016-01-25 ...
AACATAAAGCCAGACGCACATATCATTAGTCCTGTTATCCGCATCTTTGTCAAATAACTTCCGCAAGCCATCACGATTTTGAATAAATTTTTCCATAAGATCATCACAGTATTCTTTCACTCCCAGCTTGCCAATATACTGTATGAAGCATTTTATAAATTCCCTGTACTTGTCATGGTTTTTCTGAAAACAGGTCAGTTTATCTCTGTCAACACTTTTCCGAGTCCCCATTTGCCGTCTTTCTCGACATAGGCTACGGGGCTGTTTCCGTCGACCGTCATAATTGCGGTGTGGCTTTCCCCGTCACGATTGAAAGAGGCGTTTACACATGAAATATTAGGGTCGGCGAGTACTGATGTATATTCCGGTTCGAGAATCACTTTTCCGGTGCGGTCTATAAAGCTCCATTTGTCATTGTTGTCGCATACGGCGGCTATACCTTCGCTGAAACGGCTGGAATGCTTCCATGTGCATGGTATAACTTCTTTGCCTTCGATATCGATGAATCCGTAATGCCCGTTGCTTACGGCAGCGAATCCTTCATAGAAAGAATCGATCCATTCATATCCTTCGGGAGTGAGCGTGGTTTTGCCGTCGGTGTCGATGAACGTCTGGATCGTACAGTCTAAGTTGCGGTCGTGCATTCCTACCAGAGCCAGTCCGCACGAAAAGTCTTGGGCCGAGTCGTAGATTGCGGGAATACATAGTTCTCCACTACGATTTATGTATCCGAAGTGGCCGTTGATGTGTACGATTGCCCGGCTATAGTGGAATTCAGCCGGTGCTGATTCGAATATGGCGTTTTCGGATACAGGCACTCCGCGGCGGTTTACTATGGTCCATCGGTCGCCGATGCGCACGGAGGCCAGCCCTTCGGAAAAAGGCATGGCGCTGTCAAATGCGGGTCGGATGGCGATTTCTCGGTTTTCGTCGATGTAGCCCCAGCGACCGTCGATACACACCGAGGCCATTCCGTCGGCGAAATCGTAGGCGTTGTCAAAGACGGGATTTACGAGTATTTTGCCGTCGGGGTCGGCATAGCCCCACATGCCGTCGATTTGGACGGGATACATGTCGAGCGCCATCGCTTCTGGATGGCAGATCGCGATGGCTGCAAATGCAGTGGCAATCAGTCTGCTTAGTGTTTTCATCGTATTCCTTGTTGTGGCTTTTTTATATTTTTCCGCTGTCGTTTATCAGGTCGAGGATCTGGTCGGGGGTCGAAACTATATGATTGGCATAAGCCTGGCGTAGCTCGAGAACGGAACGGAACCCCCATGATACTCCCGCTGATTCGATACATGCACGCCTTGCTGTTTCCATATCCACGCCGGAATCGCCTATATATAGAGTGTCCGCTTTCGGGGTGGGGCATAAGCCGAGAGCTTTGAATACGATGGAGGGATCCGGTTTTGCCGGCAGTCCGTCGACGTGGCCAAGAACGGCCCGGAAGTTTGCCGACGGGAAAAAATGCTTAATAAGTCGTTGTACCGCGCTCTCGTATTTATTGGACGTTACTGCCAGATTTATGCCGCGTGCGGTCAGTTCGTTGAGCAGTTCGGGGATTCCGCGGTAAGGCGTTGTGGCATCGCAGAGGTGTTCGTCATAATAGGCGCGGAATTCGGCGAGCATGCGTTTGACTATGCTTTCGTCGTTTCTGGCTTCGGCAGGCAATGCACGTTCGATGAGCTTGCGCACGCCGTTGCCTACCATAGTGGGGTAGACCCATAGCCCATGGCGCGGATAGCCGAGCGATTCGAGTGCGTGGTTGGTCGCGGTCGCCAGGTCGTCGATTGTGTTCAGCAGTGTGCCGTCGAGGTCGAAGATGATGTATGATTTCATGGCTTGTCAGAACGGATAGCCCACGGAGAAATGAAAATTGGCGTCGCGGCTCCATTTGGGATGGATAAGCGGCCATTCTTCCTGGTTCATGGCGGGGTTGTGGGCTTTGAACCCCAGGTCGAAGCGAAGCAGGAAATAGGTGAAGTCCATGCGCAGGCCGATGCCGTAGGCAGCGGCTATCTGCTTGTAGAAAGTGTCGAAACGGAACATGCCTCCGGGCTGGTTTTCGTAGTCGTGTACGGTCCAGATGTTGCCGGCATCGATGAATACGGCTCCTTCGAGCACCCAGAACAGTTTGGCGCGGTACTCAAGGCTCAGGTCGAGGCGTATGTCGCCGCATTGGTTGATGAAGTCGGTCACGGAATTCCGGGCGTCATACGAACCGGGACCGAGTGTGCGCACCCCCCAGCCTCGCACTCCGTTGGCACCGCCGGCGTAGAAGCGTTTCTCAAACGGTACCATCGAGGAATTTCCGTAAGGGTATGCGATACCGGCTCCGACGTGGAACGACAATGCGTTCCGGCGGTCGAAGTTCCGGGTGTAGGTATAATCCACCTCTCCCTTGACATATTGCGCGTACTGTATGCCGAGTATTTTATACACATTGTCCGAACGGTGTTGCCCTACCGCCGATGAAAAGGCATAGAGCAGGTTGCCTGCCGTTTCGGCGGATACACGCAGGGTAGTGACGTATGGCTGAAGGCTGAAACCGCCGCTGCCGGTAGCATTTGCCAACCGTCGGTTGGAATGGTAATATGTATAGCCCATACGCATGATGAAGTGGTCTTCGTAGCTGTAGCGCAGCAGTGGATTCGAAGGGGCTATCTGGTCGATGAAGTCGATGGTCGATTGTGGCAGGCGCACATAATTTATGTCGATCAGGTCATAGGTATGACGGCGCAGGTCGGCGACCCGTTGTTGTTGCCATTTCCATTTCCAGGCTGCGCCGGCGATTATACGGGTATATTCCGGGCGCTCCTGATAGTTGAACGATACGGCGAATTCGGTCGATGCGAGGATTCGTTGTTTGAACGATTTGGATAAAAATGGGCATTTGAATTGCGGAAAGGTGATTCCTGTTTCGGCGGCATACTCCGAATAGCGTTTGTTGATAAGTCCGTCGAGGTTGCCGGAGAGGCTTTCGTAGGATGCGCGGAATTTTGTTGTCAGCAGTTCGGAGCCGCGGGCCAGATTCCGGTGCTGATAAGTAAGTCCGAGTCCGAATCCGAGGTCGCCTTCGGAGTTTGTTCCTTCGAGTTCGACGGCGGCACTTTGCTTTTTGTTGCGCGACAGATATATGTAGGCATCAAGCATTGCTCTGTCGTCGGTGCTGCCGTAATGCTTAAGTTCGATGTTTACGAATTTAAGTATCGAGAGCCGTCCGAGTGCCTGGTATGTACGGTCGACAGATACGGCGGAGTAAGGGACACCGGGAGTTATATAGCAGCATTCGTCGAGGGTCGACGGTTTTATGTAACGGTCCTTGCCATAGATGATCGTCAGCTGGCGGTAGTCTACGGTGTCGCGGACTTCTTCATGCCGGCGTTCGGAGAGAGTGGTGGCGTCGGCATCGAATACAAAGAAGACCTTGCGCACTATATATCTTAGGTGATGGCGCACTTTGTCGGTGTTTGAACTGTCGCCGCTGACGGATGTAGGAAGCGCAGACGGGTTATTAAGCCTGAGAGTGAGTCCGAGTTTTTTGTTTCCGGCTATGGTATCGGCTGAGAATGTTATGTACTCCCGGTTGAAATCGTAGTATCCGGCGTTGCGCAGTTGCGCGGTTATGCGTGTACGTTCGTTGTCGAGATTCGTGCGGTCGAAAAGGTCGCCGGGGCGTATGACGGATTTTGCCGTGTCTGTCATCACAATGGCATGAAGGGCATGGTCGGGAATATCGTAGGCAAGCGAGGTGATGCGGTGGGGCTTTCCTGCGTGGATATTATATGATACTCTCATGCGTTTTGTTTTGCTGACGGTATCGACCTCGACACGGGCGTCAAGATATCCACGGTTGACCAGAGCCTGATGCAACTGTCGCTGTGAGGCTTCTGTAAGATCCTCGTCGTAGATTACGGGCGCTTCGCCAAGGCGTCTGAGCCATCGGTTCCACCATTTGGTGCTGTCGCGTCCGGAGAGGCAATAGGTCGACAGCTGTAGTTTCGCAAATCCGAAAATTTTATGGTTAGGTCGCTGACGCAGAAAATTATACAGTTCGTCTGTCGGAACGTCTTCCGAGTCGTTTATTCGTATGTTGACTTTGTCAAGCAGGTAACTGTCGTCGGGTACATGCCGGGTTGTGCTACAACCGGCACATAGCATGGCTATGGCCATCATCAATGCCACCAGGCATGGCGACGTTACGCTCTTTTTTTTCACGTCTGCAAATATAGTGAAAAAATCAGTATGGCAACGTGAAGACAAAACGGGCGCCCTGACGGTAAGAACTGTCCACCGTAACGCTTGCTCCGAGCAGACGGCTTATCAGGCGGACTATATATAATCCCATTCCGGTTCCCCGCACGGTTGAATCGAGTTGCCGGAAGTTCTCGAAGATGGTTTCTTCCTGTCCTGCCGGTATGCCTATGCCTGTGTCTTCGACAGTGAATCGTACAAGCCGTTTTTCGGTGGATATTTCGTAGAATAACGTTACGTGCCCGCGTTCGGTGAATTTTATGCCGTTTGAGAGCAGGTTTGTCAGGATTTGGGTTATACGGTGTTCGTCGGCAGGTATTTCTGCGTTTTTCTCACCGCGTAGAAAGTTTACTTCGACTTCCGGTTTCATCAGAGGACGTACACTGTCGACAGCCATCTGGCATAGCTTGTCGAGATCGACCTGTTTTTTCTGGATGCTAATTTCCGTGCGTTCGAGCGACGCTATGTCGAGCACGTCGCTGACGAGTGTGAACAGCAGGCGGCTGTTCAGTTCCACGATGTTGGCGAAACGGCTGAGATAACGTCTTTGGGCTTCGGGAATACAGTCCACGATAAGTTGTGAGTACTCTGTGATTGCTGCGAGAGGAGTACGCACTTCGTGGCTCATGTTGTTTATAAAGTTGCTTTTTTGCTGTTCTGCGATTTTGGCCTGGTCGCGGGCTTTGATAAGTTCGCCTTTCAGTCGTTCGAGTTTGTCGCGTTCGTTGCTGAGCTGTTTGTTCGATTCCGCAAGGTTCAGTGTCAGTTGGCGCCCCTGATTTATTTTGCGTACAAGAACCATTATGGCTATAAGGAGGACAATCACGGTTATACATGCCATCAGAAACGCGATCTGTTTTAAACGTCGGCGTGTGTGGTTCAGTTCCATGGTTTCGGCTATGTTCTGCGCCTTGAGTCCGTTCACGTCATAGATAATTTGCAGTTCGCGTGTTTTTTCGACTGCTTTGTCGTGGAGTTGCTGCTTGAGTATTTCGTTATGCTCCAGAGCGGCCTCGAGTTGGGTTTTGTCGTCGCCGACAGCTTTTGCTGCCTCCATCAGGAATTTTGTGTAGCGAGGCCGGAACTCCGAGTCGGGTTGAATGCTCAGTTCGGCTTTGATCGATTGTATGGCTTTGTCGTATTGATTTGTCGCCATCTGGTAAAAGATGTCTACGCGTCGGCTGTTATTGAAGTCGGCGGCGATTTCCTCGTTTTTATCGACGAGTTCGCGGATAGCATTGTAGTACGAAGTGATTTCAGCTCGGCTGAGTTCCGGATAGTTTCCTAAAAGCCGGCGGTAGCAGATATAGCGGTTGCGGTCATAATTGCGGAATTTTCGTCCGTGTGCATGATAGTCGGCTTCAAGCCTGTCTATTGATGCAAGCAGGTTTCGGTCGGCCTCGACTGCACGGTAATGGCGATCGTTTCGTGAAAAAGCAAGGGCGCAGCGTGTGTAGAACAAGTTGCGTACAGCTCCGGAGTGGCTGGGCATCTGCATTATAAGTTCGTCAAGCTGATCTACATATTTCTCGAGCATTTCTCCGTGTGTAACCCGAGAAATAAGGCCGCATATATTATAAAGACGGATTATGCGTTCGTTGATGTCGGCGGGAGGATTTAGGCTGTATGCGCCTATAAGCGAACTTATGCGGTCTATCAGCAGGTCGTTTGCCGCACTGCTTGTGGCTCGTGAGTTTCTGAGCATGCTGACGAATACTCTGGTTTCGTTGGCATCCGTGCTTATCGGAAACTTGGCTACAATATTTTCGATCTCATCTAGAATGGAGTCGTTCGACTGGTGGTAGTTGGCTTTCTGTCGCAAAATGTCGAGCCGCGCTTCCGTATCGCCGGCACGACCGGCTACATTATAGATGCTGTCGAACATTTCGGATTTTTTTCTGTGGGTGTCGATGTCGAATATGTGGTAAAGCAGTAGAAGGCTGTCGGATGGAGTCTTGCTCTGTTTCAGAATATGGCAGATGCTGTCAATACTGTGGCTTTTTGACGGTGTGATCGCTTCGGCGCTGTGTGATGCGGCGCAGAAGGCAAGTATTGAAATAATGATGCCCCGTATGTATTTTACTCGTATGTTCATAATTTTGCTTTGGCTAGCAAATGTAGTCAACTTATTTATAAAAAAGTAGTTCGCAGGCAATTTTTTTGAAAGAAGCGTGTTGTTGGCCTTTATTTTCCGTAGAAACAGCTGTGTGATCATCGTTTATGAGTGTGTGCTGTTGCAAAATGATACTTGTTATGTGGTTTTATTTGTGCAAAAAAATGTTTTGTGGTTATATCCTTGCTTTTTGAAATTAAAAGGTGAAAAATATTTTGCAGATGTGAAAAAAGTTTTCTAAGTTTGCGCTGTTGCCACATGACGGCATCGTTTTGAATCAAATAAACCGGATAAGCCGACGCATCGTATCAATTTTCCACTAAAAATAAATAGAGTATAAACACATGTATCACTTCTAATTTATCTTATATGAAAAAACAGTTACTTTCTGCCGCATACGCCGTTCTTTGCGGCATTACCGCTATGGCGGCTCCAGGCGACCTTTTTTATGAGGATTTTGAAGGGCAAACCATTACCGTAAGTCAGGAATACATCGACCTGGATATCGACGGTTGGGATGTAGTCAAAAGTAATCCTGACTCGTCACGACCGTTCTATTGGTGCATTTCCCGCGACACCAAGGGTGAAGGTGCGGCCTTGCAAGTAGTAAACGTCAAGGCGTGGATTGATCCTTCGAAAGCAACCTATTCCGACACTGATGTAACGTTAAAAAAAGGTTATGACTGGCTTGTGACGCCTGAAATGACACTTCAGGGCGGCTACGAGCTGGCATTCCAGTGGAAGAGTTCGTCGCAGGCACTCGACAAAAAGCAGTACGACCTGCGCGTATTCGTGCTTGAAGAAGGACAGACTGTCGGCGAGCTTGATGAAAACGGTCATATATTTTCGTTCACCGACCCTGACATGTTACTTGAGAGCGGAGTGCAGCCGACTGACTATGGTTTTTATACCGTTCCCTGGGTAGGATGGACAAATTATGTATCTAAAATCGATCTCACACCTTGGGCCGGTAAGAAAATCCGTGTCGCTTTCGGTTATTATATCACCGGAGTCGTAGGCAACTATTCCGGACGTATTGATGCCGTCAACAGCATTGAACTGGATAATATACGCGTTTATGCCAATCAGGCGGCTCAGACTCCTGTCCCGACTCTCAGCTCCGATCGCTGGGATTTCGGTCAGGTTTATGTCGGCGCCTCGATGCGTTCAGACGCCATCACATTAACCAACACCGGTGCGGCCGGTCTTAAAATTACCGATGTAGTGGCTCCGGAGGGCTTTGAGGTGGTATTTGACCGTAAGCTTGAAGATATCAATCTGAAAAAGAACGAGTCGATGCAGTTCCAGGTGCTTTATAAAGCCTCTATGACATCATCGGCATCCGGCAACATAGTAATAAAGACCAACGGATCTGACGCGACCATGGCTGTAAGCGTATCGAAGCAGATGCTTGCGGCCGACGAGGCTTTTGAGGGCTTCGAGGGTGAAGTTTTTCCTCCTGCCGGATGGACCAATCTCCAATGGGGAGCTACCGAGGCATATATTGAAGGATCAAAGGCTGCTACCCCGCGCGCCTATTATCAGGAAAAGAACTACCTGCGTTCGCCGCGTATCGATGCCACCCGCGGGCCTGTTTCGATTTCGTTCAATTATGCCGATTTCTACAGCAGCGACGACGACACCGGTGCCGATACCGAAGTCCGTATTGAATTCTCATCCGACGGCGGTGCCACTTGGAGCGTCGTGGATACTTATGACTATCAGGATGTATATAATACAATCCTGCGTAAATCCTATACCCGCGAAGCTGCTTCCGACAATTGCTACTGGCAGTTTGTCTGGGATCTCACATATTATGACTCCGAAACAGGAGCAAATGCAGGCCTTTTCTATCTCGATGCTGTTGTTCTCAACGGAATCTATGGTGCCGGCGGCGCTCCTTCAGCTACTACGGCCGTCAAACCGACTGCCGATTCAGGTGAAATTTTCTCGCGAGGTGTGACTCTCGAATGGGCGCCGGCACAGTTTGCGACCGGTTATAAACTCTATGTCGGCAGTGATGCCGCTGCGAGCAATATTGTGAATGGTACAGACCTTGGAAATGTACTGTCGTACACACTCCCCGACCTGGCGTATTCAACTACCTATAACTGGAAAGTCGTGCCTTATAACGCCAAGGGCGACGCCGTTTCATGCCCCACTTGGATGTTCCGTACTATTTCGGATCCGACAATCACCAACCTGCCATATTTCGAAGGTTTCGACAACGGTGTGCCTCCTTTGGGATGGAATATGATAGCTTCCGGCAGGACATGCTGGGATTCCAACACTCTTGCTCCTTACGGCGGTACGGCTTCGGCTATGGCTAATGCCCGTTCCGACGGCAATACTGCAATTCTTGAAACACCCGATGTGGTGGTGAACGAACCGTCATTTGTAACTTTCTACTGGGGCGATGACGTGGCTATTGATCTTGTGAAAGACACACTTGGACAGGCAGTCAATACAACCAAAGGATCCGACGGTATTTCCGACGTAAGCTTCGAGATTCTTGTCGACGGTACGTGGACGCGTCTGGCGCTCCTGTCTGATAAGAACAACAAGTACTGGATCCGTGAGCGCTTTGACCTCTCTCCGTATATAGGTAAGACCGTCGCATTCCGCTGGGTATATACCTATTATGATTACATGCGTACTACCGGCGCTTGTATCGACCAGTTCTCAATCGAATCGGCTATGCCGGTGAAACTCTCCTTCAACGCCACTGACTGGGATGCCGGCAAGGTCAACGCAACGGAAAGTTTCGATACGGAAACCGCATTCACCATTTATAACGACGGTTCGCAGGATGCCGAAATCAAGGCTGTGACATTCACACATCCGAACTTCCGCAGCAGCCTCAAGGCAGGGCAGAAGATCGCCGCCGGAAAAGCTGTTAACTTCTCGCTTGGATTCAGCGGAAACGATGCGAATAGCACACTTACAGGTGTCATGACTGTCGAAACGGCAGACGGGGCTTCCGCTTCATTGCCTGTTCGAGCCGAAGTGCTTCCGTCCGATACCCGTTTCTTTGGATTCGAACGCGACGTATGGGGTACCAAAAAACCTGCCGGCCTGACGACTGTCGATGTCGACCGGTTCAATACAATATCCTTGATGGTTGTCGACTATCCGTGTCGCGGAGAGGCATTCGCATTTGCTGTCATGAATTATAAGAAGTCAGACTGGAGCATCTGTTATCCTCACACCGGCGACCAGTGTTTGGTGACATTCGGTGCCGACGGCGACGGACGTTCAGTGGAAGACTGGATCATATCGCCATCGATGGTGGCTACGGCCGATACAGAATTTGAATTCTGGTGCCGCGACTATCTCAAGTCCGACGATGACCGTTTCGGTCAGGGTCGCGCTTGTGTCATGGTCAGCACGGAAGGACCCGATGATCTTTCGAAGTTCGAGATGGTAAGCTCGAATATGGTGCCCCGGCCTGAAAAAGAGGAATACACGGCATTCCGTACCCATCTGGGCAAATACGCCGGCAAGAAAATATGGGTGGGTCTGCGACACACTGTAACAGATGGTCTGGCTTATTTCTATGACGATCTGTGTTTCACACATGTGAGTGATTTCGCAGCCGGAAATCTGACATTTACAGTCGACGACAAGGCCGCTATATCTGTTTATCCGAATCCTGTGGCCGATGTCCTCAATATTGCAGGTGTTGAAGCCGCTGACCTGACGGTATATTCCGCATCCGGCTCGGTTGTCACAAAAGCAGAACAAGCCTCCTCTATCGAGGTTGACACTCTCGCTCCCGGTGCATATATCATAGTTATAGCTACAGACTCCGACGTACAGACACGCCGCTTCATCAAACGGTAGATTTATAAGATCTGCCGGGCTTCTGCTCCTGCTTGCCCGGCAGATCTTATACAAAGGAATTTCCCGATTATCAAACAAAATACACACATTTGCAATGAAACAGACATTTACAAGACTGCTGAGTCTGCTTGCAGTTGCCGGTTCTGCTTTGGCCGCATATTGCGGGCCGGCCCTGACCATAACTGATGCGTCGATGACAAAGCTGACCACGGCGTCGAAACTCTATGCCGAAAGCGACAACGTGATCCGTTGTGTGAAATTTAATGTTACGCTGGAGAACACCGGCGATGCCGAGGTTCCGGCAGGCAAGACACTGACGGTGATGACGCGTTCCGACGAATATGATCTTCAGACCTGGCCTATCCCCGAAACGATTGCCCCCGGCGAGAGCAAGAACTTTGAATTCGGCGGTGAACTGAGCCTCTCCACCCTGATGGGATTCGAAGGCCGTAAAAGTTCTTATTGGGAGGCTATATGTATACAGGAAGATGTGACATTCACGACCTATAGCAACAAGTCCATTCTTGGTGGTTCGTGGTTCGATCTGTGTCCGTATATAGTTGATTTCTGCCTGACGCCTGTCGGTTCCGGCGCCGAGCTTGATGCCGCAATCAACTATGGATTTGTTACAGAAGCATCAACCAAGGCTTTCCGTTTGCGTTCCATCGGTTCGGCTGATGTGCTTATTACCGCTATCGAACTTCCCGAAGGGTTTACCATTGATCAGACTCTTCCTCTTGCTTTGATTGGCCGTGGAAATCCTGAAGCGACGGATGCCAATGAGTACTGTACGGTAAACATAACCCTTACGCCGCTCTCCGCCGGTGTGAAGGCGGGGAAAATACGTTTTGTTTCTGAAAGTCTTACCAAAGAGTATGATATTTCGGGCTCATGTATTATGCCCGGCGTATTTTATGAAGGCTTTGAATCCGATGAGGGCAGCAGCTATGTTCCTGCCGGATGGATTCTGGGTGATAATTGGGGTGTGGCTAACAACTATCAGTCGGACGACGACAAGTATGTACTTGCACATTCGTCGGCGACAAATGGAGCTGAAAGTTTCGCCATAACGCCTCTGCTGCATTTCAATGCAGGCGAAGCTATGAGTGTCACTACAATCCGCCGCAGTTACGACTCAAAACTTGAAATCTACTATTCTCCCGACCGCGTGAACTGGACTGTGCTTAAAAGAATAGCAGGACGAGCGCAGGATGGTTACGAAATGTATCCGTCGAATAACTATACACCGGTGGAACTTATTCTTTCCGATATTCCTGAAGGAAACTATTACATAGGTTTCCGTGGCTTGTACACTTATGTCAACGACGTTTTCGGTGGCAGTATAGTCGATGTCGAACACGATGTCATGGTGACATCCACGAACGCGACTCCCGCCGCCACTGTGAATAAGCCTTATGCCTATGGTATTACTGCACGAAATCTCGGCAAAAAGGCTGAACCAGCCGGTTCGTATACAGTCGAACTGCTTGTCGACGAAGAGGTTGTCGCTGCTGTCGAAGCTCCCGAATGGACTGCAGGAGCGGATATGGACTTTGAATTCTCCCATGTTTTCCACTCGGCAGGCGAGCACGTCGTATATGCGCGTATAACAGCCGGCGATGCGGTGGCTACCTCGTTGAACGTAGCTGTCGACGTCGTAGCGGAGTCGTCTGATGCCGCTGTGCTTGTGGGTACTGCCGGAAACGAGCAGGGTACCGAGGGCGCTCCATTCAAGACCTGGGACAAGAATTCAGAGAGTCAGGTGATCTATACCGAGGCTTATCTTGCAAAATACGGTATCGTTCCCGGTACGAAAATCAACTATATAGCTTTCGACGCACGTACAAACGCCGACAAGAGAATCAATGCGACTGTCAAACTGTGGCTTAAGAAAGTCAATGAATCGACAGTCGATCCTTACGCCGCATACGATATCAGCGATGAGGAGCCGCTCTATTCGCAGCAGCATGAGCTTCTTTATGTCAATGACAATAATTTCCGCGAATTTGTCCGTATGCCTATCGAGGGTGGTTATGTCTACGAAGGCGGCAATCTGCTGATGGTAACACGGCACCAGGATGCAGACGGATATGCCCGTGTATATGTATGCCACGATCCGGAACTTGCCGAAAATGCTATTCTGAAAAGCACAGACAGTGCTACATCATTCCTTACGATGTCTTATAGCCGTGATGCGAACGGTACGCCTCTGGCAAAGTTCGGTGTCTATATCGAGCCTGCATCGGTAAGCGGTAAAGTCACCGGTATCGACGGAGAGCCTCTTGCCGGACAGACCGTTGAGCTTCGTTCGGGCGATGTGCTCTACACTGCAGTGACCGACAGCGAAGGCAATTATAGCGCCGATGTTTTCCAGCCGGAACTTGATTACGTGCTTACTGTTGCCAAAGCAGGCTATGTGCCCTTCAGCACAGAGCTAAGCTTTGCCGCGAGCAGCTCTGTTACTGTCGACGCTTCCCTTACAGAATTCTCAGGCGAGCGTGCGTTCACTCTCAGCCTTGTTGTAAGTGCTCCGGAAGGCATAAGCCTCGACGGCCGTCAGTTCACGTTGACTCCGGTGGCTACTTTGGAATCGTATCCTGCCGAAGAGTGCGTGCTTGCAGCAGACGGCACGGCAACGGTCAATGTCTGCGGAGGCAAGCACATTCTTGAAATGACTGTCGACGGCACCATGCCTCACAGTTCCGAAATCAATGTGAAAGGCGACATGGAACATCAGCTTGCTCTCGAACTTAAGGAAACCGGACTGGAGCTTAATGCAGTCGGCGAAATCGCCATATATCCGAATCCCGTTGTCGATGTAGTCAACATCGCCGGTGTCGAGGCTGCTGATATCACGGTATTCAATGCCGCCGGCGTTGAAGTAGCTTCCGCAAAAGCAGTCAAGGCTCTTGCTGTCGACGCGCTCGCTCCCGGTTCGTATCTGGTTGTTATCGTTACTGACGGGCAGACTGTGACCCGTCGTATGATCAAACGTTAAACAGATTGTAAAACAATAAGCCCTGTCGGTAAAATAGATATAATTACCGATAGGGCTTTTTTCAACGGATTGGAAAATTACAAACAATGAAACATCTACTTTTCAGTTTTTTTCTCGTTTTTGCCATTGCCTTGCCGACAGTGGCCGCGAATTATTCGACGGAGCGTGAGCATTCATTTGAATTGCAGGTGAACGGCCCATCGGGACTGAATATGTCGGGACTGCGCTTTTCACTATATTCCGGACTCGTTTCGGCATTTTATCCTCAGTCTGAAACAATGCTCGATGCAGCAGGTCATGCAGCATTAGATGTCTATGGAGGCCAGCATACTTTGCAGCTGGATATAGACGGGATGAAAAAAGTCACGCGCAGTTTTACCGTCGACGGCCCTGTAAGCCTGACTATAGATCTTAGCGAAAATATAGATGCACCATACGGACTTTCATGTACGATCGACCACGATATATATACGGCGGTCAATACCGTTACATTGGGCTGGAATGGAGAAGAAACAGTATTTGAGGATGGTTTTGAGGATTATGACGCTTTTGCCGTAAATTTTGCTCCTTGGTCGGGAATCGACGGCGACGGTGTTGCGGCGGCTGATTTGCAGGGACTGTATCCGAACAGAGGCGTCCTGAACTATGCTCAGATAATCAATCCTATGGCTGTAAATCCGGTGTGGGATCCCGTACAGTATCCTACGCTGGCAGCCAGAACCGGGATGCAGTATGCCGGTTTTATCCAGACCACATCCGGCGTACCGAACGACGACTGGCTTATAACTCCGCGTCTTACCATAGGGCGCGACAATATCCTTCGATTCAGTGTCAAGAGCGCTGATAAAGGAAGCGCGCGTTTCGTTGTCGGTATAACGGAAGTAGCCGAACCCCGAGCTTCGGATTTTATCGTGATTTCTGACGGAAATTATATAGAAGCGGACTATCGCGGCTGGACCGATGTCGAGATTTCGCTCGCAGACTATGTCGGTCGCGATGTTAAGATAGGTTTTCACTGTATATCTGCTACAGGAGCCTTTATCTCGCAGCTCGACGATGTGTTCGTAGGACGTCTGGCCGAGGCTGGAGCCATCGGATGCAATACGCGTCGTGTAGCTCCGCATAAGGCCGGCGGTCCGTATGAATCCTACATAATCCGCCTCGACGGGGTAGAAGTAGCCAGAACCCGAGGGCTTAGCTATGTGCTTGATGACGTAGCTCCGGGCGAGCATGTCGCTGAAATAGTATGTACCGGTCTTGAAGCAGTCAGTGAAGCAGCTGTGATTCCTTTTACAATAGACCCTGAGGATTTTGTCCGTGCGGAATTCGCTCTTTCCACCAACAACGGAGAAGTCTTGTCTGCTGTCAATTTATCGCTCGGATCAGGCGACAGAGCTTATACGGTGCCTCTTGTCAATGGTGCTGCGACAGTTCCGTCGCTTCCGAAAGGTAGATATTCAGTGGCTGTTGCCGAGGAGTTCTACCATCCTTACAATTCGGATATAAGGGTCGAGGCCGACGGTCGTTTTGAGATTCTGCTCGAGGAGGTCATTACGGCGCCGTTCAATGTCGCGCATTCATCTGAAGAAGGAGCCGACGGACTGGCTGATGTGACTGTCACTTGGAACCGCAACTATGGGTTTTATGACAGTTTTGAAGAATATGACGATTTTGCTACCGATTATTTCGGCGGATGGACTACCCGGGATAGAAACACCATGGAGCAATATTCTTATCCTATAGGCTTGGGGTCGATGTACAATATCGTTACATTCCCCGGCTGCAGCACCACTTCGGCGCCGGCATGTGTGCCGCCGCTCGTGTTCAATCCTCTGACTACGTTACCGTCCATGGCTTCGGATCCGGCTGTCGCCGCACCTACGGGAGAGAAGACCATACTTTTCCAGGGACCGCAGGGCGCACGAGCCGACAAATGGCTTATTTCGCCTGAAATTTCTGTCCGCGAAGGTTATGAATTCTCGGTAGTGGCCAAAGCATACGCGATATATACGGAAACTCTTGAATTCTGCATCTCGACAAACGGAACCTATCCGTCAAGATTCACAGTACTCGATGCGGTCAATCCTCCGCACTCCGAATGGACGAAGTATGTGATTTCTCTTGCCGATTATGTGGGTAAGGAGGTGCGTGTCGCCGTGCATTGTACGTCTAACGACGGTTTCCTTGTTCAGGTCGATGACATAAGTGTCGGCCGCGAAGGAGGCGAGGAGGCTGCTGCTGCCGGTTATGTCCGCTATTACAATGTGTCGCTTGACGGAGGCGAGCCTGTAGTGACGGGTGATAAGGAGATTACGTTCGATGGTCTTGCCGACGGACGGCATACTGTAAGCATCACCGCTGTTTACTCGTCCGGAATCTCGGATGCTGTTATCTATGAATTTGAAATAGGTTCTGCCGGTGCTGCTGTTTCCGCTTGCAGTCCGGAATTGTCTGTAGTGGCAGCGGGCGGTAATCTTGAGTTCAGAGGGAAAGGCACAGCCGAAGTATTCACGCCACGCGGAGAACGAGTCGCTACAGCGGATGTGGATGGCGCTTTGTCGCTTCCGCTCTCTTCCGGAATCTATATCGTCCGTACCGATTCAGGACGCGTGTTAAAGTTCAGGCTCTGAAACAGGCCTTTGTGTTTAAAAAAAAGGCGATGTGTCCGCTGCGGACACATCGCCTTTCAGTGTTTATGACTTTGGATTGTTATTCGTTGCTTTTTTCAACCTGAGCCACTTCAGGGTCAACTCCCCACTGCTGCTGTGCGAGGCGGAGATAGTTGTTGTAGCGCCACTGTGCGTTGGCCTTTGCTGCAGAGTACAGTTCGGCTGCTTCAGCGGGATACTGTTTGAGCATAGCGGCATAGCGCACCTCGCCTTTGAGGAAGTCTTCGAACTTGTCCCAGTCGGGAGTCTTGCTGTCAAGAGTGAAAGGATTCTGTCCCTGTTCTTCCAGAGCAGGGTTGTAGCGCCAGAGCTGCCAGTATCCGCATTCCACGGCGCGGGCTTCTTCGGCCTGCGCGTGTCCCATGCCTGCTTTAAGGCCATGGTTGATACAGGGCGAGTAGGCGATTATCAGCGACGGGCCGTCGTAAGCTTCGGCCTCGCGGATTGCTTTGAGGGTCTGTGCGTTGTCGGCACCCATAGCGATCTGTGCGCAGTAAACGTAGCCGTAGGTCGAGGCGATAAGGCCAAGGTCTTTTTTGCGGATGCGTTTGCCGGAAGCGGCGAATTTGGCAATGGCACCGATGGGTGTAGCTTTTGATGCCTGACCGCCGGTGTTTGAATATACTTCGGTGTCGAGTACAATAACGTTGACATTCTTGCCCGATGCGAGTACGTGGTCAAGGCCGCCGAAGCCGATGTCGTAGGCTGCGCCGTCGCCGGCGATAATCCACTGCGAACGTGCTGCGATGTAGCCTTTCAGTTCAATGATGCTCTTGCAGGTGTCGCAACCACAGGCTTCGCAAAGAGGTACGAGCTTGTCGGCTACCTCACGGGTCACGCTTGCATTGTCGCGGTTGTCGAGCCACTGACGGGCGAGAGCCTTGATTTCGTCAGAACATTTGTCGCAGCTGAGAGCGGCGGTCATAAGGTCGGCCAGACGAGTGCGGATTTTTTCGGTGGCAATCTTCATGCCCAGACCGAATTCGGCGAAGTCCTCGAAGAGCGAATTAGCCCATGCGGGACCGTGGCCGGCAGCGTTTGTCGTGTAAGGTGTCGAGGGAACGGAACCGGAGTAGATCGAAGAGCAGCCGGTGGCGTTGGCAATCATTTCATGATCGCCGAAGAGCTGGCTGATGAGTTTCACATAAGGTGTTTCGCCGCAGCCGGAGCATGCACCGGAGAATTCGAACAGCGGTGTTGCGAACTGGCTGTTCTTGACGTTTGCCTTGATGTCTACAAGATTCTGCTTTGAAGTTACTCCCTTGACGCAGTAGTCCCATTCGGGCTGTATGTTGAGCTGGCTTTCGAGCGGTTTCATCTCGAGAGCCTTGACTCCCTTCTTGCCGGGGCATACGTCAACGCAGTTGCCGCAACCGAGACAGTCGAGGACGTCGACAGCCTGAATGAAGCGCATGCCTTTGAATGCCGGGCCAAGGGCCGGGATGCTGTGGCTTTCTCCCAGAGGAGCTTTGGCAGCTTCGGCCTCGTCGAGTACGAAAGGACGGATTGCTGCGTGAGGGCAGACATAGGCGCACTTGTTGCACTGTATGCAGTTTTCAGGCTTCCATTCGGGAACGAATGCGGCCACACCGCGTTTTTCGTAGGCGGCGGTTCCCTGCTGCCATGTTCCGTCGGCGATGTCGGCGAAAGCGGATACTTTCAGGTCGTCGCCCATCTGTGCGTTGATAGGACGTACGATTTCGTTGATGAATGCGGGGTCATCGTTAGCGGCTTTGGGCGCTTCGGGCAGTTCGGCCCAAGCGGGATCTACGTCGAGTTTGTGATACTCGCCGCCGCGGTCAACTGCGGCGTAGTTCTTGTCGACTACGTCCTGACCTTTTTTGCCGTAGCTCTTCACGATGAATTTCTTCATCTGTTCGATTGCCAGATCAACGGGAATTACTTCGGTGATACGGAAGAACGCACTCTGCAGGATGGTGTTGGTGCGGTTGCCGAGTCCGATTTCTTGGGCTATGCGGGTTGCGTTGATGTAGTAGACGGTGATGTCGTTCTTGGCAAAATAGCGCTTGATGTGCACAGGCAGGTTTTTGGCCAGTTCCTCGCCTTCCCAGATGGTGTTGAGCAGGAATGTGCCGCCTTTGCGCAGGCCGCGGGTGACGTCGTACATGTTCAGGTAGGCCTGTACGTGGCATGCAACGAAGTTGGGGGTGTTCACAAGATATGTGGAACGGATGGGCTCGTCGCCGAAACGCAGGTGTGAGCATGTGAAGCCGCCGGACTTTTTGGAGTCGTAGGCGAAGTATGCCTGACAGTATTTGTTGGTATTGTCACCGATGATTTTCACGGAGTTTTTGTTGGCACCGACTGTTCCGTCGGCTCCGAGTCCGTAGAATTTAGCTTCGAAAGTTCCGGCAGCTCCGAGTGCCATTTCTTCCTTGAGGGGCAGGGATGTGAAGGTCACGTCGTCGACAATGCCGAGTGTGAAGTGGTCCTTGGGCATGGGCAGCGCGAGGTTCTCGAATACAGAGAGAATCTGAGCGGGAGTTGTATCCTTGGATGCCAGACCGTAACGGCCGCCTACGATGACGGGGGCGTCGGCTTTGCCATAGAAGCATTCCTTGACGTCGAGATAGAGGGGTTCGCCGTTTGCTCCGGGTTCTTTGGTGCGGTCGAGCACTGCTATGCGTTTGGCTGTGGCAGGTACGGCTGCGAGGAAGTGCTTGGCGGAGAAAGGACGGTAGAGATGTACGGAAACCAGACCGACTTTTTCGCCTTTGGCGTTGAGGTGGTCGATTGCTTCCTGTGCGGCCTGGGTAACTGAACCCATGGCAATAATCACGCGATCAGCGTCGGGTGCTCCGTAGTAGTTGAACAGGTGGTATTCGCGGCCTGTGATTTTGCTGATTTCGGCCATGTAGCTTTCCACGACTTCGGGCACAGCGTCGTATTGGCGGTTGCATGCTTCGCGGTGCTGGAAGAATACGTCACCGTTTTCGGCCATGCCGCGGGCTACGGGAGCGTCGGGGGTCAGGGCGCGGCGACGGAATGCGGCGAGAGCCTCGCGGTCGAGCAGGGGAGCGAGGTCGTCGGTGTCGAGCATCTCGATCTTCTGGATTTCATGCGATGTGCGGAAGCCGTCGAAGAAATTCACGAAAGGCATGCTGGCTTTGATGGATGCGAGGTGGGCTACACCTGCGAGGTCCATGACTTCCTGTACGGAGCCTTCAGCGAGCATTGCGAAGCCTGTCTGGCGGACGGACATCACGTCCTGGTGGTCGCCGAAAATCGACAGAGCGTGTGATGCCAGTGTACGTGCCGAAACGTGGAATACGGTGGGGAGCAGTTCACCGGCGATTTTATACATGTTGGGGATCATCAGCAGAAGACCCTGCGATGCTGTGTAGGTGGTGGTGAGGGCACCTGCCTGAAGGGAGCCGTGGACTGCGCCGGCGGCACCGCCTTCAGACTGCATCTCCTGCACCAGAACGGTTTCTCCGAAAATGTTCTTGCGACCGGCGGCAGCCCATTCGTCGACATATTCAGCCATTGTCGACGAGGGTGTGATGGGGTAGATGGCAGCCACTTCCGAGAACATGTAGCTCACGTGGGCGGCGGCCTGGTTGCCGTCACAAGTCAAGAATTTTTTTTCTTTACTCATAATGTTTTTGATTATACGAAGGTTTTGTTGTCTTCTTTTATGTTTTCGCGTACTTCGGATGTAGTGCGCGAGGGGCTGGAAACACCGGCGCAAAAATACGAAAAAATCCCCGACCGCCCAAGGCTGCCGGGGAAAAGTTTAGCGTATGAAACGGTTTTTAATACTAAGTTCCAGAGCGTTCCGGAGTGTTGTGTCAACGTCCGGCGAATGTTTTGACGGCTTTTCCTGCACAGGAAATGATATAGAATCCTTGCACGGGCAGAGTGATTGTCGCGCGGCCTTCGCTATCGGCTGTGGCGAGTGCCACGGTACGTCCGCTCAGGTCGGTTGCAACGATTGCGGCGCCGGGTGTGGCGGTACAGATGGCTGACAGGCCGTCGATGCTGACATTTAAGCTGCTGTCGTCACTGCTTTCGATGTTTCCGATGCCTGAATAGTGGCCGTTCATGTCGACACGTTGTATGGCTGAGCTTGCCGACTGTTTGTCTTCGTTATTAACGCCGCGTACGCTGTAGTTGAAATAGCGGACTTCTGACGAGAGGCCGCCAATGGTTTCCGAAGTGCCGGTTACTTCGCGGTCGGTGTAGCCTTCGAGCGGTTCGACAGTGGTTTCGGTGATGGTGAAACGGATGTCGTCGAGAGCTATGTTTCCTGTAGCCGGTTTGCTGTAAGTAAAGCGCAGGGCGGTCAGCTGCATTCCCGTGAGGTCGGGAGTGATGGTCTGGCCTGTCGTTTTAGGGATGTATGAACCTATTTCGAACCATTCTCCTCCGTTGTTGCTGCCTTCGACGCGCAGAGCGTTGTTGGTTGTGCTGCTGATTCCGGCTCCCATCATGAAGAAGCTGAGTCCGGATATGGACTTGCCGAAGTCGGGAGATGTCAGCATCGAGCCTTCGCGCTGGAATTTGAGAGATGGTGCGTCGTCGCCGAAATAGTATCGCGACGATTCAAGATAAGAGTCGTTTAGTTCGCTGTCGGTCCATGTCCATCCTTCGGGGATTACCGCTTTGGTTGAGCTGGTTACACCGAAAGGAACGTCAACTTTGCTGTATCCTCCGGGAACTTCGGCTGTTACAGTCAGAAGATATGATACGGCACCGGGGAGTCCCTGCCACCGTGCGGTGAATGTGCCTTCGGAAATGTCGGCCGGTTCCAGTATGACAGGTTTCAGGAATGTGAAATCTATTTCGCCTGTGGTGAATGATGTTTCTGCTGCAGGCGATGCCACGTTGCGGCATGTGGCGCGCAAGGATGCCGTGTATTCCGTTTCGGGCATAAGGCCTTCGATCTCTGCCGATGTGGCGTCGGCGCCAAGGCGCAACTCTTTGTAATCCTGCAGATAACTGATGTTGTCCCCGCTTCCGCTGTATACGTCGAGGATGTAGCCGTCGGCGATTTCTACGGTTTTCCATGAAAGAGTTGCCGATGCTCCGCCGTTATTGTCATTTGCATGTGCAGTGAAATCGGAGGGCGCCGAAATGTCGATAAGGCCGCCGTTGACGTCGAATGTTATTATCCCGTTGTTTTCGGTGATGCCTGTTATGTCCATTACCGAGCTACCCTGCCATGTCTTGAACGCCGGTTTGCTGCTTGCTGTAAATTCCGTCTTGTTGTTCTTTCCGTCGGCGGTGATCAGAGGCCATGTGTAGCCGGCCATGGATGCGTTGCTGGAGTTGTTCGGGCTTTCGTTTGCCTCGACAATGTCGACATACTGGTGGGAGCGGGTGTTGTTGACCTCGGATTTGTCCCAGACTGTCTTCTGGAAGTCGATATGCCATATCAGCATGCCGTGGCCGGGTACGTATTTGTCCCATCCTGTTTTCTGACGGTTCTCAAAGAGGAAGAATTCATTGGTCTTGTTTGTCTGCGCGAGGCATCCGCGGTTGGATGTGCCGAGTTCTTCAAGCCGTATGGTGTTCGGGTCGCCGAGAACGACCGGAACCGTCCATCCAAGGGCATTGCGCTCGTACATGGAGTAATTTGGCGGGGTGCGACCGTTGTTGTTGTAGGGGCCGTAGTCCATTGTCGACCAGTCGCCGGGTGTATACGTTGCGGTGGAGCTGTTTGTATGATACAGGTCGGGCAGTCCCATTACGTGTGAAAATTCATGCACGAAAGTGCCTATGCCGGCCGGTGTGTTTCCGCTGATTTCGTTTGTGCATGCATAGTGGTCGAGTAGCAGTCCGTCGACAGTCACATGTTTTCCGGCCGCAGTGACATCCCACTGGTGCGGCCATACTGATTCTGCAGGACCGCCGTCGGCTTCGCCTTGTCCGGCGTAGAAGATGAATATGTTGTCAAGGCGTCCGTCGTTGTTGTAGTCATAAATCGAGAAGTCGACATCGGGATCGAGGGCCTGAGCTGCATGTATAACCATCTCTTCGGGAGCCTGGTCGCTGCCGTAATAGTCGTTGGCGCCGTAGTAGCGTCTGCGGTTGGGCAGGGTGACGGGGCCGTAGACATCGAAAGTAGGAGTGAACATGCCCCCCGACTGGTCGATGAAAAAGTCGCGAGCCGAGCCTGTGCCTCCGTGGCGGCTGAATCCTTCTTCGTTCAGCAGGGCCGAGAAGTATTCAGCCGGATTTTCTGTGGTGAATTTTATGTCGGTGTATTCTACCAGAATCACACATCCGCGAATTTCGCCTTTAGAGGGAAATGAGTTGTCGAAAAGTCCGAGTCCTGACTGCGGCGGCAGACCTTCGGCTGCATTGGAAAGAGCCTGTGCGGCAGCGCGGGCGCGTTGTCTGTCGGTTTCGCGGGATTTGGTCGAGCGCGGTGAGAGTGCGGCACGCTCTCGTATGGCTTTGATTACGGCTTCGGGGTCGATGCCTGATGCCAGACGTCGGGCAGCCGGAGCGCGGTGTGCGGCGTCGGTGACAGCGATGTCGCTGAGCTGCAGAGTGCCGTCGGCGGCGATGCTTGTGTAGCGGAGGTAGCCTTCCGAGTCAGTGGTCAGGGGCAGGCCGTCTTCGCTAAGATAGTAATGGCAGTTTTCGTCGCCGTTTAATGTGACTTTTACCGTCGAGCCGTCGGGCTGTCTGAAGTCCGACAGACCGCGTTTTGCCGGAATGGCCTGTGCGGTGAATGCCGCAAAAATTGCAGAAGCAAGGAAGAGGCCGGTTATGGGCTTTTTCATTATGCTGGTTTATTGTAAGTGATAGCTTTTTTGTTGTCTGATTCGAATGTCCCCGCATTTGGTGCGTTTTGCGCGCTGTCGGGGAAACAAAGCTACAATAAAATATCCGGATTTTATCAATTTTGTAATTAAAAATAGATGAAAAGCGATTTTCTCCCGATAAATCTCTGAGAAGAATTTTCCGGCGGGAAGCTTTTACTTTTCTGCAGCGGTTTCCTCGACCTGTCGGGATGCTTCTTCGATGTCTTCGGGATGTTTGGCGAAGTATTGGCGGAGAAGTTCTTTTATGTCGAAAAAGTAGCCTTCAGGAGTGCTGTCGTTGCGACGTTGTACGGATATGTAGTCGTAGAAAGGAGGACGGAATGACTGTCCGGTGGCTGTCAGGCCTGAAAGATTAAGGAAGTCGTACTCATGCTGCGGATACACGACTATCCATGCCGTTTCCTGTGTGAGTCCGGTGCCGGATGAGGCGATTACAAGGAGGAGGTGGTTGAGTTTGTATTGCCATATCTTCGCCAGGTCGTACTTGTGGTTCTGTTCATAGACGAATATACGGTTTGTCAGTTGTCGCAGGTCGACCGGATTATCGGCAAGTGCCTGGGTGGAATAGTCGAGCATTTTTTCGCGGTCGGAACGGGTGCGCTTTGCTTTGGCGTAGATCGGTGCCAGTTCGTCGAGCAGACCTTGGTTGGGTGAAGCGCGGTATGGGTCGTAGTCCTCGCGGAAAAGTGTGCCGTAATAGAAATACTGGAATTCACGTGATGTCATAGCTGAGTCGTTGGCCATGAAGCGTTTGAGCAGGCGCGGATAGAAGTATGGGGAATTCTCGTCGGTGGTGGCTGAAGCGATAGAGTCAAGATCCGGACGCCCAAGTTCTGCGCGTGCGGCTGCCGGCGAGTTGGCAACGCGGGCTGCGTCTGCAGAGAAAGAGCCTGCGGCAATGCACAATAATATGACGGATAATATTCTGTTGAGCATGTCTGTGTCGTGTTTTTAGAGTGAGCTGAGCGCGATTGCCGCCATGGTGCATGTGATTATGGCAGGCAGGGCGCGTGAGCCGACAAAATCGGCGAATTGCCGTGAATGAATGTCGATTTTTTCTCCGCGGGGAGTTCGCACGTAGGCTATGGCCGCGAGTATGGCGCCTGCGGCACCTCCACAGATGAGGCTTGCTGCGGTCGGGCTTATAAGATACCCCAGAAGGGTGCCTGCCAAAGTTCCGGTGGCGACATAGCCGTTTCCGTTGCGTCTGCCGCCATGAAGATAGCGTATTCCTGCGGCGATGGTAGAGGCTACAGCCCAGAACAGGAGTGTTTCCGTTGCAGGGGTTGCTGATGCGAAATGAGCTGTGACCATTGACGCGAAAGCGGACGCCACGGCGGCGGGAACGCGTGGAAAGTAGGTTGCGATGATGCCGGTGATGGCAAATGCAATGGTGGCGAAATCGAGAATCGACATATTCATTTCCACAAAAATAGCGAAAAGGGGCGGGATGCAAGCTGACGGCAAGGCTTTTTTCGCATTAATTATCTTTTTTTTAGAGCGATGGAACGGCTTCGCGGACTTATGTAAACAATAAGGAGCCGCACCTGCACAGGCACGGCTCCTTATTGTTCAGGATCAGTGTTATGTAATTATTAGTCTATGGTTTCGTCGGCTTCGTATCCGCCCATTTCGCGAATGGCGTTCTTCAGCATCACGTACTGCTGGAAGAGATGGTTGACGGGTACTTCGTCTTTGGTGTAGTCGTGCATCGGGCTTTTGAGGAAGAAGCTCAGGAATCGCTGTGTGCCGTAGCGTCCGGCGCGGGCTGCGAGGTCGCTCAGAAGCACCAGGTCGAGGCAGAGGGGAGCTGCAAGGATAGAGTCGCGGCAGAGGAAGTTGATCTTGATCTGCATGGGGTAGCCCATCCATCCGAAGATGTCGATGTTGTCCCAGCCTTCCTTGTTGTCGTTACGCGGGGGGTAGTAGTTGATGCGTACTTTGTGGAAGTAGTCGGTGTAGAGGTCCGGCTGCTCTTCGGGCACGAGGATTGATTCCAGAGTCGAGAGTTTGCTGACTTCTTTTGTGCGGAAGTTGGCGGGTTCGTCCAGTACGAGTCCGTCGCGGTTGCCGAGGATGTTTGTCGAGAACCATCCGGAGAGTCCGAGGCAACGTGTGCCGATGATGGGGGCGAAGCCTGATTTTACCAGAGTCTGACCTGTTTTGAAGTCTTTGCCGGCGATGGGCATGCCTGTCTTTTCGGCGAGTTCCCACATTGCGGGAATGTCGACGGTGGTGTTGGGCGCGCCCATGATGAAAGGTGCGCCTTCGGTGAGAGCGGCGTAGGCATAGCACATCGAGGGTGCGATGTGTTCGCGGTCGTCGGCTTTCATGGCCTCTTCGAGGGCGGCCAGTGTGTAGTGGATTTTTTCGTCGACGGGCACATACACTTCGGTGGATGCTGCCCAGAGGACTACTACGCGGTCGATTCCGTTCTTTTCTTTGAATTCGCGGATGTCGCGGCGGAGGTTTTCAACCATCTGCCAGCGTGTGGCGCCGTGCATGATGTTGTCGCCGTCCAGACGCTTGGCGTAGTCGCGGTCGAACGCGGCTGCCATAGGTTTAATGGCTTCAAGTTCTTCGCGGACGGGATTGATATCTTTTTCTTTCAGCACTTCGGCGTTTATGGCCGATTCGTAGGCGTTGGCAGGATATACGTCCCATGCAGCGAAAACGATGTCGTCGAGTGATGCGATGGGCGCGATTTCGTTATATTTGAGGTATTTTTTGTCGGCTCCCTGTCCTACGCGGATGCGGTCGTACTGGGTCATTGAGCCTACGGGTTTGGCAAGTCCTTTGCGTGCCATCAGCACACCGGTCATGAATGTTGTGGTAACAGCGCCAAGGCCGACAACCATTACACCGAGTTTGCCCGTGGCGGGCTTGACATTTGTTTTGTTCATTGTCATTCTACGTTTAAGAAAATTTATTCTTGCTTATTTGTTTTCAGTTTTGGTGTCTGTCGCATGTGCCATATCCGGCTTTAGCGAATTCGGGTGTAAAATTAGATATACTTTTGTAAGTGCAAAAATATTTTTAGTGAAAACATGGTGAAATAATGTGTAATAGTGCTAATATTGTGCGTCAAATGTATTTTATTGTAAATGATGCCGTATTTTAAGGCAGTAATTGTATTTTAATGTTAAAAGAGTGCTTGTCCAATTCTATGTTTCATACGGATATGAAAAACACTGCAGGAACGACTGAAAGGCATAAATCCAAGCCTCGGTCGTTCCTGCAGTGTTTTGCCGTAAATTGCCGGCGGAATGAGCTGTTATGTTGTTGTAATAACTCCGGAATTAATGTAATATGTGCAACAGATCGGATAAGGATGTCAGTTCCGCCGTTCCTTCGGGCGGGGGGGGCGGCGTTTTTCCTCCGTCGTCCCATCCCGGACCGCTGACCCAGGCCGTGCGGCATCCGAGTGATGCCGCCGGAATAAGGTCTTTGCCTATGCTGTCGCCTACGATCAGCACGTTTTCAGCGGCCATACCAAGAGCTTCTATCCCGAGAGCGAATATGCGCGGGTCGGGTTTGCGTACGCCGACGACCGAACTTTCCACTATGGTCGGAAAGAAACGCAGCAAGTCGAAATCGGCCAGTACAGAGCTTATGTTTCCATAGAAGTTGCTTACCAGAACGAGCGGATAGCGTCCGGACAAGGCTTCAATGACAGGACGGGCTTCGTCGGCGCATTCGCGGGCGAAGTCGTAGCAGTAGCGTGCGACAGGTTCGTTGATATTTCGCACTGTGGCTGCGTCAAGAACCCCTTCCTCAAACAGACGCTGAAGCTCGATACGGATTTTTATACGCATCAGATCCAGAAAGTTGTGCTCGGGGCGTATGTGCGGGTGGCGGGCGAGTTCGCGTTCGGCATAGATGTAGGCGTCGCGGAACGCGCCGGGGTCAAGAGAGATTCCTGCGTTGCGGTATGCTTTGTCGATGATGATGCTCCAGTGGGTTCCGCGGCTGTCGATTGTGCCGCCGTAGTCGAATATGATGCCGCGTATGCCGGCGATGAAGTCTTCTTCAGCCATGAGATTTGTCGTCGGGATATGGGTTTGGGAAACTTATTTTTTGAAGTAGCCTGCGCGCAGGTCGGCTGTCAGCCGTCGGCAGATGTTTTCGTGGCGGTTTACCATATATATAAGTAGTATGTTGAGTACCACAAGTTCGAAAGCGAAGTAGAGCCATGGCATTCCGGCGATGATTGCCGTGAAGAGGGCTATGGAGCGCCAGTTGAACGACAGTATGTTGGTGTATTTCATCAGCGGCAGGCTGAGATGGTGGAATTCGGTACGGAATTTTTCCGGAGCGGTGGTGTTGCCGAATTCGGTGCGCAATTGCCGGCGCAGTGCCTGCATGGCCGGGGTGCGTCGTTCCTGGCTTTCTGTATAGCGAGTGTAGAATGTGAGCGTCAGTTTTGCCATGAAATTGTGTTTCCAGCTCATGCTTGCCAGGCGTTCGCGCAGTTCGCGGCTGCTATCCAGCTCGCTGCCATCCTTTCCTTTGAGGAAGAATAGGTGGAACTGGCGGTAGTAGTCGGCCATCGATGCCTGGACGGCATGGCAGATTCCGGTGACAACCGCGATTGTCCATATCAGCCACGGGCGCTCCATGAAGAAAGCGGATGTGGCATTTTCGCGCAGGCAGATGGCGATGTATATAGCGGCGAACCAGAAGTCGCCGCTGACACCGTCGAGTATGCGTCCCACGCGTGAGTACTGTCGGGTCATGCGGGCAAGCTGTCCGTCGGCGCTGTCGAATGAATTCGCCCACACCAGCAGCAGGATTCCGAGCAGATTGATCCAGATGTTGTTGAAATAGAATGCGACGCCAGCACCGACACCAAGGAAAATCGAGGCTATGGTTATGGCGTTGGGCTTTATGCCGAGGTATTGGGCAAGGCGTGCCCAGGCGTATCCTATCGGGCGGTAGAATGCGAGGTCTATATGCTCCTCGGTGTCAAGCGACTTGAGTGATTCCGAGTATGCGCTGTCTTTAGAAGGGTGAAAAATGTACTTGAGATTCGATGATTCGCTCATTTTTCCTTTATTTCAGAGTTCTAAGTTCATAAGTCTTTTCGCGTAGATATGCTCCCAGTTCTTCGGATGTCGTGAAGCGTGCCTGATCGTCGACGCTTATGGGGCGCCCGACGGAGATGTGCATTTCCGTGCCGACTTTACGGAATACTTCGGCCGGCAGACGCAGCGAGCGGGCGGGCCAGCATGCGTGTCCCAGAAAGTTGCACCACCAACTGTTGGAGCCATGGAAAAATATAGGGATCACAGGCACTTTCGCACGGGCTATGATGTCGAGTATCGATTTCTGCCATGGACGGTCCTGAAGCCCGTGGCGCAGAGTGGTCTTGCTCATGGCTCCGGCAGGGAAAAAACCTACGGGCTGGCCGTCGCGCAGCTGCCGCAGGGCGGTGCGTATGCCTTGCACGGAAACGGCACGGCGCGCCGGGTCGTCGGATGCCCATGCGTCGACGGCGATGAAGTTGGGACGCATGGCTGTTATTTTGTTAAGGATCATGTTCACCATGACTTTGTACTCCGGTCGCCGGCCGGCCACGATGTGGATAAGGGCTATGCCGTCGAGGGCGCCGAAAGGATGGTTGCTTACGGTGATGAAAGCACCCTCCGGCAGATTGTCGAGCACATCCTCGCCGTCGATACGCAGGCGGATATGGAATTCGTCGAGCAACAGACGCTTGACAAACATGGGGCCGGGTGTGTCGCAGCATTTGGCATGTACGGCATTGACTTTGTCCACGGACAGGAAGCGCAGAAGCCGCTCCACCAGTTTGGGATGCCCGTCGAGAGCCGGCACCATACGGCGCAGGTCGTCGTAGTTCAGCACATCGGGGCGGATGTCGTCGGCCGCCGTCGTTGCCGCGGTGGTTTTTGTGTCGGTTTTATCCATGGGTTTATATGTTTTCAGAGATATATGCGGCATATCGTCCGATGAAGCGGGCGAATGCCGGTATTTTCATCAGCACGTACTCGAAGATGGCAAAGCCGAGTAAGGCACAGCTTATTCCGGCGAGTACGTCGATGATATAGTGATGCGAGGTATAGACGGCTGTCAGCCATATTCCGGCCGTGACAATGGCGAGCGCTGCGGTCCATATTGCTCCCGAGCGGGAACGCAGTGCGTATATGAGTGCTACAAGCGTATAGGCCGAGTGGAGCGACGGCAGGGCGGCGAACACATTGGAGTTGCGTGCATAGAGGGCGTCGAAGATGCCCAGGCCGGTCATGGCGTCGAAAGCTCCGAGTCCGGCGACTTCGCCGCGGGTGCCCGGAACGGCTTCCATGCCGTGGATGGCCACATACCATGGCGGTGCGGCGGGATGGATGTAGTAGAACGCGAATCCGAGGAGGTTCACCAGCAGGAATACCAGGGCGAAGTGCAGGTAGGGTATGCGCCGGCCGGTGAAATAGAGCCACAGCCCGAATGCGATGGGCAGGGGGACCCAGCATAGGTAGAAAATGCCTGCGGCGAAGTCCATTATGGTCGAACGGTGGAGCGCAAAAAATTCGTTGGGAGTCAGTCGCATGCCTTCTGCCACGCTGATTCCGAAGAGGCTTTTCTCAGTATTGTAAAGCCCTTCGGTGTCGACCGGATTTACCTGATAGTTCGGGCATATATTCATCCAGTCGTATGATATTCCGAAAACGATGAACGGAAGCAAAGCCACGACAAGACGTCTTGTCGGGCCGCAGGCGAAGAAAAGCGCGAAAATCAGGGCGGTCAGCAGCACGTGTTCGGGGCGGAAGCCGATAAAGAGAGCTGTCACGGCAAGCCATATCAGCAGAACTGCCGCGCAGATTGACGATTCGCGTGGTGTGGGTAGCTGTAGTTTCATTATCTGCGCTCTTGTTCTTTTTTTCTTAACTGCCGATGGGTGTGGCCGATGCGGGCGAATGCCGTAAGATTGGCGAATACGGCGATTATGCCCATGGCTGCCACTATGATCAGTCGCGGGGAGATGAAGTCGGCTGTGTCATAGGCACATTGTCCGTAGATGCCGGCGCCGAGCAGGGCAAGAGCTGTGACTACCACGCGTTCGGGACGCTGCATGAAGCCTATCTTGCATTCCAGACCCAGACCTTCGGCCCGGGCGCGAACGTAGCTGACCATGATGGAGCCTGTAAGAGCCAGAAAGGTCAGCAGGGCGCCGAAGAAGTCGCCTATGCCTATCAGCCAGTAGGCTATGCCGCCCAATGTGAACAGCTCGCAGTAGCGGTCAAGCACGGAGTCGTACATGGCGCCGAAAGTAGATGTCATTCCTCCGAGGCGTGCGACTTGTCCGTCGAGCATGTCGAAAAGCGAGAACCCGATTACCAGAGCGCCGGCGAGGGTCACGCGGCTGTAGTCGGCTCCCCCCCCCTGTGTCATAGCATATCCTTCGGCTGCAAGGACGGCCGCAGCGGCGATGTTGCCGAGAAGGCCTATTGTTGTGACCATGTTGGGCGTCACTCCTATGCGGATCAGTATGCGAACAAATGGATTGATGACGAAGTATATGCCTTGCTGCAGTGCATTGCGCGCCTGCTTGGAGCTTTCTTTGATTTCGGAAATTGCCATTTTTTTTGTGAGGTATGAGATTGGTTCAGTCGATTTTTCTGTGTTTGCGCGGTTTCAGCGATTCGATTGCGCGTATGGCATAGGCGTCGAAACCTTTCGGGCGGTAGACGAAATAGCGCTGAAGTACGAAATTCCAGCACCACGATACGATGAGCGATACCGACAAGCGCGCTGCCGCATAGTAGCCGTCGGGTCGGAATCCTATGTTTTCGAGCCAGTGCCAGTTGGAGAGCGCGTAGTAGAGAGCCTCTGTGCCCAGGGAATTGAGCGCGACGCTGCCTGTCCAGACCATGGTGTATTTCACTATTACAGCGCGCCAGTCGCATTCCGAGGCATGGAATGTGAAGCGGTAGTTTATTATGCAATTCACCACGCCGCCCGCCACAGCTCCGGCGGCGGTGGCGAGCCATGGTGCCAGGTTCACCCAGGCGAACAGAGCGAAACCCAGAAGCATGTCGACCCACGATGCAGCCTGCGACGATGCTATCGAACGCAGGAAAGTGGGCACCAGCGAGTCGCTGTGCATCAGGGTGTCCCCTACGCGTTTGGCTTTCTGTGATTTTATCGCATGCATAGGTTGAGTGCTATCAGCAGGGCTGCGGAGTATATGCCGGCAAGTATGTCGTCGGCCATCATGCCGTAGCCGCGGGGCAGGCGTTCCATTGTGCGTATGCCAAGTGGCTTGTAGATATCGAAAAAGCGGAACAGAGCCAGTGAGAGCAGTATTTCCCACCAGGGGGCTACGGATATGCCGGCCACGGGCAGAAGAGCTATCCATTGTCCCACAGTTTCGTCGATGCAGGCACGCACAGGGTCTTTGCCCCAGTAAAGTTCCGAAACGGAGCTTGCCCATGTCCCTGCCACTGTGAACGCTATGATAGCGGCGGCTGTGACAAGGGTTACGGCCATAGGCGACGCCCACAGATAGAGCGGAAGCCATACAAGAATGCCGAATATGGCTCCCCAGGTGCCGGGGGCGAGGGGCAGAAAACCGAATCCGCATGAGGTCGCGATCAGTTTGGGAAGCAGGGGAAAGCGTTCTCCGGCGCGTGGCGCTTTTTCTTTATTTTCGCTTTTCATTGTGAAAAGAATCTCTTTCTCCGCTCTTGATCAGCGGTTTTTTATGGCGTTCATTATGTGCCTGGCTATGTATGGCGCGGCTTCGTTGCGGCAGGGGGCGAAAGAGGGCCAGTCGTTGAAGTCGATGATGCTGAAGCTTCCGTCAGGGGCTATTATGCAGTCGCCGCCGTAAATTTTCACGTCAAGGACTTCGGCGGCTTTGTTGCATGTGGCTTCGAGTTGTTCGGCGTCGAAAGGAATTTCAGCCGGTTTTCCGTTGATAGCTTCGAGTTCGTATTTCATGTGCCCTGAGGAGAAAGGATAGAACCAGAAGAAGTAGGAGCCGTCGGCCAGACCGTAGAATTTCACCAGATCGCCTTCGAGATGACGGTTGATGACAGCGCGCTTGATGCCACGCAGGAAATATTCCTGAAGTACTTCCTGCGCTTCTTCAGGATGGCGGCAGTAGCTGACGTCCTCTTTGTGCATGGAGTGGGCTTCGCCGCGCTTTATCCAGCATTGTTCCATGTGGGCTGCGGCGAGGCGGTCGCGTATCGCTTCGTCGGTGTCGACGATAAGGCTTTCGGGGTAGGGGATATTGCTGCCGAGCAGGATTCGAGTCATACGCTCGCGGGTGCAGTTCTCGATTCCGTAACCTGAGTTTATCACCAGAGCGCCGTCGTCTTCAAGCTTTTGCAGCAGTTCGATGGAGCGGCGTTCGCGGCACATGTTCAGGATTATGTTTTCGCCGGCATGCGTGGAGGCGAACTGCTCCTCGCTGTAGATTTTCATTTCGCAGCCGCGTTTGCGCAACTGCTCGGCTACGATATTGAATATGGCTGCGTCGTTGCCTATGTGGTTTGGCGAGAATGCGCCCGCGCGCATGATGCCTGCTATTTTTATGTCTGCCATGTATGGATGGGCCTGTTGATGATAATTCCGGTTTATTTTAAGTTGCAAATGTACTAAATATTTCGCATTGCGTCAATAGGCGTTGCATCGGCGGCCAGGAAAAAGGTGTTTTTGGCAAAAAAGAACCTGTTGCTACATGGTTGCCCGGGATATTCATGCTTCATAGCGCTGAAGCGCAGCCATGCAGCACGATATAACATTATATAAAAACCAAGGCCGATAACCCTGACGGGGCAATCGGCCTTGGCCTATCTTTACCGGCCGCTTACTGCGGCCTGCATGTTTATTTATTGATGGAGTCGTGGATTATTTCACGAGAACCTTTGTTGCGGTGTTGCCCTGACGGCGGATATAGAGTCCGGCTTCGGGATTTTCAACGCGTACGCCCTGAAGGTTGAAGTATTCTACGGGAGCGTTTTCGTCGGAAACGGTTACATCTTCAACGCCGGCTGAGCCGAATACATCGTAGAAGAATATCATCTGAGTATTCTGCATCAATTCCCAAAGGAGGCGGTACTGCAAGGATGTGTCATAGTCGGCAAGCAACTGTGTGTTGGAGAACATGGTGATTGTTGATTGTCCGAGTTCGGTGTCAATGACTTCGGTACTGCCTTGGAATTCAATGGGAGCTTCTTCGTTGACATTTCCGGTTGCTTCATCAATAGCGGAGAGGTAGAACGAAATGACTTTGCCTTGATTTTTAATTTCGGCAAGCAGTACGTCCACGGCGCTTAGCTTTTTATCAGGGGTGATGTCGAATTCAACTGGTACTCCGAAGCCGTAATCGTAGAGGTTTCTTACCAGGAATTTGTTGTCGCCGGTTACTTCTCCGTAGATATATGTGCCTTCTTCTTTGAATACAATGTTGCCTTGGGTGGAGGCGTCTGTGTCTATTGCTTCGAAATTTACTATGCCGTTGATTGCATCGAGGTCAACCATTGCAAGCATATCCATGAAAGAATAAGCGCCTGTTGTCGGGCTGACAATGTGGCTGCCGTCCTTGTTGACGAGTTCCATGATGAGAAGTGTCACGATGTTTCGTCCATCGGCACTTAACTCGCATTCGTATGAATAGCGGCGTTCGGCGGCGTTGTAATTGAAGACGATGGGTTCATCGGTTTCAACAAGCTGGTCGTTGATGTTTTTAGCATCCCAGTTTACTCGCGAAACAAAAAGCTTAACATAGATTTCTTCGTATTCGGGTTCGACGGCACCGGGAGTCTGTTCTTCTTTGGGGACAAGAACTGTCATTATTTGTCTGCCGGGGACGGTTATGCTTGCGTCAGCGGCATTGAATGTGCCGGTGCAGTCTGCTTCGCTGCCCAAGCCCAGAAGACCGTTAATGACAATGTCTGTGGTTGAAGTTGTATATATTGTTGCAAGACCAACATTGTCCCACCCAAAGGCTGATCCTGTTTCCGGATTCGTAGCCTGTGAATAAGCGGAACAGAGGTAGTCGTATGTGATATCTTCTGCAGTAATGCCTTCGGAGGCTTTTGCGGCTTTGCGCATCAATGATTTAGCGTCGTTGGCTTTGAGGGCAGATGTCAATTCTGACTTGACAGTGAAGTCACGTTTGATGTTCACCTTGTCCAGGCTCTTCAGAGGAGAAGCGGCGCTTGCACCCATGGCTACGGCCAGAGCGGCGGCGAGTACGGTGTAAAGTTTCTTCATGTGGAGGAAATGATTAATTAATTGTTGAGTGATACAAATCTTTTTATCTTCGCACGGCAAGCGCAGGGCTGCCGCGTGACTCGATGCTTGCCGCAAAGTTATATTCTATTTTCCAATCTGCCAAATTTTGATTGTGTTAAAAGTGCAATTTTCTTAATGTTTTGTGTAAATTCGCGTCGCGACTGTAACGTTTCATGTGTCTGTGTGTCTAAATGGCAGAAAGCGATAATGAACACCTCGGAATTTGAAACACTTGCCGCGACCCTGCGTCCCGGACTGTTGCGCGTTGCCGCCTCGGTGCTTTCTGATGCTTCGGCTCAGGAGGCGGAGGATGTGGTGCAGGACACCTTGTTGAAATTATGGACAATGCGCGACGCTCTTGCCGACTATCGTTCGGTGGAGGCTCTGGCTGTCACCGTGGCGAGGCATCTTGCGCTTAATGTGCTGCGTTCGTCTTCGCGCACTGTCGGCCTGAGTCCCGACGCCGCCGAGAATTTCCGTGCCACGGAGCTGAGCGCCGAGCAGCGGCTTATTGCTGCCGACGAACTGAGGCATCTCGACTGTGTGCTTGCTGCATTGCCCGAGTCCTTGCGCGCCCTTATCGAGCTTCGCCATGTGCGCGGCATGTCTACCGCCGACATAGCTGCTATGCTCGGTTCGACCGAGGGCGCCGTGCGAACAGCTCTTTGCCGTGCGCGCCGACGTGTGGCCGAGGCCTTCGGTGTAGGCCACACGTAGGGGCGTGCCGTGGCACGTCTTGGTTTTTGAGTTTAAGGTTTAGAGTTATATTATATATAAGAAATATATATATGAAGATTTTTAGAAAATACGGTAAGAACAGCCCTTCGTCCGACTATTTGCTCGGACTGGTGGATTTGTTTCTCGCAGGTTCGACTACGATGGAACAGGAACGCGAGCTGTATGATTATTTCACCGCTGCCGTGCCGGGCGATGCCGACGACCGTCTGGAGCGCTACAGGCCCATGTTCGCATGGTATGCCGCTCTGCCCGGTGAACGCATGGCCGCGGCAGGGCGCCGGAAGCGTGCCGTGGCGGCCTGGGCTGTGGCGGCATCGGTGGCCGTGCTTATGGCCGTGGCCGGATTCCTGGCGTTGCGGACGCCTTCGGCGGCCGACGAGGCGATGGAACTGTATGCCGGCAGTTATGTGGTCCGCGACGGCCGGCGCATCACCGACCTGCGTGCCATCTATCCCGAGCTGCGTATGGCGGAATGTCTTTCCGACAGTCTTATAGCCGCGGCCGAAAGCGCCGAATTCCGTGCCGAGGACTTGGAGCGCACCCTGATCGAGCAGGCCATATCGCATATCGACGATTCAGACCTCGCCGCAACCATCAGAAACGAACTCCTCTAAACTCTAACCACTAAACTATAAACCATCATCTATGATAAAGAAAATCTCACGCACAGCCATGGCGGCTGTCATTACGGCTGCGGCTGTAGCATTTCCAGGAATGGCTTCGGCGCAGGGACGCATCGACAAGATGGTCGATTATCTCGAAAAACGCCCCGACGCTACGGTGACCTACACCGAGAAGCGCAGCGAGAAGAAAAAGAAGCTCTACAAGATCTCGCGTGTCATCACATTCTCCAACGAAGACTATGTGCCGCGTATACGTGCGGCTTTCGAGGCCGAGCGCGACCGCACGGTCAGCGCCGTGAAGAACGGCAATTCGATGGTGTTCAAGTTTGCCGACAAGAACGGTAATTCCAACTATGTCTTCACCGCCGGCGACGGTGCATACACCCTCGTCCAGTCGTGGGAGAGCAAGACCGTCAAGCCTACGTCGGCAATCGAAATAGACCGTAGCTGCGATGATGCGGGAGTCCGCACCTACGCCATCATTGTGAACGACGCTTCCGTCGAAATACGTGCCGACGCCGCAAGAGCATGCGCCGACGCCGCAAGATTGCGGGCCGATGCCGCCCGCGTCAGGGCTGAGGCGGCCCGGGCCCTGGCGGAAGCCGCCGCAGCACATTGCCGCGAGAGCTGGTGGTGATTCCGGTGGTGACTGATATGCTCCGTCCGAAATTATGTTTGCGTGATAAATCTTTATCACGCAAAAAACGTTATCTTTGCAGATAATAAATTTCAGCCGGCAGCCTTATGTCAACACATGCCTCCGAACTTCGCCGAAGCGAAGCTGTGGTTATAATCCCTATGTATAACGAGCGCGAGAACGCGGCGGCCATTATTGACGCCGTTCTGGCGCTTGAAGCGCCGTTCGACGTTCTTGTGGTCGACGATAACTCGCCCGACGGCACCGCTGCCATAGTGCGCGAAAAAATGGATGCCAGTCCCGGACGAGTCAGCCTGATCAGTCGCGCCGGAAAGCTCGGACTCGGCACGGCATATATCGAGGGTTTTCGCCGCGCCCTGGACATGGGGTATGAATATATCTGCGAGATGGATGCCGATTTCTCTCATAATCCGGCCGATCTTCTCCGGCTGCTGCGACGAGCGCGCACGGATGCCGATATGGTGGTCGGATCGCGCTATGTTTCGGGCGTCAATGTGGTTAACTGGCCTATGGGACGGGTGTTGATGTCGTTCTATGCCTCGAAGTATGTGCGGCTTGTGACAGGTATGCCGGTCCACGACACCACCGCCGGTTTCGTCTGCTACCGGCGTCGCGTGCTTGAGGCTCTGCCGCTCGACGCAATAAGGTTCAAAGGCTACGCTTTTCAGATAGAGATGAAATACACAGCTTATAAGTACGGTTTCAGAGTGGTTGAGGAACCTATCGTGTTCGTGAACCGTGTACTCGGTACCAGCAAGATGAACACCGGCATTTTCGGCGAGGCCATGTTCGGGGTCATACGTCTTAAGTGGGATAGCCTTTTCAGAAAATATCCGGATTATTCCACAAAAAATAAGGACTGATGGCTACTGTTCTGATTCATAATGCGACGGTGACCGACGGGTCGCGTCGTGTGCGCGCGTGGTTGCAGATCAATGGCGAGCGCATAGCCGGGATCGGACCGGGCGATGTTCCGCCACGCATACTTTCCGGTTCCGACAGTGTGATCGATGCCGGCGGTGCGCTGATGTTGCCGGGGATGATCGACAGTCATGTGCACTTCCGTCAGCCGGGACTGACGCACAAGGCCGACATAGCCGGCGAAAGCCTTGCCGCCGTAGCAGGCGGTGTGACCACGTTCTTCGATATGCCCAATACCGTGCCTCCGACGCTGAAAGTATCCGATGTGCGGACGAAAGAATCGATAGCGGACGGGGCTTCGGCTGCCAACTATGCTTTCTTTATAGGAGCTTCGGCGGAGAATGCCGACGAGTTGCGTGCCTGCACTTTTGAAAATATTCCCGGGGTAAAGCTTTTCATGGGTTCTTCGACAGGGCGCATGGCCGTTACGGTGTCTGAGGCTCTGAAATCGCTTTTTACCTTGTGCCGCGATGTTCCGCTGATGGTACATGCCGAGGACGACGCTGTGATAGCCCGTGCTGCGGAACGGCTGCGCCGCGAGTGGCCGGATGGAGATATACCGGTGACCGCGCATCCCGCAATCCGCACTTCGGAAGCTTGTCTGATTTCCGCGCGCCATGCGGTCGAGCTTGCCGAACGTTACGACACCCGTCTGCATCTGGCGCATGTGTCGACAGCCGACGAGGTAAGGGAGCTTCTGAGTGAAGGCCCCCTTGATGGCAAGCGGATAACGGCGGAAGCGACGCCCTTGCATCTGACTTTCGCCGGCCCCGAGGATTATGAAACTCTCGGAGCGAGGATAAAGGTGAATCCGGCGGTGAAAAGCGCTTACGACCGCGCTGTACTCAGGGATGCCTTGTATTCGGGAGCTATCGATACGATAGGAACGGACCATGCACCTCATCTGCCGGCCGAGAAGGAAGGCGGTGCGCTGACGGCGTCGTCGGGTGCGCCTATGGTGCAGTTCGCTTTGCCGCTTTTGCTGAGCTATTTTCCGGCCGAGCTGGTCGTTGAAAAAATGTCTGCGAACCCGGCGCGCCTTTTCGGCGTGACCGACCGTGGGGCGCTGCGCCGTGGCAATTACGCCGATATTGTCCTTATGGAACAGACGGAGCCGTATTCGGTCGATGACTCTATGGTTATAAGCAGATGCGGCTGGACACCCCTTGCCGGCTCGGGCTACAGATTGAAGTATCGCGTGCTCAAGACATGGGTCAATGGCGTCCTTGCATATTCCGACGGACGACCCACGGGTGCCCGTGCCGGACGGCTTGTGGATTTCAGGCGCTGAAACGAATCCGCGTAACCAAGATTCCTGCTAAATAATTATTCCATACCCATATCCCGCAGAAGATCGGGACGAAGTCGGCGTGTGCGCTCGAGCGACTGTTCGTGGCGCCAGGCATCAATGCGTGCCTGATGCCCTGACAACAGGATTTCCGGAACAGTCCAGCCGTTGTAGTCGGCGGGGCGGGTGTAGATGGGCGGTTCGAGAAGATTGTCCTGAAACGAATCGGACAGCGCGCTTTGCTCGTCGCCTATCGCGCCCGGAAGCAGGCGTACGATTGCGTCGGTGATGATGGCGGCAGGCATTTCGCCACCTGTCAGCACATAGTCGCCAATCGAGATCTCTCGTGTTATCAGGTGCTCTCGGATACGGTAGTCCACGCCTTTATAGTGCCCGCAAAGTATGATTATATTATTGAGCAGCGAGAGGCTGTTGGCCATGCGCTGGTTGAATACTTCGCCGTCGGGGGCTGTGAATATCACCTCGTCGTAGTGGCGGCGGCTTTTCAGCTCGCTTATGCAGCGGTCGACGGGTTCGACCTGTATGACCATGCCGGCATCGCCGCCGAAGGGATAGTCGTCGACTTTGCGGTGGCGGTTGGTCGTGTAATCTCGCAGGTTATGCACCTCGATTTCGCATAGCCCTTTGTCCTGTGCCCGTTTAAGAATGGAGCAGCCGAGGATGGAAGTGAACATTTCGGGCAGTACGGTGATTAGGTCGATATGCATGGTCGGAATATTTTTATGTTTTGATTTTACGGAGTGCAAAGATACGGATAAGTCGGGCGCAAAGCCAAAGCAAATCGAAAAAGCACCGTCAATATAGCCGGACTTAGCAATATTTAACTGCTTGCGGATGGTAGCGGACGCTTTTTTTGCACATCTTTGTGTTATCTAATGTGAACGCTAACATAACGCATATAAAGATGAAAAACAAAGCAGTCATCAGCGCGGCTCTTCTTGCCGTGGCAATCGTGGTTCTGGGCTTCACCCTGAAAGCCGGTATCGATAATTTTACAAACCGCGACCGTGTGGTCACTGTCCGCGGTCTTTGTGAGAAAGAAGTGAATGCCAATAAGGTCACATGGCCTGTTGTGACCAAGGAAGTCGGCAACGACCTGCCGACAATCTACGCCAAAATCGAGCGTTCGAACAGTGCCATTCTTTCCTATCTGAAAGGTAACGGCATAAGCGAAAGCGAGATTTCGGTCAATGCGCCGTCTGTCTATGACTATGCCGCCGAGCGTTATGGCAATCAGGATGTGCGCTACCGATACCAGGTTACAAATGTTGTCGTTGTCACTTCCGACAAAATCGATCTTGTGCGTTCGCTCATCGAAAAGCAGAGCGAGTTGCTCAAACAGGGAATAGCTGTCGTTGCCGGCGACTATCAGTATCAGACGACCTACGAGTATACCGATCTGAACAGCATCAAGCCCGAAATGATAGCCGAGGCCACGGCCAACGCCCGCGAAGCCGCCGACAAGTTCGCCGCCGATTCCCACAGCCGCCTTGGCAAGATCCAGACCGCCTCGCAAGGTCAGTTTTCCATCAACGACCGCGACCAGTACACACCCCAGATCAAGACCGTCCGTGTCGTGACTTCCATTACCTATTATCTGGAGGACTGACAGAAACAATAATATATGAATAACAGCGGGAGCCACATCCGATGATGTGGCTCCCGCTGTTATTTTGCGTACTCAGGCGGATGCCGGATTATTCTTCAACCGAGCGAAGCTTCTGTACGTAAACCGCTTTCATCATTTTC
>ERZ778515.362-NODE-362-length-39522-cov-11.284922_pt1 | contig 39522 bp, 30 predicted proteins | sample MGYA00510343_ERZ778515 | MGnify/ENA primary metagenome ERZ778515 (study PRJEB29527, sample SAMN07138965) | mouse gut metagenome | material: feces | host: mouse | place: China:Nanjing | collected 2016-01-25 ...
GAGGGTTTGTTATGCTTATAATGTTTAATTTGGTTTAAATTCAAACATTCTCTTACTATCGTTTAAATTTGAACACTCACTTATATTAAAATCGATATTAAGATATTGCCAATTGAAAAAATAAGAGTATATTTGTATTCAATAGAAAGAAGTGGCCGTCTCAATCCACTCAAGAACAGGGTAGAGGCGTGTGGTGTGGAATTCAACCACACGTGAGGACACTCTTTTTAGTTGACAACCCTAAAATCTTCCGACTGATGAAAAAACTGATACTAATGCTGATAATAATGGCATTTGTAACTGCATCAGGTCATGCAAAGCTCAGATTAAAGAGTTTCACGCCTGGTACGAGTGCCTGTGTCATAGAGATGATCGACGACAAAGCCCATCCGGATGCCTCGCTGCAGAAGGCGATGCTCCGTAATGATGGGAAGGATTATGAAGCGACATGGTATCAGAGCCGCATGGCCGATGATGGTCATTCGGTAATCTACCGGATGGTATTCCCTTTTATGACCTGCCTGAATCATACTACGGTAATTCTCGAAATCAACGGCAAAAAGGTCAAAAAAGAGATTACATCTGATATAATGGACTATCTGTGGAGCAACCCGGCTCTGCGCGACTTATAACCTGACAAAAACAAAAAACAGACTATTGATGGATTATCCAGTACCCGATTGGGCCAAAGAGATGAATTGTGCGGTGACGGTATGCGATGCCGACTGCAATATCATATATATGAACGACTTGTCGCGGGCCACCTTCGCCTCCTATGGGGCAGACCTCGTCGGTCGCAACCTAATGGAGTTTCACGTCGGCCGGTCGCAGGATATAATACGCCGTCTGCTTGCCGAAGGGGGGAGCAACAGCTATACAATCAGCAAGCAGGGACGTCGCAAACTGATATATCAGACCGCATGGCGCAAAGACGGAGAAGTGGCCGGACTGGTGGAACTATCAATCGTTTTGCCTGATGATATGCCCCACTACGACCGTGGCTGAATCCGGTCGTATCGCCGTAATACAATCAAAACGACAGAAATAAAACTGAAGATATATGCTTAATCTGACACAAGAAGAAATCGATGCTCTCAAGAAGCATCTTGCTAAAGACGAAAGTCTGTACGAAGTTCAGCCGGAACTTTTCGACCTCTTCTTTGAAGTGGGACGAGTGAAAACATTCGGTCGCCATGAGGTAATCATGCAGCCCGGAGTGAAAGTCCGTGAAGTGTACGTGGTGATCGACGGTCTGGTGGCATCTACTTATATGAGCGGCAACAAAGTAGTGATGCAGGCCCTTGCCACTCCGGGCACAATGATGCTGCACGGCGGGTCATTCTTCAACCGTCGCCCGTCATTTATGCAGTGGGAGGCACTGGTGCGCACACGCCTGCTTTGCATCCCCGAGACAATCGTACGCGACTATCTTAAGGATAACCATGAGTTTGCCATATGGATGTATGGCATGGCTGAGAACAATATCCTGAGTGCAGAGGAGAAGACCCATATTCTTGCCGACACCGCAGAACAACGCTACCGCAAGCTGGCTTCCAATCTTCCGCGACGCGTCTTCAAAGAGCTGTCGTCGCGCGTGATGGCAAGCTATCTCGGCATTACAGAGCAGTCGCTTTCCCGCATCAAACGTATCGTTATCCAGGAAGACCGTGAACGCGAGCGTGCATTCGAGGAGGGGCATGGCGATGACTATTGATAATTAATTCAGTCCGTTTCACTGCAGACGTTATCTGTATCCCACTTTGTTGATATGAATGGAGCGCTGTGGATACCCCGTTGTCATATTCACGGTGAGTATAGAGGATAAATCCTTATGACAAAATGGGATAAGTAGAGTGTTAGACCTCGTGTAGGTTCTGACACTCTTCTTTTCCTACCCCCTTCACTCTTCACCCTTCATCTACTTTTTCTTCATCCTTCATCTTCTTTTCGTCGGCTCTTCATCACTTTTTTTACGCTTAATCTTCTATTCAATATAGCATGAGCAAAAGATGCTTCAGATGGTGAAACATAGGTGAAACATTTCGCCCCAAAATTACTCGTAATACCTCAGAATGCCCCAATTTATGGTGTATAAGAATGCTTGAATATAACCAATAAATACAAAAAAGTCTTGAAAATCAATATGTAAACTATTGGTTTTCAAGACTTTATCTGCGGAGTGACCGAGATTCGAACTCGGGATACCCTTTTGGGGTATACACGCTTTCCAGGCGTGCCTCTTCAGCCACTCGAGCACCACTCCATTCGGACAGACGATATAATCAGGAGGAATCTCCCGTCGCAGACATGACGTTATTGCTGCCACGTGGACCTCTCTTATCGGTTTCCGGACGCAAAGTTAGCGATTTTTGTTGAATTATCAAGGGGATGTGGCTGGAAATTGTTGTTTTTTTACTAAATTTGTACTTGTTTTCTAATCTGAGTTGCCTGTCGGATGCCCCGGATAGGGTCCTGGCGGGAAAAACACTCATAAATTTCTACTTCACGATGTGCATGAATATAGAGCGCATCACCGCTCAGAAGGGTGGTAGGATACGGCATTCCGCCGTGGCGGGGTGCATTGCATTGTTGGCAGTGGCCGGCGTGGCCTGTGGCTCAGGCTCAGCTGAGGGTGGCGGATTCCCTGAAGGTTTCGTCGCTATGGATGATGCCTCCAAAATAGAGTATATGATGAAAACAGTGACCCCCGATTCGGTGGCACGGTTCATATGCGATGCCGCGCTGGGGCGTCTTGACAGTGTGCGGGTCGATACTCTCAGCATGGCTACACTCTATGCCTACGAGCATTATAAAGACGATGATTTGCAGAGTTTTCAGGCCGCATACGACGACTATTCGGAGAATCTGCCATTGGATGAGAAGATGCGTCTGCGCAAACTTGCGGCGCAGGATGATCCTGATCGTCTGGGTTATAATCTCGGACTGGAGTATGTGAGCGACATCCGCGAAGGGCGAAAGAGTGCGTCGGAAGTGGAATCGGAAATTGCGGCCATGGCCGAAATCTGTGCCGCCGATTCCGCCGATGCCCAGACATTCCGCCGCTTTATGAAGGGATTCCAGATTGCTCTTGATAAGGATGGCGCGGATGGAATACCGAAAGAGATTTTTGAGAAATACAGATAATGGCTTGCTGTCGGTATACGCGGCAATCCGGTGGGGGGCGGATGGATTACAGGCATGTGGATGCAATGTCCGCGTAGCCTCAATGATATATATGGCTTCGCAGGGGGCGTGTGGGCACACCCTTGTCGCAAAGGGTAAGTGACACAGTATATTCCGGAGGCCAAAAAATAATCAGCAATTAAAATGAAAAGGATTTCAGAATATGCCTCTGAAGTAGAGGCAGCACTCCTCGCTCTGGGATTTTCAGAGCGTCACCCCGCATCACTTTACGCACCCATCGCCTATGCTCTCGAGGCCGGGGGCAAACGCATACGTCCCGTGCTGCTGCTGATGGCAGTCGAGGCTTTCGGCGGTGATACATCAGCTGCAATGCCGGCGGCTCTGGGTATGGAACTGTTCCATAACTTCACTCTGCTGCACGACGATGTGATGGACGATTCCGACACTCGCCGCAACCGTCCGACCGTGTACCGCAAATATGGGGCTCCGGCGGCCATACTTTCAGGCGACACGATGCTGGGCGAGGCTCAGAGCCTGATTTCTAATGTGCCTGACGACAAGCTCCGCCACGTAGGCGAGGTGTTCGGCCGGATGGCTATGGATGTATACAAGGGTCAGAGTCTTGACATGGAGTTTGAGCATCGCGATGACGTGACCCCCGAACAGTATGTAGAGATGATACGCCTCAAGACCGGAGCGCTGCTTGGCGCTTGTGCTGAAATCGGAGGCCTGCTTTGCGGATGTGACGATAAAGTGTGTGCCGCACTGCGTGCCTATGGCGAGAATCTTGGCATAGCGTTCCAGATAGAAGACGACTGGCTGGACACCTTCGGCGATGCCGCCACCTTCGGCAAGCCGATAGGGGGCGACATCAATCAGGCCAAGAAGACCTTCCTCTACATCAGCGGCATGGCAGCCGGCACAGAAGAGGCCAAGGCACTCCGCATAGCGATGGAACTCCCTGCCGGCGATATGCGTGTCAGGACAGTGACCCGCATTTATGAAAAGATGCGTCTTGACGAAAGCTGCCGCAAGGCTGCCGCCTCTTACAGCGCCAAGGCTCTGAAAGCGGTGAAGTCGACCGGACTGCCGGATGAGCGTCTTGAAGCGTTCAAATATCTGCTCGACCGCCTTTCGGGACGTAAGAAATAACACATCCCCCCCCGGGGGGGCGACGATGATTGATACGCACACACACATATATTTCGCAGCCGACTACCCTGACGGAGGTTCCGTCGGGGCGGTCGACCGTGCCTTGGAAGCGGGGGTGAGCCATATGGTGTTGCCCAACGTCGACCTCAGCTCGATGGAGCCGCTGCTTGAGCTGCATCATCTGCGTCCCGATGTCACATCAGTGGCCGTAGGAATGCATCCCGAAGAAATCGACAGTGACTGGAGGGCCAAGACCGATGATGTGTTCGCACGATTCGAGGGAGAGTCACCTGTGGCGGTAGGAGAGATTGGAATCGATCTGTACCACGACCGCACCTATCGCTTCGAACAGATGGATGCCTTCGGCTATCAGCTTGACCTGGCGATGTCGATGCGGAAACCCGTCATAATACACTGCCGTGAGGCGCTTGATGAGGTGATGGAAATGATTGGGAGTATGGGCGACGGATTGCCACCGCTGGTGTTTCATAGTTTTACGTATGGTCCGGCCGAGGCGGAGAGGGTATTGCGGCTCCCTGACACGGTGATAGGCATCAATGGGGTGGCGACATTCAAAAACGCCCCCGAAGTCAGGGAGGCCGTGGCACTTGCCGGTATCGGGCGGATAGTGCTTGAGACGGATTCACCTTATCTTGCCCCTGTCCCTAAACGCGGACGCACAAACGAGAGCAGTTATCTACCATATATACGCGACAAAGTGGCCGGGATATGCGGCGTGTCGGCCGAAGAGGCAGAACAGGCCACCGATGCCACGGCGCGAAAAATCTTCAGACTCCCCACATGAATATATTCGCCGACTTTCTGCATCTGCCTTTTACGCAGCCGGTAGTAATCATCACACTGGTGCTGATTATCATATTGAGTGCGCCGTTGCTATTCAGTCGGCTTAAAGTTCCCAATATAGTAGGGCTGATACTGGCTGGTGTGGCCGTAGGGCCATATGGATTCAATCTTCTGGCCCGAGATGCGAGTTTCGAGATTTTCGGGCAGGTCGGCATACTGTATCTCATGTTTCTTGCAGCCGTGGAAATCGACATGTATCATCTGCGGCGCAACTATCGCAGCGGCATACTCTTCGGCCTTATTACCTTTCTGATACCGATGGGAGTCGGGATTCCGCTTACGCACTATGCTCTTGGCACCGGCTGGACCACAGCAGTGCTCATATCGAGCATGTATGCCTCCCACACGCTGATATCCTATCCGGTAGTGAGTCGTTTCGGGCTGAGCAATAACCGTGGGGCCGTCATAGCCGTATGCGGCACGATTGTGGCCGTGCTTCTCGCCCTTCTTGCACTGGCCGAAGTGGTGGAGGTGCGGGCCTCGGGGCGTTTTGAAGTGATGAGCCTTGTGTGGCTGCTGCTCCAGATGGCAGTATACGCACTGGCTGTGGGATGGAGTTTTCCGAGAATAACGCGATGGTTCTTCCGCAAGACAAGCGACTCGGTGGTGCAGTTCATCTTCATCCTGACGCTTGTGCTCGTGGCTTCGACTCTGGCGCGCCTCATAGGGATCGAGGCCATATTGGGCGCCTTCTATGCCGGACTGGTGCTCAACCGCTTCATACCGACACGTTCGGCTCTTATGCACAGGATATCCTTTGTGGGCAATGCGATTTTCATACCTTACTTCCTTATCGGAGTGGGGATGCTGATCAATGTGCATGTGATATTCCGGGGGTGGGGAGTGGCCCAGGCCGCCGGAGTGATGACGGCCACCGCGCTTGCCACCAAATGGCTGGCCGCGTATTTCAGTCAGCGCCTTACGGGGCTTGACACGAATGGCCGGAGGCTGATGTTCGGACTCTCCTCCGGAAAGGCTGCGGCCACGATTGCAGCCACGATGATCGGCTATCAGTACGGGCTGCTGACAGAAGACATGATGAACGGCGCGGTAGTGATGATACTCGTATGCTGCATCGTGGCGTCCGTGGCCACCGAGGGCGCCGCGCGCACACTGCGCATAGCCCTTTCGGCCGCCGAACTCGACACCGAGACCCCGCTCAAGGCAGGATTCGCCCGGCAGATAGTGGCTGTGAGCAATCCGCTCACAGCCGAGGGAATCATGCGTATGGCGGTATTCATGCGCAACCCTCTCAATGATTTCCCCGTCACGGCGCTTTTCGTGCGCCGCAACGATGACCCCGCGATGCTGCGTGACGGACGCCAGTCGCTTCAGCTGGCGCGCATGGCGGCCGAGTCGATGGATGTGGAGTGCCGGGAGGTGGAGCGGTTCGACCTCAATGTGATGGCAGGAGTGACCAACGTGATGCGTGAGCATCATGCCACAGAGGTGGTGATCGGGCTTCACAGGCGCTCGAATATAGTCGACAGCTTCTTCGGCAACATGATTGAGCAGCTGCTCCGTCAGACTGACAGGATGATTATCATGTCGAGGTGTTTCATACCGGTAGATACGGTAAAGAAGATCTTCGTATACGTGCCCGGCAACGCGCAGTATGAGACGGGGTTCTGCGAATGGATAGCACGTGTGGGTAATCTCGGGGCACAGCTGGGTTGCCAGGTGCGCTTCATGTGTATGGCAGCCACCGGCGAATATATCGAATCGCATATAGCCGAAGGAGGATATGCCGTGCGCCGCGATTATGCCGACATGAAGAGTTGGGATGATTTCATCATACTCTCGTCGCAGGTGGGCGAAGACGACCTGCTGATAGTAGTCGGGGCCAGAAAAGGATCGGTATCCTATTCCGGAGATTATGACAACATGCCCTCGTTTCTGGGACGCAATTTCCGTAACCATAACCTTACTCTTATCATACCGGGACAGTTCGGCAAAGGAGTGCCGCAGTCGACCGATAAATCCCTTCTTTCAGTATGATGGCGATGACTTATCGCATCATTCAGTTGTTATCATTAAAAAAACATTGAAATGCACATAAATCATCAACAATACGCAAAGCCATACGCGCTGTTTGCCTGCGCCGTGATTATGATATCGGTCGGCATCTCCGGATGCTCCGGCCGGGATAGCGCGCGGCAAGAAGACGACACACTGCAGGATACATTGGCAGAAACCCCTCTGATGGCCGACACGATTGCCGGACCGGCAGATCATGAGCTGACTGCCGGAGGCGTGGAACGCATTCAGATCGGGATGCAGACAGCACACATCCCTCCATACGAAGAGGGAGTCTACGACGAGATGACCAAAGAGGAGGGTAACGAATCCAATTCCTACATCTTTTTCTACGGCGGAGCACCGCTTTTCTGTGCATATGAATTTACGGAGGGCACGATAGATGTGATAAGTGCCGAGTCGCCCCATATAGTGGTGTGTGCCCCCGAAGGGGAGATGCTGCGTATAGGCGATGAGTTCTCGCGTGTGCTGTCGCTTCCCGGGGTAGAGGCAGAGTGGGAGGATTCCGATGACGAGGGGATGTGGTGCTGGCATTGGCGGGGGATATGGTTCCAGCCTGACCAGTCGCATCTGCCGGAGGCCTTGAGTCGTGAACTATACAGCGACGTGGCGCCGCCGGCCGACGCCGCATTTACCCCCGGGGTGCGTATCGGATATATCGGCACCGGACTCCCCTGGTAGCTTGAGCACACACGGCCCCGGCCGAAGAATCCGGAGGCTCGCAAGGCAGGTTAAAACCAAGCATACATCATGTTGCATCGACTTTATGAAGACATAACGGCCCTTGACGTGAATTTGGCCAATACACTGTTCCGTATGCTGCTGAGCATGGCACTCGGGGTAGTGGTCGGCGCCGAACGCAAGCGTAAAGGACAGATAGCCGGCATCCGCACATTTGCCCTCATAACGATGGGAGCATGTCTGGCCATGCTGCTATCAATCTACGTCCCGCAGGTATATCTCGGACTGAAGAACGGCGATCCCGGCAGGATTGCGGCGCAGGTCATCACCGGTATCGGTTTCCTTGGCGGCGGAGCCATGATAAGGGCCAAAGGCTCGGTAAAAGGGCTCACCACGGCTGCCGGAATATGGATTGCAGCCATAATAGGGATGGCCGTAGGGGTGGGGATGTATGTGGCCGCCATCTGCTCCACGGTGCTGATACTGGTGGTGCTCGTCATGTTCGACTGGTATGAGCACTGGCAGAGCGTGGGGCAGGAAAGCAAAGCCATCAATGTGCGTGTGAAAGGAATTGTAAGCGACATATCCCCCTACCGCAGGGTATTCGCCGACAATCAGATACATCTGAGCACATTCTTTGTGGAATATAACTATTCGGCCGACAGCACCGAACTTAGTTTTCTCGTGCTCGGCCATTCCCATGCCGATTATCTTCCGCTGCTCGCGGCGCTGCGCATGGTGGAGCCCACAATATCGATAACCCTATCATCACAGACAGAAATATGAATACCAACGCCCTGATTGCCGACCTCGCCTGGATACTGCTGCTCGGATCGGTAGTGACCCTGCTATTTAAGAAATTGCGTCAGCCCGTGGTATTGGGCTATATACTTGCCGGATTCCTGGCGAGTCCGAAATTCACATGGCTCCCATCGATATCCAATCTCGACAATATAGAATTCTGGGCCGAACTCGGCATAGTGGTGCTGATGTTCTGCCTCGGACTGGAGTTCAGTTTCAAGAAGCTGCTGAACTCCGGGAGTTCGGCGATAGTTACGGCCCTGATTATCATCACCGGCATGACAATGGCCGGATTCGGCGTAGGATGCCTGCTGCATCTCAACACAATCAACTGTATCTTCCTCGGTGGCATGATATCCATGTCATCGACCACGATAATCCTCAAATCACTGACAGATCTCGGGTTGCGCCAGAATAAATTCGCCACAATGGTGCTGTCGGTGCTGATTATCGAGGATCTTTTCGCCGTGCTTATGCTTGTGCTTCTGTCGTCGATGGCCGTTGGCGACGTGCAGGGGATGGAACTCCTCTACAGCGTCGGCAAACTGCTCTTCTTCCTGATCATATGGTTTGTGGTGGGAGTATACGTGATTCCGTCGCTGCTCGTGCGTCTGCGCGGCTATCTCAACGACGAAACACTGCTTGTGGTGTCGATGGCTCTCTGCTTTGCCATGGCCGTCTTCTCCGTGTCGTGCGGCTTCTCGCTTGAACTCGGCGCCTTCGTGATGGGGTCGATACTGGCAGGCACAATGGCTGCCGAGCGCATAGAGCATGTGGTGGTGCCGGTCAAGGACCTCTTTGGCTCAGTCTTTTTCATTTCGGTGGGTATGATGGTCGACCCGGGAATCCTGGTGTCATACTGGTGGGAAATCCTTCTGCTGGCCGCAGTAGTGATTACAGGGATGATAATATTCGGCTCACTGGGAATGCTTGTCACGGGGCAAAGCCTGAAAGTGGCCATAGAGAGCGGCTTCACGCTCACGCAGATTGGAGAATTCTCCTTCATCATAGCCTCATTAGGGATGAGCCTGGGAGTGCTGCAGCCCAGTCTGTATCCGATTATAGTGGCAGTGTCAGTGATAACGATATTCACCACCCCTTACTTCATCAAGATGGCCCGTACGGTCTACGACCGTCTGCTGCCGCATCTGCCTCAGGGTCTGCACTTCCTGATAGAGCGCTATTCGAAGCAGGCCTCTGATGCGAGTGATACCAGTCGCCTGTGGCGCGACATACTGAGTCGCTATCTCTGGCGGATAGTGCTTTATTCAGTGGTGTTGCTGGCTGTGATACTTGTGTCGCGTCAGCACCTCTACCCGTTGCTCGAGGGGATGTTCAGCCGCTGGGGACATCTGATGGCCACGGTGCTGACGCTGGCGGCGATGTCGCCGTTTCTTGTGGCGCTGTCGTTCAGCAGCACAAAGCCCGATGAGCGGATGCGACTGCACCAGACGGCATCGTTCTATGATGTGCCGCTTGTGGCTATGCGAATCATACGCTATCTCGTAGCGATGCTGTTTACGGTCTATTTCGTCACTCTTTCCTACGGCTCGATGATCGGATGGATTGTGGGGGTATGTTTCTTTGTGTTGATAATACTCTTCGCCTCCGGGCGTATCATGCAACGCTATAACCGGATGGAAGAGCGCTTCATGGACAATCTCAATATCCGTGAGAATACGCGTTCGGGGCGCAACAACAACCTTGTCGACGACCTTCACCAGGCTTATATCCAGGTGGGTCCAAACAGTATCTTCGTGGGCGACCGGCTCAAGGATTCGGGTCTGCGGGCAGATTACGGCGTCAGCATATCGAGCATACAGCGCGGACAACTGATGATACCTCTGCCGGGAGGAGAGACGCGCATATTCCCCGGCGACATACTTGGTGTGATAGGCAATGATGAGCAAATCAAGGCCCTCAACGACGACATAGAGCGCGATGAGGCGCATTTCAGCCAGCACGTGTGCGGATACAAACATGTGGAACTTAAGAGTATCCTGCTGACACCGGCCTCGCCTATAGTCAATGTGCCTCTGCGCGACACTCGGATACGCGAGCAGTTCCACAGTATGCTGGTCAAGGTGCATCGCGACGGAGAGTATTTCGAACCCCGTCCTGACACAGTGCTTCAGCCCGGCGACCTCGTATGGGTGGTGGGCGACACCGACCTTATTCCGGCCATGAAGTGATACTGACGGGGCAGAACATGACTCGTGCCGGGGTGAAAACAATGCGGGGCCGTCATCTTTAACAGGATGGCGGCCCCGCATGGCATGTTGCCGGAGTAGGCATTCAAAGTGGAAAGAGGCGGGTCAGTCGCGCTTCTCCCGTAGGTCGGCAAGCAGTTGCTTGCGGCGGATGCGCTGCACCACGTAGAGGTCGTAATAGCTGAGCAGGAGAGTGGTGAGCGGGAGCGCGATTATCAGCCCGAGGAATCCCAGAAGACTACCCCATACAGAGAGCGAGAGAAGTATGATGGCAGGATTAAGCCCCATGGCCTTCCCCATGATTTTTGGGGTGAGTATCAGATCCTGAATGCACTGCACCACAACATACACAGCCATCGACTCCCAGAAAATCACCCAGAAATCCACTCCGTCGGCCACATAAGCCACCACACAGAGCACCGCCGTCACCGGCAGCGATATCAGCTGTAGATAAGGCACCATGTTGAGCAATCCGATAAACAGTCCGAGCACCACCCCCATCGGCAGCCCGATGATAAGGAACCCGATCGCGAAAAGCACACCTACGCTCATGGCGATTACAAACTGGCCTCGGAAATAGCGGTTCATGGCGTTCTTTACATCATCAAATATATGGAATACTCTGTGGCGGTGCTGATAAGGCACAAGCTGGCGGAATGAAAGCATCAGACGCTCGTAATCAAGCATGATGAATATCAGATACAGAAACACGATTACCCAGCTCACCACTCCGAATATGAAAGCTACCGAAGAACTGACGAAGTTCCACGACGAAGAAAGCGTCTGCTTTGTCAGACGGATCCATTCCTCGCGGCTCATCCATCGCGAGATTTCTTCAAGGTTGATATTATCGCGGATGAAATCATGGATTCTCTCCGACACATACGGTATGTGAATCTGAGTAGTGGCGTATTTAGTGATAGTGGCAGCCATCTCACGGCATTCATGTATCAGATAGGGGATGAAAATCATGCAGAATATGGTCAGCAGAGCCAATGCCTCAAGCAGCGTGAGCACCACCGGGAGAAACCTGCTCTTAAGCCTGAAAACACGCATGTTGAATTTCACCACAGGCTCAAGAATATATGCCATCAGACAGGCCACCATGAAAGGCAGCAGCACAGCCTTGAGCATGTCCAGAAGATAGAGGGCGCCCAGTATCCCGATTACAGTGAATACGATTCTGACCACGCGGTCGAAAGTGTATGGCGTACGATAGTCCATCATAAGTGTGTGTAAATATAGATGTTGGATGATTTGAGTCGAGGCGCATCCCTGAGGATGCTGAACGGCCGGATTGCGGCCTGTCGCGGCAATTGGTGGCCGCAGACTGCAAAAGTAATTGAAAATGGCAGGATATGCAATATGTAGTTTGCATAATTTAAGATTTAGATAATCATAAAGCAATATGGAATTGTTAATTTTGTAGAATGAAAAAATCAGCCGTATCAGATAGGAGAGAAATCAGCCGCATCGGGTGGCGTGACATGATTGCACTGTTCGCCATGATGTTGTCGGCAGTCATGGCCTGTGCCCTGACCCCTCAGGAGGCGGTCAGCCGGTTTGCCGGCACCCCTCGGTTGCCGCAAGGGAGTATGGCAGTGCTCGTGACAGAATTGCCCACCGGCAAAGTGCTTGCATCCTACAATGCCGACCACTCGCTAACGCCGGCCTCGATAATGAAATGTATCTCCATTGCCTCGCTGAGTGAGACAATGGATATGGAGCAGCCAATATTGACTCCCGTCTTTGTAGATGCCGACATAGATGCCGACGGAGTGCTGGAAGGGAATATTATTGTTGTAGGGCAGGGCGACCCTTCGGTCAATTCAAAAATCTGGCCTGTAGGCACCGGACTGACCGATGAAATAACCGAAGCTCTCCGCCATGCCGGAGTAAAGTCGGTGAAAGGCGACATAATAGTTGATGACAGCTACTTCAAGGGGGACCCGGTCCCCCCGACATGGGCTTCAGCCGACTTGCCGCATTCATATGGCACAGGGTCGCACGCCTTCAATTATGCCAATAATTCGTCAGGGAAAAGTTCTGTCAAGAATCCGGCGGCCGCGTTCCGCAGCGACCTGCGGCGCAAACTCGCGGAGGCGGGCATAAGCATCGGTGACGAACCGCTGAGACGTGGGCCCGACAGAGAACTGCTGCTTCATGCCTCGCCCGAACTCAAGGAGATAATGCGTTCATGCATGATGCGCAGCGATAATCTCTATGCAGAGACTGCATTGCGCCTTTTCGGTAAAGCCGATGGGGGCGACGGCAGTACCGAAGATGCGGCCCGGCGCGAACGCGAATTCTGGCAAGACCGCAGGCTCAATCTCAATGGAGTGCGCATCATCGACGGCTCAGGACTGTCGCGAAGCAACCGTATGACCGCAAGATTCATGGAAAACGTGTTGCGTGACAAAAGCGGAGATGTGGAGTATGTAAGCTTCTTCCCGCTGGCAGGACAGGAGGGAACGCTGAAGAAATTGCTTGCCGACACTCCCCTCGACAGTTATCTGGCCATGAAGACCGGAAGCATGAAAGGGATACAGTGCTATGCCGGATATAAACTTGACGATGACTTCGCACCGACACATGTGGTGGTGGTGATGGTCAATGATTTCAAATGCGACAGGGCGTATCTGCGCGCGCAGGTAGAGAAAATGCTGCTCGAAATCTTTTCAGATGACAATATTACGAACAGGAAATTTACCAATCCCCAGAAAAACATAAAGGATTATGCAAATTGAATCATACCCCCTGTTGAAGGAGGACATTCAGCGGATGCTCGACATTACTTATGAACTTGAGGGACTGTTGCATCTGTGGGTCAATAGGGAGGAGGACGCGCCGATGCGCCTCATGCCATTGATTAAGTCAAAGATAGCGACGCTCTCAACGCTTATAGAGAACCCGGGAATTCCGGATCCGGCCGATTACATGTCCTTGATGGGCATGGATTCCGACGATTGCTCATATGCCATCCCGGATGAGGAGGAATATGACGAGACTCCGGTCTTACAGACCGGGATTAATCCGGAATCCGGACTGCCCGATGCCAATGATATGCCCGAGAACGCTGCGGAGTCCGAACCCGGCATATGCGCGGAGTGCAGCGTGATTGCTGAGAGTCCGGCCTCCGGAGATGTTCCGGATGGCATCGGCCCGGAGGATTGCACGGCAGTGGCCGGAGAAATCTCCGCCGCCTCCGATGTGCCCGATGAAACCGATGATGAACCGGCGGCGGCTGCGACGAATGATGCGATATCCCCTGAATCCGATGAAATTGCCGTAACAGAAACCGTAGAAGAGTCCGGCGTCAAGTCAGACGATATGGCCGGAGAAGAGGCGGAAAACAAAGAATCGCAGGCGGCGGCTGTCCGGCAGCGCCAGAAGGTCCCGGTATTCAGCATCAACGACCGTTTCCTCTATTCACGTGAATTGTTTGGAGGCCGGGTGGCGGATTTTGAATCTGCACTAAAGGATGTGGCCGGAATGGAGAGTTACGAAGAGGCAGAAGAATACTTCTATACCGAATGGAATCTTGATCCGGAGTCGCCGGTAGTGAAAGGATTCCTTGATGTGATAAGCAAGTGCTCGAATTTAAACTGAATTCAACGGCAGGATTCATTGAAGATAAGTAAGTGTTCAGATTTAACCGATAGCAATTGAAAGGGAATCCTTTATACAATAAATTAAATTTGAGCACCTGCTTGCCGAGCCGATATGGAAGCCGTTTAAACGACTTCAGTGTTTGATCGAAACACTTACTTAAAAATCACTTAGACATGGGAAAACTGTATATCGTGCCGACCCCGGTGGGCAACTTTGAGGATATGACCCTCCGGGCTATCCGGGTGCTTGGTGAGGCTGATCTGATACTTGCCGAAGACACCCGCACCAGTGCGGTGCTGCTCAGGCACTTTGATATTCGCACTCCGATGCAGAGTCATCATAAATACAATGAGCATACGGCCGTGGCCAAAGTAGTGGAAATGCTTCGCGAAGGGCGCACGATTGCGCTGATATCCGATGCCGGCACACCCGGGATATCCGATCCCGGATTTCTGTTGAGCAGAGAATGCCGCCGGGAGGGGATAGAAGTGGAATGTCTGCCCGGAGCCACAGCATTCGTGCCGGCGTTGGTAGACAGCGGATTGCCTTGCGACCGATTTCATTTCGAGGGATTTCTGCCTGTCAAGAAAGGGCGTCAGACGCGCCTGTCGCAGCTTGCACTTAAGGAAGAGACAATGGTGTTTTATGAGTCTCCCCACCGGATAGCGCGCACGCTGACCGATATGGCCGCAGCCTTCGGGGCCGACAGAGAGGCGGCAGTGGTGAGGGAAATCTCAAAAAAGTTTGAGACCCACTACCTTTCAACCCTCGGAGAACTGCAATCTGCATTTGAAGTGAACCAACCGAAGGGTGAATTTGTTATTATAGTCGACGGAAAGAAAAAAGAACGTCCGGCACGAAAATCGTCTGACAATGACCCGTTTGCAGGCTGGCCCCCCGTGGCGGCGGCGATGGGAGCGGAGGACTGAACGGGTGAAGGGTGTTCCGAAATCCGCAAGAGAACCTATAAACTTTAAAACTTTTACTTATGGGTTGGAGATATTTAATTGAGCGACGGAATATTATAAAGACCCAAGCAACGTTTATATAAGAGAGAGTTCGGATTTAAACGATGGCAAACGAAAAAAAACGTTTAAATTTAAACACTTACTTAGAGAAACGCAATTAATACGACAATCCCGCAAAACAGATTCAGTATGAAGAAAAGTATGCTTTTGGTCGGACTTGCAGCCGTTCTGCTTGGCGCATGCTCCGGCAATGAGAAAAAACTTGCCGATGACTCGGCCCGTATCGCCGGCCTGCAGATGCAGTATAATGAAGCATCCAGCTTCAACGACTCGTTGCTCCTTCTGATGGGCGACATCTATACCGGACTTGATTCGATCAATCAGCAAGAAGGGCTTCTCTATAAGACAGGCGGAGGCGAGGGTGTAGACCGTCGAGAGGAAATCCGCCGCAACCTCGCCACCATCCGTCAGCGTCTCGCCGCCAACAAGGCTCTGCTTGAAGAACTTCAGGCCAAGGCTGCCGCATCAGGCAAGGACAATACAGTGCTCAACAAGACAATCGACCAGCTCAAAGCCCGTCTGGCCGAACAGGATACAAAAATCGCCCAGCTCACTTCCGATCTCGAGAAAGCCAATGCCCAGATCTCAGAGCTGAATACACAGGTGGCCGAAGGTCTGAAACAGGTTGAAGAGGCCAATGCGGCCACAGCCGAGGCCCAGGCCCAGACAGTGGCAGCCGAGAATGAAGCCAATAAGGTATACTATGCCATCGGCACCAACAAAGAGCTGAAGAAGAACGGACTGCTTGAGAAGAAATTCCTCGGCTCGACCAAGGTGCTTCAGGGCGACTTCAATCAGAACTACTTCACAGTCGCCGACAAACGCACCCTCACATCTATCCCCACCGGCAGCAAGAAAGTGAAAGTACGCACCAATATGCCCGAGGGAAGCTACGAAATCGTAGGTGGCAAGGATGAAAACAAGACACTGAAAATCACCAACCCGGCCAAATTCTGGAGCATGTCGCCCTATCTGGTCGTAGAGGTGAACTGATAAATATCCGCGAAAAATAAACATATGCCCGCCGCCGATTGCGGCGGGCATACAGTCATCAGCCTGTGGCGTCCATATGACGCCACAGGCTTTTTCTATGTCTATATACGTTGATAAATCTGAACACTTACTTTAAGTGCGCCGGAGTGTTTTGTATATCCCGACTAACCGGCGGACGACTCGCAATTCGAGCCGCTTCTCAAGGCCGATTGCCATATCCATATGCCGGGGCGCATTGATACGGGTTGGAAAATACGCCCCTTCCCGACATTGATATATCCTTCCCGGTATTGATATATATTGTGTGACATGGGGCTAAAAGTGAAAAGAAAGATTAAAAGTGAAAAGAAAGAGATGAGGGTATTTGTTTGTTAGGATATTTTTCGTAATTTTGGTGAAAATTGAATAATATATGAAATATTCGCGCCAATCCCGAATACAGCATAAGTTCACCGGGGGTATCCAGGTGGAGCTTGTCATGATACTTGTGTCACTGCTGATGATACTGGCTCAGGGGTGCAAACCCACAGAGAAGAATTATCGGTCGGCCTATGACGTGGCGCGAGAAAAGCGAGAACGCGACCGTGCCTCCCGAGAAGAACTTCAGAAAGATATGGGTTTGCAGAGTGCCGGAGAGATGGAGCAGGGAGACGGCGAGGCCACGATATCCGTGATAGACGGGAAAAAGGTATGGACCCGACATCTGAATTTCCAGCGAAAAGATTCGGTGCTGATGTATGCAGTGAGTGTCGGGACATTCGGAATGGGAATCAACGCGCGTGCATTGGCCGCAGATCTTCAGGTGTCAGGATGGAGAGAATCCAAAGTGGCGGAGGGAGGCGGCCGCAGCTTCGTAATCATAGGAAGCAGCAATAAAACAGAAGATGCGATGCAATTGCTTTTAGAGTTTGACAAGCAGCATGAAAGATGGCAATATGTCGGTCAGCCCGGAGTGATGCTTATAATCGGAGGCTCTAAATGACGTTTTGAGTGTCAGAATTAAGCTGATTGATGAAACGATGGGAATCCGTGACTCCCGTGTGTAATGAAGGGGGAAAATTGACGATATTAATAAATGGGGGAAAAATCAAAAATTTAATGTGAGTAAGTATTGCCATGTCTAAAAAAACATTAAATTTGCGATATGAAGTGTAAAGCCTCGCTTCGCCGGCACACCGGGAGGGTGAAAAAACCGAGCGGAAGAGAGTAGCGTAGACGTTATCCATTCGGATATCCGAAGCCGCGAAACAGGGGCAGGACCACATCTACCAAACGTAACGCAACAACCGAACAAACCAACGTTCTCGAACAACAATAACCAAGTCATAAACACTTCAAGTATGAGAAAACTGTTTTTACTCATGATTAGCGTGATGCTGTGTGCGATAGGTCTTCAGGCCCAGACGCGCACCATCCACGGCACCGTGCTCGACGCCTCCAACCAGGAGCCGCTGATTGGTGCGACAATCATGCCTATCGGCGGGGGCAATGGAGCCGCGGCCGATATCGACGGTCATTTCACCATCACCGTCCCCGCCAACGTCAAGAAGGCGCAAGTGTCATACGTGGGTTTCACGACAAAGCAGGTCGAGCTTACTCCGAACATGACAGTCTATCTCGACGCCTCTTCCACATCACTTGATGACGTGGTAGTCGTGGCCTATGGTACAGCCACCAAAGAGTCGCTCACCGGCTCCGTGGCCGTAGTAGGCTCCAAGGACATTGAAGACCGTCCGGTGACCAGCGTAACCTCGGCTCTTGAGGGTAATGCCCCCGGCGTACAGGTCAACAACTCAGTGGGCACACCTGGCTCTGAGCCGGAGATCCGTATCCGAGGCTTCAACTCAATCAATGGTGTCAACTCTCCGTTGTATGTAGTGGACGGCATCCCTTACGACGGCTCGATTGCCGATATCAACCCAGCCGATATCGAATCAATGTCGGTGCTTAAGGATGCAGCGTCTGCCGCACTTTACGGTAACAAGGGTGCCAACGGTGTGATTCTGATCACCACCAAAAAGGCTAAGAATGTGGGTCAGGTCGATGTGACACTGCAGGTGCGCCAGGGTATGTACACCAAAGGTATCCCCAACTACGACCGACTTGGTGCCGCCGACTGGATGCAGGTAGCCTTTAACGGTTATACCGCAGGTAATGTCTCCAATGGCTCGGCTGCCTCACTTGCCGAGGCAATCAATACATATCGCGGCAACTTCATAAGTGCATATGCGAAGTCAAATGTATTTGGTGTTCCTGACTCCGAACTGTTCGATGCCACCGGACGTTTCGTAGGAGGCAACCCGTTGCCCGGTTATACCGACCTTGACTGGTGGGATGCAGTGAGTGTAAGCTCCGGTTACCGCCAGGAATACAATGTGAACGCTGCGGCAGCCACAGAGAAATTCAATATCTTCGCATCTGTAGGTTATCTGAAGGAGCACGGCTATACACTCCGAACAGACTTTGAGCGTTTCAACGCACGTGTCAACGCCAACTATAATCCTACCTCATATCTGAAGTTCGGCATCAATCTTGCTGCCGTGCAGCAGGAAAATGAACTTCTGGCCACTACGTCGGGATCCTCGCAGGAGAATATCTTCAACACTCAGAGTATGGCTCCTATCTATCCTTACTATCAGCACGATGCCGACGGCAATATCCTGTATGACGACAATGGACAGCCCCTCTGGAATGAAGCCGGTTATCTTGGCGGAACCAACATCGGTTACACCGCGCGTGCCGACGAATCTCACAACTCGGCTACTGTCGTCGACGGTTCGATCTACGGTACGGCCGTAATCCCTTATGGCTTTGAACTGACAGTGCGTGGCACAATGCACCGCGACAAGACCAACTTCTATAGTACTCAGAATAAAAAGATGGGTTCGGGTGCGCCTGCAGGCGGCTCAATCAAACGCACATACGGGCAGTACAACAGCCATACATTCCTTCAGGAACTTAACTGGAGTCGTGAATACGGCTTGCACCATATCGATGTATTGCTTCACCATGAGAACACCACTTATCGTTCTGACAAAAATGGTCTGACTGCGTTCACTCAGATGTATGAGGGCAACTCGAACCTGTCAAACTATGTTCCCTCGGATGACCACCCTGTGACAATCAATGGTGAGATTGTAGAGACACATGACGAGTCATACCTCGGCCGTGCGCGCTATAACTACAACCAGAAATATTTCGGCGAATTTTCTGTTCGTCGCGACGGTACATCACGATTCTCAAAAGAAAACCGCTGGGGTACATTCTGGAGTGTGGGTGCGAGCTGGATTATCTCCAAAGAGAAGTTCATGCAGAATCTCGTATGGATGGACTATCTGAAACTCCGCACCGCCTATGGTTCGGTAGGTAACTGTATGTCGGCTTCGGCCTATGCCTACATGTCGCTGTATGCATCAACCGGACTCCCCATTGACGGCAATTATGCAATTATACCTGCACAGCTCGCCGCCAACAACGTAAAATGGGAGGCCACCAAGACATTTGATATCGCATTGGAGGGCTCGCTTTTCAATGAACGTCTCGGCTTCAGTGTCGGCTTCTTCAACAAGGTCAACTCCGATCTTCTCTTCAGTGAGCCTAAGTCTCTTTCATCGGGTACAATCGGCAATGGCGGCGCAGTGCCGACAGTGCTGACCAATGTAGGCACGATGCGCAACACCGGTTGGGAGTTGTCGATCTATGGCGACGTGCTTCGTCTTGGCGACCTGACCTGGAGCCTTCAGGCAGACGCCACGTTCCTCAAGAACAAGATTACCAAACTTCCTGACCACCGCACTACATTCTCAGGCACCAGCATCCGTTCGGAAGGGATGTCGATTTATGAATTCTACTGCTATCCCTGGGCCGGTGTTGACCAGCTGACTGGTCAGAGCCTTTATCTGATCGACAAGTCATCTTACGACTACTATTCGTATGACGACAATTCCCAGCTCGTATTCGATGAGGATGTCTACAACCAGCAGATCGAGACCGCACGTGCGGAAGGAACACTCGTGGAATATGATGGCAAGCTTTATACCACGAATCCCAACTATGCCGGACGTGTCAGCAGCGGCACATCGCTTCCGACCGTCTATGGTTCATTCGGCACCAACCTCACCTGGAAGGGGCTTTCAGTAGGAGCGCTCTTTACTTATAGTCTGGGTGGCAAGACTCTTGACTCCAACTATGCGAGCTATATGTCAGTAGGTGATTCTCCCTCGGCACTCCACGTCGACATGCTCAAAGCATGGCAGCAGGCTCCCGAAGGGATGACGGCCGACAGCCCCAACCGTATCGATCCCAATGGTGTGCCTCAGGCGAACACATATCTTGGAATGTACAGCACCACCGGCTGGTCGACGCGATTCCTCACAAGCAGCGACTATCTGGTGTTCAAAAACCTCAATGTGAGCTACGAACTTCCCCGCAAATGGACAGCACCTCTGCAGCTTAAGAGTCTTAACGTAGGTGTCTCGATCGACAACCTCTTCACTCTGACCAAGCGCACCGGTATGAACCCGCAGCAGAGCTTCAGCGGAACCCAGGGCACAACGTTCGTTACTGCACGAGTGTATAGCTTCCAGCTGACTGCCCGTTTCTAAACCGCGGCAGGTTACAACAAAATACAATTTTCAACGAACTAAAGCAAAATGAAAAATATACTCTTAAAAGGCATTGCAGGAATCGCCTGTGCAGGTATGTTGGCGGGTTGCTCCTCCGACTATCTTGATGTGCAGCCCGAGACTGTAATCTCCACGTCGCAGATCAATACGACGCAAGAAGGCGCACAGCAGGCCCTTTACGGTCTGTGCGAGACGATGTACTGCCCGATGGGCGACTACTTCGACAGCTATATATTCCCCAATGGAGAGCCATATATATCCACCGTCTACGGAGATGTTCTGAGTCAGGACTATTTCTCCTACATGTGGGCTGCCCGCGTAGGCTCCAACTTCTCATGGGCTGCGAATATGCTTCCCGGCGGCTGGATTCCGACAATTCCATGGTCATACTGCTACAATCTTATCAATCAGGCCAACGTGATTCTCTCGGGTATCGACAATATTGATGGCGATGAAAACCAGCTCAAGCTGATTAAGGCTCAGGCACTCACCATTCGCGCGCATGCCTATACACGTCTTGTGCAGCTCTATGCTCCACGCTGGCAGGATTCTGAGAACGGTTCGCGCTATTGTGTCGTGATTCGTCTGACTCCCGGTGTGGAAGACGTGCCCCTGTCGACAATGAACGATGTGCTCGGTCAGATTTACAAAGACTGTGATGATGCCGCTCTTCTTTATAATGAATCGACTGCAAAGCGTTCCAAATCCTGGGAACCCGGTGTGGAAGTGGCATATGGCATCAAAGCAAGAGCCGCATTGCTTCGCGAAGACTGGGCGACTGCCCAGGATATGGCGCATAAGGCGCGTTCCGGCTATTCAATCATGACTCCCGATGAGTTCAAGGCCGGTTTCTGCTCTCCCACAAGCGAGTGGATGTGGTATGCCTACGGAGGTGACTTGGGTTACGCATGCTTCGGCACGATGTATGCCTGCAACGGCGCTTATCCCGGCGTATGGGGCGATGGCGCGGGTGCAATCAACTATGAGCTATACCGTAAGTTCCCGGCTGGTGATATCCGCAGCGACCTCTTCTTCACCCCGGATAAGCTTGTCGGCGCAACTGTAGTTCCCTCGTCATTCTGGAGCTCTACCTATTGCGATCCCGTCTCGATGAACCTCAACAGTCTTCACGACCTGATGAAAGCTCAGATCCGAGCATACCAGAAGTCTCATATGCCGACTGACAAGTCAATCGATTGGCCGCTTCCCTACAACAACTTCCAGACAGGCAACAGTGATGAAAGCAAGGTGGTGTTTGGCGCACAGTATAAGTTCTGGGCCAAGAATGACTACGGTGTGGGCGATTACTGTATGATGCGTGCCTCCGAGATGCTTCTGACAGAGGCTGAAGCCGCTTGCCATAATAATCAGGAGTCTGTCGCAGTGGCAGCGCTTCTGGAACTTAATGCCCAGCGTAATCCCAACTACACATGCACGCTTAGCGGCGACGCCCTGCTTGAAGAGGTGAGACTGCAGCGTCGTTTCGAACTTTGGGGTGAAGGCTTCAGCTTCTTCGACCTCAAGCGTTGGAATATGCCTATGGTGCGCAATCCCTGGGAGCGTAATAATGTCAATTCCAACAACATTCCGGTGGCCTACAAGCTCCGCAAAGAACCCACAGACATAGGCTGGAAATTTGCAGTGCCCCTGAGTGAATCACGCTACAATAAGCTTATAGACCGTACGCTCGTGGACTATTGATATATCGGCAGTCCGCGCGAATATGCAATCATTGACTCAGGAAAACTGACAGTCAAATACATTAGAGGGAGAGTCCGGCATCTGATCAGATGCCGGACTCTTCTGCTGTATATTGTGTCGCGGGCATAATGCCGCTTCTCATTTCTGCAATCAGCAGCTTCATTCTGCCGTTTGCGGCTTGACGTCCGGCAGGGGATATCCCCCTTCATTTCAGCAGCGGAATCGACTAAAAAACAGTCATAAATTAAATTTCAACACTTATTTAGGAAAAATGGCCAAAACAGAATGGGGAATGTGCGGATAGAGATGAAATATAGAGTGAACTATATTATGTTATTGCTGTCCGGTAAAACTTTGACATGATAGGAAATGGACTATCTTTATCTCATACAGCATGAAACAGACTCGTATAGATGTCTTTTAAGGGCTTTTTGATGCTTAATGCTACCAATTTCACATCGCCTCAAATGACAAGCCCTTTTTCGTAAAACAGGTGTAACTTGTTATATTTGTAGAGAATATATGATTTTGTCTTTTTTTACCGGACAGCAATAATATTATGTAAGGTTAATTTTCCTGTTGATTTCTTGCATATGTCAGAAATAATTGTCAAATTTGCGATTGAAGAGTGTGTGTAATCCCGTTCCTATTGAGAGGCACAGTGGATTAAACTTCATAATGTTTTAGAAATCCTATAATTCGACATAATTCATAACACATATTTAACTTAACTTAAAATGAAGAAAATCTTTACGCTTATGGCCGGCGTTGCAGTATGCGCCGTCGGTTATGCAGCAGCTCCGAAGTTGCCGGAGCCTGTAAAGGTGGAATCGACAGTGTCCCCAGAGATGCTCCAGAGTCTCCGCGTTGAAAATGCACGTGCATTCAATGACCCCGCTACAAAAGGCGATTATACCCGTACATGGACAGATGCCCAGGGCAGGGTATGGGATCTTCAGCTCAATATGTACGATCAGTCGTTGGGAGATTTCTTCGGATTGACGACACAGGATAATAAGCCATTGACATTCGATGACCTGCCATACTATCCGGCTCGTTACATGCTCCGTCGTTTCAATGCCGACCAGACTGCGATAGTGGATGGCGTGATGTTCTATATGGCATGGCCTACCTACTATATCTACGATCAGATCTTCACGTATGATGGCGAATTGGATTCCAATGATAATATCCCTGTCGATAAGCGTAACTACGAAGTTGTTCCCCCGTCGGAACTCCTCAACAATACACGCGGCTGCCGCACATTCACAGAGCGCCCTGTCAGTTTGGTAGGCGGTATCCTGAACGAATCCAATACCGGCTGGTCTACTTTCGGCATCATGAACAATAAATGGCTCAAGATTTCAGCCGTTTATAATGGTGCGGAATGCTATACTCTTGTTGATGGCAACACAGCCTCGACTCTGGTATTCAGTTCATACGACATCGCCGACAATTCAATTGGCGTGCGCAACCGTATCTTCATCTCCACAGCCAATGGCGGACGTCAGACAATCGCCAACAACTATTCTGGTACAGCCGATGTCGAGGGCTTCGAACCCCGCTACGTGGATAATTCATTCGGTGATATCCACGTATTCAACGCAGGACTCCTGAACAGCACCGTACTTGGCGGTAATAACCCCTTTACTGACAATAAGTTCGGTGATGTGACCGCATTCTATGTGGCAGCAAGTGATCCGGTGTATGTATGGCGTGTGGATCCGAGTGCCACACAGTTCAGCCCCAGTGTGGTTCGCCTGTACTATGCTAATGAAGGGAATACGAATATCTCTGAGGTGCAGCAGAACCTTATGCTTGGTTATGCCTTCGGTGATGCTTCTTATGCAAAAGACACATCTCTCGATCCGAAGGAGATGATGTTCAAGTTAAACGAAGGTGAGATTGCCTATGAGCCGAGTCTCGACCAGTATTTCACAAAGATTTATCCTATGCCCAACACATTCGTGACAGCCGGCCTTGCCGTCAGCTGGTCAGAAGAGTTCGGCATGGAGGTCGACAATCAGGGAAGTGTGCTCGTGCTTGACGGTCCGCAGGAATTCGGCTGGGGTACAAAAGATGGGTTCACCGGCTCTTTCCGTTCGCAGTGGTCGCGCTACGTGTCAACTAAGAGCACCGGCAATATCATCTACCACTATGATCCCAAAAACGTTCAGCTCACACGTACGTTCTCTTCTATAGGCGAACTCGCACCCTCTGGTGTTGAAGACGTAGTGGCTGAGGATGCTCAGGCACAGGTCGTGGCCCGCAACGGCATGATCAGCGTTAATGCCGGTCAGAAGGCTCCGATCGCTATCTTCACTCTCGACGGCAAGCTCGTGAAGGCGGTAGAGGCCGAGAACGTAGCTGTTGAGGCTGCCAAGGGCGTTTACGTGGTACGCGTAGGCGAGAAGGCTACCAAGGTAGTGCTCTAAGACTTCTCAGAATCAAAAAGAATCAATTTATGCAATAGTATTCCCCTCGGCGTTGTGATATCGCCGGGGGGAATCTTTTATGCCCGGCATGCGACGCCAATGAGTCTGCACCTTTAGACCGCAACTGCAATGTCATGGTAGGGAATCTTCACATATCAAACCAATCGCGAAACCGAAACGTTATACCGTTGAAAAGGGTTTAAACGACTCCTGAACGACTTCACATACTTAGCCGATAAATTTCCAAAAGATTCCGTTATATGAGACATATCGCATTTCCAGCCATTATGACGGCTGCCATTGTAGCAGGTTCGCTTTTGTCAGTCACATCAGATGCATCCGCGTGCTCGCGTATCCTTTATGAGGGAAGTGACTCACTATACGTGGTGGGGCGTTCGCTCGACTGGAAAACCCCAATCCCCACAAATCTATACGTCTATCCACGTGGGATACATAAGAAGGGATCTGACAGACCCGGAGCTATAGAGTGGGATTCCAGATACGGAGCCGTCTATGCTGTGGGATATGACGGCGGCATTACCGAGGGGATGAATGAAAAGGGGCTTGTAGTCAACGGCCTCTTCTGCAAGGGGACAGTCTACGAGAGTGAGGCCACCTCATCGCGGCCCCCGATCTCGATGTCGATGTTTATCGGGTGGCTGCTCGACTGCAACGCCACGGTCGAGGAAGTGAAGGATGTGCTGCGCCGACATGATTTCAGTCTTTCCGGGGCCACATTCGACGGCGGGACAGCCTCCACACTCCACTGGGGTGTGACCGATGCCACAGGCCGCTCCATAATCTTTGAATTCGACAACGGCACAATCAATATATTTGAAATGGGCGACTACCGGGCCATGACCAACGACCCTCAGTGGCCTTCGATGACGGCTATAGTCGACTACTGGCAGAAAAAAGGGGGGCATAATACATTGCCCGGCACCGTGTCATCGCCCGACCGGTGTGTGCGCGGCAACTATTTCGCCCATCATGTGCAGCCGACAGGAGACACCGACCTGGGAGTGTCGATAGCCCGAAGCATATTGGTGAATTGTAGCGTCCCCTATACTTATGAGGTGGAGACCGAGCCTAATTTAAGCAGCACCCAATGGCGCAGTTTCTCCGACACGCGCGACCTGCGCTATTATTTCGATATCGTCACCAACCCCGGGATGTACTATATCGATCTGAGTCAATGCGACCTGAGCAAGGGTGCGCCTGTGCGTCGCATGGATACTGTAAAAGAGACGCAGATTGTGGGGAATGCCAACCACTGTCTGGAGAAGAACCCCGGATTCACTCCGATGTACTGACATGTCCGCAGCATAATACTCCTGACAGGCATACCGTATTCTGTCGGACACCGCATTTGCGGGTGTCGGCCCAATTCACTCCGATATATTGATTTCGGGCAGCTCCTTTCGGGGACGCTGTCCGAAAGTGTATCCGATGGAGAATGTGGCGGCAATGGGGGTGGCGGTGCCTCGGCCGGGAGTGAACCAGGCCGGATAGTCGGGATTGCTGTATGTCTGATGTAGATTGAAATTGTATCTTACGGACCAGCCCATGAAAAAACCTTTCCACAATTTTACCTTTAGTCCGGCCAGAGCCTGACCGTAGAAGGCTGTGGAGGTTAATCCGGTGACTTGAGTCGGGCCATCAGCCTGATAATACTCCGACCCTGCCTGAATGCCATGGATATCGTAGCTGAAACTGCTCCATCCGGCCCTCAGGCCGATGAAAAACTGATAGTCAGGGTTGCTCTTGTAGAGGAAATTATAGTTCATGCCGATGCGCGCATAGACAGAAGGAGCCACCTTGAAGTTGCACCGTCCGTCGTCGGGCCATGCATTGGAGAAAGCCACTCCAAGCTCTGCGACAGGGAAAAACCAGTTGTGGACCGAGCAGTCGGCCCATATGTCAAAAGAAGCCCTGCGCTGTCCGATAATCATCATCACGGCATCGAAGAAGTTGGCGCCTATGCTGACGCCGTTGAAAGCACTGTAATTCGGAGCCGATTTGGCTTTGGTGACAGTATCGAGTTCGGCAAGAAACCTCACCGGGGTCTGAAGCGGTTCGCCATGCCGGTCATAATAGTGCATCGGCGGGGATGCAGGGGCCTGGCGGTCGATATCCACAGGATTTGTCCTGGCCACCGGCACCGCCGCTGCGGGGAGCGTCTTCGCGGCTTCGGTGTCTGCTTCCGAAGCGACTGAATCCGCTGCAATCGAATCGGCCGCGATTGCTGCATGTCCGGCTATGTCGGCGGGCAGGGCATTGAGGCAAATCGAATCGACGGCCGCCGATTCCGTGGCAGCGCCGGGCAAGACGCCATGCTCTTCCGCTGTGGCGATGGATGGATGTGTGGTGAGAGCCGTCAGCGGCAATGCCGCCATACAGGCTATTGAAGCTATTATATGCCCGGTCATGGAGATGCTCAAAACTCTTCGGCTATTAGATAGTTATTTCGTTCCGGCGAATTGCGCGTGATCAGCTCGCCGATAAATCCGGTAAGGAAAAACTGCAGTCCCATGACCATGCAGGCCAGAGAGAGATAAAAATATACCGAATTAGTCACGAAGAAAGAATAAGAGTCATTGCAAATGCTCACCATCTTCAGGATCAGCACAGCCATGACCGCCAGAAATCCGACTACAAACATAAGAGTCCCCAGCAGTCCGAACAAGTGCATCGGCTTGACACCGAATCCGGACTGAAACCAGAGTGTGGCCAGATCAAGATAACCGTTGACAAAGCGGTCGAGTCCGAATTTGGTGTGGCCGTACTTGCGGGCCTGGTGCTGCACCACCTTCTCCCCGATTTTCTTATATCCGGCATTCTTGGCCAGATAGGGGATATAGCGGTGCATGTCGCCATACACCTCGATATGCTTCACCACATCGCGGCGATATGCCTTCAGCCCGCAATTGAAGTCATGCAGATTCTTTATCCCCGACACCCTCCGGGCCGTGGCATTGAAGAGCTTTGTGGGGATGGTCTTCGAGAGCGGGTCGTAGCGTTTCTTCTTCCATCCCGACACGAGGTCGTACCCCTCACTGGTGATCATGCGGTAGAGTTCCGGTATTTCATCCGGCGAATCCTGCAGGTCGGCATCCATAGTGATCACCACATCGCCCTGAGCCTTGCGGAACCCCTCGTTGAGCGCCGGCGACTTTCCGTAATTGCGGGCGAAAGAAATGGAATGTATGTTGGGGTCGGCGGCCGCGAGGGTATGCACTACATCCTGAGAGCGGTCGGTCGAGCCGTCGTTGACAAATATTATTTCATAGCTGAAGCCATTGTCGGTCATGACCCGCTGTATCCAGCGTGTCAGTTCGGGCAATGATTCCTCTTCATTGAAGAGAGGTATGACGATAGAGATATTCATTAGTCGGTAATTATGGGAGCCGCGTGGGCATTGTGATTAGAAATTCCAGTCGGTGCTTTTGAAGAGACGTCGGTCGTCGGCAATCTGATGACTCACAGTGGTGAGCATGTCGCCCATTAGGACTCCGTTGACTCCTCCGCGCAGCATCCTTGCCATCGATTCAGCCGAGAGGCGCATGCGTCCGCCTGCAAAGCGTATGCTCTGCCGAGGCAGAATGAGGCGGAAGACAGCTGCCGAGCGTATCACGTCCTCCTCGCTGATGAGCGGGGTGTGCTCAAGCGGAGTCCCGGGGATAGGGCAGAGGATGTTGACAGGCACCGAATCAGGGTCGAGCCTGGCCAGTTCGAAAGCGAAATCGATGCGGTCGGTCATAGACTCTCCCATGCCGATTATTCCTCCCGAACAGATTTCCATGCCGCAGTCGCGCGCGTGGCGGATTGTAAGATGCTTGTCGGCCGGAGTATGGGTGGTGCAGAGAGTGCCGAACATCTTTTCCGAAGTCTCCATATTACAATGGTATCGGCGCACCCCTGCATCGGCCAGACGCTGCATCTGCTCCTTCCCGAGCAGCCCCATCGAAGCGCATAGATAGAGAGAAGTGTCGGTCGAGAGGCGGCGGTATTGCTCACAGAAATACTCCAGGTCGCGGTCGCTTACGGTGCGTCCGCTGGTGACGAGCGACAGCCGTCGGATACCCTCGCGCTCGTTGTGTCTGGCGGCTTCGAGCACTTTCTCATACGGCAGGTTCGGATATTCCGTGCATCCTGTATTGAAATGAGCCGACTGGGCGCACCAGCGGCAGTTCTCGCTGCAGCGTCCGGAGCGGGCGTTGACAATCGAGCAGGAGTCAATCAGGGCAGGCTGGAGGGCACGGCAGACGCGGTCGGCGGCATCGCAAAGCTCATCGAGGTCGGGCCATACGGCCAGAATGTCGGCTTCCGGCCGGGAGATACGTCCGCCATTGATCAGACGTGATGTAATCTCATTGAGGTCAATATCGGGGGTGTTCATGACATTTGTGATGGTTTTTCAGGAGGCGAGAGATGAATATGGAGGGAGAGGAGCCTTCCGGGAGAGTGACGCAGACTTGGGACACTGCTACGTATGTCTGACGGCGGAAGGGATGTGGCGGGAGGTCAGTCCGGAGGATATGCGGCTATGAAAATGCCGCGCTCGGAGAGCAGCGGGCGTATGTCGTGCAGACGCCTGAGATTGACACGCCCCACGGCATAGTGGAATTTATCGGAAGTGTAGCGCTCATAGATTTCCTCAAACTGCATAAGATCGAGATCATCCTCTGTATTATAGCGCACATAGGCCCGGAACGAGAGATCATTGCTGAACACCGGCAGTTCGCCGGCGCAGTCCATACGCTTATAGCGGTAGAAGTAATCATAGCGTATGGCCGATATGTCGCTCAGCACGGCCGATGATGTGGGATGGCCGCCGGCACCGCGTCCCACCAGAAACTGCTTGCCGTAGAAAAGCCCTTTTATCACCACCCCATTGAACTCATCCTCGCACGAATAAATAAACTTATTGCGTGAGATCAGATGCGGAATCACGCTAAGAGTCAGCCTGTTGTCGGGCAATTTCTCGGCCAGGCCGAGCAGCTTGAAGCGTCGGTCCTTCTCGCGGGCGAAGCGTATGTCATTGTCGTTCATATTCGTGATGCCGTAGCAGAACACCTGCTCAGGCTCCACATATACGCCGAAGGCATGAAGTGTAAGAATCACCAGTTTGAATAGCGAATCCCATCCGTCAAGGTCAAGCGTGGGGTCAGACTCCAGGAATCCGAGTCTGCGGGCCAGATGCAGGGCCGCCGCGTGGTCCATCCCTTCATTAAAAATCTTGGACAGGATGAAATTGGAGCTGCCGTTGAGTATCCCCTTTACCGAAACCTGAAGATCATTGTCATAGTATTCCTCCAGATTGCGTATTACCGGTATCGAGCCGCATGCCGAGGCATCGTAGAGGAGTGCGGTGTGCATCTCCTTCTGCAGCTCGATCAGTTCGGGAAGATGATGGGCCAGCATCTTCTTATTGCCGGTCACCACCGGCAGTCTGCGTCGAAGTGCCTCCGTCACGATTTCGTAGGCGGCATCCGCATCATCGATAAGCTCGACTATCAGGTTCACCTCCGGGTCATCGAGCACTTCACGGCGGTCGGCTGTGAAAATGAGGCTTGGAGATTCTGTCTGATGCCTGGCCACATCCCGCACGCACACCCTTGAGATCACCATCCCGGATTCGGGTACCCGCTGTAGCAGTTCATACAGACCGCGCCCTACGGTGCCATATCCGAAAAGACCTATTTTTATGATGTTCTTGTTATTCATGTTCATGAAGGTTGACAGGGTTTATAATCGTAAGCAAGTGCTCAAATCAATCGTAAGTAAGTGCCCGAATTAAATTTCTACGATATGCGGGCATGTCTTTTTAGCCCTAAGCGGCAGAAAAGAAGCCGCAGATTGTAGAAAATATATCCTTTCACTTACACTATCGTTTAGACTTGAATACATACTTATTAGAGAGAGGTGGGGAGGAAAAATACGTGACTGCCGCGTGTCAGGCTGCCGCCGGAGGGCTACGCAGTCACGGGTTGCGCAGGCGGAAGTCGGAGATCAGTCTGTCGAGCTGTTCATGCTCAATCAGGAATCCGTCGTGGGCGAACTCTGATACCACCGATGCCAGCTCTGCGCCCGGAATCATGGAAGCCATCTCCTCGTGATAAGAGGGTGGGAAAAGGATGTCGCTGCTGACACTCACTACCAGGCACTTCGCCCGTATGCGTCCCAGGGCTTCAGCGAAAGAGCCTCGGCCATGGCTCACGTCATGACTGTCTGACGAACGGCACATGCGCATATAGCTGTAGACGTCGAAACGGTCGGCCAGCTTTTTCCCCTGATAAGCCTGGTAGCTGTGTGCTTTTCGGGCGAATGGGTCGGGGCGTCCCGGAGGGTCGGCCTGGGTGGCATCATAGCCAGAGTGGCTTCTGTAGGAGAGGAGCGCCATGGCCCGTGCGGCCTCCAGCCCCTTGCGTGCGGCGTGCGGATCAGGCTCGCCGTAGGATGAGTCGGCCTCGATTGCCATATACATGGCCTTATTGATGGCGGCGAGCCATGGACGGCACTGGAAGTCGGTGGCGCAGAGCACACCCCTCCGGGCTATGTCGGGCTGGCTCACCAGCCATTCCAGCGCCTGAAATCCACCCAGCGAACTGCCTATTATCGTGTCGATACGACTGATGCCGAGATAATCGGCCAGCAACTGATGCGCCCTGACCATATCCCTCACCGTCACATCCGGGAAATCGCCATAAAGCGGGCGCCCGTCGGGGGGGAGTGGGGTGAGCGGCCCCGAAGAGCCGTAGCATGAGCCTATGACATTGGCACATACCGTGTACCATATGCCGGGATCCAGAAACCTGCCGGCCTCCACCGTATGGGGCCACCAGTCGGCCACATCGGAGTTGGCCGTCAGCGCATGCATCACCCACACCGCATTCGAAGCCTCGGCATTCAGGGTGCCGTAAGTATGGTAGGCAATCCGGAGTTCCGGCAGGGTGGCTCCGCATTCCAGTCTGAAAGGATGGGGCCAGATGAATAACTTGACGTCTGAATCTTTCATTAAGTAAGTGTTCAAATTTAATTTATACAATATGCGGGCATGCCTTTGGGTGGATTCCGGTGCGGAGTGAAGGGAATATCAACATATTCGACTGAAAGACAAGCCTGAAGCGACAAAAAAGAAGCCTCGGATTGTATAAAATATATCCTTTCATTTACTATCGGTTAAATCAGAACAGTTACTTTTTCTGCAAATTTAATAATAAAGTAGGTTGCAGGCAATAAAAAGCATGTATAAATTGTTGATGCCGGCCGGGTGGAAGTGTGGATTCTGTTATGTCAGAGAGACCGGGATGAGGCGTCGGGAGCGGAAGCCGTTCAAACGACTTCGCAAAGTTGAACGAACGGGTTGCAATATTGGAGACGAAACGAACGTTAAAAATATATGAAACTCACATTCCTGATACCTCCCTGTTACGACAACAAGCAGCCTGCCGAGCGGTCGGCAGGTTGCACGCGTATCGTGTATCCGATGATCAACATATACGAACTGACCGCCGCCGCCACACTGCGCGAGGCGGGTCATGAAGTGGATTACCGAGACTTCGTGTCCGACGGACAGGAGCCGGAAGCATTCGACCGCTTCCTCAGCCGCGACCTTTCGGACGCCTATCTGATATGGAGTGTAAATCTCTCGCTCGACAGCGACCTTAAGGCTGTGGAGCATATCAGAATGTTCCATCGCGACACACCGGTCATACTCATGGGTCCGGCCCCGACATATTACATGCATCGCGCTCTTTATGACAGTCATACTTATCTTGTGCGTGGAGAGCCGGAACTCACACTTCTGGAACTGACCGACTGTCTGTCGCGCCGCGAGCGTCCGATAGACGTGAAGGGGGTCACGTTTGTCGGGCCCGGCAACAATCGGGTGAGCAATCCACCGCGTCCGCTCAATATGGATCTGGACTCCCTTCCCTTCCCTGCCCGCGACCTTCTGAAAGGGCGGCAGTATCATAACCCGAAACTAAAGACGGGGCCTTACACCACGATGTTCACATCGCGCAACTGTCCGTTCCATTGCATCTTCTGCGTTCCGTCGTCGCTCACCTTTGCCCGCGAGATAGAGTATCATAAAGAGCATCCCGGAGTCAAGCCAAAAATCGGATTCCGGTCGCTTGAAAGCGTGGAGAAAGAGGTCGACATGCTGGCGGCAGAGGGGTACAAGGCCATCGGATTTATGGACGACAACTTCATCTGGAATGAAGAACGCACGTCAGGCATATGCCGCATCATGCGCAAGCACGGCATCGTATGGGGATGTCAGGCACGTGCCGACGCCATCACCGAGCCGATAGCCAAAATGCTCGGAGAGTCGGGCTGCCGCTATGTCGACATAGGTATAGAATCGTTTGATCCCGAGATTCTTGAATATGTGAAGAAGGGTATCACACGCGACGACATATATCGTGCGGTATCGTTGCTGAAGAAATACGGTGTGTCGGTTAAGCTCAATGTGCTGATAGGCAGTTCGCCGCTGGAGACACGCGAGACTGTGCTTCAGACGCTGCGCGAGGCCAAGAAACTGGACGTCGACCAGGTGATGTTCAATATCGTGTCTCCTTTCCCGGGCACCGAATACTACGAGATATGCAAAAAGAACGGGTGGATAAAAGGAGGCGAATACAAACCCACCGACGTGCAGCGAGAGTCTATACTGAATCTGCCTCAGATCAGTGCCGAAGAGATGGAGCATCTTCTCTACCGCAACAATCTTAGCTTCTTTCTCTCGCCTCGCTTCATCTGGCGACAGCTGCTGCGCTTCCGTCGTCCGTCGGAATTTATCGCTTCGGCCAAAGCTCTGAAGATAAAGCTGTTTCATTGATTCGGGATATAAGGCATGTCTTATATCCCCCTCTGTCATCCCACTCCGACCGAAGTCCGAAATGAATAAGCCGCAACTCTCGATAGTGGTGCTTACATGCAGCCAGTGTGGATTCACGATGCGTCTGCTCGACTCGATTCTGCCGTATCTCCTCTGGCGGGGCGAATCGGTGGAGCTGGTGCTGGTAGACAACGGGTCGGTCGATGCCACACTTGACAGTGTGGCCGACTGGACTGCGGAGCATGGGGTGGCGAATCTTCGTGTGATAAGTGCCGGAGAGAATCTCGGAGTGGCGAGAGGTCGCAATCTCGGTCTGCGCCATGCGCGGGGACGTGTGCTGATGCTGCTCGACAACGATACGTTGGCCGATGGAAAGGTGTTCGACACCCTGCTTGAGCATGTGACGCGTCACCCGGAGTGCGGCATAGCCGCCCCGGCGCTGTATTCTCCGCAGGGAGAGCTTCAGGCCTCAGCCAAGCCATATCCCGGGCCGTGGCTTAAGATATGCCATGTGTTGCGGCCTGGGCGCGAACTTGAATGTGAACGGCGTGAACTGGCGTCACCGCACCCTTTCTATGTGATAGGCGCCTGTCAGGTGTTCAGGCGCGATGTCATGGAGCATGTCGGGGCGCTCGACGAGAGGATATTCTTCGGTCCTGAAGACGCCGACTTCTGTATGCGGGTGAGGCGTGCGGGATATACGGTGGATTATCTGCCGGAATTGCATCTGACCCATGACTGGCAGCGGGCCACTCGCCGCTCGCCGTTAGGCCGTCTGGGGCGTCTTCATGCCCGGGCGCTGCTTCGCTTCTGGTGGCGCACAGGATTCGGTATCATGTCGTAGACGATGATTATGTCGGTGGCCTGAAGTCGGAGTCTCTATCCTCCTTCACTCCGCACCGGAACCGACTGAACAACAGTCATCGCATAGTGTATAAATTATTTAAACACTTACTTACGCGAGACACATACTTGAGACATTTACATAATACTTTAAAATCTTATAAATGAGAACTATCATTATGGCAATCGGACTGCTTGGCCTCGTCGCTCCAGGCGCCAATGCAGCCGCCGACACCGTAGTCAGTACTCCTGCATATACGTGGCATGGCGACACGGTGACTCAGGGTCCGTTCAAGGCCTATGCGCCCAGCGGGCATGAAATCGTGTCCGACTATTCGGCCCAGCCCGGTTACTACATGGGTATCGATAAAGTGTGGAAACTCAAGAACGATATCAGCGCGTATCCTAAACTCGTGACCCCGGGGCGTCTGTATGAGGCAGTCTATAACATGGGGCTTGATGAGATGGTCAATGCAGTTGAACCCGACACAACATTGCGCACCGGCAAGGAGTGGGCCGGCGTATGGACACGCGATGTGAGCTACTCCATCCTCCTCTCAATGGCCTATATGCAGCCAGAGGCCTCGATGATATCGCTTATGAAGAAAGTCGATCCTCTGGGGCGCGTGATACAGGACACCGGGAGCGGCGGCGCCTGGCCCGTATCGACTGACCGTGAGATATGGTGTGTGGCTGCATGGGAGGTGTATAAGGTGACCGGTTCGCGTGAGTGGCTTGAATTTATCTATCCTGTGATGAAGCGCTCGCTTGAGACCGACGCCAAGGCATTCTACGGCACAGAGACAGGTCTGGTGAAGGGTGAGACATCCTTTATCGACTGGCGCGAACAGAGCCATCCGAAGTGGATGCAGTGTGTCGACATCTACAATACGGAGACTCTCTCCACCTCGATAGTGCATGCGCAGGCCTGGCATGTGCTGGCAGAGGCCGCCGAGACCCTCGGCCACAAGGATGAGGCCCGTAAGGCCCGGGAAATGTCGGATGCCATCGCGGAGGCAGTCAATAAATATCTGTGGCTCGATGATGCCGGATATTATGCGATGTATCTTTACGGCCGCGACAACCTTATATCCAATCCCCGCGCCGAGACTCTCGGCGAGGCTTTGGCCATAATGTGGGATGTGGCCTCGCCGGAGCGAGCCCGCGTCATCACCGAGCATACCCCCACGACCCCCTATGGCGTGGCCATATTCTATCCGCAGATTGCCGACATGCCGGCCTACCACAACAATGCCCTCTGGCCCTGGGTCGGTGCCTGGTGGGCTTTGGCTAATGCCAAGGTCGGCAATGAGCAGGGTGTGATGGAGGCTATCGGAAGCATTGTGCGCCCTGCCGCTCTCTTCGCAACCAATAAGGAAAATTTCAATCTCGACAACGGCGACATAGCTACCGAACTCAATTCAAGCAACATGCTGTGGTGTCTGAGCGGCAACATAGCCCTGACGCATAAGATTCTTTTCGGCATCGACTATATGAAAGACAGTCTGGCATTTCATCCTTTCGTGCCTGAAGCCATGGGTCAGCCCCGGCGTCTGGAAGGCTTCCGTTACCGTGATGCCGTGATGAATATTTCTGTAAGCGGCTATGGCGACAAGATTGCTTCCTTCAAGGTCAACGGTAAGGAGCAGCCCCCTTTCATCCCTGCAAAAAAGGCAAAGGGGGAGATGAACATCGAAATCGTGATGGACAATCAGCCGATTGCTCCGCTTGGCGTCAATCATCAGCGCAATGCCAAGGCACCGCTGACTCCGGTGGCATGGCTTGAGGGGACACAGCTCGTGTGGAATCCGATTGAGTATATCGGCCATTATGTGGTGGTAAAGGACGGCAAACGTGTGGCCGAGACAAAGAGCACCGTATTCGATGCCTCCGAACCGGGCGAATACCAGGTGATCGGTGTGGCCGTCGACGGCACCGAAGGATTCGCTTCCGAGCCCCGCAGCACTCGCCCCACGGTGATGGTGGAGCTTGACGGCGCCGACAATGACAAGGACTCGGTCGTAGACGTGCCGGTGACTGTGCCTGCCGATGGCGACTATTATGTAAGTCTGCTTTATGCCAACGGCAACGGCCCGGTGAATACGGAGAATAAATGCGGCATCCGCACTCTGTCGGCCGACGGGAAGAGGGCCGGATTAATTGTGTTGCCACACCGTGGCAAGGACAACTGGGATGACCGCGGCTGGTCGAATTCAGTGAAAGTCCACCTGACGAAGGGCGACCACACGCTGCGTATCGATTTCCGTCAGGAGAATGAGAATATGAACATCAAGACCAACCATGCACGTATATATGGCGTGCGTCTGGTGCAGGACTGAAGCGATTCGTATCCGCCCGTTGTGAGTCAGGATAAGTAAAAGGATGCCGCTCCCCGTCGCGACGGGGGGCGGCATTGCTTGTTTGCGGCGGAATCAGTCGGTAATGCGACTCAGCGGGATGCAGGGAGAAAGATGTGGCGGGAGCATGGCGTTGATCAGCAGCAGCCGGGTGAGGCCGAGCGGGTTGCCGGGACGCAGGTCATCGCGGGTGAGCGGAGCCGTGGAGGCTTGTCCGGATTCTATGAGATGGCGGCGCATAACGCCTGGCAGCAGTGACGTCTCGGGGAGCAACAGGTGTCCGGCATCGTCAGACAGCAGGATATTGGAGTAGGATGTGTCGCATGGGTAGCCGTCGGTCAGAATCAATATATCATCGGCCTGCCCGCGCATCTGACATAGAGCGTCGAGTCCCGAGCGGTCGGCATATTTCAGATGATAGTCGAATCCCGCAGGGGCTTCCACGCATCTTAGCGAGCCTGCGGGATGCGGAGAATAATGCAGGAATTCATGACGCCACCCGGCGTTATCGTAGAGGATGCGCAGTTTGACCTCGCCGTGCCGGAATCCGTCAGGAATCCGGATGGTGTCAGGCGAAGGGTGGGGGTTGTGGCCGAAAACTTCCATGCAGGTGTCGTGCATGCGGCGGGCATGAAGCTCCGGGAGCATCATCCTGCCGTCAGAGATGCGTATCGATTCTAAAAATAAGGGCATTATAGTGACGTGCTGAGATATATTTTGTCGATTAGTTCGTGGTATTCGTCTTCCATCCGGCTGGATGAGGTGATTCCGCCGCCGCTATGGAACATAAGTCTGCCGTCGGCATGCTTCTGTATGCATCGGATCATCACGGCGCTGTCGAGCGACTTCCCGTCAAACAGTCCGAACACTCCGGTATACCAGCCGCGTTCTGTCGTTTCGGCGCGGCGTATGATATCAAGAGTCGCTTCCTTGGGTGCGCCGCATATGGATCCGGCGGGCAGCATCCGCAGAATAATGTCGCCTGTGCTGTCGGTCCAGTCGGCGGGAAGATTGCCTTCGATGCGGGAGCTTGTCTGATATATGGGTCCGTGAGAAGTCTTGATGATGTCGAAATAGCGGAAGCGGCTTACGCGGACATCGCTGGCCGCCATCCCTATGTCGTTGCGCAGCAGGTCGACGATGGTGTAATGCTCGGCCAGTTCCTTTGGATTCTCCTCAAGGAGGCGCATGGCATCGGGGATGTCAGCCCGGATTGTCCCCTTCATAGGGTAGGCCGATATGATCCCCTCTGGCGAGATTTTTACAAACGTCTCTGGTGAGAAACATACGAACTCGTCTGGAATCAACAGCCTGTAGGGTGCGGTGGCGGCATTGAATATATCTTCGAGCGGACTGCATTCCACTTCGGTGGCTGCCGTAAGATTGACCAGAAAACTGTCGCCTCGCCGCAGTCCGCGGCTCACGGTGTCGAAAGCGCCGGCATACTGCTGCATGGTTATAGGGCGTGTCACTTTCAGATAAGGTGTCACCGTGGCAGATACGCCGTCGCCTGCTGCATTGCCTATATTGCCGATGCTCCATCTTACGGATGTCTCGGCATAAGGCCGGTCAGAAAAGAAAGCACGCCGCATGGCGTAATCTACGGCAAAGAGAAAGGGCTTCTTCATGGCCCCGCATTGATTCATCAGCTGCCGGAGGGTATTCAAGTCGCAAAACATATGTAAGTATTCAAATTTACAATAGTCCGGTGATTTCCGGAGGGGGGGGATGACAGCTTGATATCCAATGTGTTGTATTGATTTAAAAATTGTCGCTGCAACTTATTGCACTTCAGACGGATACCGAACTGTTGAATTTAAGTAAGTGTTCAGATTTAATTTATACAATCTGCGGGACTGTTTTTTAGTCGGTTCCATGTGGAGTGAAGGAGAATGTAGACATATCCGGCTCAACGACAGGCCGGAAGCGGCAAAGAAGAGGTTGCGGATTGTATAAAACATTTCCTTTAATTTGCTGTGGGTTAAATTTGAACACTTGCTTAGGCTACAAGTATGTGTTCTAAATGCAAAGGTAATACATCTGACGCTAAAATCCATAAGGAAGTGTTCAAATTTAATTTATACAATAAGCCCGCATATTGTATAAAAGATTCCCTTCAATTACTATCGGTTAAATTTAAACACTAATGTCACTAAAATAAGGATTCAGGAGTCTATATCGCACGTCGGTAATT
>ERZ778515.363-NODE-363-length-39517-cov-6.137170_pt1 | contig 39517 bp, 37 predicted proteins | sample MGYA00510343_ERZ778515 | MGnify/ENA primary metagenome ERZ778515 (study PRJEB29527, sample SAMN07138965) | mouse gut metagenome | material: feces | host: mouse | place: China:Nanjing | collected 2016-01-25 ...
CCTGCAGATGTAAAAATACTTTTCTCCCGGCTGCAGCCCCGGCAGGTCGAAGTCCGTCACGACGCTTTCCAGCGTGAACCGTTTCTCCAGTTCCTGCCGGACAAACTCCGGATCATGGATGTACTGCAGGTGGTGTTCCTGCAGTGTCCTGCCATCCGGAAGATAAAACGCGAAATCCTGATACAGCACATTGTCTTCGCTTTCAATCAGCCACTGGACCTGGGTGCCGTCCTCAAAGGTCCCTGCTTCGGCATAGCCTTCCCTGAATTCTTCGATCCGGTCCTGGCTGTGCATGTCAAAATACAGGTATCCCCCGGGATTCAGGTGAGTCCATGCCTGGTCGAGCCACCGGACAAACCCGGCTTCATCCAGGTAGTTCACGGAATCGCACAGACAGGTGATGACATCAAAGGTGCCAAATCCCGACAGGTCGGTCATGTCCCCGGTGGACCAGGTGACTTGGTGGTTCGTATCCTTGGCTGCAGCGGCTTCAATCATGGCCGGCGAGAGGTCCATTCCCTGGACATCTTCATACTTCTCTGCCAGCTGTCTGGTGATTTCACCGGAACCGCAGGCACAGTCCAGCAGGGTGCTGCCGGCGCTGCCGATCCAGTGCACCCAGTGCCTGGTGGCTTCGTCGTCCTTGACCAGCGCATCGTAGTACCGGGCCAGAATGTCGTAGTTCATGCCCCGGGTTCTTCGCCGGTGGAGTCCGCTTCTTCGGTCCGGTCAATGAATACATCCCGGTACAGCTTGTCCAGGCCATAGAAGTCCCGTTCATCCTGCACGAAGACATTCACCACGACATCCTTGAGATCCACCAGGATCCACTTCGAGTCCTGGCGTCCTTCCACACGCATGTCGCACTCCAGGCCTTCTTCCTTCAGCTTGTCCTTGATGCTCTGCACCACGGCATTGTTCTGCCGCAGGTTCTGTGTGCTGCAGACGATCATGGTGTCCATGAACGGAGAGAGCGTCTTCATGTCATAGACACGGATGTCCGTGCCTTTTTTGTCTTCAATGGCGTCGATCACGACGCGGGTCAGTTGGTCCATACTGCATCCTTCCTGTGGGCATCCACGTATTCCCGGTTGGATGCCCTGCATTTTTCAAAACCGGCTTTCAGATCCCGCCGGCACAAATCGATGAGGTCATAGCTGTCATATCCCCGCAGGGGGTCCAGCTTGTCGGCACAGAACACACACATGGCCAAAGGATCGTCGCTGGTTCCCTTGACGTGGTGGAAAATGGCATTGGAGATCCTCGGATCATGGATCCCGAAGACCCGGTCCGTCACCTGTGCCCCCACATAGCTGTGCCACGCAGCGGGATGCATGGTGAGTTCCTCCGGACAGACCGCTTCAAGCCATGGCCGCATGCGGTCCACCGGCATGGCCTTGCAGACGTCATGAAAGAGACCTGTGAGCCAGGCCTGCTGTCCATCGAGTCCCGCTGCCAGGGCGAATTCCTCCGTGAGCCTTGCCACGGACAGACTGTGCATATACCGCCGGTCGGGGACGCGGCTTTTCACAAAGTCCTTGCAGTAGAGCCGGTTCGCATAGAAATAGTCCAGGAGCTCCTGCGGGACGTAATTCAGCCGGTTTCCCGTCCGGATTTCGGTGCTCGACACCGGGACCGGATCCATGTGGATGAAGTGAATGGGATACTTCGTCTTCACGTTTCTGCCATCCCGGGCTACCGCCGCGAATTTTACCAGCCGTGCCAGCGCATCCGCTTCCTTCCATTTGTGGAACTGCTCCACCTGGTCATTGCCGACCAGGAACGTAAAGTCACAGTCCGGGTACTGTTTCTTCAGGTACCGGACTGTATCAATGGTAAAGGACTCCCCTTCCCGCTCCAGCTCACAGGTTTCCACCCGCATCTGCGGTTCATGTTTCAGGGCAATCTCCAGCATGGCCTTCCGGTGCTCTCCCGGGGTCAGCGGCCGGCTCTTGAGCGGCGCCTGTCTGGCGGGAATGAACCACACTTCATCTGCCTCCAGCTGGTCAAGGGCCGCATGGGCCATGGCCAGGTGCCCGGCATGCACCGGATCGAAGGATCCTCCCAGAAGCACAATCCGCCGGCGGGTGTCAGCCACATCCGGCACCCGGCTGACAACAGACCGGGAGGGAATGGCATCCACGTGCACGGGGCTCTCTGTCGCCTGACTCACAGCCGGACGCCCAGTTTGTTTTCCTTCGTGGGCCGGTACAGCAGGACTGTCCGCCCGATGATGTGAACCACATTGGCCCCCGTTGCAGCCGCCAGGTCAATGGCGGCTTCGCGGACATCCAGCGGTGCGGTTTTCAGCAGGTTGATTTTCACGAGTTCATGGGCATCGAGCTGGATGTCCAGGTTTTTCACGGTGTTTTCACTCAGTCCGTCCTTGCCGACCTGCAGCAGGGCAGGCATGCCCTGCCCCAGGGTACGGAGTGTCTTCTTTTGAGATGCATTCAGAATCATCAGATCATCGCCTTTCGAAACGTCACGTCCACGCCCTTGTGGACCTTTACATAGATGTCCCTGACATCTCCGGATACGGTAAACCATCCGATCCCGGCGATGTCCACATCCATTTTTTCACCCGGTTGCAGCTTCGGAGCATGCCAGGTGTGCATTGTCAGCAGACTGGTGTCGGCCGCCGGAGAGAGCATCCCGTTGAGGTGCCTGGTCCACAGTTCATCGGCTTTCGCCAGCTTGCCCCGGTGAATGGGCAGGTTCCGCGAGAAGTTGCCCACCACGGTGGCTTTTCCGTCTGTCTGGATATCGAGCCGGGCCAGGCCACCGGCCGCAAAGGACTGGTCTTCGTAGATCTGCGACACAAAGGGGCGGATGGGCTTGGTGGGGATCACGGTCTTGAGTTCCTTCGCGGGCAGCACCGAGAGCAGACTGTGGTGGTTTTCGATGCCCGGGGTATCGTAAATCGTCCAGCCATCCTGTTCGATCGGAATGAGATCCAGTGTGGTGCCGGGGTTGCGGGACACCGTGAGATCCCCCGAATGGAGCAGCTGGTTGATCAGCGTGCTCTTACCGGCATTGGCGGTTCCCATGAAGATGACATTGCCGCCCTTCCGGTAATAGTCCATGGCCGCCTTCAGGTTCTCGATGGATTCCTGTGCCATTTCTCCGTGTTTGAGCAGCCCGCCGACGATGAGCATGTCCCTGACTTCGATGCCTTCGTCCTTCAGCCGGCGGTCCACAAATTCGTAGATCTTGTCATCCGACAGGGAATCGGGCAGGATGTCGCGTTTGGTGAGCACCAGGACAATGTCCTTGCCGGGAAGCTTTTTGTTCAGGCGGGAAATCATGTTGGATTCAAAGGCAAACAGGTCCACCACCCAGAACACCGTTCCGTCCACTTCATTGATTTTGTCCAGGGTCTTCGAGGACTCGATTCCCTGCTTCATGTCAATGGTGACATCCCCGTAGTTGCGGATGCGGAAACACCGCTGGCAATAGGAGGCGTCCAGTTTCGGGACGTATCCCAGAGCATCGGGATCTTCGTTCTGCAGCTGCACGCCGCATCCCTTGCAGTATTCAGTCATCGAATTCCCTCCTTTTGAACACGCCTTTTTTCTCGTAGTGATTCAGGATCCGGTTCTCGAAAAACCGGTTGATCTGTGTATCGAATTTATCGCTCTCCGTGATGGGGTGTGTGAGGATCGAATACACCCCCGCCAGGTTGGCTCCCAGGACATCAGTCATGAGCTGGTCCCCGAGCAGTGCGGTTTCTTCCGGCTTGACGTGGTAGAAGCGCATGGCTTTTTTCAGGTTGCGGGGCAGCGGCTTGCAGGACAGGCAGAACACTTTTTCCACCCCCAGGTCCCGGGCAAAGCGGCTGGCGCGTTTGGGCATGGCGTTGGAGACCAGCGCCACTTTGAGCCCGGCCCGTTTCACTTTGCTGATGAAGCGCTTCACGCGGACGTTGTTGTCCGGGTCGTTCCAGGCCACGAGGGTATTGTCGATGTCGCACAAAAGCAGCTTGATGCCCCGGCGTTTAAGTCTGTCGAGGTCAAGATTCGAATAATGGGAAATGTAATAGTCTGGTCGAAAAAGCACGGGATTTCCTCCCTCCGGCATTAGTTTCATTTTACGTTTCGCACCAGAAATTGTACAGCCGGCCGTCCTGCCGGGCCCTGCTATGCGCCGCTGTCAGGTGGGGGGCTCCCGATGGGGCACGGACAGCGCAGGCCCCATGCAGGGGACGGGCACAGAAGGCACAATCGTTTGCATCTGATCTGGCGGCGAGGTTCACACTCGCTGCCAAATGGGTCAGGAATCTCCTTTTCATGCCGCCTGAAACTGGGGGCGGGCAGGAAGTTCTCTATCGGTGTGAACGCCAAATGCAATATATAGGCATTTTAATCAAATTCACCAGCCAGAGTTGACTGTTTAGCCCTTATCTTGTTATCTTGTTGTTACCCAAGGCGCCGCTACAGAGAGTATAGACCGGAAACTGTGCTTCATTGCCATGACCGGCTGCTTCCACATCACAGATCTGATCCGGTCCGCACTCATTGTGAAATGAACGACAGGAGTGACAGACATGATTGACGAATTGAACATCTACGACAGTTCCTTCAAGAAGGTCATCCAGATCGCCGATCTGGCGGCGTTTCTCATCAAACAGCTTCACCCGGATTTTCACGCTCTTGATGTGGAAGACATCGTGGACAGCTTTCACCGCGATTCCCGTCGCGTGATCACCCTTCGAAACACAGAATTCAGCTTCGGCGGCCATATCCTGCACGCCGACTCTCTGGGATCCGCGAATCTTGTTGGACTGGACTCCATCCCCGTCTCCAGGTTTCTGATTCATTATGAAATGCAGCTGGAAAAACATCCGGGATATTCCATGACTGCAAGACAGAATGTCTATGCCCATGGAATTCTTGACACATTCAAGCCGGTGAAACGATACGAAGAGCGACCGCAGCTGCTCTCCATCTGGTTCTTTCCCCGAATGGGAAAAGTGATTGACCAGCCACCGCGGGTCATTCCCGGATCTGCCGGTGACGGCATTCTGCAGGCATTCTTCGAGAATCCCGGAGAATGGTATACTGAAAAAAACAGAGAGTATATGAAACAGCTGGTCAATCAGCCTGTTGCGACAATCCTGGGCGTCGAATTTGGCATTCCCCCGGAGAACGCCACAGATCTGCAGAAGGTTCTGTACAACGTCTTTCTGCTCCCGCACGAAGAGCGGGACTATGCCTACCTGGAAAGCCAGGGCATCCATTTAAACAAGAAGGAAAGAGAGGATATCAAAATTATGCAAAAGGAAAACAACATTTTCTACGCTGATGGCAAAGATGCAGGACGTGCCGAGGGTATGATCGAAGGTCGTGCCGAAGGTATGATGGAAGGTCGTGCTGAAGGCAAACAGGAGGTTCTGAATCTTCTGAAATCCATCGACAGAAGCGCCTACGAAAAACTTGCTTCTCAACTTCAGTCTCAGTCTTCCAAATAATCAAAAGCTGCCCTTGTTCGGCGGGCAGCTTTTTCATCCCATCGCAATCTTTTCTCCCGTGGCACTGTTTCCCGGCTTCCGGCACTATCTGCAACAGTACTCCACCCCTGCATTTCGCCGTTTCAGAATGTTCAGCTCTGCTGATCATTCTGAATGGGCGAAATGGGCGGTTTCGGCGGAATGAACGGAAGCAGTCGTCTCCACCAGCTGTGTCTGCTGTCTGCTCCCAGGAAATCCCGGACCAGTTTTCCCTTCTCATATCCCTGGTCCCAGAGCTCCTGCACACCTGCCGTTCCCCGACTCAGGGCCTGCACGCCATGATCATCGTCGGCGTAGATGGACAACAGCTTCCCCTCAGCTTCCAGCTGCCTGACCAGAGCCACGGCCTCGTTGTACCGGATCACATTTTCCCGCAGCGCTTTTGCCGCCCCCGGATACTTCCAGTCAAAGAGCAGCGCCGCACTGTAAAACTTTTCCAGATCCGCTTCCTCCTGCAATGGGTAGGTGGACAGAACCACGATTTTGTCCGCCCCCTGCTCCAGGGCCTTCTTCACCGGGACCAGGTCGGCAATGCCGCCATCCAGGTACGGAATGTTGCCCACCAGATGCGGCGGACACGCCGGAGGCAGGCTGCTGGAGGCTTTCAGTATCTCCAGACCGTGTTTTTCCAGCATCCGTTTTGTGAAGTAGGCAGGATCCCCCGTGAAGGCATTGGTCGCCACAACCGTCAGACTGCTGTCGGCATCCAGAGCTTTGGTCAGCTTTTCGGAATCATTGTAGATTCGGTCAAAATCCACATAGGATCCCTTGGTGATGAAGTTGCTGAAGGAAAACACCTTTTTGCGCGCCTCGGGGTCCAGATAGAATGACCGGGAAGCCTCCATATCACCGGTGAGAAAATTCACAAGATTGGCGGCACCGGCGGATACCCCGTAACAGAGGTCGAAGGATATATGCTCATCCTGCAGACAGGCCAGGACTCCCGCAGCAAACGCCGCCTGCATCCCACCGCCCACATCAATGATGGCGGTCTTCAAAGCTGCTCCAGACTCCAGAGAATGCCCCGGGCGATCCGGCCAGCCGCATCCTGGAAATGATTGCCCTGATCCTGATGCAGCATGCAGACAATGCCCTCCTGCTCAAACTGCTGCTTCAGTTCCTCCATGCAGTCCCAGGTGGTCTGCAGCACGGGATTTTTCACCCGGGTTTCCTTATTCCCCAGTGACAGCCAGATCGCTGCGGGCTGTTTCAGGAAGGCATGGGTCTTCATATACTCCGTGAACCCGGGAAACCACACGGAACCCGAGGCGCACACCAGTGCATCATATGCACCCGCAACCGTGGGGGCAAAGAGAGAAAACAATCCTCCCATGGAATATCCCGCCAGGATCACCTTCGTGCTGCCGGTGAGTGTTCTGGCCCAGTCTGTCGTTTCGGCCACGGTTTTCGCAAAGACCGGTCCCTGTCCGGTAAAATGGTCATCTTTCATCACCACCGGATCGTGAGCCCAGGGCGACAGATCCTCGTCCCATTCCAGATCCAGCGGCATCAGCACGTTCAGGGGCCGGTCCACCGCTTCGAGAATCACCTCCGTGCCCTGGGTGTGAAAAATGCACACGACCAGCGGCAGATTCTCTCCCTGTTCCTGCTGCCGCAGCAGAAACCGTCTGCCGTCAAAAAGCTTCACTGTTTCCATCATGTTCTGTTTCCCCTCAAGCCGGCTGCACGGTGGCCGGACGTTCGTCTGTTCTGTTTGGTTCGACTGCCATGATTGCCGGCAGATCCGTGAACCCCAGTGTCTCATACAATGGGCGCCCTTCTTCACTGGCCTCCAGCCAGATCTTTTCCGCTCCCCAGGCGCGGGCCTGATCCATCAGCCAGTCCACCATGTCCCTGGCATGGCCCTGATGCCGGTGCTTTGGCCGCACATAAATATTCATCAGGTACCCGCACCGGCCCGACGGGTTGTCGGGACTTGGCATTTCCTGCTGCAGGCAGATGCCACCGCAGCCGATGATCCGCTCCTTCCAGTCTCCGGCACTTCCCCCCTCCTGCTCTCCCGCAGGATTTCCGGGTTCCTCCAGGGCAAAACAGGCAATATGTCCGCTGCCCAGCTGCCCCTGGTAATACTGGCGGCTGGCCGCACGCAGTCCGGACAGGTCCCGGCCCGGGAACACATGGTCCAGAACCTCCATGCGCCAGTCCAGCAGCGTCTCCATATCCCGCGGGGCAGCTTCCCGGATCATTGGCCATCCTCCCGGTCCTGAATGGTGTTTTTGTCCTCCCCCAGGGCATCCAGGGCTTCTTTGTCCACCTTGCCATTGGCCGTGCGCGGCAACGACGCAAGGACCGTAAAGGACTCCGGAATCATGAAGGGCGTCAGATGCCGGGACAGGCACGACTTCAGCCGCTCCGTCACATCCCGCTCTGCCACAGGTGTCTGTTCATTCTCCGGATCCGGTTCCGGCACGATCCAGCCATGGAGATGGCTGCTGCCCTCCGGATCCATCCAGGTGGTGACCACCGCCTCCTGGACCCCGGGGCATTTTTCCATCACGCTTTCCACTTCCTCCGGCTCCACACGCTTGCCATAGACCATCACCTGACGGTCTTTGCGTCCCAGGAACACGAAATTGCCATCCGGCAGCTGATATCCCAGGTCTCCGCTGTGATACATGTTGTGGTCAAACGCCAGGTTTTCCCGGGTATGGTCCCCAATGTATCCCGCTGACACCCCGTTGCCATAGATGCAGATCTCTCCCGTTGTGCCGATTGGTACCGGATTGCCGGCTTCATCCAGGATTTCCATCGAGGCGCCCAGAACAGGACGGCCAATGGGGTGGGATCCATCCGCCAGCGGCTGCTTTCCGCTGGCGCAGTAGTAACTGGCACAGACCGTGGTTTCGGAAGGCCCATAGGTGTTGTACACCGGGACCCTGTCGGCAATCGTGTCCATCTGGGAGTGATGCAGGGTATCCCCGCCGCTGATGAGGATCCGCAGGCGGGAAGGCACGAGCTTTTCGCTGTTCATCTGCGCCACCAGCCACGGGAATCCCGAAATGAAGGTAATGCCGTGGTCTTCGCAGTACTGCATGCGTGCGTGGAATTCATCTGTATGCGGAATGGCGAGAGCTGCCCCGTTCAGCAGCGTGGTGAACACTTCCTCCACAAAGATGTCAAACGTGCACACCGATCCCTGCAGCATGATGTCCCCCGGCCCATTGTGAAATTCATGATGGAAAGCCCGCACATAGTGCATCAGGTTTCGCTGCAGCACACAGACGCCCTTGGGCCGGCCGGTGGATCCCGAGGTATACAGAATATAGGCAGGATCCTCCCCGCTCACGGCAGGCTGGCGTAAGTCATGATGCACCATCGGCAGTGTGGGGATCAGGGGCTTCACATCCGGAAGCAGCCGGTCTGTGTATGCCTTCTGTGTGATCACTGTCCGGATCTCTGCCTCCTGGAGAATGTCGCGGAGGCGCTCCACGGGAAAATCCGGTTCCATGGGCACATAGGCTTTGCCGGCTTTGAAAACCGCAAGCATGGAGGCAATCATGAGAATGGAATGATCCAGAATGATGCCGATTCGCGGCTCGTCTGGCAGAATCCCCGCGATGTCATTGGCCAGATCGTTCAGTTCCGAAAAAGTCCAGGGCCTGTTACCGTCCAGGACAGCCAGCTCGTCAGGCCACCGCGAAACAACCGCATCAAAGGCAGCCGGAACTGTATCGTATTTTGGGAGACTCATTGGTTTCATAGTATCAGTGTAGGAGCATGATTCCGTTTTTCGTCCTGTCATGCCCATTGCGCCGGTCCATGGTCCGGCAGGCATTCGGAACAGGAAAGAGAAACCGCTTTACAGCCGGATGTCCGAAAGGGCCACTCTGTGTATGCAAAACCCCGCAGCACATGGAGAATGCACCGCGGGGGCTTGTGTGTATCTGAGACCGGATTCATTCTCCGGCGTGATGCTCTTCTAGCGAACTGCTGCGTCCAGGTGCAGGTCCCGGATTCTTGCATCGCGGCTCGCAGCCCGTTCCAGGCTGTTGTACCAGCAGATGCTTCCGTCCTGTTTGGAGCGGACGATGATTCTCGAATGCGCATCACGGCCGACAATGATCGAACCTGTCTCTGCCATGATCTCGCTGATGTTCATGATTCATACTCCTTTCTTTCTTCTAAACTTGTTTATCTCATTATAGCGGGCATGAACCATGAACGGAATCAAACTGCCCTTTTCAGCCAGACAGTTGTCCATAATCGCTGAAAACAGACCTCATTCTGTATCAGACTGTACACAAGGCGCATAGCGGTCCATGAGTGCCCGGGCGCTCTTCACCCCGTCAATGGCACTCGTCATGATACCGCCTGCATAGCCGCTGCCTTCTCCTGAGGGATAAATGCCTTCATCCCCCATGCGCGTGACTTTGTCCCGGGGAATCCGGATCGCACTGGAAGCCCGTGTTTCCACGCCGGTCATCGTGCCCTCCAGGAACCCGGGAACCTTGCGCTCGAAATCCAGCAGCCCCTGATGCAGGGCGTGGTTGACTTCATCGGAAAACAGTGTGTTCAGATCCGCCGGAACGGTCCCCGGTTCATAGGTCGGTCTGGTGGACAGGCTTTCACTGACGACACCCTCGAGATAGTCCGCGGCTTTCTGCACCGGGGCGCGGTAGTCCGGCGACAGGGCAAAGGCCCGTTTCTCGATTTCCTCCTGATAGGCCAGGCCGTCAAAGAGCCCCGGTCCGTAGTCAGATTCATTGACCTGCACCAGCAGGGCGCTGTTGGCGTTCTCACCCGCGCGGTCGGCATAGGACATGCCGTTGACCACCAGCTGGCCGGGCTGGGCACTGGAGGCAATGACATAGCCGCCGGGGCACATGCAGAAGGTGTAGATGCCCTTTCCGTTGTCGGCCATAGCCGTCAGGGTGTACCGGGCGGGAATCAGCCGGGGATCGTCCTTGAAATCATGGAGCATGGCCTCGTTGATGAAGCGCTGGGGATGCTCGATCCGGACTCCCACCTGGAACGGCTTGCTTTCCATGTGAATGCCGTCTTCATGCAGCTGGCGGAGGGTGTCGCTTGCCGAATGCCCCAGTGCCAGGATCAGGGCCTGACAGGGTTCCCACCGGCCGTTGACGTTGATTGCCGTCAGTCTGTCGTCCTCGATCTTCACTTCCTCCAGCCTGGCCCCGAAGCGGATCTCGCCCCCGAGTTCCAGGATCCGCCGCCGGATGCTCTGGATGATGGCCTCAAAGGCATCCGTGCCAATGTGCGGATAGGCATCCACGAGAATGTCCAAAGACGCCCCATGGGCATGCAAGGTCTCCAGGAGCTCATCCACCAGGGGATCGCGGCTGCGGGTGGTCAGCTTGCCATCGGAGAATGCCCCGGCTCCTCCTTCACCGAACTGGACATTGGATTCCGGATCCAGCTCTCCGGTTTTCCAGAAATGATCCACGTCCTGCCGGCGCTGTTCGATTTTCTGTCCCCGCTCGAGCACAATGGGGCGGTACCCGTGTTCTGCAAGGTCCAGAGCCGCAAACATGCCGGCCGGCCCGAACCCCGCCACGACCGGAGGGGTCTTCAGGGCAATGACGCCTTTGGGCCGGAACGGGGCCGGTTTCTCCGGCGTCGGCCGGACATCCTTTTTCGTCAGGTGTCTGGCTTCATTGCGGAGCTGGGCATCAATGATCCAGGAAAAGGTCACATCATGGTGTCTGGCGTCCACGGATCTGCGGTAAATGGTCCAGTGTTTCAAATCCCCGTTTTTCAGTCCCAGTTTTTTCATCAGTGCATGTTCGATGGACCGTCTGTCTGTGTCCCGTGTTTTCACCTGTGAAATTCTCAGCATGTGTCTGCCTCTCTTTCCATTGCCGCTGCCATGGCCGGCCACCCTGGCCTGCCCAGGGTACCACTCCAGTGTACTCGACCACCCGGACAACCGCATAGCGGGATGTCCGGCACGCCGGGTCACAAATGATTCAATCCCCGGATGTGCGGCCTCCGGGATCCGGTATCCGGCACTGTGTCCATGTTTTCACCCTGGTGTCGCTGACCGGGCAATCCCCTGCCCTTTTTTACCCGGCCATCAGAAAACCGGAGGGCACGCCTCCGGACTATGGATATCAGGTCTGCAGTCCCGGCCTAAACCAGGTTTCGCAGGATGGGCCATCGCTTCATGTTCGCCGTGACCAGGAACGCGAAGCCCTGGGCACAGGCCAGTGTCAGGAAATACACCGCGAGATGGGCCCCGGGGAGAATCATCAGCAGAATCCTCGCAAAGAGAATGTGGCTGGTGTAGATCAGCAGGCTGTCCTGGCGCAGTGTGCGATAGCCGGGATTCCAGGGAACCCGCAGCACAAGCAGCCAGTCCACGAGAAAGAATACCGCCGGAATCAGCATGAGGAACATACAGGACAGATCCTCCAGGATCCCCAGCTTTCCATAGATGGCGACTTCTCCCACAAGCAGCACCATGGAGATGGCAAATGCAGTACCCGCCGCCCTTGCACGCACCCGCCTGGTTTTTGCGAGCAGCAGCCCCAGGGACAGGAACATGGGCGCGAAAAAGAAACCGTCCCGCGCTGTCACCAGGGTTTTCTGGAAAAAGCCGTACAGGATGGACACATAGGGCAGCGTCTCCCAGTACGGGGCGTAGATGTTGATCAGGTACCCCACGACATAGAGCCCCAGGCTCACTTTCAGCGTGAACATCATGCCGCGCTTTTCATACAGGAACCACACAATGACCATGCCCAGCATCATGGCCGGAAGGAACCAGAGGTGGTAATAGGATCCGTTGAGGAAGAAATCCCGCACCCAGGAGAAAATCGACTGCCAGGAGAACCCCACCGAGGCGTAGTTCCAGATGGTGTAGGGCAGGTAGATCACCGTCCAGATCAGGTAGATCTTGCCGATGCGCCAAAGGTAGTCCTTCAGCTTCTCCCGGTTTTCTTCTGTCTCGCTCCGGCGGATTTTCCGGAAGAAAAAGTATCCGGACACGACGAAGAAAAACGGAACCGCGAGCCGGCATACAATGGCGATGAAATACTGGTTGAAGACCGGTGACATGTCCACAAAGGGGTAGACATGGATCGCCACCACCAGCAGGGCGGAGACATAGCGCGCAATGTCAATGGCGCCGTACTGCCGTTTAGTGCCCGCCATCTGCATCCTCCTGGTCCGCTGCCTGTTTTCTCACCGCATCCGGATCGCCGGTTCCGGTGAAGAACCGCGGCACCCGTTTTGTGAGGCGGCAGAACGTCTCATTGTTGATGGACTCCGAACACCGGGTGATCGCATCCACCGTCACGCGCTTTCTGCCATCTTCACCGATCAGTGTCACCACATCCCCGGGCTTCACGTCCAGGCCCGTGACATCCGCCATGCACTGATCCATGCAGATGTTGCCCACGAGCCGGGCCTCCTGTCCGTTGACCAGGACCGTCAGGTCTTTGTTGGAAATGAGCCTGGGCAGTCCGTCGCCATAGCCGATGGCGAGCGAAGCGATGGTTTCCGGCTGCTGCACCTCGTGATGGCGGCCATAGGACACCGTCTGCCCCGGCTGCAGGTCCTTGACCATTTCCACGCGCGTGCGCAGGGACAGTGCCGGAATGAAGTCCAGGTCATTGACCACCGGAATGGCATCATTGCTGGTGACGCCCATGTACAGCAGCCCCGGCCGGCAGTAGTCAAAGCCCATGTCCCCGTAGTTCAGGATCCCGTAGCTGTTCTGGATATGCACGAGGCCCGGATCGATGCCGTTTTCCTTCAGTATGCTCACCAGCTCCTGGAACATCGTGGTCTGGCGCCCGGTGAAGGCCATGGCATCTTCCCCCAGGTCATCACTCACGGGATAGTGCGAGAAAATCCCTTCATTGGAGAGATTCTTCATGGCATACACCTCAAAGAATCCATCCAGGTCCTTTTTCTGCGGCTGCCAGGAAATGCCAATGCGGTTCATGCCCGTATCTGCCTTCACATGCGTCCGCAGCTTCAGGCCCCGGGCATTCAGCTCTCTGGCATAGGGGACATCCACCACTGTCTGGATGAGGTCATGCTCTGCGAGCAGTGCAGCCTGGTCCGGATCGGTCCATCCCAGGATCAGGATATCCGAACGGATGCCGGCCTGACGCAGTTCCAGTGCTTCCCCGATCGTCGCGACGCCGAAGAAATCGACCCCGTTTTTTTCCAGCACCCGGGTGCACTCCACCGCCCCGTGTCCATAGGCATCGTCTTTCACGATCCCCATGATCTTCGTGCCCTGCATCAGTTCCCGGACCTGGCGCAGGTTGTGCGCCACGGCATCCAGGTCCACTTCCGTCCATACCCGCTGTCCGGCAGTGTCTAGCACCGTCCCACCTCTTTCTCCAGGGACAGTGCAATGAGGTCATCCAGCAGCTTCGCAAAGGGGAGGCCGGCTTTTTCCATCATGGTCGGGTAGCGGCTGGTGGCTGTCATGCCCGGAACGGTGTTCAGTTCATTGATCACCAGCGCCCCATCAGGCTGCAGGAACATGTCCACCCGGGTGAAGCCGGAGCACCCCATGGCCTGGTAGGCAGCCACGGCCAGCGCCCTGGCCTCTTCTGTTTTCTCCGGCGAAATCCGGGCCGGGCAGTAAATGGCGGAATCCTTCATTTCATACTTGCCCGCAAAGTCAAAGAACCCGCCGTGGATCTCGATTTCATCCACATCCCCGGCAAAGGGTTCCAGGTTTCCCATCACCGCACAGCCGATTTCAAACCCGGGAATGCATTCCTCCACCAGGATCTTGCCGCGTCCGTCCCAGTGGAAGGCATCCTTCGCTGCTTCGTCGAATTCCGCCAGGGTATCCACTTTGTGCACTCCATAGGAGCTGCCTGCATTGCAGGGCTTCACGATCCACGGCAGGGGGATCACCTGCAGGATCTCTTCGGCGGAATACGGAATGCCCGCCTTCAGGCACACATACTTCGCCGTGGGAATGCCCTGGGCATCCAGGACGATATGCGTGATGTCCTTGTCCATGATCATGGCCGAAGACAGGGTGTCGCAGCCCACGCAGTGAATGTTCATGATCTCCATGAGCCCCTGCAGGGTCCCGTCTTCGCCGTTTTTGCCATGGAGCACCGGAAACACCGTATCCAGTGCACGCACCGCCGCCGGCTCATCGCTTTCCGGCCGCACATAGCCGCCATGCACCCAGGCCACGGGTGTGGTGAGTTCCGGCGTGTTCCAGGTATCGTGTTCGATGTGGTCGATGTCCCCGGTATACTCCAGGAACCGGCCTTCTTTTGTGATGCCCACCAGAGACAGGTCGTACTTGTCCCTGTTCAGGTTCCGCAGCAAGCTGGCCACAGAATGCAGAGATACAGAATATTCACTGGACTGACCGCCGAACAGTACGGCGAGTTTGATTTTCTTCATGAGTTCATTGCCTTCTTTCTCCAGCCTGCCGGCCAGTTTGTCGAGCTGCAGCGCCCGGCTTCCCTTTACCAGAATCACCGCATCCTCTTCGAGCAGCGGCTTCACGGCCTCAAACAGGCCATCCTGGTCTTCATGCCAGGACTCGCCGATGCGCCCGAACACCGGACCGGTGGTGAACACTTCGATTCCCAGAGTGCGTGCATGGTCCAGCACCCGGCGGTGGAGTTCCATCTCCTGCGGCCCGAGATCCAGCATGTCCCCGAGTACCGCGTAATGGCTGCCCGGCAGGGATACCAGGATATCCAGCGCCGCAATGGCGCTTTCGGGATTGGACTTGTAGGAATCATCCAGCACATGGGCCCGGCCGGCCGGCTGCAGCGCCGTGCGCATGCCGGTCATCACCAGGGTTTCCAGTGCCTGGTGTCTGTCTGCCGATGAAATCCCGCGGGTTTCCCCCAGAATCAGGGCAGGGAGAGCATTCACGCACTGGAAGCTGCCCAGGGCATTCAGCCGCCAGGGGGTTCCGTTCCACTCAAAGGCCATGCGGCCCTGTTCCACGCTCACATGGTGCAGGTCCCTGCGGGAAAAGGGAATGACGGTGATGTCGTTTTCCTCAATGAACCGGCGCGTTTCCGGTTTCTGCAGCTCCACGGCCAGTTCCGGGGCATCCGCCAGATACAGGAACGTTCCGCCGGGGCGCAGACCCCGCAGGATTTCCATCTTCGCCTGTGCGATTCCCTGCTTCGATCCCAGGTTCTCCATATGGGCGCTGCCAATGGACGTGATCACCGCTGCATCCAGCGGAGCAATGTCCACCAGGGTTTCGATTTCCCCGAAGTTTTCCATGCCCATTTCCAGCACCGCCGCCTCGATCCCCGGATCGAATTCCAGGATCGTCAGCGGCAGACCGATCTCGCTGTTGCGGTTGCCCGGCGTGGCCTGCGTCACACAGTGCCGCGAGAAGACAGCCTTCATCATGTCCTTGGCACTGGTTTTGCCATTGGATCCCGTAATGCCGATGGTATACGGATGCAGTTCGTGCAGATACGCGCGGGCAATGTTCTGGAGTGCCTTCACGGTGTCATCCACCAGAATGAGGGGGACGTCTGCCGGCAGCGGTGTATGGTCTTTCTGCCACAGGGCTGCGGCCGCCCCTGCCTGCACCGCCTGTGCGATGAAGTCGTGTCCGTCGACACGGGCGCCGATGACCGGCACATACAAAGACCCGGGCACGACCTGCCGGGAGTCTGTGACGGCGCCTTTGACAACTGCGCCTGTATCCTGAATCAGGACCCCGCCGGCCATGGCCGCAAGGTCCCGGATGGTTTTTCTGATCATGTTGAATCCTCTTTGTCGCGTACCATTATAGCACGCACAAAGCGGCTGGCTGCGCCCTCTGTGCAAGGGCAGAAATTTGTCACACAGCCACCGGCTGTATGCCCTTACCTGTGCCCGCCGCCCGCTCCTGCATCCTCAGATCCCAAGACAGCCGGTCTGCATGCCCTGCTGGATTGTCCTCCTTCGGACTTTCTTTCCTTAATATATGGATACGTCCATCTGTTAAGCTGCCGCAAGCCGCATTCCGGGTCTGCACCGGTCCCCTTCTGCCGGGAAACCTTGGGCGTCAGGCCCTGGCTCCTGTACAATACAGTCAGCCTGCCGGTTTGACCGGCTGCAAGGAGTGAGAACAACATGCTGCTTTCCTTCGGACTGATCCTGCTGTCCGGGGTTCTCGTCACCCGGATCATGAAACACATCGGACTCCCGCCGCTGACCGGGATGCTGCTGGCGGGAATCCTGCTCGGGCCCGCCGTCCTGAACTGGATCGACCCCGCCATGCTGGAGATCTCCGGATCCATCCGCAAAATTGCACTTCTCGTCATCCTGATTCGCGCAGGCCTGAGTCTCAGGACAGAGGACCTGATTCGTGCCGGTCGCCCGGCACTCCTTCTGTGTTTTGTTCCCGCCACCTGCGAAATTCTGGCATTTCTGCTCCTGGGGCCTCCTGTGTTCGGCCTGTCCCTGCTGGAATCCGCCATCCTCGGTACCGTGATTGCGGCTGTCAGTCCCGCCGTGGTCGTTCCCGGGATGGTGACGGTCATGAAGTCCGGATACGGCCAGGACAAAGCCATTGCACCCATGATCCTGGCTGGCGCCAGTGCAGACGACATTTTCGTGATCGTGCTCTTCAGCATCTTCACCTCCATGGCCGGCCAGGGCGGCTTTCACTGGCAGATGCTGCTGCGGATTCCCACCTCCATTGTCCTGGGGATCCTGAGCGGAATCCTTCTGGGAATTCTCTTTGTCCGCGTGTTTCACAGAGTCCGGACGCCGGTGATCACCCGGCTGATCGTGTTTCTGGCCACCGGTGCCCTGCTCTATGCCCTGGAGGATGCCCTGACTGGACCTGTCGGATTCTCCGGACTCATTGCCGTCATGACCACCGCCCTGGTGGCGGGTCACCTGGATCCGCCTGCTGCCAGACGCCTCGGCGCTTCCTTTGACTCGCTCTGGACGGCCGCGCAGATCTTTCTCTTCACCCTCATCGGGGCAGCCATTCAGCTGACGTACGCTGCCCATGCCCTGGGGCCCTCCCTGCTGCTCATTGCCGCCGGTCTCCTGTGCCGGAGCGGCGGTGTGCTGCTGTGCCTGACAGGCACTTCCCTGAACTGGAAAGAACGGCTGTTTTCCGTGGTCTCCTATCTTCCGAAAGCCACTGTCCAGGCAGCCATCAGTGCGATTCCGCTCTCCATGGGTCTTGCCTGCGGGCAGACCGTGCTGACAGTGGCTGTGCTGGCCATTCTGGTCACGGCGCCCCTGGGGGCAGCCGCCATCGACCTGCTGTATCCGCGGCTCCTCCATAAACCGGATGCCTGACTGCAGGCAAATCCGTCATATGTCACCATAAATTGCACACACTTTGGCCACAAAACACCTGAAAGCGGTTACCTGCTGGGTGGCTGGAGGCGGTGTTGACTGTTATTTTCTTCACAAAGTGGCAGGAATTGGGGTCCAGGTGGGAGACAGGTGGCTGATTCCAGGTAGTTTGCCCCTCTTTTCCCCTGAATCTGGCCTGAAAATGGCCTGTTCACACAGTTTTCCATATTTTTCACACAAATACCGGTGGACCCTGTGTTAAACTCTAAACAAGCAAGGAGCAGAAGACCTTGCCAGTATGATTCAGTCTCAGGCTAATTCATACTATTTTCTATCCCCTTAATTTGAAGAGCCAGGCATCCCCTTAGCCTGGCTTTTCATTAGGAAAAAGCGAATGGTCTGTCCCGTTACGGAAAAAGGAGCAATAACTATGGACTGCATTTTCTGCGAAATTGCCGCGGGCAACATCCCGGCAAAAAAAGTCTTCGAGGATGACGATGTCATTGCCTTTCTGGATGTGAATCCCGCATCCTTCGGCCACACCCTGGTGGTGCCGAAACAGCATGTAAGAAACTTCATGGAAGCGGATGCTGCCACCATTGGCAAGGTGTTCGGTGTGGCCAGCGCCCTGGGCAGGGTGCTCCAGGAAAAACTGGGGGCTTCGGGCATGAACCTGCTGTCCAATGCAGGGGAAAGTGCGGGACAGACGGTGGATCATTTCCACATCCACCTCATTCCCAGGTATGATGACAGGACACAGGAAGCCCTGACGCTGGAGTTCGGCCCCATGGACCTGGACCTGGATCAGGTGCTCGCAAAAATTCAGCACTGAACGGATACACACAAAAAGGATGATGGCGCTCATCATCCTTTTTTGCGTTTTCCGCCTGTGCACAGGCCTGTTTCAGGCCATGGCCTTCCGGATCCGGCGGACCTGTTCCAACGGAATGCCGCTATACATGGCAATGTCCCTCTCGCTGATCCGGCCCTTCTTCAGCGTGTTCTCCACTGTCCTGCGGATCTGCAGGTCAATACCGGTTCGGCGGCCTTCCTTTCGGCCTTCCACCAGCCCCTCTTTCGGTTTTTTCTTTCCATACTCGTCCGCGATTTTACACATAGATCTCCATCCGCCTTCGGAATTCTTCAGATCTTCGACCATCCGGCGAATCAGCGGATGTTTCATTTTTCCGGGATCATCACGCCACAAATCATGTAGAACCGTTCCCGGCAGGTCACTGGAGCGGGACCGGGCGTTGATCAGGCGCAAAAGGATCCCGGGATCTGTCACAGTCATGGTTCCGTGCAGGGTCAGATGGAAGGCCTGAAACAGCTGACCTTTGCGAAACAGTCCGGCAGCGCCTTTCAGGATAAACGGGTCTTTCGTCAAAACAACCGCATAACTCCCGCCACAGTTTTTGCAGTCACGACCTGCCGGAAGTGCGTGAATGCTCAGGACTTTCACATACCGGAAAATCCGGCTCCAGCCGAAATCTTCGGATGATCCCAGCCACTTCCGGATCGAATCCAGTGTTCATGAAGTGTCCTCCTGTTTATATATTCGCCAGCTCCCTGGTTTTTGCTGAAATTTCTCAAAAAAGAAGGAACCCGGAATCAAAAAAAGAACCCGTGAGGGTTCTTCATCTGTCTGTACCCGGATGGCTGCCGCCCTGTCAGTCCTGCGGGGTGTCCAGCGGTACAGTGCTTTCCGTCAGCTCCTCAATGTTGCAGTCAGCTTCGAACACCCGGCGGACATACCCCGCAAAGTCGCGGTTCTCCTGCTCCTTTGAAGAGAGATAGACCTGCTGGGTGCTGATGGCTTTCCGGTTCACCACCTGTGCATTGTTGACATCGGGCACCAGCACGATTTCATACCGGCCGTCCTCCAGCTGATACATCCACAGGATGCGGTCCCGCACACCCGCTGTTTTCCCCTGCAGGAAGGCCCCGTACACCGGTTCCTGGCCCTCCGCCTTCAGAGCCCTGGCAGCTGCTTCCCGGCTTTCCTGAATATAGGCTTCGGGAATCTCTGCCAGACTTGCATATCGTTCAGGCAGTCCCTCCACCAGAAACTCTGCCCGGGTGTTGACCGGCTGGAAATGATATTCCACTGCCATGTCCGCATCATACAGGGCCGTCACAGTGATCGTGTCCCCGTTGGCAAGCTTTTCCGACGGCTCAATCGTATATGTCACCGTCTGCATGAATTCCTGGATGCGCTGGTTCAGGTCATCTGTCTTGGACACGGCACTGACCTGGGCCTCGCCGCTTTCCCCGGTGTACACGAACTGGATCCCGAGCATCACGTCAATGTTCACAGTCTGCAGGAACCCGAAATAGCCCACCAGCATCAGCCCGATGCAGCAGGACAGCAGGAAGGCGAAATATATGAGTTTGTTCTTCACGGCTCCGGTTTTCATGGCACCATCATACCACTAGTCGATATACCGTACAGAATCCCGGGCCTGTCTGACATATTCCATCAGCGGCGGCCAGTCACGGCGCGCCAGCATGGCAGCGGCATCCTGCACCGCGGCTTCCATGATCGCCGGATCCTTCTCGAAATCCCCCAGCACGAAGGCGGGCAGTCCGGACTGCCTTGTGCCGAGCAGATCCCCCGGTCCCCGCAGCTGCAGGTCGTATTCGGAAATCGCAAAGCCGTCCCGGAGTTCCTGCAGTTTCTGGAGCCGCTCAACCGCCGCCATGTCCTTCGTCGCCGACAGCAGCCAGCATGTTCCCTGGACCGGGCCTCTCGCGCACCGGCCCCGCAACTGGTGGATCGTGGACAGTCCGAAGCGGTGGGCATCATAGATCACCATCATCGTAGCCTTCGCCACGTCGATGCCCACCTCAATCACCGTGGTGGACACCAGAATGTGAATGTCCCCGGCCTTGAAGCGGGTCATGACTTCCTCTTTTTCCGCTGCACTCATGCGTCCATGCAGCAGGCCGATGGTCCAGTCCTTCCCCAGGACCTTCACCATGCCCTCGTACAGCGACGTGACCCCCTTGATGTCCAGCTCCAGGTTTTCATCGATGGCCGGAGCGACCACATAGCACTGCCGGCCTTCCTTGAGTCCCTGCAGCACGTCCTTCAGCACCGGCTTCATGGACTGTCCGCGCACATAGCGGGTTTCCACCGGCTTTCGCCCCGCCGGCATGGTTTTGACCGCCGACAGGGCGATGTCTCCATACAGGAAGTGGGCATAGGTACGGGGAATGGGCGTGGCGCTCATCATCAGAAAATCGGCGCCTTTCCCCTTTTCGAGCAGCTGTCGGCGCTGGGACACCCCGAATCGCTGCTGTTCATCCGCCACCACCAGTCCCAGATCCGCAAACTCCACCGGATCCTGAAACAGGGAATGGGTGCCGACGACGACAGACACCGTGCCGGTCCTCAGCCCTTCCAGCACCTCCTGCTTTTCTTTTCTGGACAGGGAGGACACCAGCAGCTTCGCTTCGATGCCCGCCGACTGCAGCGTTTTCAGATGCTGCCTGGCCAGGATTTCCGTGGGTGCCATCATGGCCGACTGGGCACCGGAGAGCTCGCAGGCACGGATCGCCGCCATGGCCACGACGGTTTTTCCCGATCCCACGTCTCCCTGCACCAGGCGGTACATCGTGGTGTCCCGCCGCTGGTCGCTCCACACATCTTCAATGGCCTGGCGCTGATCGGCTGTCAGGTCGTAGGGGAACTGGTCCAGGAAGGCATCGGCCAGTGCATGGTCAAACATCCGCGGTGTCTTTCGCTGCCCGAGTGCACTTTCGGACTGCACCGCACACTGGAAGCAGAGGAATTCTTCATACTTCAGGGTCCGGATCGCCAGATGCAGACGCTTTTCATCCGGTGGCCGGTGGATCCACCGGTAGCTGGTATCTTTGTCCAGCAGGCGGTACCGGCGCCGGAGATCCGGCGGGACCAGGTCCGGAAGCTGGTCGAGGTGCTCCAGGGCCTTGTCCAGGATGGCCGGCATATCCGCCGGTTTCATGCCTTTTGTCATGGAGTACACCGGCACCAGGCCTTCTTCCAGGGGCTTTTTCTGCGCCTGCATGGCAGTCACTTTTCCCTCCCCGTTGTAGGTGCCGCGGATGTGGATGGTTTCCCCGAAGGGAAAGGCGTTGAGCCAGGGGCGGTTGAAGACCGTCACCTGGAGCTCCTGGTTCCAGCTGATCACTGTGAACCGGGTCATGGTCCGGTTCTTTCCCAGGCGGATCACGGCAGGGCGGCTGGCGATGAGTCCCGCAAACCCCACCGTGTCTCCTTTCTGCCACTGGTCAAAGGGCAGCTGTTCATGGCTCTCGTACCGGAAGGGATAGGTTTTCAGCAGCTGCTCCAGTGTGGTGATGCCCATTTTCTGCAGCAGGCCGAAGCGCCGGGCCGTCAGCTTCAGTTCAGTCAGTTCCATGCAGGATCCATCCCGCCTGCATCCAGGCCAGCAGGCATCCCGTCAGGCAGAACAGCAGGGCAGCGCCGGAAAAGCCGGCGGAAGCGTACAGCGCCGCACTGGAGAGCGGGTCCCCCTGGAAGAGCGTGAGGGTCGCCAGGGAAAAGGCGTTGACGCCATAGGACAGCGTGAACAGGCCCCCCAGCAGAGTGTCCAGCGCCATGCGGGTCAGGACCAGGAAACACCAGCCATTGAGCACCGTCCGGCGCCGGAAGATCTCTGCCAGTGACTGCAGGGGATTCGTTCCCCGGGCGACTGCCAGGTTCCAGGTCACCACCAGCGGTCCGCTGACAATCAGCACCAGCGCACAGACCAGTTCCACGGGCACCAGCACCCAGGTGTGACTTGCAGCCAGTCCGTACAGAGGCCGAAGGATGCCATACACCAGCACCAGGAAAACTGCCGGCAGCAGGGCTGCGCGAAACAGATCAGCCGGCCGGAACCGCAGGCGGGGCAGCGTCTTCGCGGGATCTGTGGCCTTTTTTCCATGCCCGGCTTTTTTCCGGGGCGCTGTCTCCTGGACCGCCGATGCAGGACAGGTCTGCCAGATCCAGGCCATGAGTGCATACAGTGCAACGCCGGCGGCGAGATACCACAGGATGAACAGCAGGCCCTGCCACAGGGCCGGCAAAGACAGGGCAAACAGGCCGTAATACCCCAGTTCATAGATGCCGGAAAGCACCAGGAGCAGGCCGGCGGGCGCCAGGGCGCGCCGGTCAAACAGAGACCGGATCAGCTTCATGAAAAGAGCTCCTTTCCGATCCACAGGCCTTTGGAGCCCGGGGCATGGCCCACCTCGGAGGTGAGCAGAACGGGCAGGTCCATGCGGGCCCCCATCTGTTCCAGGACGGTGAGAACCACCGGCAGCGGATCCTGCAGTTCCGTGAACTGACCCAGTGCCAGGGCGCGGATCTGGTCCATGACCCCCATGTTGCAAAGCTGTGCCACCATGGAGGCAATGGCCATGGCATTGCCGGACCTGGCTTCCAGAAACAGGACCCGGGCGGTGAGGTCCGGCCACCAGGGAGTGCCGGCCAGCTTGAGCAGACAGCGGATGTTTCCGCCGGCCACAGGTGCCTGCACGAGGTCCTGCAGCCGCATGGATCCCAGGGCATGCCAGTCGGGACGCACCAGCGCCGGGTCACCCTCTTTCAGGAAGGCACAGAGAGCCGGAATGTTCTGGCTGGCAGAAAACAGCAGCGTTTCCTTGCCGGTGGCCGCACTCAGGGCATTGAGGACAGGCGTCAGGTCGCTGTATCCCGCAAACAGGGTGCGGCAGGCACCATACAGCTCCAGGTCCAGGAAGGGCAGAGCCAGAGTGGAGAGGTTGCCGCCGGAGACATCGAAAATCCAGTCAAAGTCGCCCTGGCGCATCCAGTCGTTCCAGACCGCTGCCCGGGCATCCCCGGCAGAAGGCCGGGACAGAATCGGGGAAACATGCACATCGCAGAAATCCAGGGCCTGGATCAGTTCACCGGGCCATGGCGCAGGATCGGAGAGACCCAGCAGGCCGATTTTCAGCCGGCGCGAATCTGTTGTCCGGCTTGTTTCATACTCTTTGGTCATGGGAATAGTTTACCATCCGGCGGCATTGCGATTGAGTCTGGGAGCCGGTTTTTCTAAGATGGATGAAAAGGAGGAATTCTCTATGACAAAACGAGTGACGATCACCATGGATGACGGCGATGTCATGAAGGGGGAACTGTACCCGGACGTGGCACCGAAAACGGTGGAAAACTTCGAGAAGCTTGCGAATGAAGGCTTCTATGACGGTCTGACCTTCCACCGCATCATCCCCGGATTCATGATCCAGGGCGGTGACCCCAGGGGCAACGGAACCGGCGGCCCCGGCTATACCATTCCGGGCGAATTTTCCGGAAACGGCTTCAAAAACGACCTGAAGCACGAGCGCGGCGTTCTGTCCATGGCCCGGGCCATGGATCCGGACAGTGCCGGCAGCCAGTTCTTCATTATGCATCAGGATGCCCCGCACCTGGACGGCCAGTATGCGGCCTTCGGCAAAATCACCGACGGAATGGATGCCGTGGACAAGATCGCGGCGACCCCCACCAACTGGAATGATGCCCCGAAGGAAAAGAAGGTCATCAAGTCCATCCGCGTGAGCGACGAATAACCCCTGTATTTCCACAGATACCACCCGGCCATGACAGCCGGGTTTTTCTGTGTTTCTGTTTGCCTCCCGGGACTGGATCCGGCGTGACTGCCTTCTGGCCGTATGGTCATTCCTCACAGACAAAAGCCGGACCATGTCCGGACAGCCCGTTCTTTCAGGGTGTCTGCATGATCCGGCTTTTTCGTGTCACGGCTTCACTGACTGACTTCCACCGGCCAGCCCAGAGTGCCCAGGGCCTGCAGGGACAAATCCAGCTGTTCCGGCAGGGTATTGGCAATGTGCATCGTCACATGCCGGTCCGTATCCAGTGTCTCGATGAAGTTCTGGTTGGCCCGGTTGTTGCGGATCACCCGCACTGTCCGGGACCCGTCCTGCCATTCGTTCATCACCTGCATGTTGTTTTCCTCATCCAGGCGGCTCTGAGTGTCGAACACCTGCGCCGCATTGTCGGAAAGAGTGATCTGGACCAGGACCGGCTGGTCCTGGCTCTCAAACTGCAGCCCCGTCACCTGATCCTGCGGATCGCCGGTGGTGTCCGTGAGCACGAACCCCTGCGCCTCCCAGGCCTTCACGGCCTCTTCCTTCAAGTCAGCCAGGCTGACAGAAGCCCCCTCTGTTTCCAGCCCCTGCATATCAGGGGAGGTGGCCGCAGAGGAACCGGTGTCATTCCCGGCCTGTGTATCCCCGCTGTCCGGGGCGGTCGCAGGTTCTGAAGATTTGTCCTGCTGAATCGGGCTGCTGCCATCGGTCACCGTGGCAGGGGCGGCACACCCGCCCAGCATCAGCAGCACAGCGGTCAAAGCCGGCAGCAGGTGATGGAATCCACTGTATTCAGACATGATCGGTCTCCTCCTTATCTGTATTACGCGGCTTTACGCGACTCCATGCAGCCATCGGGTTCTTGCTCCCTTCAGGCTTGCGCAAACCGCAAAGCCGGCCAGTCCCCGCGCGCTTTTACATCCCGGTTTTCAGGATCCTGCGCTCCAGGGCGCTCAGGAGCCGCAGCACAAAGGGAATCGCGACTGTGGCGGCGATCACGAACGCCAGCTGCCTCAGATCCAGCGGCACCAGGAACATCAGCTTCCCGAAGAAGAGCACCGCAATCACAAAGCCTGCGGCCATGAAAGCCACCAGCGCTGCCCGGATCCGGGTCATGGGCTGGCAGACAAAGAACAGCACCCACAGGGCGTTGATGCCCGCCACCAGGGTGGCCATGGTGGAAAACTGTGTGCGCGTCCCCGGCAGCAGTCTGGCGATCGTGACCAGGATCAGCACATTGAAGGCACCTGGCACCGCCCGGGACAGCACGTTTTTCAGAAAACTGCCCTGCACCCGGCTGTCATTGGGTTCCAGTGTGAGCACAAAGCTGGGGATCCCCGTGGCCAGGGCGGAAATCACGGAGAGCTGGACCGGCTCAAAGGGATAGACCCTGAAGAACACCAGGGTCAGCAGCGTGAGCCCGAAGGAAAACAGCGTCTTGACCAGAAACAGGCTGGCGGTGCGCTGGATGTTGTTGATCACGCGCCGTCCCTGCACCACGATCCCCGGAAGGTCGTCGAACTGGTTGTTGAGCAGGATCATGCTGGAAACCGCCCTGGCTGCCTGGGAACCCGATCCCATGGCGATGCTGCAGTCCGCGGCTTTCAGGGCCAGCACATCGTTGACTCCGTCGCCGGTCATTGCCACCACGTGTCCCTGGACCTGCAGGGCCTGGACCATGGCTTTTTTCTGGTCCGGCGTGACGCGTCCGAAAATCGAGTGTGTCTGCATCAGGACCGGGATGTCCTGAGCACCGACATGCTGCATGGACACAGCCTTGCCGGTAATGCCGGCTTCGTTGGCAATTGCCTGCACAGTCGCGGGGTCGTCGCCGGAAATGACCTTCAAGTCCACGCCCTGTTTCCGGAAATAGCCCACGGTCTGCCGGACATCCGGTTTCAGCGGGTCCTGGAGCAGGAGCAGCGCCGCGGGTGTGCCGTCGAGCGTCAGGGCCAGCACGCGGTATCCCCGGGATGCCCAGATTTCCTGTGTCCGGAGAGCCTGGTCTGCCGATGCCGGTGATGCCGCTTCGGATAAAGCCGATGGTGTCGACTGTGATGGGCTCGCTGCAGCAGAACCCCCGTCAGCCGCCCACTGGTTCTGTGCATCGGCAAGGATGTTGGAAAGCGCCCCCACGCACCACGTCCCCTGTCTTGTCACGACCTTGGAGAACTTGGTGGCAGATGCAAAGGGTTTCATATCCTGCACCGTGAAGAAACGCGCCGGCACCCCCTCACACCCCCGGCGAATCGCCACAGCCGTGGCATTGGAGTCCGGCAGCACAGAATAGAGACCCGCCAGGATCTGCTTCACGTCCTGCTCTGTCCACCCCGGCTGGGTCAGGATCTTCACGAGGGTCATTTTCCCCTGGGTGAGCGTTCCGGTTTTGTCCAGACACAGCACGTCGGTCCGTGCAAGGGTCTCCGAGCAGTATAGCTGCTGCACCAGCACCTGCTCCTTCGCGAGTTTCACGCTTGCCACCGCCAGGGCAATGGAGGTCAGCACGACCAGTCCCTCGGGAATCATGCCGATCAGCGCTGCGGCCATGCTGTTGATGGCCTGCTTTACCGGCACCTGGGTGGCATACACACTGCGGACAAAGAGCAGGACACCGCATGGAATGATCGCAATGGTGCAGAACCGCACAATGGTGTCGATGGCATCCCGCAGGGGGCTCCGGAATTTCTTGTGGGATCTGGCTTCGTGCATGAGCTTCGCCGCCCGGGTGTTGTCTCCCGTGGCGTCGGCCCTGAGTTCCAGCCGTCCCGAAATGATCGTCATCCCGGAAAGCAGCCGGTCACCCGCCGTGCGCTGGACCTCTTCGCTCTCCCCGGTCTGCTGGCTTTCGTCCACTTCCCCGAACCCGCTCGTGACTGTCCCGTCACAGGGGACCTGGTCACCCTGTTCCAGCACCACCACCATCCCCGGTTCCAGGGCATCGCGCGTCATGGTGCGGCCATCCGCCAGATGATAGGTATCCTGGTGCAGCAGTGCCAGCTGGTTCAGGGTCCTGCGTGCGCGGATTTCCTGGATCATGCCGATCAGCCAGTTGGTGAGCACTGTGCCCACAAAAAACATGTTCTGCCACGCCCCGGTCCAGGCAATGAGAAGCGCCAGGACCAGGTTCACGGCATTGAACAGCGTGAAGGTCTGTCGGCGGACTATATCCCAATAGGAGTGTGTCATGTCGATCCTTCCTCTCTGTAAGACCGTTGCCGCTTGATGCCGGTGACACTCCGCAGCCTGTATGGCCCCTTACTGCGCATCCTTCAGCAGCTTCTCCAGATCCAGGGACAGGATCCGGTCCACCACCACGCCTTCCTCGCGGTAAGCCGAAGCGGCGCTTTCAAAATTCGCATACAGCTTTGTGCCCGAGAGCGACACCGACACCTGTTCAAGCCGGGGCGGAAGCTCGGCCACTGCCACCGGAGAATCCAGGTCCTCCATATCCTTCGGGAAGATGCTCAGGGTGGATGTCAGGTGCGGCCCGTCGGACGCGGCTGTGATGATGTGATCCCCTGATACGGCGATTCCCTGCAGGTTGGTCCCGAAGGACTTTGTTTTGTTCCCCCGGATTTTTTCCTCGCGCCCTGTCAGCTTTTCCTTTCCCACGTCATACCATTTGATGTGCACACTGCCGGATTTCTCGAATGTGCCCGCCACCAGCTGGTCTTTATCCATGCACAGACAGGAATCCACCGGCAGCCCATCCAGCTCGAATGTCCGGCCCCATTTCACGGCCTTTGTGTCGGTCGCCGATTTGAGTTCCTCCATGGGAATGGTGCTCGCTGTCGCCTTCCTGTGTACATGCGTTGCCACCCACAGCACATTCCGGGTCTCATCCCATGCGATGCTCCCTGTATGGGGCATGCCATCCAGGATCACCGTCTTCACAAACTCATGTGTGTCCTTGTCCAGCACCCAGATCACCGAGTGATGCACATGGTCATGGCAGTATGCTGAAATCAGCAGCCAGTCCTCTGTCTCCGTGACCCCCTGCGGTGTCATGCTCGTGCACGTCGAGGGCTTCCCCGAGAAACTCAGCGAAGCGCTCTTCGAGAGCCCCGGAATCACATACGTTCCCTTGTCTTTTTCCTTTTTGTATGGCCCGAACCCCAGCCTTTCGACAGCCGGCCAGTCCCGCACCGCTTTCTCCAGCTCCGTCACCGAACCATAGGCCTCCGGATTGGTGTTGGTGGTGATTTCCTTTGCGGACACCGGCGCCGTGGCCATTCCCAGGCACAGCAGTGCCGCCATCAGTTTCGCTTTTCTCATGTCTCCTCCCCGATACAGATACAGCTGCCTCACGCAGCCAGTCAGTGTCATCTTATCGTCATCCCGGGCTTTTTTCGACAATGGTGAACCGGGTATGCTGTGCCGATGAGGGAAGACAATGGGCAGCCTGCCGATGGCGGCAGACAGGAACCCTGATGGCGGGAAAGCAGCGAAAAGGACCGGTGTCTGTTTGCCGGTCCTTGCCTGTTGTATAGTTACTGTTCCAGATCCGCCGGTGTCGTGATCTTCCGGTTGCCCGGATCCGACTCCACCACCGCCACCTGCACACCCCCGAACTGTTCTGCCAGCATGCAGTCATCCGTCACCAACGCTCCCTGCTCACAGGCCGCTTCATGACAGGAACGGATCAGCTCCGTGTCGAAAGCCTGCGGTGTCTGCGCCGCATACAGAAACCGCCGGTCGGGCGTTCCCGTGATCCGCCCCTCATGGACCTCCTTGATCGTGTCCGTCACGGGCACCGCCAGCAGGGCAGCCTTCTCCCGCGTCATGACGTCCTTCAGCTTCTCCAGCTCCCGGGCCTGGAGATACGGCCGTGCCCCGTCATGAATGAACACCACCGGTTCCGTCACGGCCTCCAGTGCCTGGCGGACGCTGTCCTGCCGGGTGTCTCCCCCTGCCACGACCCGGATCCTGGAATCCTGCACCAGGGCCTGGACCTCTTCCATCTCCCCGGGATGTGCCGTCACCACGATCTGCCGGCACGCCGCATCCATCAGAAACGGACGCAGGGCTCCCTCCAGCACGGTGCACCCCTCCGGCAGCCGGTAGAAGACTTTGTTGTAGGCCAGACCTGTCCGGGTTCCCTGCCCCGCCGCCAGCACGATCGCACTATAGTTCGGGATACTGTTCATGCAGAAACGCCGCCAGTCCATCATGGTCGCAATCCAGTTTCGTGACATAATCGGCACATGCCTTGGTGTCCTCTGTCCCGTTCGCCAGACATACCCCGATCCCGGCCGTCTTCAGCATCTCGTTGTCATTGGAGGTGTCACCGCACGCCATGATGTCCTCCAGCGAAATGTGCAGGTCCTCTGCAATCTGCGGCAGAGGCACCGCCTTGGAGATATCCGGATGTGCAAATTCCAGCAGCGTCGGCTGGGTCCGGAACCCCTTCAGTCCCTTTATGGGATGGACCGCCAGGTATTGCTCCATTCTGATGGTCTCCGCTTCCTCTTTCGTCCGGAGCATAATTTTCGCGTTGTCCTGACAGATCTCGTCCAGGCTTCCCTGGACCGGTGTCTTCCCGGATTTCAGGGCTGAAGTCCGGACCACTTCGCTGATTTCTTCCGCCACGATCCTGTCTCCCTGGTACACAAAGGGAATGAACTCAAATCCCTGCTGACGCATCGTGTCCACAGCCTGACGCAGCTGCGCTCCCGTCAGCGTATGGGTCAGCGTGCTGGTTCCGGTGATGTGGTTCACCACCTCACAGCCATTGAGCCCCACCAGGATGTCGAATTCAAAGGGGAGATCCCACTTCGCAATGTGAAACGAGATGTCATCCACAGGTCGCCCGGAGGCGATGCCCGTCCAGACCCCTTTGTCATGCAGGTCCATGAACAGCTGCCTGGTGGCAGGCGTCATGTCCCAGTTGGTGTTTACGATTGTTCCGTCGATATCACACAGAACCAGTTTTGGCAAATGTTTCATGACTCCAGTATACCGCCGAATCCTGATATGAAAATGGGTGTAATGATATGATATTTCGCCGATGGCGACTGTCCTCCCCGGCATTTTTTTGTTTCATATACATTTCAACACTTATTCCTGAGAAAAAGTGCTGAAAATCACACTTTTTCTTAAGAATAAGTATGATCGACTGCATGTAATTCTATGATTGGTCTATGTTGAGAAGAAAAATCACCAGTCAGCTGGAAAACTGGTATAAAACGTCTCCACAAACAGCCCTCTGTATTTTTGGTGCCAGACAAGTTGGGAAAACCACTGTGGCACAGGCCTTTGCCAGACAGAACTTTCAGAAAATGGTGGAACTGAATTTTCTGCTGGAACCAGGAGCTGCGCGGATTTTTAAAACAGCAGAATCCTGTACGCAGCTGCTGGAGCGAATATCCCTGTTCAAAGATACTTCCATCGTTCCCGGCAATACGCTGCTTCTTCTGGAAGAAATCCAGGAATGTCCCGCTGCCAGGACGGCTGTCAAGGGACTGGTTCTGGACGGGACTGTGCGGGTCATCGAAACCGGATCCCTTCTGGGTGTCCGCATCTCCGAAATCAAGTCACATCCTGTCGGGTACGAAGAATATCTGAACATGTATCCACTGGACTTTGAAGAATTTCTCTGGGCTGCTGGTGTGCAGGAAGAGACGCTGAATCATCTGAAGCAGGCATTTGATGCCAGGGTGCCTGTGGATGCGTATATTCATCATCGTCTTCTGGATCTGTGGCGGTATTACCTGATCGTCGGAGGCATGCCGGCAGTCTGCCAGGAATTCTTCACAACCAGAGACCTGCCTGAAGTCGTGCACCTCCAGAGACAGATCGTGGAATCCTATCGTTCGGATATCGCAAAATATGCCGACAAGACACAGCGTCCCCGGATACTGGAAGTCTTTGAATCCATTCCACCACAGCTTGCCAGCCAGAACCTGCGGTTTTATTTAAGCGAAATCCGCAAAGGTGCACGCATGGCCGAGTTTGAGCAGGGACTGGACTGGATCATCAAAGCCGGCATTGCCCTGCCATCCTGTAACGTCACAGAACCGCAGATTCCTCTGGAGCTGAACGAAAAACGCAGTCTTTTCCGGCTGTTCTTCCTGGATACCGGTTTGCTGTGCTCCTGTTATCCCGGCATCCAGCTTCCCATTCTCCAGAATGAGCCTGACGCCAACTGGGGCGCTGTCCTGGAAAATGCAGCCGCGCAGTCCCTGGTCAGTGCAGGCTTCCAGCTGTTTTATTTCAGTTCCAAAAAATATGGGGAGCTGGACTTCGTCCTCCAGAAAGGACAGTCTGTGGTGCCGGTGGAAATGAAATCCGGCAGTTCCTTTCATCCCCATCCGGCGCTGAATAAAGTGCTGCAGGCCGCCAACTGGACCTTTGCGCAGCCGGTCGTTTTCTGCACAGGCAACGTGCACGAACAGGACGGTATTCTCTACCTGCCCTGGTATATGCTCATGTTTCTGGAACCCGAGCCGGTCCCTTCGTTCAGCTTCGAAGCTCTCGACCTGCCACTCTGAAAACGCGCCATTTCCCGCCATCAGCAGTCTGCCCTCTGTCCTCCCTCATCGGCCTTCTGGAAAAACAGGCGCACCCGTTGCGGATACGCCTTTTCTCATGCGGATGTCTGTTTCCCGGCTTCTTTCTGCGCCCGGAGGGCCTTCGCCTTGTCAGCGACCTGCTGCAGTTCCTCGTTGGAGAGCTCATCCATGTGTTCGAGCTGCGTCACGAACGCGCCGACGGAATGCCCGCGGAAGGCCTGGAACTTTTCGAAGAACCAGGACGTGATGGCGCCGGTCAGAAACGTGATCACCAGGTCGCCATAGAGCCCCAGGATCCCGGCGACAATACGGGCAGGGAGCGTCGTGACGGTGAAGTCCCCGAAGCCGATGGTCGTCACGAGGATGAACCCGAACCAGAATCCGTCGGCGAGGGTGGTGATGCCCGGATCCAGGATCCAGAGCAGGACGCACGCAATGACATACCAGAGCAGGAACACAAACAGGAATTTCTTCAGATGCAGGCGTTCCAGAATCAGCCAGAAGAGCTGGAGACTGCGGATCATTTCCCCACCTTCTTCCGGATCGCCCGTGTCTTTTCGGCGATGGCTTTCTTTTCCTGGTCGGTGAGTTCCGGGGCCCGGACGAGCTGGTCATAGAACTGGTTCAGGGTTTCATCCTTTTTGTTCTCCACCCGCTCGAGGTAATAGGAGGTCATGACACCGGGAATGAAGGCGAACATCAGCACCCCACCCAGTCCCAGGAGCACCACCAGGATCCTGGCCAGAGGCGTGGTCACAGTGTAGTCTCCCAGGCCAATGGTGGTGATGACATTCAGGCCGAACCACAGGGCGTCGCCGAAGCTCTGGACGGCGGGGTCCGTGATCTGGATGAGGAAGCAGAAGAGGATGTAAAAGAGGGCAAAGCCGGCAAGAAACCGCTGCATGCCGGTGCGTTTGAGCATGGCCCATATCACTTGCAGTTCTTTCATGTCTCCATGATAAGCCCGGCAGGGGTTTGAGGAAATCCGTCCGCTTTTCCTGCGCGGCATGCACGGCACAGGTTTGACACTCGCAGGCCTGCAGTCGTGGGATTTCCCGGCCTTACGCTTTATAATGAGGAACATGGAATACACGACCGATCGCGAGGCGGCCGGCAAGCCGCTGCTGTTTGTCTACAATCCCCACGCAGGGTCCAGCAAAATCCTGGAATCCCTGAACGCACTGCTCTCCCAGGTGGTGGCCTCGGGCCGCCGGGTGGAGGTCCACCCCACGCAGGGTCCCCGGGATGCCACAGAAAAAGTGCTCCGGGACCGGGATCAGTATGCCCGCATCATCGCGGCCGGCGGTGACGGACTGTTTCATGAAGTCGTCAACGGCCTGGCCGGCTGCGACATTCCCGTCGGCTATGTGCCGGTAGGGACCGTGAATGATTTTGCGAGCACGCACCATCTTTCCTTCGATCCGCAGGCAGCCATGAAAACCGCCCTGGAGGGAGAGGTCCATACCGTGGATGCCGGAAGCTTCAATGGCGAGGTGTTCACCTATGTCGCCGCTGTGGGCATCGGGACGCAGGCGGCCTGGGACACGTCCCAGGACATGAAGAAACGGTTCGGAACCCTGGCCTATGTGGCGTCGGTGATCCAGTCCATTGATTTCACGCACTGGGAGAACAACTCCGCCCGGATGGCCATCGAAACGGATGACCGGTCCTTTGCGGGGGACTTCACCTATGGCATGGTGTGCAACACCTTCTCCGTGGGGGGATCGGACATCCTGGTGCCCAATGAAGCCAATCTCTCGGATGGTCTGCTGGAATATCTCTTCATCCGCCGGCCGATGAACCTCACGGAACTCAACCAGATCCTGCGGTCTCTCGCGAGCCGTGATTTCTCCTCTCCCTTCTTTGAATGGGGACAGACCCGGGCGCTGCATGTGCAAAGCGAAGCGGCGCACTGGACCCTGGATGGCGAATATGGCGGGGAAATCACTGATGCTGAGATCCGGTGCCTGCCCGGGTTCCTGCATCTGGTGAAAGACCCGAAACCTGCGTGAGCCGGCCTGGCCCGCGGCAGTCTGCAGGCCGCTGCCTGCATGGACCGACAGCACAGAAAAGAGGAAAGAAGTATGGAAGAACGGACATTCCTGGACCTGACACCCCGCCAGGTCCGGCTGCTGGAACTGGTTTCCGGTGTCAGCGAACAGGCCGGAGGACAGACCCGGCAGCTGATGAAGGACGCCGCAATGCTGCAGCGGTGGACCGACCTGCCCGATCCGGCGGCGCTGGAGGGCATCGGGGTTCCCGACAGCGGGCAGCTCGACTCCACCCGTACGTGGTACCGGGAAAGCCGGCTCCCCGGACTCATCAAATCCATCTATATGCTCCAGGAGCTGGAGGAAGCCGGCGTGGAAACCGGGCCATGCCGGCAGTGGTTTGAACAGGCACTCGCCGCCTGGAGCCCATCCTTTCTGGCATTTCCCTTTGACCGGTTCTGGCGGGCCTACGAAAGCCGCATCCAGGACACAGAGGACGAACTGACATGGATCGACGGCATTCTCGAAACCATCCTCCTGCTGCAGAACGAGGAATGGGGCCGGCTGCGGGAAATGCCCGACAGTCCTTATGTGCTGGTGATCGCGGCGGACTATGACGCGCGACTGGAACGCTGGTTTGCGGATGTGGAAGCCGCCATTCCGCTTTCCCGCATGGCGTTGCGCCAGCTCGCCTTCGTGGCGACACAATACTGTGAAGAGCACAGCCTGGCGCCGATGGATGAAGACGGCAGCGTGTTTGTGATCGGCTTCCGTGAAGACGGTGCAACGCTGGTGCCGGAAATCCAGTCAGCGGGGCAGCTGCCCGGGCTCATTGACGAGATCCTGCGGATCGTGAGGCCGGAGCTGTGATCAGCGGCCTGGCGGGCGGCTTTCTCTGGGCGCTGGACACCGTGATCCTGTCACTGGTCCTTGCGCCTTTTTCCATGTCCTTTGCGGCTCCTGTGGCCGCCACGGCGCTGCACGATGTCTTCAGCGCCCTGTGGCTCGCCCTGCTTGCCACGATCCGCCGCCGGTGGTCTTCCGCTGTCCGGGCGATCAAGCACAAAGACGGACGGCGCGTCATGCTGGCGGCGCTGCTGGGAGGCCCCGTGGGGATGGCCGGGTATGTCATGGCGATCCGTTTTCTGGGCCCGGGGCTGGCTGCCTCCATTTCCTCTTTTTATCCTGCACTGGGACTGGCTGCTTCTGCTCTGCTGTTTCATGAACCGGTGAAGCGGCATCAGGTGGCGGGCATGGTCCTCTCCCTGGTCTGTCTCGTGCTCATGTCCGGACAGGCTGCCGGCGGCACGGATTTCTGGCTCGGGATCCTGTGCGCCCTGTGCTCCACTGCCGGATGGGCGGCGGAAGGCCTGCTGGTGCAGAAAGCCGCTTCCCTGGACAACGACATTGCTCTGCTTCTGCGACAGTCGGTGTCGGGTGCGGTGTTCTGGATCCTGGTCCTGCCGCTCTTTGGCGGACTGCCGGTGGCACTGTCCATGGCTCAAAGCCCGTGGCTGGTGGCTGCCGCCAGCCTGGCAGGAACCGCGAGTTATCTGTGTTACTATCTGGCGATCCACCGCATCGGTGCAGCCCGGGCGATGCCTCTGAACATCACCTACTGTGCCTGGGCGGTGGTGCTGGCATGGGTGTTCCAGGGAACCACTGTATCCGGTCCGGAGGCAGTGTTCTGCGCCGGGGTGATCCTAGGTGGGGTGCTGTCGGCGTGGTGACACGAAAGGGCCGGAAGTCCATGAGGTTTTGCCGGTTTTCCGGTAAAATACAGCACGGACAGAACCGGAAAATCACGGTAAAATGGTAATACCAATTTCGAGGCATTCCCGCCTGCCGGCATCGGCATGGATCCCGGAATGCATCAGCCGGAGGGGGAGGCGGTTTGAAGGATGAAAGAAACAGGAAACAGGAAGCGGCAGATGTCCTATACACATTTGTGGGTTTTGACCGCATTTGCAGTGGTGGCGGTCTTCGGCATCTGCTGGGGCATCCTGGCAGCGGACTACCACACTACACAGGCGGCAAGACATGAAAAGCTCGGGGAAGCCGTGAAAGCCAGGAAGGACCTGGAATCCCGTCTGTCGCAGGAAACCAATTTCCGGAACCTGGACCAGGGGGACTATGACACGTTCATGGCCATGGTGGCGCAGGACAATGCAGAGGCGTATCAGGACCTGGAGCCTTACAACAACGAGAAAACGGAAATCCCCGATGACGTGGCAGCACGGGTGGACACCGCGGATCCCTACACAGACGGCAGGCGCTACCTGGATCTCTGGGATGACCAGAGCATCCCTTCGGAGTACCTGACCTTCCTGTCCCGGGATGATCAGCGCCTCGACATCGTGTCCAGGATCCATGAGCTGGAGGGAAACACCCAGGCCCCGGAGACCCTGAGCGAGTCCCTGGAAACTGTCCCGCATCTTCTGCAGTGGGACGAACGGTGGGCCTATCTGCCCTATGGCACAAGCAATATGCTGTTTGCGGGGTGTGCACCCACGTCGCTGGCCATGGTGTTTTCCTACCTGAACCAGGACCCGTCCATCACGCCGTACGCCGTGGCGCAGTTCTCCGAACAGGCCGGTGACTATGTGGACGGCATCGGAAGCTCCCATTCCCTGCTGGGGGATGCGGCAAACAACTGGGGGATCCAGTTCGAAGCCATTTCCCCGACGAAGGAAATGATGGAGGCATCCCTGAATGCCGGCAACATTCTGGTTCTGTCGATGAATCCGGGGGACTTCACGAGGGTCGGTCACTTCATTGTGGTGACGGGAATGGAAGACGGTCAGTTCAAGGTGCTGGACCCCAACTCCAATAAAAACACCCGTCTCTGGGATCCCCAGACCGTGGCTGACCAGACTGCCTTCGCCTGGGCATACTGGAAGTAGGGCGCCGCGTTGACCTGGCCGGGATACCGGGCAAGTCAACCCGCCGGCTTTCGGAGTGTGGTGGTTTGGTTCTGATTGATGCTTCCATGGTGTTTGCAGGCCTGTCACAGATATAGTGACAGGCTTTTTCTGATGGAAGCACAGCCGGCGGTCTGCCTCACGGCCCTGGAGTATGGCGGCACAAGTCTGCGTGAGCCCGAAACACATTGCTTCCTCTTTACTTGCCTGCTGACACCGCGCAGAATCAGAAAAGAAGGCACTGGCGGGATGGCTTGTCCATCATCGGCCAGAGGAAGGAATGCAACAGTATGGATCTTGAACTGTTCGGAACGCTGGGTCCCGCGTGTCACGATGTGAAGCGTCTGAAGCGGATGATTGAATCGGGGATGAACGGCATCCGGCTGAATCTCTCGCATGGGTCTCTGGAGGAAAAACAGGACTGGATCGCGGCGCTGCATGAGGCGGAGAAAGAAACGGGGCAGCGGGTGGCCCTGCTCGTGGACCTCAGGGGACGGGAATTGCGGATCCAGGACATGGAACCGCTGGATCTGGAAACCGGCAGCTGTGTCGGATTTGGCAGAGACATCCCGGCGGATCGGGCCCTGTGTTCTCTGATCACACCGGGGATGACCATTCAGCTGGATGACGGGCGTGTGAAGCTCAGGGCGCTGAACCTGAATGCCGACGGCTCCCGGGACTGCGAGGTACTGCAGGGAGGCTGCCTGCAGGGACGGAAAAGCTGTGCACTGGAAGGGGCGCCGATACCCTTTTCTCCTCTCTGTGAAGATGACCTGAAAAACCTGGACAACGCCAGGCGCTTCGGGGTGACGGCACTGATGGTCCCCTTTGTGCAAAGTGCACGGGATCTGGAAACGGTGCGCCGGGAACTGACACACAGGGGGCTGAACCTGCGGCTTTATGCGAAGATCGAGAACGAGGAAGGGTGCCGGAATCTGGAAAAGATCCTGCCGCTGGCGGACATGATCGTCATTGCGCGGGGTGACCTGGGGCAGGATACGGGTCTTGTGCGGCTGCCCGGGATCCAGCGGGATCTGGAGCGGCGCTGCCGGCGTGGCGGGAAGCCATGGATGGTGGTGACGGAACTCCTTGCCTCCATGGTCCAGTCTCCAGTCTGCACACGGGCGGAAGCCAATGATGTGTTCCGGGCCGTGGCAGACGGCGCTTCGGCGGTGATGCTCACGAACGAAACCGCGGCCGGGCAGTGGCCGGAGGAAGCCATGGATATGCTGTGCCGCCTGGCCCGGGAAGGGCTTCGGGAACGCGAAACGCTGGCGTCGGCGGTCTGCGATGGCAGGCCACTGGATCATTGACCGGCTCCGTCCCTTTTGGAGACTCACTGTGCAGCCGTCTGGATAACACCATCCGGGCGGCACTTTTTTCATCTGTCCTTCAGCCTTCTACAATGGAAAGCGAACACAGGCAAAGCCAGGTCCTGCCGGGACGCAGGCAGTCTGCGGAGGTGATTTGATGTCGTTTTATCAGATGATGCAGCTGGATCCTGCATCCAACCGGAAACTGCGTGCAGATGCAGCCCCGGAGACCATCCGGAAGCTGCGGCTGGCGATGGTGGCACGCTCGGCGCTGATCGTCGTATTCGCGATTGCCTTCATCGGCCTCATGAGCACCTGGTTCGGGTCGGAAAACAGCAGCATGGCTGTGTCCATTTTCTGTATCCTGCTGGCGAGCCGCTTCGCAGGGTTCAGGTACCGCATCTCGGATTCCCTGCTCTGCATGGGACTCAGCTTCTTCCTCCTGCTGACAGGTCCGGTCCTGGCCCTGCTGCCCCACGAGCTGTTCTGGGCCCTGGCGATCGATTTTTTCAGTCTGCTGGCCATCATTGTCATGACGTGTGAAAACCCGGAACTGGGCAACGGCGGGCTGTATACTTTCGCATATATTTTCCTGAGCGGCAATCCCGTTCGGGGGGATGCCTTTGTGCAGCGGGCGTGGCTGACAGTCCTGGGGTTCGCGCTTTGCGGATTCGTGCTCTGGCACAACCACCGGGACCAGAACAGAGACCGGACCTTTGTGTCGATCCTGCGCGGATTTTCCCTGCGCAGCTACAAATGCCAGTGGCAGCTGCGGCTGGCGTTTGGCGTGAGTCTGCTTCTGGCGCTGTTTTCGACCCTGGATATGACCCGCTTCATGTGGGCCGGATTCGCCTGCGGGTCCCTGCTGGCGGATGTGGAAGTCGAGAGCCACATTCATGAAAAGCTCCGGGACCGGCTGCTGGGGGCGGTCATCGGCTCGGTGGCGTTCTGGCTGATCTGGTCTGTGCTTCCGGTGAACCTGGAACCGCTGCTGGGGCCGGTGGGCGGCATGTGTCTGGGGCTCTGTGCCGAATACCGCCACAAGACGATGCTCAACTGCTTCGGCGCCCTGGCGCTGGCAGCGGGCATGTACGGACTCCAGGGCGCTGTGCTGCTCAGGATCATCATGACTCTCCTGGGGATCCTGTTTGCGATTCTGTTCTTCTATGTGTATGACCATTTTGTCATGACGGCGTTTGTGCCGGAGAAATCCCGGCTGGCGCCGTACCGGGATGACCCGGAGCGCTGAGAGGGGCCTGCAGACCATGGAGGATCCGTCCCCTGCTTCCCGTCACGCACCACTCTTTACACCAGAAGAAAAGGAGAAGCCCTGCCGCAGTCCGGCCGAAGCTTCGTAAGCGACGTTAATTACCCATCTATGACAAATCCCTCCGTAGCGGGACAATAC
>ERZ778515.374-NODE-374-length-38977-cov-25.992883_pt1 | contig 38977 bp, 35 predicted proteins | sample MGYA00510343_ERZ778515 | MGnify/ENA primary metagenome ERZ778515 (study PRJEB29527, sample SAMN07138965) | mouse gut metagenome | material: feces | host: mouse | place: China:Nanjing | collected 2016-01-25 ...
GATTTGGCTGCCATAAAAATTTTATTGAATCAAATTTAAACAGTTTCTAAGAGAAAGTTCCCAAAAGGCATACAGCCCAATCATTATTGTCCTTCTTATCCTTAGATGTCGCTCCTGGATATTCTGGAGTTCTTCAACCAAAGGCTTCTCAATTGAGAATTTTTCATCGTTATCAATTGTTGAATCTGAGTGGATGTTATCTAATTGTGATTTAAGGCGTCTTTCTTGTTGGAGTTGGTCATTTTTTAATATTCCGATTTGTTCGTCAAAACCCTGTTTGACGAAATCTCGTTCGCACTTAATGTCGGACCGACCTTTAGCAATTGCCATATCTATATAATAAGCTGTGTTTCCAATTTACAAGAAGATTATAACTCGTCTTGTTTTTTCAAAATGCCATGGAGAGGCTATGCCAATCCAATTGCAAATTTAATAATAAATTTCCGTAATCCGATGATATAAGCCCAACAAAATCATCACACTGCGTTCAATCCATCAATCCATAATATCTTCGCTTTTCGTCGGCATTGACAGTTCTGGTTCATGGTCGAAAATCGCGCCACCCGAACCAAAGATTTAACAGAATTTTAGATTTCAACGTGGTGACCCGGCAAAAATTTGGCTGAGGTCACCACATTTTTATCGCCGAGATGTGGTTAAAATCTGTTAAAGTTTGAGATTGCAAGGCGATGGTGTGGGGTTGGATGACGCTGAACAGATTTGGACGAATTTGAAATATATACTGATTATCAGCGTATTAATCCGCCGCAATAGAAGATATGCAGCTATGCCTACGCGCATAACAACCGATATTTCAGTGTGTTAGCATGAGCGTGGTGACTTTTGTGGTGACTCGGAGGGGTATAGTTGAATAAAAGGCCGCTAACTCATTGAGAATTAGCGGTCTTTTGTGGTACTACCAGAACTTAAGCAGGGTTGGTTGCGGTTGTCGTAGTCGTGTCGGCAGGAAGCGCCTGAGGTTGATATTCGGGTGTCCCGTCAAGAATAAAGGCAGGGACTCCGGGCACTTGTCTGACAGGACTGACAGTAACATCGACCGACTTTTTGTTTGACTTCGGCTCAGGCTTTTCGAAAAGCATCTCGAAGGGGTATTCTATCGAAGGACAGCCGACTTCAGTGATACGCACGACAAAAGCAAGTTTCTCGCGGTCGATGCCACCGATACGGAAGCCGTAATGGTTCTCGGTAATCTTGTTGAGCGGGATAGCATTAGCCTCGTTGGTGATAAGCTCGACGGTCTTGAAATAGTTGGTCTCGTCGTTGCGGGCCACATCTGTCTTCACAAGATCAAATTCAACGCTGATTGTGTCGTTTGGCGCAAGTGTGAATCTGTTGTTCGACAGAGCTACTTCATAATACTTCACATACCACTGTGGAATCTGCACCTTATAGTCTATCGATGTAAAGCCGTTATATTTCAGCGCATACGTATATTCCTGAGTCGAAAGAGTGTCGGTCAGATGGGGAGGTATCGACAAGCGGCAATCATAGGTCAGGGTGTTGCGCTCGATGTTGTCATTTTCGTGACGGCTCTCAATCTGAATCTCACAATCGTCTGATTTGGAAACAATAGTGGCGTTGTTACACTTGATATAGGATGGCATCGAGGCAGCAAGCTTGGCCGTATAATAACGATGATTGAATCCGATATGCTCGTTGTTGTTGAGACGGAGTTTGATCTGGTTGTCGGTATCGAGATGGATGATACCCCATTTGTCCTGAGGTTTTACCGCAGCAAACTGGCCTCCGAGAGGAATCACCTCGGCAAACTGCTGTGGGAGCACAACTTCACCTTTATATTTCACCCCGACCGAACCGTTTTCGCCGAAAGCGGAAAGGTCGTTTGGTTTCTCGACAGTCTCTACCTTAGGTGCATTATAGACAAAGAGGTTGACACCTGCATTCTCTATTTTGTCGAGCTGCACCTGTTTGTTAAAGTAGAAATAGCCTGTTTTCGACCGAAGCAGATAGCCGCCTTCAACCGGATCAAGAGTGCTGTTCTTTTCAAACTGCACTATCGTCTTTTTGCTTGCGAGACTATCGGAGGCTACAGGGATAGAAGTCAGTGAATCAGTAAGGATGTAGGCTTTACGTTTGTAGACATACATGGCTCTCCCGTCGCGGAACGACGATATAAACGCCAAGTCATCCTTTTTCAATTCATCCTTCTTGTCATACTCCCTTATATGTACAAGGGTCTGGTTTCTGTTGATATAGGCATTATAGGTGTCTTCTGGTTTCTTTTCGACATCCTCGTAGCATACCACTGCCGCATAACCGCCGGAATATGGCCTGAGACCTGCAAACGGCCCTGCGACTGAATTTCCGTCGGCATCAAGGAAATAGTAGTGAGTACCCTTTTTCACGGTCAGGAATCCTTCGGAGAAAAATTCCATGTCAGGCACGAGAATATAGTTGGGATCAACCTCTACTTTTTTCCCTTCGGGATTTACAAAACCGACGAATTTAGATTCATTGAAAAGCAACGCCTGCCCGGAGTTAAAAGCGCCGATGCTGTCGTAGGCAACAGGAAGTAACTGAGCCCCTTCGCTGTCAAGCAGACCATGTTTGCCATTCTGGCTCACTTCCACCAGTCCGTTGTCACGCAGACGGATGGAGTCATACTCGGGCATAACCTTCCAGTTTGCAATCTGAGCACTCGACGTCACTGCCGTCGTCAGGAACAGAGCGGTTAGGATGTCGAATTTTTTCATTTTTATAACTTTATGTGTAAATTTTGTTTTTCGTTGAACGCGTGAGCCCTCTTTAATGTGAGAACTAAAGGTCTATACATATTATAATGTTCGTAGTCAACTATTTGTTTTCAGGGTAGTCAAATTTCTTGCGATAGAACATAAAGTCACGTCCGAGGTATTTTTCGCGGACAGTAGGATTTTCGGCAAGCTCCTCTGATGTGCCTTGGAAAAGAATCTTGCCTTCAAACAGCAGATAGGCTCGGTCGGTGATTCGAAGCGTCTCCTGCGCATTGTGGTCAGTGATAAGGATGCCGATGTTTTTCTCCTTGAGATGATAGACCACAGACTGGATATCCTCGACTGCAATGGGGTCGACACCGGCAAAAGGTTCGTCGAGCATTATGAACTTAGGGTCTATGGCCAGACAGCGGGCAATCTCCGTGCGTCGGCGCTCGCCACCCGACAACTGGTCGCCGAGATTGTGGCGCACTTTTTCAAGGCTGAACTCCGCGATAAGGCTTTCAAGCTTGTCGCGCTGATATTCTGCCGAGGTATTGGTCATCTGAAGGACTGCCTTGATATTGTTCTCGACAGAGAGTTTACGGAATACGCTCGGCTCTTGGGCAAGATAGCCGATGCCGTTCTGGGCACGCTTATAGACGGGGTATTTCGTGATGTTTAGATCATTGAGGAATATCTGTCCTTCGTTAGGGGTGATAAGCCCCACGGTCATATAGAAAGTCGTGGTCTTCCCGGCGCCGTTAGGGCCGAGGAGACCGACGATTTCACCTTGTGTAACGTTAATCGATACGTGGTTGGCCACGGTTCGCTTGCCGTACTTCTTGACAAGATTGTCGGTGCGGAGCACCATTTTGTCAGGAGTGCCGACAGGATAATCGCGCACAGGCTCCGAGTGGGCTGTTTCTTGTTGCTTTTCTTCCATAAATGGGACTTGGCTTAGAGACTGTGGATGTTTTTAAAGACTGTTAAACATTTTATTGTACCCGGCGCAGACGCGACTCTATATAGTCGGTCAGCAGCTGTATGGCAACAACATTGCTTCCACCTTGAGGCACAATCAGATCCGCATAGCGTTTGGACGGCTCGATATACATTTCGTGCATCGGCTTCAGAACATCCTGATAGCGGTTGAGAACCATTATCGGCGTGCGGCCACGCTCCACACAGTCTCTTGCAATGACACGGATGAGACGCTCGTCGGCATCGGCATCGACAAACACCTTCACGTCCATCATCTCACGCAAAACGGGGTCGGTCAACACAAGAATGCCTTCGACAATCACCACCTCGCGCGGAGCTACAGTCACCGTTTCCTCCTGACGGGTACAAGTCAGATAGGAATAAGTCGGCATTTCGATGTCGCGTCCCTCCTTAAGCTGACGGATGTGTTCGACCAGCAGACTCCACTCGATGGCCGCCGGTTCGTCAAAATTTATCTTACTGCGCTCCTCAACGGGGACATGACTGGAATCCTTGTAATAGGAATCCTGCGGTAGCACCGCAACCTCTCCGGCAGGGAGACTGTTGATAATCTTGTTGACGACGGTGGTCTTTCCTGAGCCGGTCCCACCGGCTATGCCTATTATTAACATATATAATTAATCTATTTTCTGCAAAGTTAACAGCCTTAGCGCGATTATCCAAATCGAGCCATGAAAAAATTTGTCATCCGATGGTGTCGATGCACCTGAATTTTATTGTCGGACAGGTCTAAAACACGCTCTTGATTATAACGCTGTTGGCCCTGTCGACCACTGATGTGTCAAGCGATGCGAGATAAATACGTGTGGTCGATTCGGAAGCATGTCCCATTCCGGCACTTATGACCGAAATCGGGATGTTTTTAGTCTGGGCTATTGAAGCCCACGAATGGCGGGCGCAATAGAGAGTGATGGCCGACCGGCTTCCGATCATTACTGAAATCTGTTTCAGACTCCAGTTGATCCTATAAGATACGTTACGGTAGGCCGCATAGGAATCAGAGCCACCGCTACGGAAGACAGGCAGCAGATATGGACTTGTGGCGGAGGGATATTTGTCGACTATAGACTGCATCTCATGAGTCCATGCGACACATAGTTTCTGTCCGGTTTTACGGCGGCGATAAGCCACATAACCGTCACGAAGATCGGACTTGCGAAGATAGGCCATGTCGATCAGACTCATACCGCGCATATAGAAACTCAGCATGAAAATATCGCGTGCATATTCAAGATGTGGCGTTGATGCGAGCGACAGACGGCTGATACGACGTATGTCGACCAGAGGAAGGGCACGTTTGCGTGTGTGGTCAACCCCGGTATAGACCTTTCGGAACGGTGATTTCTGCTCTATTCCACCACGCTCGACCGCACGGTTGTAGACGGCGCGGAGTATACGCATATAAAATGATGTGGTGTTGGGTGTCAGCCCCCGGTCACGCAGATAATCCTCATAGCCCATCACCACTTCCTGCGTAAGCGCGTCGAGCATAATGTCACGCCCTCCGCGAAAGCGGCTGAAACTCCTGAGCGCGGCCACATAAGTCTCCGCCGTCCGCATGCGACGGCGATGTCGCAGCAAAGATATCTGGGATGTCATGAACGAAAACAGCGAGTAGTCAAGCATGAAAATCCTGTAAGCGTCAAATATCTCATCGACCGTATAGTCAGGTGACGACGCTTCAAGAACGGTGATAATTCTTTTAAGCCGTGACAGATCAAGCATAATTGTCTCCCGGCAGGCGGCAACCGTCGCAAAGCGTGAAGGGTCGTCGGGAATCACCGGGCGTTCACGCCGTCTGTCCCATTCGTCAGGGAGCAGACCATATCCTGTATTTATTGTCCTTGTACGAGACTTATGTGTTATCTGGATTGAAATACGGCCTTCAGCCTGATTGTCTGATGCGCCTTTAGATTGCTTAAGGGGGGAAAAATGAAATGTGATTGTTGGGTTTTTGATAGATTGTTGGTTTAGTGTGAGTTAGGGTTGAGAGAGTGGAAAAACGAAATGTGACAGAACTTTACATTGACTATACACTTTCAGGGGTGATGTAAACTCTGGTGTAAAGTTTGTAAAGCATCGGGTGCGCCGTGAGGGCTGTTTAGGGCTTCTCCGGGGCGCTTTTTTTGTGTGTCAGGGAGGTCGCGGGCGGTTTGTCGAGTGTCCGGCTGAGGGGCTGTCTGTAGGCTTTTCTGTGGGTTTCTGTGGGTTTTCAACAGGAGTGATTATGCGCGTCATCGGGAGGAGGTTGGCGTGCATGGGCGTGGCTGCCGGCTATAGATCCGTGAGCGCAGAACGCATCTGGCAATAGAGCTGATTTGATTTGTATTTATTCCATATATCTATTATTTGGAATATTTCAGTATATTTGCAATGAATTTAATTTGATCTAATTATGGCTAAGGTGATTCATGTTCATTTGACCGGGAAGCGGAAGGATTATTACTTCGGGAGTGTGTCGGCGGTGTTTACGGTGCTGACTCCTGAGGAGGTCGGTGTGTCGAAGAGCTACCTGCTGCATGCGGGTCTGAGTGGCGGCGGGACTGTGGTCACAAAGAAGGCTATTATCAAGCAAGGATGTCTGATTACGTGCCCGCGTGGTGGTGGCAGATCAGGCGATGCAGAAGGGTGTTAGAATAATCATAAAACGCTGATATACGACTACTTGAACGTTATTTAAACACTTAAACAGTGGGAGTTCCTGACAGATTTTCCACTGTTTTTTGTGTAAACAAGTGATTTACAATGTATTATATTTTTTGTATCGGCTGTTTGGACGGAGGGGTTCAAACAGTTAAAAATGGCAGATTTTGAAAATGGATGGTCGAATGGATGGTCAAATGGATGGTCAAATGGATGGTCAAATGGATGGTCAAATGGATGGTCATTTTTAACTAAATTACATGTCGATTGATGGAGGCTTGTTTGCTTGGCATATCCGCTAAAACGGGGGAGTTGTATGGATTGGGGGAGGCATATTTCCACACATAAAAACCAGTCTATTTTATTAATAATTCACGCGAATAAATTGATTATAAACATATTAGGGTAAAATTTGACCTTTTCCAAAGGGAATGAGCGTTTTTACCTCAATAATATCGAGGCTATAATGGAGGTATTTAGGGTGTTGAGAGCGCTATGACTGGCGCACAAATCCCACAACGATTGCCATGCGTAGGATCTCATCCTTTGGAATCGAAAAATCAGGATAGCGGGAGTTGAATGATTTACAAATTATATTATCCTCGTCCTGATAGATGGATTTCAATACAACACCCTGTGCAGTGTCAAGCACGTGCGGTAATCCCCATTGGATGAATGACGCTTCGTCTATGAACCGACAAGCCACTTCATCTCCTGAATGAAACTCAGGCATCATTGAATCGCCTCTTACCTGAATGGTGAAATCATAATCCGGCAGAGTCGGTATAAGCGGAAGTCTCTCGCATTCTTCTTCGGTTACGTTGTCTACGGCAATCGAAAGAGAGCCAGCAGCGGCATTGAACGGAATGCGTGGTCTGGTTACCGATATTGGTTGTGGCGTAGGCAGTTTTATTTCATATGATTTTGAATCGTTTGTCATTGTCCCGCTACCTGTAATCAACCACTTCGGGTTTAAATCAGGGAATGTGTCAAGAATTTTTGACAGCTTATCAGAACCGATACTGCCATCCTCATTCATATTGCTTATATTTCCACGATTTAGTCCACATTTTTCCTCAAAAGACCTTATTGAAAGATTGGAAAAAGTGGCAAATTCTCTCAAGCGTGCTTTAATTGTTGTCATTTCGTCAAAAATAAATGTCAGATATTTTTGAAGTGTCAAAAATAGGTGTTACCTTTGCAAAGTATTCCAAAAGGAATCGCACCAAAGATACAAAAATTAACCCTAAATGACAAAAATATGAGTAAATGCGAAAAGCAAATGGCAATAATTGCCGGAATCGCCTTGGTTGGTATCACGGCAATCTCAGTAGGAACGATTCTAAAGATAAAAAGCCTCACAGGCAACTTTTTGAAACTACCTAAAAATACGAGAGCTTTAGTCGTTCGAGATTAATATTCTACATCACAAAATAGCCGGAGGTAACAAGTAAGTCCATAATAAATTAAAGTTAGCAAATTTCCCCGCCTCCGGCTATTATTTAAAACGAAATAACAACAATGAAAAAATATATAGCAGTAACAGACAAGCAGCGCCAGCTGATAATAGACGCCTTCAAGATCACACCCCGCATGGTGAGACTGGCATTATCGTATGACAGTGACTCGAACCTCGCAAAGCGCATCCGCAAGCTTGCGCTTGAGGCCGGTGGCGTGAGAATGGTGACAGTTGCGGAGATGGAGTGCATCTTCGACTCGTATGGCAATATGACACAGCTTATGCCTAACGGCGCTGTCATCGAGATCAGCAAGGAGACGGGTGATGCGAAAGTGTTCATGAAAGGGAAACTGAAGATCCATGTAGATGACATCCGCATCCGCGAGATCGGCGCACTCCAGAAAGCGGCCTCAGAGTTAAAGTGAAAATCGGGGGGGGTAAATTCATAGAGCCTCTCAAAATAAAGTAGAAGATGGAATATTATAACAGGATAGTCTGCGTGACATACGAGGATCTGACTTCCGGCAAGGATGCGATCATGAAGAAGGAGGCTTTGGTCTCGCTTCTCCGCCGCAATCCACGTCTCAGGATTTCCCGTGGCTGCAGAAGCAAGAATGCCCTCATCGACTACTACTCCCTCCCCCTGCGCTACCGTCAGCTGTTCGAGGCGAAGCACGGCGATCCGAAGGAGCTGCTTGAGAAAGAGGCCGTCAGGGCAACCCTTGTGTTTGACAGCGAGGCCCGGGCGTTTTTCACCGGCTATCGTTACGACAAGGGAACGGAGACGAACACCGGGCTGCCCGTCGAGCTGGTCGAGGAATACACGATCAACGCCTCGGTGCTCAATATACTCATCGAACGCTACAGCGACTGCAGGGCACTGCGCAGGGCGTGCGGAGGGACAGTCAGGGGGGTGTGGGACGTAGTGGCCGAGACGAGCGAGGAGCTGCGCGACCGCTACGGACACACCCTGCCGACAAATGTAGCCCGCCTGAGGGAAAGGATCAACCGCTACAAAAAAGACGGCTACATGAGCCTGATCAGCGGCAAGGTCGGCAACAGGAGCGCAGCCGTGATCGACGGGGATGCCGCGCGGTGCATCATCGCGCTCAAGCGCAGCATGACCCCGGTCTACACGGACGCGCAGCTGCTCGACGAGTACAACCGCAGGGCAAGGGAGAACGGATGGAAACGCCTCAAGAGCGTCAAGGCCATCACCGATTTCCTCAACCGCCCCGAGGTGTCGTGCCTCTGGTGGGACGCACGCCACGGGGAACTGGCCGCCGCACAGAAGTTCGCCCACAGGCTAAAGACGGAACTTCCGCAGCGCAGGGACTCGCTGTGGTATGGCGACGGCACGCGCCTCAACCTCTACTACAGGGAAATGGCCGGTGGCAGGAATGTCGTGAGGACCATGCAGGTCTACGAGGTGATCGACGCATATTCGGAAGTGTTCCTCGGTTACCATATCTCGACAAGCGAGAATCATGAGGCGCAGTATCACGCCTACAGGATGGCCCTCGGCAGATCGCGCCACATACCCAATGAGCTTGTCTGTGACAATCAGGGTGGCCACAAAAAACTTGAATCGCAGGATTTTTTCAAGCAGCTGTCGCATATCTACAGACCTACCAAACCGTATAACGGGTCATCAAAAACGATCGAGAGTGTGTTTGGCCGCTTCCAGTCACAGGTGTTACACAAAAGCTGGTTTTTCACCGGGCAGAACATCACTGCCAAGAAGGATAGCAGCCGGACGAACATAGAGTTCATTCAGGCCAATGTAGACAAGTTGCCTACGCTTGAGGAGATGAAGGAAATCTATGCAGCCTACCGCGAGGAGTGGAACTCTATGCCGCATCCGGCCACGGGTGTCAGCCGAATGGAGATGTATGAGTCGAGCGTCAATGAAAAGACCCACCCGGTGAGCGACCTCGACATGATCGACATCTTCTGGCTATATACCAAGAGACCGGCCACATATACAGGCAGCGGTATCAGCATTACAGTCGGAGGCGAGACATACGACTACGAGGTGTGTGGCAAGGACGGACAGCCGGACAGAAAATTCCTCCGGCAGCATTTCGGGCGAAGGTTCAAGGTGCAGTATGATCCGGCGGACTTCAAATCCATAAGGCTCTACACGGAGGATGGCCGGTATATGGCCACGGCAGAACCGAAATTCACCATACACCGTGCCGTTCAGGACCAGACAGAGGGAGAACGCGCCTACATAGCCGCTCAACTGAAAGCAGACGAGGAAGACAGGATCGAGCGTCAGGCCGAGGCCCGCGCCATCGAGCACGAGCACGGTACAGCGCCGGAACTCCACGGACTGCGCCGGCCTAAGATGGCAGGAATGAACAGGGGACGCGACGCAACCGAGCGCGACATAGAGAGAAAAATGAGGAAATATGCCCGCCTCCCGATCCCGGACAACGGCAAGGACGTGGGCAAGATGATAAGTCAGGCCATCTACGACCCGCAGACCGGGGAGATAGATTTCGACGAGTACCGCATGGCTGCAAAATTATAGAACCGAAATTAAAAAACAGGAATCATGACACAGAAAGAACGCGGGGCGATCACAGAGGCCCTGAGGACATACATAAGCAAATACCCGAGCCGTAACAAGGCGGCTGCAAGTCTCAACGGCATATCACCGGCGACACTCAGCGCTATGCTCAACGGCAGACACGAGCTCATCAGCGAGGAAATGTGGAGGAACGTGGCCTCTCAGGTCATGACACCCGCCTCAAGCGGCGGATGGCAGACCGTGGAGACCCGCGCCTTCCGCGAGATGATCTTCGCCATGACAGACGCGCAGGAGTCGCGGAAGGTGCGCTGGATCACCGGCGACGCCGGGTGTGGCAAGACCACCACCGCCGGGATCTACGCCTCGGAGAACCGCGAGGTGTTCACCATACTCTGCGACGAGGATATGCGCAAGGGTGATTTCGTCAGGGAGATTGCAAGGAAGGTGGGATTCCGCAGCGCCGGCATGAGACTCCGCGACATCCTCGACACGGCGATAGAGCGGCTGATGCAGATGGACAGCCCCCTGCTGATTTTCGACGAGGGCGACAAGCTGAACGACAATGTGTTTCACTACTTCATCAACCTCTATAACCGTCTGGAGGGGAAATGCGGGATAGTCTTCCTGTCCACCTCCTACATCCGCCACCGCATAGAGCGCGGCGTGAGCGGCAACCGCAAGGGCTACAATGAGATTTATTCGCGCATAGGGCGTAAGTTCTACGAGCTTGAGCCTACGGACGGGACGGATGTCGCATCCATCTGCAGGGCGAACGGCCTTGACAACGTGCGTCAGATAAGTAACGTGATCAAGGCCACGGAGAAGAGTGATTTCGACCTCAGATGTGTGAAAAGCGCCGTGCACAGGGAGAAAAAGATGGCCGAGGCCAGAGTTAGAAAACAGTGTTCAAACGGCGATTAAACACCGCCGGAATATTGATTAAGCATGCAAAAAATATGAAAAGAGCCTTATCAGTTAACGACGTGATTAACAAGAAACGCTATCCACTTGATTTTACAGGAGAGTGGCGCGAAGCATTCGGCACACCTGAAAAACATGGTGTCTGGTTTGTGTGGGGCGACAGCGGTAATGGTAAAACGAGTTTTGTAATGCAGTTGTGCAAGGAGCTGTCTAAATTCGGCCGGGTTGTCTATAACAGTCTTGAAGAGGGAGTCAGTGTAGCAATACAGAATTCAATAGTCCGGGCAGGGCTGCCGGAAGTACACCGTCGGTTCAGACTTGTCGACGGAGAACCGATAGATGAATTCGAAGAACGGATGTGTAAGCGTAAAAGCCCCGAGTTCTATGTAATCGACAGTATTCAATATACAGGACTGACATTTGAGGACTACAGGCGCTTCAAAGAGGCGAATCCCAAAAAGCTGATAATTTTTGTCAGTCAGGCCAAGAGTAAGAAACCGGACGGAAGGGTCGCGACCCGTGTAATGTTTGATGCGTCAATGAAGATATATATCGAAGGTTACCGGGCTATTTCCAAAGGCAGATCCATAGGCCCGAAAGGTTATTACACGATCTGGAAGGATGGAGCAGAGAGATACTGGGGTAAAAAAGGAATTGATTAACAACTTATAAAACGACATTATTATGAATCAGACCAGCAGACGGGTGTCTCCGCCCCGTACATACAGGAAGCCGGAGGATCTGAAAAAGATCAATTATAACCGCGAGGCCGAGTTCGTGTTCAAGGACGGCAGTACCGTGTACGGATACTGTGACGGGAAGGTCAGCGGGGAGCTGTTCTATATCGAGGACACCGTGCATTGCGGGACTTATCTCATAAGACAACTCGAAAGGTGGCGCTATCTATGAAAGCAAGAAAGATTCACCCAATGATCTTCGTTCCGGCCGATCGAGTATTTCCGATCAGGGATTTCGCGCAGATGGATATTCAGGCGACAGATCCAAATGAATGCGGAGTATTCACGGATGCAGTCTATGTCAATATTCCGGTGCGGTATGGCTACGCCTGTGTACTGGGAATGGCAAAGAGCAGACAGGGCGCATACCATATTTCCTACCACTTGGCGACTTCAACAGGGTGCAATACCTGCGGTGTGTCAGCAAGCAAAGGTACATTCGGCAGTCAGGAAGATGCGTTTGTCGGCGGTCTTGAGTATATCAAAAGACTATTCAAGGTGGATGGCCTATGGAGGTACATAGCCGAGGCCAAACGGGAATTTTTCAAGCACCATCACAAACAATTAAGCCTATTCGATTGATATGAGAACAGCAAAACCGAAAGACTACAGGCGGTTCTGGGCGGTGTTCAACCGCCTGACGATCCGTGGAGACCGGGAGGAGTGCCGACGGCAGATAGTGAGCCAGTACACCCGTGGGCGCACCGACTCGCTGAAGGAAATGACGGCGCAGGAATATGCGGCGTGCATCGCCGGGATGGAGGCGCTGTCAGGCAGCGTCGAAACCCTTAAAAAGTGGCGCAGCTCATGCCTGAGGCTCATGCAGCAGCTCGGGATAGACACGACGGACTGGAGTGCGGTCGACACCTTCTGCCTTGACCCCCGCATCGCCGGCCGGCGGTTCGCATGGCTCGACCACCATGAACTGGAGGACCTGCAGAAGAAGCTGCGGGCTATTAAGGGCAAAGGAGGCCTGCGGAGCAGGGACAGACCGCCGGCCGGAGACATCGCCGACACGCTGATCATCCCCGGCAGGAGGTTTGACGCGTGAACAATCCATAACAATTTGAAACCATATAAAATTTTACAATCATGACAACAGAAAATGTACAGATGACAGCCGAGGAACGTGCGGAATTCGAGGCGTTCAAGGCAGAGAAGGAAAAGAAGCGCAGGGAGGAGGAACGCAGGGAACAGCGCCGGCAGTATGCCGGCATGGTCGATGACGAGATCTCCGTCACCATCCCGCAGCTGCGTGAGCTCAGCGAGCAGATCAAGCTGGTGAAGGAGACGATCTTCGGTAATTTCGAGGCGATACTCAGGATGAAGTCGGAGATGACCGGGGTGGCGAGTGACGGCCAGAACAGCCACACGTTCACCAACTCCGACAGCACCCTGCGGGTGATCCTCGGGGTGAACACCATCGACGGCTACCGTGACACGGTCGAGGACGGCATCGCGATGGTGAAAGGCTACATCGAGAGCCTCGCCAAGGATGACGCAACCAAGGCCCTTGTCAACGCCGTGTTCCGTCTGCTGAGCCGCGACGGACAGGGCAACATCAAGGCCAGCCGCGTGCTCCAGCTGCGCAGGATGGCCGAGGACAGCGGCGACGAGCGGTTCCTTGAGGGCGTGAGGATCATCGAGGAGGCTTACCAGCCCACCGTCTCCAAGAAGTTTATCCGCGCCCAGTACAAGGACGACAAGGGGGCATGGCGCTATATCCCGCTTGGAATGACGGACGTTGACTGAATGGGGATGGCGGCAAAATGGATCGAGCCGGTCCTTTATCTTGCAAAGGTCGGCATAAAGAAGCGTGGAGACCGTGAGTTTTCGATCACGCTGACAGTGTTCGCTGACAGCGGCGACACGCCGGAGGCTGTCAGGAAAAGGCTGACAAGCCGGCTGGAGTCGGAGTACGAGTCGGTCATGATCTGCGCCACGGTCAGGATCAAGGAACTGAAAAAAATCAGGAGCGACGCGTTCGTGTATCTCGGCCGGTGTTCTAAAACGTGAGGCGCACTTTTCAATCAGAATTCATGGATAAAAATCCCGCTGACGGATGATGTCAGCGGGATTTTTTGTAATTTTGCGTAAATGCAGTGCGTGATGGATTACAGGGAGTTAGGAATATTACCTTTTTTTGACATGCCGGAGGCAGTCCCGGCAAAGAACCGACGGCAGCCGAGGACGGCAGCCCGGTCGGGTGTCGATATATGCAGCCGGAGGGACAGGCTCGACAGACGCAACGAGATAATGACGGCCCGCTACTATTACTGGACCGAGATCAAGCGCAGACGCTTCGACGACGTGCTGAAGATCCTTGCCGACCGTGAGTTCTTCATCGAGGAGCGCACGGTCAGCAACGTGCTTGTCGGGACACAGGAGCAGTTCAGCCGCCTTGTGAAAGAAGAGGCCGACAGCCGTCGTCTGCGCGGGCTGTACCCGGGCTGGGACTGGGATTAGCACGAGAACTCCGTCTCGTAGGTCGCGGCGTATACCCGGATGTCGGCATAACGCTTCTCCGGGATGCAGCGCAGACGGCGCAGGGGATTGAAGAGGCCGTCTCCGTTCCACCACTGCAGCGCCGAGTGGACCTCCCCAAGCGTGTCGAAGCGTGACAGGGCGCACAGGCGTGCCGGTTGCGGGGCGCATGCCGCAGAGGAGGGTCCGAGCCTCTGGAACGCCACACGGACTGTCACCTGAGCGCGGACACGCTGCGCCCCTCCGGCGAGTGTCTGGCACGCGGTATATGAAATGTCGACGAGGGTGCAGGGGAAGGCGACCGGGGGACGCTCCCTGACATCGAGCTGCCCGTCCTCAATATCGACCCACCGCACGGACGGGACGGCGGACTGTATGCGGTCGCATACGGCGATGATGAATTCTTTATCCATGTCTGTTTTTGTAATGAATCTATAAAATTGAATCGAGGTGTCCTTCGATGCGGTCGCGGATCATGCCGTTGAGTTCTTCGGAATCGCCCATGAAGCGCCGCTGCACGATGTCGGCCATGCGTGTGTGGGCGCGCACGTCATAGACAGTGCCGGTCTTCTTGACGGTGCGCTGGTGGGCGGGCACGTCCACCGGGCCACGGTAGCCCTCGTTGTGCGCGGCCGCATAGGTCACCTTGTCGTTTCCGGCTGAAATGACCACGCGCTCCGGGGTGACAACGGCCGGCCGGATGGAGTTGAGCAGCGCGGAGGAGTTGACAAGCAGCGACCCCGTGCTCTTGGGACGTCTCGCCGGTGTCCATGGGTTGCCGTCGAAGGCCTTGAGCCGGAAGGTGTCCTTGAAGTATTCCTGCGCGGTCTCCGAAACGATCTGTGACGCGTCATCAAGGAGCTCGCCCGGCAGCGACTGTAGAAAACTGTTAAGTTCATCAATGTTCATATTGAAAATATTTTGTATATTTGCGGTAAGCATGCCCACCGGCGGAATGGTAGGTGTCAGCTCCCAGCGGGTGACGGGGACACCGAGAGTCTGATCACAGCGGCGGGGCATGTCAGCCCGAAGCAGGGGCGGGACACCGGCTATCCAACCGTATGAAGCGGGGCTGCCATGGACTGGCAGCGCCAATGATAAGGACGGCGGACGCGAGGACCCGCCCCTACGATTTTTTTATCAGAAGCCCCCGGCGGTATTTCCAGCGAGGGTCTTTCAGGCGCGATGCCTTGGACCTTGACCCTCCCTTCGGGCCGGTGCAGATCTCGAACCATGTCTTTACCTCGTAGACCCGCCCCTCCTTTATCTCGCACACGACATTTACCGCAGAGTCATCGTAGAATTTTATGAAATTCAGGTTTGTGAATTCCCCCGTCCCTTTGGAATAGTTGTTAAGCCACACCTCGTCGGGGTCTTTCAGTGCCTCGGTCACGCAGTCAAGGTAAGGCACGCGGTACGAATGCGCGCCGGTGGTATGGAAATTAAAGACCTTGCGCCTGAGCGAGACCCTCCTCCCCATATAGTCCTCAAGCACCTGATGCGCCTCATACCAGCCATCGGCCGCCCCGGCGTACACAGGTCTCGGTGTGACCGAGGCGGCTATCATCTTGTTCAGGGATTCCAGCCCGTAGTCCTGCGGGTAGAGCTGCAGGAGGCTCTTGGCCGCCTTTCCCGGGAACTTGCGTATGTACTGCTGGTCCTTTGTGAAGACCTGCGCCGTCTCGCTGCGGTTGGTGTCCCATCCCTGCGCACTGGCGGCCTTCCACTCGGCCGTGTCGAAATATTCCGATACACGGCGGCGCATCTCCCCGGGGTCAACGCCGGCGGCTTCATGCCTCATCAGCGGCGCGACCCGGCAACGGCATTTCCATCCGTTCGGCGGGTAGATCTTCTTCCACAGCGGATCGTCACACCCGAGGATGACACCGTCGAGGGCGCGGTGCTCCTTGCGTACCCTGTCATCGCCGGCGGTGACGTATTTCCAGAACGGGAACAGCTTCTTCTTCGCCATCAGGCGGTGGTAGTTCGATGCGGATTCCGCCGCCAGCACGGCGGTCTCGTACTCCGTGCGCTGCCATGTGCGGTTGAACGTGCCGCAGATCTCCCGTGCCCGCTTCTCGAAGTCCGTGTAGGACGACGATTCCCGGAACGCCCCGTTCAGCGCCTGTATCTCGGCGAGGGTCTTTCCTGCGGAGAAGTGGAACAGGTTCATCTCAAGGGCGGTGACAAAGGCATCATCGCGCAGTCCGTAGGCGTATGACGTGTCCGCGTTGGCGGTGTTGCGCCTGAATGCCGGACGGACGGCGCTGATCAGGTCGCCGGATATATGGTTGAACAGCTCCGGCGAGAAAACCTGCAGCTCACCCGCCGCCACTCCGCTTATCAGACGGTCCTCCATCGTCGCCCCGTCATTCATCAGTATGCGGGGACTGCCAGCTGTAGCCCCGCCATGCGGGGCCTTCACGAAAAAATCCTTCAGGCGCTGCAGGAATGTACGGTCGGAGTTCCTGATCTCACTGTCGCCGTCGTCCGTGGACGGGAGGCCGAACGGGGAGGCCGTCATGGAGCGCGCAAGGGGCTCGCCGTCCTGTGGTGCGGGGATGGCATATTTGTCATGGAGGTAGCTCTGCGGTATGTCAAGCACCGATGACAGCTGCACGACATCGTTCACCGACAGCTGCTCCACGGCCTGTGGAAAGATGAAACGGCCACCGGAAACGGGATAACCCCTCGCCTCGAGGACAGGAACCACCTTCTGGTTGAGCACGCGCTCGACGAACCGCAGGTCTGAACGGTTCTTGCCTTCCTCGACCTCCTTGTGAACCTCTCCGAGCGACCGCGCCCCCTTATCGCCCTGCACCGTTGTCATGGTCTGGCCGAGGATCGTGATCAGGATCTCCTCGTTGTTGGCCCTGCGGAACTCGTCATATGAAGCCCCGTTGCCCGAGCCGCTCTCCTGAGTGTCCACCTCCGCCTCTTTCGGAATTATCACATAGGGTGCGGACCCGGCCTTCTCGAACGCCTCCTCAAGCAGCCGGCGGCTTTCGGGGTCATAGGTGTTGTACTTGCCGACGCGGCGCGGCATGCCGAACAGCTCCAGCCACTGCGACCAGTCACCGAAGCCTCCGCGCTTGTAGATGGCATAGGGGACAGCCTTCAGGAGCAGCCCGAAGTCGCGGCGGTGGCCGAGGACAAGAAGGAAGCCGTCACCCTCGTAAGGGAAGCCGTCATCGTCGCTGTCCTCCCTGAGGATCACTTTCCTGTCAAGGTTTATATGTTTGGGCGGTATCGGTGTCACGCTGAACTCCGGGGTGAACCCGAACTCGACCGCAGCCCGGCCATATATCCTGACGCGTGCGATTTCTGACAGTAATGTCTCCCATGCGGTGGTCTCCATGAGAGCCGTGATCTCCGGCACTTCCTCCCCTTCGGCGGTCTGGAACGTGAGCTCGGAGTTGGTCACGGCATCGATGCGCTTCTGCACGGCATCGGACAGCACCCCGTCGATCATCGCATCGTCATACAGGTCGTATAGCTGCTTCACGCGGCCGTTGTCGGCGGCACGCAGCGCGGCGCGCCAGTCACCCACATCGTATACACGGCGTACCGGCGGTTTTATGATTACCGACCCGATGATCGGTGTCCGCTGTGTCCCGCCGGTCCTTGCGGCAGGATGCTTCTTTTTTGACATATCCAGTCCTGTGGTTTGCGGTTAATAATGCTGATGCCTTTTCGGGTTGCTCCCGTATATGTATTCGCCCGCCCCGTCCGGGTGGCCGTCGCCGTCCTCGTCGATAATGGGGAGAAAAGGTTTCACCTCGCCTTTCTGCACCTGACGCAGCCATGCGACGGCGCGTTCATAGCGGTCCTGACGCAGCTGGAGCTCCGTCCCTGCGTTGCAAAGGTTGATGAAATGCCAGACGGCGATGTCTTTTACAAGGACGAGGAGCAGCGCGTTTCGCTCCGTCCCTTCCGCTGAAAATATACGTTCGCGGTCGTACGCGCCGAGATAGCCGTAAGCCTCCTGCTCGGCCGCATCTATCGCCGCTGTAAGCAGTGTCGTGTCGTCACGCGATATGGCGCAGACCGATTCCCGGTACAGGTGCGTGCGTAGTTCGTCGGGTGTGATAAATGCCATTTTTCGTTATATGGTTGGTTAATACCGTTTATTATTTCTCCTGCGCTCGCCGACGGTATATGATCCGGCGGTCAGGGTAGATATTTTCTGGTTCAGTATCCATACCGCGCCCTCAATGCAGTCCACGCCGTCGGCGGGGGCCTTCATCGCGCGGTTCACAAGCAGGAACTGGCCCTCAAGCCTCTTCATGTGCGGGTTGTCGCGCTCGTCGATGTTCAGCACCAGCCTTCCCTGCCGGTTCAGCGGCTCAAGGTTGCCCTCGATGCGGTCGAACTTCTCCGGCTTTTTACGTGTGTCGGGTATGATGCCTATATGCCCTCGGGTCTCCGCCTTTTCGCTGAACAGCGGGATGAACACCTGTTCGTAGAAAGGATCCTGCAGCTTGTTGTTCTCGATGTAGTTGTACACCTGAGTCCTGTCGCCGGTATAGTCGCGGATGTAGTAATACCAGTTCACGAACTCGTCGTTCACCACATGGTCGAGATAGCCGGTATAGATATAGAACACGCCGTCATGATAGCCCACGAGGAACACGGCCTTGAAGGATGTGGCCCTGTTCTTGGAATTGGACGGGGCCGGGTCGCCGTATGCAACCGCAAAGCGGAGTTTCCCGAGCGGCGGGCATCTGCCCCAGCGGACCTCCTTGAATGTCTCGCCTTCCGCAAGCGGATTGTTCATGTACTCCTGCTGGAATGCGCGCGCCGAAATCTTTGACTCTATACGAGCGATGCGCTCTTCGGTGTTCTTTTCCGGCCATGTCGACCTTCCGTCCCTGTCACGGATATTCACTATATCCCAGCTATCCGCCTTTTCACCGGCGCGTTTCACGCAGCAGTCCGGCGCGATGATATTTCCGCAGAACACCACGAGCAGATCTTCGGAGACGGAACGTGTCGGGAATAATGCCTGCTCGAACCAGTCCCACTTCTTTTTAAGCGTGTCCGGGTTACGGCAGTCCTGATCGGTGTCGTAGTCATCGACGATCACCGCATCCGGGCGTATTGCATCCTTGCGTGTGCCTCGCGGGGACTCCAGTGCGCCCAGCGCACGGAAAGCGCAGCCTGTAGACAGGGAGAACTCGTCCGATTTCCAAGAACCGTACTCGCGCAGGTCTCCGTAATATGCCTTCAGAAGTGAGTTCGACTCGAACGCCTTCCTGTACGGCTCAAGCAGACGCGTGGCGTTTTCGGCGGAATTGGAAATGAGGAGCACGTTGCGCTTGCGGCCGGTGCAGACCAGATACATCATGCACATGAACACCACGGTAGATTTTGCAAGCTCACGCGACCAAGACAGCACCTCGTACCATTCCGGGTTTATACAGATTCGCCGGATGGCCTTCTTATGGAAGCCGGTGAACGGATAGCGTGCGTATTCGCTGAAAAAGAAGCCGATCCATTCGACCGGGTCCTTCTCCAGCCGGGCGAGCTTCCTGCGCCGTTCCGCGTCAGACAGGCTGTCGACGGCCATGTCGCGCTTGAGCGAGCTGTGGTACTCGTTCCATTCCCTGTATGCCTTCAGGTCGTCTACCTTGCCCATTTCATGCGGTCTTTTATATAAGCGTCAAAATAATCGCTGATTTCCTTAGCGAGTTCAAGGTCTATGCGCCGGATGTAGTCGAGGAGTCCGCGTGACACATTATATATATCACGTACGGAGGCATCCTGCTCAAGCGCCTCAAGGTCGGCAGTGAGCTTCCGCCGGATGTCGGCCTCGGCAGTCGTCGGGAAACGCTTCCCCTCCTCCTTGGATGCTATCGAGCGGTCAAGTTCGTCGAGCTGCGAGAGTGTCGACGAGATCCGCTCCTCGCGTGTCTGGAGGAGGTTCAGTTTCAGCCCCTCCCATTCCTTCACCCACTTGTTGACTGTGGCGCGTGAGACACCGACCCGGTCGGCTATTTCCTGCTGGGTGATGTTCTCGCGCAGGAATATAAGCTTTGCAAACTCCTTGCGCTGTGTCGGTTTCAGGTCGTCGGTCATTACTGAGAAATAGTTATTTTTTCAGTTCAAAGTTACACAGTACATGCGGTTTTAAATAACCGTCTTGCGCTGGGTTACGTTTAAAAGCAGTTTAACAGCACGACAACACGGACGGCCGCAGGCCGGTTTGCCGGAGTGGCCGGGCGGTGCGAACTTTGCGTAAAAATCACAGTGCAAAAAATGGAAAAGAAGACATTCGTGCTGCATGACGAGACAGTGAACACATACGGCTTCAGGATGCTTACCTCCGGGGCGAACCTCGGGGAATTCAGGAAGAATCCCGTCATGCTGCTCAACCACGGGGACTACGACCTTCCCATAGGCCGGTGGGAAAATATCCGCACGGAGGGTGGCCGCATCCTCGCGGATGCCGTTTTCGATGAAAAGGACCCGCGTGCGTCCGAAGTGGCCCGCAAGGTGGCGGACGGTTTTATACGCATGGCCTCCATCGGGGCGTGGCCGCCTGAGGAAAAGAGCGACGCGTTCGACCTCATGCTCCCCGGCCAGACGCTTCCGACTGTCACCAGATGGACGGTAAGGGAAGCAAGCATCGTCACCATAGGCGCGAACCATAACGCCCTTGTGTTCTATGACAGGGAAAGTAAAGATCCTATAGACCTGAGCGATACCGACCGTATCGTCAGGCTGATGGACGGCAGTAATAACCAATCAAAACAGTATCAAAAAATGAGTGTACTAACAGGAATTCTTAACCTCAGTGACTCGGCCGGTCAGGACGAAATCACGGTGGCCGTGCAGGAGATCATCAAGGACAGAGACCGCGTAAAGGCGGAGAATGCGACCCTCACGGACGCTATTGACAGGCAGAACAGGGAGAAGGCCGAGGCGCGCAAGGCGGACGCGGTGAGACTCACGGACGAGGCCATCAGGGACGGCCGTATCGACGCAAAGGGCCGCGACGGGATGCTCTCGCTGTTCGACAAGGACTTTGACAGCGCCAAGGCCATGCTTGATGCCATACCGCGCCGCCGGTCTGTAAGCGGACAGCTCAGCGGTGATGGCTGCCCGGCCCTCGGCGATCTGAAAGCCAAGAGCTGGGACGAGCTGGACCGCGCCGGCAAGCTTCTCGAATTGAAGGACAAGGCCCCGGAAATCTATAAAGAGAAATTCAAGGAGCGCTTCGGTGTCGAACCGTCGCTCTGATGTCTAACCAAGAAACAATCAAAAAAAGCAATGGCAATTCAGAAAGAAATCTGGGCGGCGGCGATTGTCGAGGGGCTGTTTGCAAGCAACAGCTTCCTGAGCAAGGCGTTTAACGCTGACGAGTTTGTCAACCAAGGAAAGGTGGTGCATATCCCGCAGGCTGGCGCGCCTTCCGGTGTCGAGAAGAACAGGAGCAAACTCCCGGCCTCGGTGGAGCGCCGCGGGGATGACGATGTCACATTCACCCTCGAGGAGTTCACAACCAATCCTATCCACATACCGCATGCGGACATCGTGGAGCTCAGTTACGACAAACGCGAAAGCGTGCTCCGTCTTGACAAGCTTGAGCTGGCTGACAATGTGGCACGTGATTTTATTTACAAATGGTCTCCTACGGAGGGGAAAGCCATCGTGGCGACGACCGGTGATCCGGTCAAGGCATACACGCCCGGTGCGACCGGGGAACGTGCCGGGCTATGCAAGGCCGACGTGCTCGCCCTGATGACAAAGTTCAATGCCGATGACATCCCGCAGGAAGGCCGCTATCTCCTTCTCGACGCGCAGATGTACTCGCAGCTGCTCAACGACCTCACGGCCAATGAGAACACTGCGTTCCTTGCATCGGCGGACGCACAGAACGGCGTGCTCGGAAAACTCTTCAGTTTCAATGTGATGATGCGTTCACGCGCCGCTCTCTATGACGGGGCAGGAAAACCGAAAAGTCTCAGTGCGGAGGGGGCGGCCGGCGACGTGGCGGCTGCACTGGCATGGCACGAGCAGAGCGTATGCCGCGCGCTCGGCAAGGTGAAGGCCTTCGAGAAAGAAGGAGACCCGACCTATTACGGTGACATCTATTCGTTCCTTGTGCGTGCGGGAGGCCGTATAATGCGGAAGGATCTGAAGGGCGTTGCCGCGCTCGTTCAGGGAGGCTCCGAATAAACGGAGTCCGTCCTAAAAATACGGAGGCATGATGGAACTGCTCATAAATTTGCTGACATACTCGCTCCCCGGCGGTTTTCTGGGGGCCGTGTTCAGCTGGATGGCAAACCGCAGGGAGCGCGACAATGACATGCTGGCAAAACTTCAGGCATCCATCAACCTCCTCTCAGAGGAGAACAGGAAGATACTTGCCGAGAATGTCCAGCTCAGGCGTGAGAACGCCAGCCTACAGGCCAATCAGGAAGAGATGCTGGCCAAGCTCGGCGCTCTGACCCGCGAGGTCGAACAGCTCAGATCCACAATAAACAAATTACGCAACAACAGAAATGAAAACAAGAATCAGAGGGACATTCCTCATGATAACGGCAATGAGCGTCCTGCTGGCACTGGGCAGCTGCGGCGCGCCGAAAGAGACCGTCACCTCCTGCCGCTCGCTGTCTGTCGGGGAGGTGAAAAGCGCCGGTATGACGGACAGCGTGATGCAGACAGATGTCACAGTGACACAGAGCCGCCACAGTGTGAACGGGACCGCCCGGACGACTGTCATGGAACAGTCGCAGACCGTGCCGGAGTCGTCGGCAACACTGACGGTGACAATGACGAACCTCCGTGATCTCCCGGAGGGCGCGTCATACCGCGCCAGCGATGGCCGTGCCGGCATCGAGCTCATGCGGCATGGCGACGAGATATACGCCACCGGGCATTGCGATTCGGTAAGCCGGCTTTACAGATATTACTTCGATATGAACCTGCGTCAAAGCGAGACGGTGGATTCCCTTATGTGGGAACTTGACCGCAGCAGGGTAAAACAGGCCGCCCTTGCCCGGGAGCTGGCGGGGTTGAAGGCCGGTGAGGCCGTATCGGAAAGCCGACCTGCATGCCGGTGGCCGCTATGGTTCATTTCCGGCTTCGTGGCCGGGCTTGCAGCCGGCTTTCTTATCAGAAAGGCCGGATACATATTACCATTCTTAACAAAATTCAAATAAAAGTCATGGTTTACGAAAACGACGGTTACATAATGCTGCTTGATGCCTTCTATTTCGGAGGGGTAAAGGTCGGCAATATCTCAGACGAGGGCATAGACTGGGGCGGCGACAAAGCCGAGTATACAAAGCTTTATGCCGCACAGGTGCGTAGCGCCCCCGTCAAAAAGGTCAAGAAGCGGGATGCGACAAACATCCTTGCATTCACACTCATAGAACTCCTGCCTGAGAACTGCCGCACGGTCATGGGTGGCACAGTCGACGGCGGACGCTGGAACGCACCTGAAGAATCAGTGTCCCTTGAAGGGGGTGTCAAGATTATAGCCGGCACAGGACAGACCATAGAGATCGGGAAAATGGTGCTCGACGGTGCTGTAAGAGGAAAGCTCGGAGGGGACAGTCCGCTTGGCATCGAGTGTGAGATGGAGATGGTTCCACCGGCGGACGGCGGATCGCCATTCTCGATATACCCGACAACACCGTTCATTTCGGCATCCCCGGCCGAGTTGAGTTTCGGGTCGGAAGGTGGAAGCCAGTCCGTTGAGATTGCAGCCTCCGGCAAGTTCTCGGCCGGTGTCGCACCCGCAGGGTTCTCCGTAAAGGTGTCCAACGGCCGTATTGTCGTGACCGCGACGGCTAACATCGGTGCTGAACGATCCGGGGAGCTGGTATTCACGCTTGCTTCCGATCCTGAAAAGAAGGCCACGGTACGTCTGATCCAGAGCGCCGGATGATTAAGGCTGCAGACCGCAGGATAGAAATGGAGGCGGCGGACGCGCTGCTCGACATAGGGGTCAGCCTGCCTCTTTTCTCATTCCGCATCCCATGGCGCAAGCGCCCTGTGCAGCTACGGCTGATGATGCGCCGTCCGACACTCGGGACTCAGATCCGTCTGGCACGGATATATCTCGGGATGGGTGTTACCGCCGACGAGATGTCTCGTTATGACAGGCATGAGGAGCTGGCGTTCGTGGCGATGCACGGCACGGCTGTAAGCCGGATGATAGCACTGACGGTATGCCGGGGGGCTGTAAGCGGTATTCTGCTTTCGCGTCCTCTTGCATGGCTGCTCAGGAATCTTACCGATCCCCGTGTTCTGGCCACGGCAGCCGTAACGGCTGTGCGGTGTATAGGGACAAGGGATTTTATGACCATTATCAGATCGGTGGAGGCGGTAAACCCGCTGAAGCCGAGGCTGAGCCGGAAGAGTCCGAAGGGGGGTTAACGACCCGGTATGTCGGGTCCCATAGCCCCTTCGGGATTGTATGGCAGCTGTCAGCGGCCACAGGATGGACCGTAAGGCACGTCCTGTGGGGTGTCAATTACCAGACATTGCGCATGATGCTCGCTGACGCGCCGCACTACGAAACAATCAGACATAAAAAAAATAACAAACCGGGAGGCCGTAAAAAATCGTCCTCCATAAAGCCAAAGAGCACAGCGGGATTTTTCCAGTCCATGCTGAAAAAGAACAATGAAGCCGGTCGAGATTGAATTCCTTATGAGAGATGGCCTGACCCCCGGTCTTGACAGGGCCGGGAAATCGGCCGAATCCCTCGGTGAGCGTGCGGAACGGGTGTCAAGGGGTATCACAGACCGCATAGCCGCACAGAAGGAGCAGATCGCATCTGTCGAAAAATCTCTCATGGCTCTGACCCGGCAGTATGAGACCATGTCTCCGGGCAAGGCGCAGCTCGAGATGCGCGCCGAGATAGAGGCATGCACCAAGGCTCTTGCAGAAGAAAAGGCGATTCTCATGTCACTTGAATCCGGGCATGAGACAGCTGCTACTTCTGCCGGCCGTCTCTCTGACGAACTGTCCCGGCTTCAGGAGTCCATGGGAAGAATGAGGCTTGAAGGCAGGCAGGATACGACGCAGTATCAGGAGATGACGCAGCGCGTGGCCGAGATCTCCTCTGAAATCGGCGGCCTCGTCACCAGAATGTCGACACCAGTGGAAGCGGATATGACTGTTCGTGACAGCCTGACCCCGGCGGTTAAAAACGCTGATGCCACGGTCGAGGGTTTCCGCGACAATTCCTCCTCTCCCGTGGAGGTCTCCCTGTCGGCACGTGACGGCGTGACACCTGCGGTCGAGAACGCTGATGCCATGGTCGAGGGTTTCCGCGACAATTCCTCCTCTCCCGTGGAGGTCTCCCTGTCGGCACGTGACGGCGTGACACCTGCGGTCGAGAACGCTGATGCCACGGTCGAGGGTTTCCGCGACAAATCCTCCTCTCCGGTGGAGGTCTCCCTGTCGGCACGTGACGGCGTGACATCTGCGGTCGAGAATGCTGATGCCACGGTCGAGGGTTTCCGCGACAATTCCTCCTCTCCCGTGGAAATCTCCATGTCGGCGCGTGACGGCGTGACATCTGCGGTCGAGAATGCTGATGCCACGGTCGAGGGTTTCCGCGACAAATCCTCCTCTCCGGTGGAGGTCTCCCTGTCGGCACGTGACGGCGTGACATCTGCGGTCGAGAATGCTGATGCCACGGTCGAGGGTTTCCGCGACAATTCCTCCTCTCCCGTGGAAATCTCCATGTCGGCGCGTGACGGTGTGACACCTGCGGTCGAGGCGGCCGACAGTGCTGTCCGTGTTCTCGGTGAGAGCGCTGAGCGGGTTTCCAAGAGTCTTACTGACCGTATAGCGGCGCAGAAGGAACAGGTGGCCTATGTGGAAAATTCCCTGAAATCCTTAAAAAAACAATACGACTCGATGTCCCCGGGCAGGGCGCAGCTCGAGATGCGTGCCGAGATAGAGGCATGTACCAGAGCGCTTGAAGAGGATAAGGCCATACTTTCCGCCCTTGAGTCGGAGCAGGCCGGGGCGACGGGATCAACCCGTAGGCTCTCCATGGAACTGCGACAGCTTCAGGAATCCATGGGGAGAATGAGGCTCGAAGGAAGACAAGGGACGGAAGAATATCAGGAGATGGCACAGCGTGCGGCCGAACTCGCCGATACCATCGGCGACCTGCGCACACAGACAAACATCCTTGCTCATGATGATGCCGGCCTTCAGGGTGCGATCAGCGGGATAAACGGACTTTCCGGTGCATTCACTGCGGCCACCGGCCTTATGGGCGTGTTCGCATCCGAAAGCGAGAATCTTGCCAAGATCCAGACAAGGGTCCAGAGTGTCATGGCTGTCACCATGGGGCTGCAGCAGGTCATGAACACACTGAATAAGGATTCGGCGTTCCGTCTTGTGACCCTTACAAAAGCGAAGAACCTGCTGACGGCCGCCAATACGCGCCTTGCATCGTCACTCCGTATCTCGAATACAGCGGCTATGGCGCTCATGGGGACTCTCACTCTCGGTCTTTCTGTCGCCGTTACCGCAGGCATCGCCCTGTGGGAACGATATTCGGACGCTCAAGAGGAAGCCTCGCAGAAGGCACGGGAGTTTGCCGGGGTGGAGGCCGAAGCCCGTGCCGCCACGGCAAAAAGCCGTGTCGAGATCGAGCTTGCGAAGGAAAGCCTGAAAGGTTTCGCCGGCACGAGGAATCAGGAGAGAATAAAGGTCGAGGAGCTCAACCGCACATACGGTGAGAGTTTCGGCTATTACAGTACGATAGCGCAATGGTATGACGTGCTGGCGGAAAAAGGAGAGGCGTACACGCGCATGCTCGTATATCAGGCGGAGGTGCAGTCCCTTACTGCAAAAGCGGCCGATGTCAAAACGAAAATAGAGGAGTTTAAGCGACAGTCCCCGGACGAGGCGGAAACTAAAATGGGCCGGCTAAGACAGGCTTTCATGTACAGCGCAATGGCCGGTAGCGGAGGTGCGATAGATGCCCGTGGGATTATAGAGGAATCCAACAGAAAGGCATACGACTCCGCCCTTAAGGAAATGAATGATGAATATGACGGGATAATCGCCGCTATAAGCGACAGGCAGAAAGAGATAGCCGGCATATCCAAGGAATTCTCAATCGGTGGTTTCTCCGGCCCTTCTGTGACACAAGGGACCGGCGGTCCTAAGCCGGTGAACAACCTTGCCGAGCTCGAAGCCAAGGCCCTCCAGAAAATAGAGGACCAGAAAATAGAGATCATGCGTCAGGGGTACGAACGCGAACGTGCGGAAGCCGCCCTGCGTTTCGGGCGCGAGAAAGAGCGTATCAATACGGAGGAGCGCCAGCGTCTTGAACTCTATGACAGGCTGAAGGAGACGGGAGAAAGGCTCGACCCGTCGCAGCGGGATGATATATCCGCACAGGCAGCCGTCCAGCGCGCGCAGGCAGCCGCTATATATGACGCGGCGATAGCCGGGATAGATGAAAAAGAAAAGGCCGACGCTTCCGAACAGCAGAAAAGACAGCAGGAGGAACTTGAATCCCTGCTGTCGAAATATTCCGATTACGAGACCCGGCGCTCTGCCATAAAGGCTGCCGGTGATGCGGACATAGCAGCGCTCGAAGCCGCGCGTACGGAAGATAATGCTACGGAGATAGACCGGGCTATCGAGGTGGCAAAGAAGAAAATCGCGGAAGGCCTTCAGGAGATAAATGACACCGAGGCTGCCGAGGTTGCCAAGGACAGCGGGTTCATAGGCCGCCTGTTCGGAGATTTTTCCTCCATGGGGCTCAGTGAGCTGAACGACCTGATCGGTCAGGCACGGCAGCTGCGCGATTACCTGAACGGAAATGGCACGGCTGAGGGTCTGACGTTCATAAGCCCGGAGCAGCTTGCGGTAATCGAGGCGAGTCCTGCGGAACTCGACAAGCTACGAAAGGCCATCGGGCGGCTGCTCGACGGAGACTCGGGCAAAAGTGAAAATAAATGGGAGAAAATACTTTCCGGCATGCGCAAGGGCATCGCCGGTCTGTCAAGCGCCAAGGGGCTTAATGAAATTGCCGGTTCTGTCGGATCTATATCCGGAGCGGCCGCAGAAGCGACCGGGGAGCTTAAAGCCATGATGGATGCCATGGGCAACACCTCCGCCGCAGACGCGCTGAACACCACCACCCAGCTGCTCGGAGGTATCTCTGCCATAGGTGAGGGATTCTCAAAGGGAGGCGTGATAGGAGGAATCGGCGCGGCCATCGGTGTAGTGGCCGATCTGGCAGCAGGTGCATTTGAAGCGGAAGTCCGGCACAGGGAGGCGCTGAAAGAGCTTGAGGCCGCACGCCTTGACTTCCAGCGGCGCTACAATCTTGCGCTCATGGAACAGAAGCTCCTCATGGAGGATGCCACAAATATATTCGGCGAACGCGAGGTGGCAAAAGCTGCAAACGCAGTCGACGCATACAGGGATGCTCTGTCGGCGCTCCGAAAAGAAATGCAGGGAGAAGCGCCCGTAAAGAACTGGTTCGAGAATGCCACGGGCGATGTGTTCGGGACATATGCACGAAGGCTCGCCGAATATAACTCAGGCATCGGGGCGCTGGCCGATGCAAAAATCGTCACCGGCCATAAGAAAACAGGGCTTTTCGGCTGGGGCTCGGGAAAGGACCTCTACAGCGGGGTGCTCGAAGTGTATCCCGAGCTTGTAAAAGCCAGTGGCGAACTTGACATGGAGATGCTCAGGGTTATCCTTGATACCCGGAAAATGAGCGACTCTACACGGGCATACATGGAAAACCTCCTCAGTCTCGGGGAGGCCATGGAGGAAGCCGAGAGCCAGCTGAAGTCATACCTGAGTGATACCTTCGGGGCTCTTGGTGACGGGATAATGGATGCCGTAACACAGGCTGTCAGAGGTTCGGAGGACGCTCTCAGCGTGCTCGCCGACCATGGCGCATCGATCCTTGAGAACCTCGGACAGCAGATAGCATACTCGCTTTTTTTCGCCGATAAATTCGATTCGCTTGAAAAAGACCTGAAAGACGTATACGGCAGCGGTAAAGGTGAGGAGGCTATCGCCGAGGATGCCATGGGGCTGCTCGGTGAATTCTACGCCGGTATCGGAAATGACATCGAGACGGCCCGGGAATGGATGGAGGCATGGCAGGAAAAGGCATCGTCAATGGGCTTTGACCTGTGGAATGACACGGACAGTGTCCAGACTGGAAAGGCCGGTACTTTCGCGACGCTTACACAGGATCAGGGAACGAAGCTCGAGGGCCTGTTCATATCTGTACGCGCCCATGAAGCGTCGATAGACGAGAATGTCGAGGACATGGCCGACGGGCTGGCCAACGCTGTCAGCCACCTCCAAGGCATCAAGGATAATACGGAAAAGGCCAACGAGAAACTCGACGGCATAATGGAACAGCTTGAAAGAATCAACCGCGAAGGAATATCGCTTAATAACTGACGGCAATGGAAATACTCAAAGGTCTCCTTTATATAAACGGGCTCGATGTATACGAGACTTATGGCGCATATCTGGCCGAAGAGGAGGAGGGTGAGTTCGAAAACTACTCAGCCCTGCTCAAGATAGGCCGTGCGAAATCGCGGACATCCGTCGATTTCCCGGAGGATGACGGCCGGAAGTATCCACGGAAGATCGTTACGCGCCTTGAGGAGCGGTCGGTCACCCTGCGGTTTGCAATCGAAGGTAATGATGCCTCGGATTTCCTTGACAGGTATTCACGGTTCGTGGCCATGCTGTGCACGGGTGATGATGACGGCTGGCTCACACTCAGGCTTACGGAGCTTAACAAGGATTTCCGCTTCTGTTACTCGGATTGTGATGAATGGAAACAGCTGACGCGACTTGACGGCAAAGTCTACGCCACTTTCAGGATTACTTTCACAGAACCCAACCCGGATTACAATTACAGTTCAAACAACGGTTAAACGGCGATAAAATGGCATTTAAAATCTATTCAAAACACGGGGATCTGCGTGTGGCGCTCTCGCCCACGGACAGCTCGACACAGCAGGAGGCGTTGCAGGGGGGCGATACAGTCTCGCTCAGTGCGACCCACTGCGCCTGCACCGTCCTTGAGGTTGATGACTACGCGGAGTTCTGTGGCCGCCGTTACATGGTGGCGGAGCGCTACGCCCCGCGACAGAAATCCGCCGGGGAGTGGGCCTATTCCGTCCAGCTGTATTCACCGGGCAGTCTTATCGGCCGCTATCTGGTTCAGGACAGGACGGACGGCGGTCATGAGACGGTGTTCTCTCTGACAGCGCCTCCGCGCGAGCACATGGCAATGATCGTAAGATGTATCAATGAGGCCACAGGCGCTGACGACTGGAAGGTCGGGAGTGTGGACGGTTCTGATAATATCACCATTGACTACGAGGGCACATACTGTGACGAGGCTCTCTCGCAGCTCGCAAAAAAATGCGACACCGAATACTGGATAGATGGCACGACAGTCAACCTTTGCCGTTGTGAGCACGGAGAGGCGGTCACGCTTGGCTACCATAACGGCCTGACCGCTATAGAGCAGGGCAAGGCCAGTAATGTAAAGTTTTTTACGCGCCTTCATCCGTCCGGCAGCAGCCGTAATATAGATCCTGAGACCTACGGCTCGTCACGCCTGCGTCTTCCCGGAGGTGCGGACTTTATTGAGCGCGGGGTTGAAGAGTTCGGTGTGATAGACCATTTTGAAAGCGCTGCATTCTCACATATCTATCCTCACCGCACCGGCCGTGTAGGAAATGTCAGGACCGCCGAGCGCAGGAACTCCGACGGTTCGTCATACACCGTTTATTATTTCACTGACCCCGGGCTTGATTTCGATCCGAATGACTATGAAATCCCGGCGCTCGTCAAACGTGTGTCGTTCACGGAGGGCGCTGAGCTTTCAGGCATGGGGCGGGAGGAAGGTTCAGATTATTTCTTTGAGGTCAACTATGACAGCAGGACCGGCGAGTTCGAGATTGTGACCATCTGGCCTGACAGCATGAACGGAGCACAGCTTCCCGGAGGGGTGTTCATCCCAAAGGAAGGTGACGGGTATATCCTATGGAACATCAGGATGCCGCAGGAATATATCGAGGATGCGGAAAAGGAACTGGCCACCGCAGCCGAAGCCTTCATGGACGAGAACCGTAAGGATGTCTCGGTCTACAAGGCCAAGACTGACCATGTGGAAATGGCCGCGCGCGGGGAGTTCCTGACCCTCGGGCGGAGGATACGCCTTGTAAGTCCTGAACGCTTCCCATCTACAGGAGAGAGGCTTTCACGTCTTACAAAAATAACCCGGAAGCTAAATAATCCGGCAGAGATGGATCTTGAGATCAGCGACGTGACCGGCCGAAGCCTGCTTTCTGTCATCAATGACAACATTCAGGACGCGGTCAGCCGTATAAAAAGCGGCATGGGAGCGCTGCCGGATATAATCCGCACGGGTGACAGGACTCCGTGGACAGACAATAACCTGCTGTCCGCCCTGCGTTCGCTGCAGGAGTTCCTGAGCAAGAAGGACAACGACACGGCCGCCGGGCTTATCACGTTCCTGAAGGGGCTGGTGTCAAACGCCGTCGCCCGTCTGAAGGGCGGTGCGGAGTTCGGGGAGTTCGTCTCCGGCATGATGACCGGCCTCGGCGCTGCCATCGACAGCAGGGGCAACGCGGAGTTCGAGAGCGTGACCGTGCGCTCGGCGCTCAGGGTGATGGAGCTGATCATAAACCGCCTCGGCGCTCAGGAGGGCGACACGCTCTTCTCCGAGAGCGACACCATAGACTCGTGCACCCTGAACCCCGACGGGACATACCTGCTGAAAGTGCAGGAGAAGTACGACGGCTACTTCACGGCAATGACCGCCGGAATGGTGCTCAAGGGGGTGGTCAACACCCTCGGTAAAGGTGGCACGGACTACTACACGTCGTTCATGCGTGTGAACTCGGTCAACGCCTCCGCAAACACCATTGAAGTGTCTCTCTACCCCGATGACGAGGTCCCTGCCAGAAAGAACCACCCTCCGTGCGGCCTCATGAGGGTCGTGCGCTGGGGACACCAGACCGACAAGTCAAAGCAGTCGCTGTTCTACATATCCTCGACAGAGGGGCGCATCATCAAGCTGTCTGGCGTAGACCGTCCCATCATCGGCTCCGGGAACTACGAGGTCTCGTTCGGCACCCTTCCCGAATGGCTCTCGGAGCTGCTCCCGATCGCGCCCGGGGAATCCGGCATTTACGTGAAACACATAGTGACCGAGACCGTCTGGCAGCTCGACCATCAGGGGAAGCCCCTCCCCACGGTCAGGGACAGAGGCCCTTACGACCCCACCGAGTTCTACTACTCCGGCGACATCCTGCGCCCGGAGACCAACGACTGGGAGCACAGCGACGCGTGGCACAACGGCTGCCGCTGGCGCTGCATGGTGACGGGTACCAAGACCGCACCCGCATACGATGTCACGGCATGGTCTTTCATGGAGGGGGACCCCACGTTCCGGGTGGAGCTGCGCGGAGGCCCCGCGTCGATAAGGCCGCGCAGTTTCAAGTTCACGCTGGAGGTCGTGGCCTCCATCTACAACGAGGACGTGACGGACACCATCGCGGACGGCGACATCGAATGGACGCGGTACACCGAGGATGACGACGGCAACCGGCGTGCGGACTCGGACAACGTGTGGGCCATGAGGCACGCACAGGCCGGAAGGTCGCTGACGCTGACCGAGGCCGACCTCGACATCACCGCCGGGATCGTCCCGAAGGTGGCGGTGTTCACCGCCACTGTAAGGCTCAGGCCGGGGACAACGCCCAAGACCGCCTCATTCGGCTACAGGGCATAACGCAATTAAAGGAATCACAATATGGCTACAGAGTTTTTTTCAGAAATCGACGTGCAGGTGGCGTACTCGCCGCTGACGCTCACATACGGCATAGCCGCCGAGACAGCGGTAGGCACGATGCAGATGTACGACATGTCCTCCGGGGAGTACGTCCCCGACTGGACCGTGGCGCACCCGGTGCTGCGCCCGTGGCTCGACGTGCAGGACCCCGACGGCTTCATCCCGTCAGGGACGAAGACATACGCCAACCCCAGATGGACGGCCATCGAGGACGGCAAGGAACGGGCGATAACCGCCAGCGACAAGGACTACTCCATCATACTCTCCGGCGATGACGCGGGGGTGATCGCGGTGAAGCGCAACGCCTCGCCGGGCAAGCCGCTGACACTGCGCTTCGAGGGCGAGTACGCCGACACCCGCACGGGCGAGGTCAGGCGCGTCGTCATGAGCCACACCCTTGTCTGCGAAGGCGTGGCCGCGCTCCCGCAGCTCACCATAGACCAGCCGGAGACGGTGTGGTACTACCCCCTGCGGGCGGACTCCAACGAGCTTACCGTCAACGCGGAGCTTAAAATCGGCGACACGGAGGTGGACGCGGCCAACCGCATTTTCGTGTGGGAGCGTCTGCGCGACACCGGCGCATGGACGGAGGTGGGGTCGACCCTCGCCGACTACGACATAACCGTCAGCGCCGACGGCACACAGGCCAAGGTGAGGCTCGACCTCATGGGGCAGCGCCTCGACCTGCGCGTGAGGGCGAGGTACGATGCCTACGGCAACCCATCGGGCGTGGCGCTCAATGCGGGTTCTCCGACAGCGGCGTTCTCGGCCATAAGGAGGCTGATGCCCGGAAGGGTGACGGTCACCGGCCCGGGGCGCATACTCCCCTCGATGCGCTACGTCGAATACGAGGCGCACATGTCCGACGGCAAGGGGATCATACCCGATGCCGGAAACCTGTTCGCGTTCTCGTGGTACACGGCAAAGGGCATGGCCGACGGCAGCGTGACCTACGGCAGCCCCGTGGCCACCGGGCAGAAGGCGCGCATCCCCGTCTCGGCGTTCTCAAGCGACTTCGGAGGGAAGGTGCAGGTCGGGGTCTCGGACCTCGGCTGGCTCAAGGCGCTCACTGTCGACGGCGCGTACCTGACTGTCGACGGAAAGATTCTCGTGGTAAAATAAAATAACGACGTTCAACCAAAAAAATCATAATGATCATGGCACAGAGATTCATTTATGTTAAGATCAACCCGGCGGTGTCCGCCTTCCTCGGACAGACCCACTGGCGCGCACGCACCGCCGACGGCAACTACATCGCGTTCATTCATGACATCAAGCGCATCGACCGCGACTTCCTCGCGCACCCTGAGGAGACGGCATCGGCCATCGGCGCTCTGCTGCTCAACAGTGCCGAGGCAAAGGAGGAACAGGACGGCACTTCCAGCCGCCCGCTCCCCGCGGCCACCGACCCGCGCTTCTACATCGACCCCTCCGAGGCAGGGGGCGCGGAAGAGGAGGACGGCACCGCGGCTGAAAGCCCTGAGGACGGCGCGGATGCTGACGACCCCGCGCAGGAGGAAACGGACACTGAGAATGAAGAGACGGAAGGAGGTCAGAAATGAGCGACCAGAAGGCTTCCGCCTCCTACCAGTGCGTCTACATTCAGGACGCCGGCACGTTTACCATCGCGCTCATGGGCGCGGAGGGCGACATCGTGCAGATGTACCGTGGCTCAGCGCTCAATCCCGACGCGGTGATACCGTCGTGGAGCGCCCTCGACGAAGCTTCGCGCCCGGTGCTCAAGGTCATACTGATGTCGTCGGACACATCGCACACCGACCAGATGCTGTCCGACATGGTCAATAACGCCGCAACCGTGTGGTACGTCAATGACGAGGCACTGACGTTCACGAACGCCGGCCTCTCCACCGGCGGCTCGTACAACGGCCTGTTCAAGAAGATAGGCGCGGGCGAGGATGCCAAGTACCCCTTCGGCGGACTGCGCGTCAACGGCGACGTGGTGACGGCCTCCGGCGGTGTCCCCATGGTCATCCGCTGCGAACTCGCCATAGAGGCCGCCAACTCGATCGCCAAGGCACAGGCATCATACCCCCTGCGCGTACTCCCGATGCTGTCATCGACATCGGTCGCCGAGATATACTGCACCGCCGGACAGAGCTTCGCGCTCGACGCGGACAACACATACGTGGACGCACGCGTGAGACTGTGGAGCGAGGGCGGAGAGACCGATGCCTCGAAGTACACCGTGAAATGGTACATCATGCAGAAAGGCGAGTGGGTGTACAAGACCGACAGCGCGGTATTCCGCGTCACACGCGATGAAGTGGACACATTCGGGCAGATAAGGGCGGAATGCTGGAGCAAGGACACGACACCGGCGCTCATCGCCTCAGACATGCAGACCCTTTCCGACTCGTCCGACCCGTTCGTCATCTACCCGAACCCCACACCGGCCGACGGACGGCTCTGGCAGACCGGCGGACCTGACGAGGTATCGTTCGAACCGAAGCTCAAGCGCATATCGGGCGAGGAGATCGCCGGTGTGAAGTTCCTTTTCGCGGTGCTCGACCCGATGGGCACGATATGGAATCAGGGCAGTCAGGACGGCATGCCGTCAAACAAGGTGGAATGCACCACCTTCGCCGTCCCGAAGTCCGTTTTCGTCGGGATGCAGGCCGGCCCTACCGTCAATATAACCGCCGTGGCATGATGACAGGAAAGGAGGATACGGCATGGCAGTGAACGAACTTGCGACGGCGAGCGTGCAGCTGGTGTGGGAGAAGGATCCGGCCACGTTCTGGACGCTCGTCCCATCAGCCGACAACGTGAGCCGCCGCGCCGACGGCTCGGTGTCGCCGTCCGTGGTGAGCGTCGACGTGGTGAAGACCACCGGCAGCGAGCAGGAGCGCGTGAAGTACGGCATACTGCGGTTCTCGCGCAACGACTACGCGCTGGAGGAAGAGCTGCCCGTGTCCGCGTCGGGCACGTCGAACGGTGTGAACATCGGCAGTTCCTCGTCGGTGACCTTCCGTCTGTACGACACCGACGGAAGGACGCTGCTCGCCAACAGGCGCATCCCCGTGGTCGATGACGGACAGCCGGGGCAGCCGGGCGCGGACTCCGTGACATGGACGCTCGTCCCCTCGGTCACCGCCGTGAAATACGACACCATGACAGGAGCCTACTCCCCCGTGACGCTCTCCTGCCGCCTCATGCGCCATGACGGCGATGCGGTCTCGGAGATTGACAACCCCTCCGGCCACGGACTCGCCATGTGGTTCTGCGTCGACAGCAACCGCGCCCAGTATGTCCCCGGCATGTCCATGCAGCTCGTCTACCCCGTGCGCCCGTCGCGCTTCGCGTTCTCCGTCACAAAAGGCACGGCGGAAGTGGCGCGCGCCGACATCCCCGTCGTCACAAACGGCCCTTACGTCCCCTTCCCCCGGCTGTGGGACGAATACCCCGATGACTACGTGTTCATGCAGGGAAAGGACGGTGAGGAGCGGCGCGACCTCGTGCTCGCCCGCGACGACAACTCCGGCCGCCTCTACGCATGCGCATGCAAGCTGACCCACGTCAAGAACACAGCCTATCCGCCCCTCCCCACCGGAGGTCCGGGAAAGGACCACTGGGTGACAGGCGAACAGCAGAAGTTCATCGCCACCGAACTCCTGCTCGCCAAGCTGGCCTACGTGCGCAACCTCATGGCCGAATACGTCCAGATGTACGACGCAGAGGGCAACATCCTCTTCGAAGTGTACAACGGCAATGTCGTAGCCCGCACCGGGACATTCGAGAACGTCAGGGTCTCCGGCTCCGTCTCCGCCGGCGACCCCCACGGCAAACGCGTGCTGCTTGACCCCGACGGGAAGGCCGTCCGCATCTATGATGCCGACGGAAGCGAGTGCGCGAGGCTCGACGGCTCTTCCTACACCTACGAATCGGTCATGCCCGCCGCCGGACAGACGCTCCCCGCCCCTGACGGAAAGGCCGTCTCGATGAGCGCGGCGGCCAGCCCCACCACTGCGGCCACCGACACGAGGGTGGTCATGGCACGCTCCGCCTCCACCGCCACCGGCATAGGCTCGGTAAGGATCACCGTCTCAGCCGACGTGTCCATGCCGCCCGACGCCTCGCCACGCGCCGCAGGTTCAGAGATGACTCCCGTAATGCTCAAGACCGCCTACGTCTACTGCACCGTGGCCACGTATGACGTGAAAGGCACGCTCCTCGACAGCTCCCGGCTGCTGGTCACCGCATGCGCCATGAAAGCGGACGGCTCATACTCCGGCTCGGCCACACGCACCTATACCGTGGCCGTCCCCGAAGGCCGGCATGAAATCTCCTTCGAGCTACAGGCCACCGGCGACAGCGCCTCGGCCACCGTGAAGCTCTCACAGGCGACATTCGTGGCCGACGCGATGATGACACGCTACTTCGGCAACGGGTTCGCGCTCACCAAGGACACCGAGAACTACCTGATAGCCCTCTACGACAGCACCGCCAAGCGCATGCGCCTCCTTCTCGGAGGCATCCTCGAGGTCAACGGCGTAAGGCAGCCCGCCACGGTCTACGCCGGGCGCGTCACCGACGGCTCGACATCCGCATCCGTGGGCGCCACGCTCACCTCCCGGTTCTATCCCGGCACATCTGCGGGGGTCACGCTGACAAAAGGCACAACCCCCGCCGCCGGCTACACGCTGAGATTCCCGGCGAGCTACGGCCTCACCCCCGCCAACAGCCTCATAAGGCTGACAGGCTACGGAGGCGTGGCCGACAAGCCAACGGAATGCCCCGCCAAACCATCCCTGAAATCAGTGGCGGCATCCGGCAGCGACCTCCTCGTCACCGTATGGGTCTCCGACGACGCATCCCCCAACTACGGGGGTTTCGACATCGAGGTATGCCGCACGGGCTGACCGCATGGCACAGAAACATAATAAAACGACAATACCAACCAAAAAAACAGACAACAGAAATGGCAACAGACAACAACAGGACAAAGACCCCGAATGACGCGATAAAGATTACCGAGCTTCCCGAGGGGAGCCAGCTGCTCCTCGTCGACAAGTCCGGCACAGTGCTCGAACGCATGGAGGCCGAAAGGTTCATGGAGCTTCTAAGGGCATCCATCCAGATCGGCGGAAGGAATCTGATTCAGAATTCCAAGCAAATCTCAACAGGGCCGAACAGTAGCAATTTTTATCACACGGTAATCAGTGATGCTTTTGAGGTAAAGGCAGGAGATATGTTCACTGCAAGTTTCGGAGCGGTGGAGCTGACAGGATCTCAATCACAGAACTTTCAGGTATCTATTGTTGACAGAGTGAAAGATATTACTCTCGCAAGATTCATCCTCGGCCCGGATGCAAAGACAGCCACCGCAGTAGTTTCGGCCGACTGTGACAATGCAAAAATTATCCTATATACGGGCATATCGGGTAGTACAGCGAACAAGAGCATCAAGGTGACTAACCTCAAGCTCGAACGCGGCAACATCGCCTCGGACTGGACACCTGCACCTGAAGATTTAGGTTTCGGGGGGGGGGTAATTTATTGATTGATAGCTTGTTGCAAATCTGCACCATCTCCCCTGAGTCAGCAAACGCAAACAACAACAAATCAAACTAAGGAGAGATGAGTACAGAAAGA
>ERZ778515.378-NODE-378-length-38753-cov-9.114967_pt1 | contig 38753 bp, 31 predicted proteins | sample MGYA00510343_ERZ778515 | MGnify/ENA primary metagenome ERZ778515 (study PRJEB29527, sample SAMN07138965) | mouse gut metagenome | material: feces | host: mouse | place: China:Nanjing | collected 2016-01-25 ...
ATTGATTTGGCTGCCATAAAAATTTTATTGAATCAAATTTAAACAGTTTCTTAGTGATGTCGTTTAAACTTTTTTCGATGGCAAGATTCACCCGGCAAGTGTTCCAATCGCTCACTTGCTTTCGATTTGAAGTTCGCGCAGGAAGTTTAAACGACTTCGGTATCCAACATCTGCCTCAACATTTTTCATCCAAGCAAGTGTTCAAATTTAATTTATACAATCCGCAGGGCTGTTTTTTAGTCGATTCCGGCGCGGAGTGAAGGAGAATATTAACATATTCGACTCTTCGACAAGGCGGAAGCGGCAAAAAAGAAGCCGCAGACTGCATAAAAGATTCCATTTCAAATACTATCGGTTAAATTTGAACACTTACTTATCGGTTAAATTTGAGCACCCTACTTAATTTATTTCTCAAATATGTCGGATTTTCTGATTCTTCTTTTCGCAGCCCTCATTCTGGGCGCTTTGGCGGTAATCATATTCATACAATTACGCCGTCCCTCTTCGGCGGCATCGCGGTCTGCCGCCGAGGAGGCTGAGGAGATGAGCCGCCGCTATGAGGATTCTACCCGCACACTGCTCGATGAGACACGCCGGCAGTATGAGCGTCAGATTCTGATGCTTGAGCAGAGGCTTGAGTCGCAACAGGCCGAGATGGAGGCCCGCATGGAGCGCCGGGCGATCGAATTGCGCCGTCAGGCGGCAATGGAGTTCTCGGCTTTGGCAGCCGAGGCGCTGCAGCGTGAGACTGCCTCGCTCCATAATGGCAACCGGGCCGACATCGATGCGATTCTCTCACCTCTGCGCGAACGCCTGGCGGAATTCCAGAAGACTGTCAGCGAGACATATGTCAGGGAGAATGCCTCGCGCGAGGCGCTGACGGCGCGTATCGACACGCTGGCTCGAGCCAATGCCCGCATCGGCGATGAGGCACGCCGGCTGTCGAATGCGCTAAAGGGGGATACGCGTCTGCAGGGACGATGGGGTGAGACGGTGCTGCAGCAACTTCTGGAGCACGCGGGACTGACCGAGGGTATACATTTCGAGTCGCAGGCCGCACAGATCGGGGGCAAGGCTCTGCGCTCTGACGAGGGACGCGACATGCGTCCTGACATGGTGCTCCTGCTTCCAGGTGCACATCGCGTGGTGGTGGACGCCAAGACTTCGCTTACCGATTATCTGGCATATGCCGGAGCCGATGACGAGGCTATGGCCGATGAGTGTCTGAAGCGACATGTGGCATCGGTAAGGAAACATGTCAGAGAACTGGCCGAAAAACAGTATCACCGCCTGATTCCGGGGGCGCTGGAGCATACTCTGATGTTTATGCCCAATGACGCCTCTTTCCTGGCTGCAATGAAAGGCGACGCCTCGCTCTGCGACTTTGCCCTGCGCAATAATGTGGTGATTGTGTCGCCGGCTCATCTGCTCTCGGTCGTGCAGCTTATTTCGCAGTTATGGCGTGTGGAAAATCAGAACCGTAATGCGGATGCCATAGCCGAGGCCGGAGGAAAGCTTTACGATAAGGTCGCTTCTTTTCTTGAGGATTTCTCTAAAATCAACCGCAATATCCAGGCGGCCTCACGTGCTTATGAGAGTAGTCTGAAGCAGCTCACCGGCGGCAGCCAGAGCATCTCTGCCCGCGCCGAACGTCTGCGCGACATGGGGGCGAAGGTGACGCGCCGCATTCCGGAGTCAATGCGGCCAGCCGACGATCATCCGCTCCGTCCCGCCGAAGATTCCCAAAGCGCGATAAGCTGATTCCTTTGCCCGGCCGGGCAAAGGAATCAGACCAAGGGGGCGCGCCAGAGGGTGAGTCATCGTGTGAGGCGCGGAGCGAGAAAGAACAGGCCGAAACTTATGCCGAAATGCCAGTTGCCGTGAGGGGTGCTGAGATAGTTGCCATAGAGTGAGAGCGAGGCGAACGGGAGATTATAGACGGCCGCCACCTCCCCTATGAATGCCGGATGATTAAACCAGGAGCCATGACGCGCCATCCCGTCGGCACCGCATTCTATATTCCTTACGGGCAGAAAACCGTAGAAGTCGCCGCGCACCTGGAATTTGTCAATCGGATTCCACACCGGATTGATTCCGGCCGCCACAAAGTTGTAGGCCCTGAGGCCGGGATTGAAGTAATCGGATGTGGAGGGTATGGGCGAGAAGGCAGGCGCTCCGATGAGTTCGGCGGTGTAGGTCTGATAAAGAGGTCCGAGTGTGGCCAGTGCCCTGGCGTAGCCCCCAAGATGCACTCTGGAGGCCAGAGGGAAGTATCGACGCCATTCGAATTCGGCCTGCAGACGGTAATGCCGCCTGTAGTTCACTTTATCGGTCTCTACCCCGGCTGGGATAAAGGTGGCGTCCTGCCATTCCCCGCCAATCACTCCTTTAAGCCTACGCCCCGACATAGGGTACATCGGGTCGTCGAGGGTGTTGTATTCCCATCCGAAGTCGAGCACTGCGGTCTTCATGACGCTCCGGTCGCGGCGGTCGGCCGTGAAGTCTATTCCTTCTGATTCGGGATAATATTTCCAACGTTTCTCACCATAGGCGGCCGATGCGGTAAAGATGGATTTCCGCCCCGTGGCCAGACAATAATGCAATTTGACGTATTGCTCCACATCTGTTATGAAGGAAGGGGAATTCTCCTGATAGAACGTCAGTTGGGAATTATAGTATTTATGCCTGCTCATGATTCCTTCGAGTTTGATGTAAGCGGGTTTTCGGCTGTGGACCGTAAATTTTCCCGTCAGCGTCCCGGCATAATAGCTCTGCCCTATCCATCCGGAGAGGTCGACATCGAGTGAGTTGTAGCTTAGTGTATGGTAACCTAAGTTGAGATACAGCATATTCTGCGTGCCTGTGGTGAGCCATCCGCCGACTCCGATGTTCCAGGGGTTGCTGATTTCGGGTTTGAGTATCAGAAGATTGTTTTTGCGTATCCGGGGGGCCTCGGGGTCTGGTTTGCCGAACTCTACTTCGGGGAGAAGATTGCGCAGTTTTCCACCGCTTATCGCGCGATAGTAGGCATCCTGCGTCTGCTCAAGTCCGAACGGTTCGTCGGGGTATCCGCGGTCGAACAGGAATTTCAGGAAGTTGCGTTGGCTTCGGGTGCCGGCGGTCACTGCGACAGAGTCAAACATCACCTCCGGCGTGCGCGAGGCGAAGCTGCGGCGTGTCTCGGTCACTTCATGCAGTGAGCGGCGGAAGCCTATTCGGCTTTTGATGGAATCCACCATTGCCAGTCCGGTACGGTAGCCGATGTTGTAGATTACGTCGGCCTGTCCGAAGTCGAGCACACCGAAGTTGAGCACCGGGCATTGTATCTTGATTCCGTCATCGTCCGGGACGGTGTAGTCGTTGTTCTGGATTATCATGTCTTCGAGCTGCGAAAGCACATTGTTTTTCTGCGGCTTTCCGTCAGGCCCTGACACCGACACCCCGATTATGAAATCCGGGTCGAAATCCTGCCGCATCACGTCGACGGGGAAGTTGTCGTATATCCCGCCATCGTAGACCAGCACGCCGTCCATCTCTATCGGACGGAATACGAGCGGGAAACTCATCGATGCTCTTACGGCGCGCCCGAGGTCGCCGCTGTCGAGCACTATCTTGTGCTTATGGTAGACGTCGCTTGTCACACATCGGAACGGCACCATGAGCCGGTTGAAATCTTCTCCGCATTGGGCTGTATAGGGGGTGTAGAGCTGCAGGAATTCGATATTCATGGCCAGCGGACTTATCAGCGAACTGGGTATCAGCTGGGCTGCGATATTGCCGGATATGGAGTCGTGCAGGTTGATGCTGACGTTGGCCCAGGCCGGCGTGGGAGTGGGCTTGGAGAAGTAGTAGACGAGTGCCGGATCGAGAGTCCCTGTGGCACAATCCTGAAATATGGGCGATTTGATGAAGGCAAGCATCTCGTCGGGCGACATGCCAATGGCGTAAAGGCTCCCGATAATGGCTCCCATCGATGTGCCCGTGATACAGTCTATAGGGATGTCGTTCTCTTCAAGCGCTTTGATTACACCTATATGGGCGATACCCTTGGCACCCCCGCCACTCAGCACAAGGCCTACACGGTAGTCGCCACGGTGGTATTGCCGCTCTACGCCGCTTCCGGCCGCCGGCGGGGAAGCCGGAAGCGGGGAGGCGGCGGAGACTGCAGTCAGCATACAGCCAAGTATAATGGGTATCAATCGTTTGATCATAAGTAAGTGTTCTGATTTAAGAGACGTAAGTGACAGAAAATGTATTCTAATCTTTTGTAACATTTTTTGCACTAAAAAAGTTCCCTCCCGCCTGTCTTGCCGACAGACGGGAGGGAATCTCATTCGTCGCCATACGATGATGTCAATCCCTGACGGCAATCTTATGCTATTCAGAAATAATGACACTCTGCATGGCTGCGCTGAATTATGAAGTCGGTTGAGCAACTTCCATATTTATTTTGCAGCCTTGGCAGCCTCTACGAGGGCGAGTTTCTCGCTGAGCTGCTTGATTTCATCTTCGATGCGTGCCATCTTGCGCTCCATCTCTTTCACCATAGTGTTGCCGGCAGAGGTCTTTATATTGAAGAAGCCAAGATTGTTGGCATAAGTTTTGAGTTCCTGTCGCTTGGCATCGATCTGGCGTTTGATGCGCTCCTGCTCTGAGCCAAGGCGGCGTGCATCATCGCGCATACTGTCGAGCTGTCCTTCAAATCGGCTGCGCCGCTCTCTGTCGCGCGCCGAATTGATGGCTCCGTATACGGCATCGCATGCCTTGCGATAGTCGGCCTGGAGCTGGTCTTTATGCTTGAACGGCACGAATCCGATTGCCTCGTATCGGGCCTGAAGCTCTCTGATGCTGCGCAGGCGCTCGCTGCGGTCGGCATCGGCCGGGATACCGTTAATCTCCTCGATTATCGCGCGTTTGGCCTTGAGATTGGCCATCTCTTCGGTGTGGCGCACTGCATTCTGCTCTTTGCGCAGGGCGAAGAATTTATTGCAGGTGCTGCTGAAACGCTCCCAGATGGCGTCGGAGTATTTCCGGCCGACGTTGCCTATTGTGCGCCATTCAGCCTGCAGCTTCTGCATCTCTTCGAGGTTCTTTTTCGAGTCGCCTTCGGCAAGAATTGCCTCGGCGCGCTCACAGAGACGTGTCTTTTTCTCCAGATTAGCCTGGAATGCCTCGCGGGTGCTCTGGAAATGCTCGGTGCGGGCATTGAAGAAAGCATCGCATTCACTGCGGAAGCGGGCATAGAGGCCGTTGTTGACCTTGCGCGAGGCGAAACCGATGGTTTTCCATTTCTCCTGCAGCGCCTTCACCTTTTCGCGGGCCTCGTCCCAGGCTGCAAATGTCTTCAGAGCAGTGCGGTCGATGGCCTTCAGCTCACAGATGATAGCTTCTTTGGCCTCTTCGTTGGCTTTTTCTTCAGCCTTGCGCTTTTCGAAATAATCCTGGTGGCGGCGGTTGACTTTGGCTGAAGCCTGCCGGAATTCCTCCCATATTTCCTCACGGAGTTCCTTGCTGACAGGCCCTATTTCGCGCCATTCGGTGTGGAGGAGCTGCAGGCGGCGACCGGCCTCGACCACATCCGGCTCTTCGGCCAGTGCGTTGGCCTCGGCTATGATGCGGCGCTTGGCCTCAAGGTTCTTGCGGAAGTCGAGATCGCGCAGCTCTTTATTCATCTTCAGAGTGTCGTAGTATTGCTCTACGGTGAGCTGGAATTTCTTCCAGATATCTGTTTCGGCCGAGGGGGTCACATCCTTGATGTCACGGAATTTCTGCTGAAGGTCCTGAAATTCCTGGAAATGCATGTTGACACTGTCGGCATTCTCGGATATGGCCTGCATTCTGGCCAGAATCTCTTTCTTCGCTTCCAGATTCTGCTCCATACGCTTCTCTTCCGCCTCCAGATATTGCTGTCGCATTACCCGGAATTCCGCCATGAGGTCTTTGGCTTCATTCTCTGCCTCATCAGGATTGGCCGAGAATGTCTCCGGGGAGTTGCCGGCCTCTACATAGGCGTTCATCTCTTCATTTATCTCGCGTTGGCGCAGAGAGAACAGGGCCTGCTTTATCGCCATCACTTCGCGATGGGAATTGACACTCCGGTTCTTCACTATATCGCGCAGTCTGGCCAGTAATTCCTCTTTGCTCAGGGCGTGCACATCGGCGACAGCCTGCACTTCGGCTGCTGTATCTTCCTGCTTTGCGCATGCCACGACTTCAGCCTCCTGGCCGGGAGTCGTGATTGTTTCGGGTTCGGTCATGATAGATGGTTAGATTATCTTTTCTTATTTTTCCAATACTTTGACACTTAATATGCGAATATCCTCTTTCGGGCGGTCGGAGGCGTCTGTCTCTGCCTGCTGGATTTTTTCTACAGTCTCCATCCCTTCGATTACTTCGCCGAATACGGTGTACTGGTTGTCGAGATGCGGCGTGCCGCCGAGGTTCACATAGTCGGCCTTAAGCTGCGCGGGGAGCTGGGGGAGTTCGACTTCGCGCTCCAGCTGCTCTATGAGCTGACGGCGGAATGTCTCGAGCGAGTCGCGGTCGCCTGCGGCCTGGAGTTCGCGTATTCTGGGGGCATTCTGTTTCATGAGCTGCATCCAGTACTGCTGCTTTACATCGTTGGCCATGCGCCGCTCGGCATGCTCCATGCTGTTGGCCGACTGCTTCTGACCTGTGACGATGTAGAACTGCGAGCCTGATGAACGGCGCTCCGGATTGACTGCATCGCCTGTGCGGGCCGCCGCTACAGCACCATATTTGTGGTAATGCTTCGGATAGAGAATCTCGGCCTCGAGCGTATAGCCGGGGTCGCCGCTGCCAAGCTGCCGACCTGCAGGAGCCTCCTTGGAATCGGGATCTCCGGTCTGCACCATGAAGTCTTTGATTACACGGTGGAAGAGCACCCCGTTGTAGAATCCCTCTTCGGCCAGACGGATGAAGTTGTCGCGATGAGCCGGAGTGTCGCCGTATAGGCGCAGTCTGACCGGCCCCTCTGTGGTGACAATCTCCACTATGGCATCGCGGAAAGTGACTGTATCTGTCATTTCATCAGTTTTGTTTGAAGCCCCGCCGTTTCCTGGCATCGTGGATGCGCCGCAAACTGCGAGGGCGAGTATGAAAAGTGATAGTAATATCTGTCGTGTCATTATGTTTTGATATCGTTATGAATCCTCGACATGCCGGTGTGGCCACTTCGCGGGGTGACGCTCGCGACCGACAACGGCTCAGTCGAATATGCCGGAGGGATATACACGCTTGTAGAGCCTGCGGAACACATCATCGGATGCCATGAGTTCGTCCACATGCTCTTTATAGTCCTTGCCCCATATTGCCTCAGGGAGCTGGCCTATGTAGCGCCGCTCGCGGTCTTTGGCTATCGCGGCCTCTATCAGCGCCGGGAGATATTCTGCGAATCCCTCTTTATCCACCGCGGCAAGAAACCTGGCAGAACTGGCCAGAAACTGCCCCGATGCATCGGCGCGCCTGAGTTCCATTATAAGGTTGTCAAGCTGCCCGCGGCATTCGTCGACATGATTGACTATATACTCATACAGTTCCATGGCGCGACCCTCGTCGGCGCCCTCAAGGGTAGTAGTCTGATCGCTCATACGCAATGTTTAATACAAAGTTCGGCCACAAATTTAGTAAAAAATTTCTTAGTACGCCCGATTTTGCTTAATTTTGTGGTGTTTTTAACCGATGTATCTATGTCCAACCCCCAGTCTTCACAGGGCATAATAGTGGTTCTGGGCCGTCAGTTCGGCTCCGGCGGACGTAAAATCGGACTCCGGATCGCACGTGAGTTCGGTCTCTCTTATTATGATAAGGAGATGCTTTCGGAAGCTGCGCAACGCCGTGGCTTCTCGCAGGCCATCTTCGCAAACAATGATGAGAAGCGCCCGTCGCTGTTACGCTCGATGCTCTCCGACACATTCGGCACAGGTTCCCCGTATACCCACAACCTGCTCTGCTGCGAATCAATCTATCAGGCTCAGAGCAGTGTGATAAAGGAATTGGCCGAAGAGGGCGGATGCGTATTCGTCGGCCGCTCGGCCGACTATATCCTCCGCCATCATCCGCGTCTGGTGAGCATCTTTCTGCACGCTCCGGTCGAGCACCGGGCTTGCAATCTGATGCAGCGTGGTGAGGTCGACTCGATCGAAAAGGGGGGCGAGATGGCTCGCAGGCTCGACCGGAAACGTGAGGAATTCTACAATTACTTCACCGGACGGCACTGGGGACGGGCCGACAATTACCATCTGTCGCTCGACACATCCCTGCTCAGCGACGACGCGATTGTGGAGATAATCAAGACATACATCAGGGAGCGGACTGTATAAAACCGCTGTCGGCATAAAACAATTTTGCTTTTCATTACATTTATAGTGATAAGCGCAAGGCTCACCAGGCCGGGATGATTCATAATGACGCGGCATCGCCATCACGATTATCAATGCGCTAAAACTTGAGAGTTCGGATTATCCACTTTAATCTTTTGTATATGAAAAGCAAGAATTACGTCATCACCTATCTGTCGACTCTGGCGATAGGAATTCTGTTGCTGATTTACCATCAACAGCAGTCGTTATATCAGACGATTGTAGTCGTCATCGGAGCGCTCGTGGCAGCTCCATCGCTTGTGTTGCTGCTTACGATGCTATTCCGCCACCGTCCTGAAGGCGGGGCCTCGGCGGGAAGCAAGGCCATAACGGTGGCCACTGAGCTGGCTTCGGCCGCAGGAGTGGCTTTCGGAATCTGGATGATGTGCTCGCCTCAGTTCTTCATCACGGCCATCATCTACACGCTCGGGGCAATCCTGATGCTCGTGGGGCTGGCCCAGATATGCTATATCTATCAGGCGGCACGCCCATACAGGGCGGCGGCAGCATGGTTTATCGTGCCGCTGATCACTCTGGCGGCCGGCATCATACTGGTCATTATGGGGCCTGATAAGGTGGCGTCCGCAGCGGGTCTGATCACAGGAATAGTTCTGGTCGTATATGCGGCCAATGGATTCGCCTCCGCCGGACGTGAGGCCAGGCTACAGCATGACATGCAGAAGCTCGGCCAAGAAACGAAGCGTCATGAAGCAACATCCCGACACGACAGGACTGCTCTTGACAACAGCTTTGATGACAACGAAAATACAACCTCACCTACCGACAACTCGAAGGCAAGAGAGCCTGAGCGGGTGAGCGGACAATGACATTACGGGCAGAGGCGCGGACGGTCGCTTCATGCCGGGAGCATGAAGAGGAAAGTCCGGGCAACACAGAGCAGCATACTTTCTAACGGAAAGCCGGCGGCGACGCCGGGGACAATGTGACAGAAAACAACCGCCCTCCCGACTTAGCGCCGCTGAGGCGCAGGAGACGGCGCGGGCAAGGGTGAAAAGGCGGGGTAAGAGCCCACCGCCCGTATGGCGACATACGGGGCCGCACATCCTATGCGTTGCAAGGCCAAGTATACCGGCAGTCAAGGATGGCTCGTCCATTGCCGGGGGGTAGGCCGCTAAAGTACGCGTGCAAACGCGGTGACTCAGATAAATGACCGTCAGGGCAGCTGACAGGTCTGCCGGATGAATGTGTGCGGATTCTCGTCCGCTTCAGAATCTCCGACGCAGATTACACTTCCCTACATAACCCGGCTTATAGCGCCTCTGCTATCTTCCGACTCCGCAGGCTCCCCTTGCCGATCAATGGCACGGCGGCGCGCCTGCGGAGTCTTTTTTAATCCGTCAATCTTCGCAATGCCTCCCCGACAGCGGCATGACGCCGGAGACATCTCAAGTCTCCGTATCTCAGTCATCCCCCCTGATACGGCAAGGGAGTTGGGGGCGCCAATCCTCAGTTTCCACTCTTCAATCACGATTCTCATGGCTATTTCCGCATTCTTCAAACGCGCCGTCAGCAACGGCATCAATTTCTATAAGTACTGCACCGTAGGCGTATGGCGCGAACCGCGCAATACGCTCTTCGTGCGCATCGTCAAGACGGTCAATCTATCGGTGCGCTCTTTTCTCGACCGCAGCCTGCAGATGAAGTCGGCCGCACTGACGTATTCATCTGTACTCGCCCTTGTGCCCGCAATCGCTCTGCTGCTGGCCATCGGCCGCGGATTCGGATTCCAGGACTCCATATCCGACTCGCTCTATCAGTATTTCCCCGCCCAGCATAAGGCTCTGGAGACGGCCATGAGTTTTGTCGACTCTTATCTAAAGGAGGCCAACAACGGCATCTTCGTCGGCATCGGTGTCGTAGTGCTGCTATGGACTCTCATATCGCTGCTGTCGACTGTCGAGGAGGCATTCAACAGCATCTGGGATATCAAAAAAGACCGCACGCTCTATCAGAAAATCACCGATTACATAGCAATTTGCCTCCTTGTGCCGGTGCTTATGGCATGTTCTTCCGGCATGTCGATTTTTATGTCGACTATGGTGCAGAATAATATCGCGCTGCGCATATTCACCCCCGTGCTCAATGTGGCTCTCGAGCTGTCACCTCTGATACTGGCATGGTTTGCCTTCACTCTCTCTTATTTCCTTATCCCGAACACGAAGGTGCAGTTCAGATATGCTGCCGTGGCGGGTGCGATTTGCGCCGTCGGATTCCAGATCATGCAGCTTCTCTTCGTCAACGGGCAGATTTACGTGTCTAAGTATAATGCTATCTACGGGTCGTTTGCATTCCTGCCGCTGCTTCTCATATGGATGCAGCTGTCGTGGCTGATTCTGCTCTTCGGATGTGTGCTCTCGTATTCGCTGCAGAATATCTTTGCCTTCAATTTCCTCGGCGATGTCTCCACCATATCACCTAATTATAAGCGAAAGGTGCTGCTCGTAATTACGGCTGCAATCTTCCAGCGTTTTCACCGCCATCAGACTCCGCTCGACCGCAACGCGCTCTCTTCGCTCTACGACATACCGATCCGCATGGTGGGTGAATTCACATATACGCTCCATAATGCCGGACTAATCTATTTCGTGGCTCTTCAGAACGACTCTCAGGGGTTCACTCCGGCCATCGAGGCCGACAAACTGTCGGTAGGCGAACTTTTTCGCAAAATCGATGCTCAGGGCGACAGTGATTTTATCCCTCGGTTCAACCATCTCTACCCCCGCATTGTGGATACCGTCGACGACCTCAACGACAAGGCATGGCATCTCGCCGACTCTCTGCGGGTGATTGATGTGGTGCTCCCCTCGCCCGATGAGATTGCATCTACGCTGGCCGAGTTTAAGGTGACGATCGCAAACCCCGACAAGGATACGGAAATCACCTCGACCGACACTGCCGGATCAGCCGAAGTGCAGAGTATACAGAATCAGCACGATACTCCGGACTATACTCCCACAGAATGCGCAGACACTCCCGCCGGGGGCGAGGCTGCACCCACCCGGCTGCGACAGCCGCTCGATGACCCGGATACACGTCACGGGACCTCCCGCTAATTCGCATACACCCATAATTTCGCACGGCTTGCGCTCTGAAACGCAAAATGAATATAATAAATGTTGCACAACATATCAAATTTATGACATCAACTGAAATATTTCCTTGTTTCTTTACAAAAAATTTCTCAGAAATCATTACTTTTGTAAACCCTTAGGGAGTGTTTGAATTTAACTTTCATTCACCGGGGGGAGTTTTTTCGAATGATTTCCACTAATCAAGCCGTAAGCACGGGGGCCATGCACCCGGTGTGGCTTGATGGAATTCACCGGAAATACACTTCGGAAGGATGAAAAGGATTTTCAATTACACTCGAATACATCAAATTCGTGTTAAATTCAGACAGTTTCTTAATCCCCTCAAGGCATTATTTTCTTCTGTCCGAGCACATTTCTCTGGCCCGCGTCTCAAGCGAATCGACGCCCTGAAGGAATCCTTTTTTTACCTTGTATAACCGGCCTGCCGCCATAGCGTCAATACCATTCTGCCGATGTGGAGACATGCCTCACCAACGGATCTCAACATAATATGAGTTATCTGAAATTTGACAAAAACCTAATGATTAATCTGGAGCAGTCTCTGCCGAAGGAGATGCTCCGCACCAACAAATCGGGGGCCTATCATTGCACTTCCGTCGTGGGATGCAACACCCGCAAGCAGCATGGTCTGCTTGTGATTCCCATCCCGGAGATGGACGACAAGGCCCACGTACTGCTCTCTTCGCTCGATGAGACGGTAATACAGCATGGAGCCCCGTTCAATCTCGGGCTTCATCAGTATGAGGGCGACGTGTTCAGCCCTAACGGCCATAAATATATACGCGAGTTCGACTGTGAGAAAGTCCCGTCGATGACTTTTCGCGTAGGTGGCGTGGTGCTCCACAAGGAGAAGGTATTCATCTCGCATGAAAACCGTATCCTCATCAAGTATACACTTCTGGAAGCCCACTCTCCGACGACTCTGCGTTTCCGCCCCTTCCTGGCATTCCGCAACGCAAATGATCTGTGTGTCGAGAACCAGTCGATCAACAAGACCATCCGCCATATCGACAACGGCATAGCCACATGTCTCTACGAAGGTTATCCGGAGCTGTACATGCAGTTCAACAAGAAGGCCGACTGGGTCGACGACGGCCATTGGTATAAGGATATCATCTACTACAAGGACCGCGACCGCGGCCTCCCCTACCGTGAAGACCTCTGGGTGTCCGGATATTTCGAACTTCCGATCAGGAAGGGGGAATCGATTATTTTCTCGGCATCGACTTTCCCCACCGACCCGCAGAAATTCGAGACCACATATGAACAGGAACTTGTGGGGCGCACCTGCCGCACGAGCTTCTACAATTGTCTTAAGAATTCAGCCAAGCAGTGCTACCTGCGCACACAGGCCGGAGGGATGTATATCATGGCGGGATATCCATGGTACAATGTGAGGTGCCGCGATGAGCTGATCGCTCTTCCGGGCTGCACACTCGCCATTGACCATAAGGATGATTTCGAGGCCATCATGCATACCTTCCTTGATGCGCTGCGCCGGTATGTGGAGGAGGGTAAGGTGGATCCGGTGATCCGCGACATCGATGTGCCCGACGCTCCGCTGTGGGCCATCTGGGCCATTCAGCAGTACCGCCGCCATGCGGGCGCCGAGGCATGCCGCCGCCATTACGGCGAGGCGCTGCGCCATATCATCGATGATATCCGCGCAAGCCGCGTCCCCAATCTGCGCCCCACTCCTGAAGGGCTGCTCTCTACCGACGGGCGCAACCACCCTGTCAGCTGGATGTGCGCCGCTATCGACGGACGCCCCGTGATACCGCGCACGGGATTGCTGGTGGAGTTTAACGCGCTGTGGTATAATGCTCTCCGTTTCGTGGCGTCGCTCTTTGAGTCTGACCCGGCCGAAGCGGCATACGCTGAGACGCTGTCCACGCTGGCCGATTCGGTCAAGGACGCCTTCCTGACCACATTCCTTAATGATTACGGTTATCTCTACGATTACGTCAACGGCAGCTATACCGATCTGGAGGTGCGTCCGAATATGGTGATCGCCATCGGTCTGGAATATTCGCCCCTCGACCGCCGTCAGCGCCGCCGGGTGCTCGACATGGCCACACGCGAGCTGCTGACTCCGAAGGGGATCCGTTCGCTCAGTCCGAAGAGCTACGCTTATACGCCCGTCTATGTGGGCAATCCCGAGCAGCGCGAACGCGCTGTGCATCAGGGACCGGCCCGCCCCTGGCTTTTCGGATTCTATGCAGATGCTTATTTCAAGGTATTCGGTCTGTCGGGACTCGGATTCATCGAGCGGATGCTCATCGGTTATGAAGACGAAATGTCGGAAGGATGCATAGGCTCGCTTTCGGAAATGTATGACGGCAACCCCCCGTACACCGGTCGCGGCGCTATCTCAACTTCTAAGAATGTGGGTGAGATACTCCGCACCCTCAAGAATGTAAAAGAACTCAACAAACTACAAAATTCTGACCAAGACCCCGTATGAAAGCTCTAATGTTCGGTTGGGAGTTCCCTCCCCATATCTTAGGTGGCCTGGGCACCGCATCCTACGGTCTGACCAAAGGTATGCACAATAACGGCGACATGGAGATTACTTTTGTGATCCCCAGACCCTGGGGCGACGAGGAGCGCGGTTTCGCCAATATCATCGGGGCCTGCAACACTCCGGTGGCCTGGCGCGATGTGAACTACGATTATGTGCAGTCGCGCCTCGGACGGTTCATGGACTCTCAGCTCTATTTCGACCTGCGCGACCATATCTATGCCGATTTCAATTACCTCCATCTCAACGACCTCGGGTGCATTGACTTCTCGGGCCGATACCCCGACAATCTGCTGGAGGAAATCAATAATTACTCTATCGTGGCCGGCGTGATAGCCCGAACGGTGGAGTGTGACGTAATCCATTCTCACGACTGGCTCACCTATCCGGCCGGCATACATGCCAAGAATATCACTGGCAAGCCCCTCGTGATTCATGTCCATGCCACCGATTTCGACCGCTCTCGCGGCAACGTAAATCCTACAGTGTTCGCCATTGAGAAAGACGGCATGGAGAATGCCGACCATATCATCACGGTCTCCGAACTGACGCGCCGCACGGTAATCGATAAGTACGGCATTTCGCCCGATAAGGTCACTACGGTGCATAACGCGGTGATCCCGCTGAGCGACCATCTGCTGAATCTCCCCAAACCAGAGAATAAGGATAAGGTGATCACTTTTCTCGGGCGTATCACGATGCAGAAGGGTCCGGAGTATTTCGTGGAGGCTGCGGCCAAGGTGCTGAGTAAGACGAAGAATGTGCGTTTCGTCATGGCCGGTTCGGGCGATATGATGGATGCCATGATTCGCCTCGTGGCCAAGCGAGGCATTGCCGACCGTTTCCATTTCACCGGATTCCTGAAGGGCGACCAGGTGTATGAAATGCTGCGCGCTTCGGATGTGTATGTGATGCCATCCGTGTCGGAACCTTTCGGCATCTCGCCTCTTGAGGCCATGGAGATGGGGGTGCCATCGATTATTTCCAAACAAAGCGGATGCGCCGAAATCCTCGACAATGTAATCAAGACCGACTACTGGGATATCGACGCTATGGCGGATGCAATGCATTCCATCGTGACTAATCGTGCGCTCTACACCACTCTGCGCGACCGTGGCATAGAAGAGATTCACAACATCACATGGGAGAAGGCCGGTGCCAAGGTAATCGATATTTACCGTAAGGTGATTGGGTCGAGGTCTTAGGCTTTAGGCGTGAGGCTGAGGGGCTTCCCCTTTGCTGAAGCTCGGGCGCAAGACTACGAGGTACGGCTTTAGCCTTGGGCCTTGGGCTTTGGCTTTGGGGCTTGGGTGGCATGAATTATGCATTAGGCTCTACTCCTACCTCCTTCCTCCCTCCTAATTACTAATTCCTCCCTCCTCTTCTGATTTTATTTTTACACCAGCAAAAAATATAGAAAAGCTATGAAATCTGTCTGCTTTTACTTCAAGATACACCAACCGTTCCGCCTGAAACGTTACCGTTTCTTCGACATCGGCAACGACCATTATTACTACGATGATTTCGCCAATGATGAAATCATCAACCGCCTCGCCGAGCAAAGCTATATCCCGATGGCCAACACTCTTCTGGAGATGATACAGGCCTCTGATGGAGCCTTCAAGTGCTCTATCGCAATCTCCGGCACCGCCATCGAACAGTTGCAGCTGTATGTACCTGAATTTATCGACCTGCTCAAGAAACTGGCCGATACGAAGTGTGTCGAATTCCTAAGCGGCACATACTCCCATTCACTCGCATCGCTCGAGAATCCGGAAGAATTCATGCGCGAGGTGAAAATGCACGATTCGCTGCTGCAACGTCTGTTCGGTGTGCGGCCGAAGGTATTCGCCAATACCGAACTTATATATGACGATGATATCTCCACGCTCATAAAGGCTATGGATTTCAAAACATGCCTTACCGAAGGGACTAAGCATATCCTCGGCTGGAAGTCGCCCAACTATGTCTATAGCTCGGCAGCAGCCCCCGATCTCAAGCTTTTCCTCACCAACAGCAAGCTGAGCCACGATATCTCCGACAATTTCAACAACCCCGAATGGGATGAGTACCCGCTCACGGCCGACAAGTATGTAGATTGGATTGCTTCGCTGCCCGAGGAAGAACAGATTGTCAATCTCTACCTGTCGATGGATACATTCGGCACATTTCTCCCCGCCTCGACAGGTATCTTTGATTTCCTGAAGGCTCTCCCTCGTTTTGCCCGCGAGAAGGGTGTGCAGTTTGCTACTCCCTCGGAGGCTTCGCGCCGTCTGAAACCGGTAGATGCACTCTCCATCCCCTATCCTATATCGGATGTGGATGAGGCCCGCGATGTGTCGGTATGGAAGGGTAATGACCTGCAGCGCGAAGCGCTTGCCAAGCTCTATGCCGTGGGTGAGCGCGTGAATCTCTGCACCGACCGCCGTCTGAAGCTCGACTGGGAGTATCTTCAGAGTTCCGACCATTTCTATTATATGGCTACGGGCAAAAATGCCGCCGGGGCTTTTTCTCCCTATGATTCGCCGTTTGCGGCCTTTACGAATTATATGAATGTGCTGGCCGATTTCACGGTGCGTGTGGAGGAGCAGTATCCGGAGGAGATCGGCAACGAGGAACTGAATTCGCTCCTTCTCACCATCCGCAACCAGGAGGGTGAGATCGAAGCGCTCAATAAGGAGGTGAAGGCGCTGCGTCAGAATATCCTGACAGCCGACGACTCCAACAACGCTCCCGCCATAGTGGAGACACCGCTCGAGATAGCCGAGAAGAGCGACGTGGAGGCCCCCGCCAAACCGCGTCGCGGCCGCAAGCGCACCACTAAGTAATCCCCTCATACCCCACATAACCAAGGGGCGCATCCGGCAAGCGGAAGCGCCCCTTTTGTTATGAAAAGATAGCCGTGTACCGGGGTAACCGGGAGTGCTATTTCACGAGCACCTTGGTGCCGTTGACGATGTAGACACCGGCCTGTAGCGGAATAAAGGTCACACCTTCTTCGATCTCGCGGTGCGCTGCCATGCGGCCTGCAAGATCGTATACCGTCACTTCGGCAGCATATGGAGCCTCTATCTCAATGCAGCCCCGGCCACCCTTGACAGTGACACAGGCTTCTGTCGGCACATTCTCTACGCCCGATGCGGCACGCTCCATCTTTAATGTCCATGTCTCGGCATCGGTTGTGGTGAGGGTAAAGGTTATGAAGCCGCTCTCCGGGCCTGACAGTTTCCAGTTCCCCATACCCCAACATGCCGAACCCTCGAACGGAAGCTGAGTGACATCCTCGCTGTAGAAATCACTGTATTCCGATCCGATGCTTCCCCGGGACCAATCGCCAAGAGAGGTGAAAAAGCGGAACTCCGCGTCAGCCGCGATTTCATAGGTGGCTGAATATACGCCATTACCCTTATTCGGAATCACGTATTCACTCTCCCAGATGTTCCAGCCGTTGGGGGTGCCTACAATATACAGTTCATCACGCGCTTCAGGTTTCTTGAAGTCGGCACAGTATACGACAGCCTCCATATCGGCAGGATTAAAGGTGATTTCATACGTCCTGCCGGTATTATTGCTATCTCCGTAATTCTTGCAATCCAAATATAAGTATCCCGAGTCTGCGCCTTTAGCCTCTGTCATCTTCACAACGGCCATGCCGTCATCATCAAACATCGTACGATCCAGAACAAACGACCCTTGCTCCGGTATAGCCACAGTAGCATCAGCAGCAGTAGCTCCAACCTTGGTGATGAAGTTATACCCTGCATTTTGGGCGGGCAGATAGAATGGCCATTGATTTTCGGGCTCCCTATAGTAGAGATAGGGGTATATGTATGGAAGGTTGGCAGTGGTTGGCACGACTCCGTCAACATTACCGTTCAGATATATCGCATTGTCAGGCACATCGGGCAGCGATCCGGCTCCGGGTATACCTTCAGTCAGAACGTAGTCAGAGTGGAATTCGGCTGCAGATGACTCAAATGTGACAGTTCCTTTCGTGAAATCCAGAAGGAAAGGCGTTCCTTCCGGAGCCTCTATATCGAAAACATCCGCTTGACCCCTGATCTGCATCACCAGATTGCCGTCGGTATCACGTTCGTAATAAAATCCGGGGCCGTAAGTCAGTCTCGTCTCGTAATTCTTCCACGATGCATCGGTGACAAAGTAGAACTTACCTGCCGGAACGACTCCCTTGAAAAGCGAACCCTCTGCATTTCCCTTATCAAGAGTGATAGCCTTATCTACATCCCAATCACAATACTCCCCTACCATAAGCATATAATCATGACTTTCGGGGACTGCGTATATTGTACTTTGAAATCTAATATAGCCTTGGGAAGCTGTGGCAAGTATTCCTCCCGGCCATTTGTCGCTTATGCTGACGGGATTTTCCCCTTCCGACATGGGTACTGATGTATAGTTACCCGAGTACAACAGCGGCGGCAGCTCATTTGCTCCAAACGTAGCTTCATCGGCATAGCGCAGGTAAGTCAGCGTATGCGCACCGGGGGACAGGAACTGCCTTCCATCCACAGTTACGTAATTGCCGACATTGCTCCAGCTGAAATCACCTTTATAGTCCGCAATTGCGGCAACTCCATGAGTGCCGCTGAATACATAGACCTCATTGGTATTAAGGTCTACACGGAAGCCGGGACTGATATAGTTGTTAAACGAAAGCAGGGAAGATTCTGACAGATACCATGAGCCGCACTCACGCCCCGGTGTGGTATTGAGCATGCAGACACCACCATATACACCTGACGCACCCATAGCCCGCATAGCGATAGCATCGGCAGATTCGGCAGGACCGATATTGTTGACTGAATAGCAATCTTTTTCAGGGGTGTCAAGAGAGGTTGTAAAGCGGAAAAACATATCCCCGTTACGCATCGGCTCAAGCACCCCGGTATAGATGTTGCTTCCGGGTTCAGTCTCGTAGAGTTTTTTGTTCTCGTAAAATGCGACGGACTCAGGGTTGTCTGACGTAGGGGGATACCATATGTTATCCCAACCCAACACATAGATGAAATTGCCTTTGGCATCGGAGGCTCCGTGTGCCGGAGTGGCGGAAAGAAGCGCACACCCCAGCAGGGCCGAAAGAAAAATGTGTTTCATTCGATAAGTTAGTGAAAATGGAGAATTTTGTAATGCCGTCACGCATTGTCCTATGGAACCGCTGCATGACGGATTATGTCACAAAGTTATGAAAATTCTGTCACTTGTGCAAGAAAGGATGCTCCCAAATCTTCACTTTAACCGTCATCTCCGGCAAGATCTTATTTCATGAATACGAAGTATACGGCGAGAATAAGGCATACGAATGCGGCGAAGTGATTCCAGTGGAGTGTCTCCTGACGGAAGAAAACCACTGTGAAGACAGTGAACACTACCAAAGTGATAGCCTCCTGCATCACTTTTAGCTGCATGAGTGTGAAATGCCCGCCGTTGCCGGCAAAACCGAACCTGTTGGCAGGCACCTGACACGTATACTCTATCAAGGCTATCCCCCATGAGATAAGTATCACTACGATAAGCGGAGTATTGGATGTGATTATGTTGGCCTGCTGGAGCTTCAGATGCCCGTACCAGGCGAAGGTCATAAATACGTTGGCCACTACAAGGAGCAGCACCGTCAGCCATGCGCTCATAAGCAGAATGAAATATTATTACGTTAATTCAATTCAGAAGGCCGCCATGCTTCAGCGCATGGCGGCCTTCATCTGTATCAGGAAATTTTAGTATGTAGGCATCAGTTGAGCGCGAGGAAGAAAGACTCCCCTACCGAGCTTACGCAGTACTGGTAAACACAGCTTACCAGACCCATAAACACGATTCCCAGCACACAAATCCCGAGCGACAGGCGCTCGCATGTCCCACTGCGGAATGGTGCGATCTTCGGTTCGTCGGACGAAATCCACATTGCCTTGACCACGAGCAGGTAGTAGTAGAGGGAGATGATGGTATTGATAAGCGCGATGAGCACGAGCATGTAAAGCGCCATGGAGTTGCTGCCGGTCACTGAGGTGAAGATGAGTATCTTCGAGAAGAAGCCGGCAAACGGCGGGATACCTGCAAGTGAGAACATGGCCAGCGTCATGGCTACGGCCATGTAGGGATTGCTCTTGTGCAGACCCTTGTAGTCGTCCATCAATACGAGTCCGGTGCGGTTCTCGATGCTGGTGATTACGGCGAAGGCGCCGAGGTTGCTGACCACGTAGACGAAGATGTAGAACATCATCGATGCCAGACCCAGCTGGTTGGCGGCCATCGAACCGAGCATGATGTAGCCGGCCTGCGATACAGAGGAGAAGGCCATGAAGCGCTTCATGTTCTTCTGGCGCATTGCAAAGAGGTTGCCCACGGTGATGGTGGCTATGATTACGGCATACATCATCCACTCCCATGCGGCGCTGTAGACCTGGCCGAATACCTGAACGAAGATGATGAAGAAGGCAAAGGCCGCAGCACCTTTCGACACTACCGAGAGATAAGCAGTCACGCTTGTCGGAGCACCCTGATAGACATCGGCTGTCCAGAGATGGAACGGCACAAGCGAAAGCTTGAAGCCGATGCCCGCCAGCACGAATGCGAGGGCGCAAAGCAGAAGGCCGCTCATCTCGCCTGTGGTGATCTGCGCGGCGATGTCGTTGAAGTAGAGCGAGCCGCCGCTGAAGGCGTAGACAAAGCTCAGGCCGGTGAGCAGGATGCCGGATGAGAATACTGCTGTGAGGATATATTTCACGGCTGCCTCATGACTCTCGTAGCGGTTCTTGTTGAAGGCCACAAGCGCCGCAATCGGGAGTGAAGCAGACTCCAGCCCGATGATGAAGAGAAGGAAGTGGCGGGCGGAAATCATCAGATACATGCCAAACAGGGTGACGAGCAGAAGCTCGAAGAATTCACCCTTGCGCATCTTCATCTCATCAGACTCTACCCACTTCGCTGCCTGAAGCATACAGATGAACACACCGCAGTTGAGGATGCACTTCATCGCTCTGCCGGCCGCATCATCGACATACATTCCTCCAAACACCGCCTCCCCGCAGGAGGGCACTACCCAGATGGCCACGGTGCCGAGCAGGAAGAGCACGGCCGCGAAGGGAGTCAGAAATTTCTTGCTGCTGCCGTCAGCCGAGAAAGTATCGGCCAGGAACACCAGCAGGAAGATTCCCAGAATTATCAGTTCGGGCAACATTGCCCCAAATTGAGAATAGTCCATGTGTTGATTATAAGTTTAGATCGAATGTATTTGATTAGAGGGCATTCTGAATGGCGGCCACAATCGGCTGAAAACTCTGCTGGATTGTCTCGCTGATCCAGTTGGGGAAGCAGCCGATGCCGGCGATGCTCACAATCAGCGTGACGGTCGAGAAGCGCTCGAACCATCCGGCATCGGTGAGCTGACGGTGATGGTCGTCGTGTACGGGGCCAAGCAGCAGTTTGCCAACCACACGGAGGATATAGACAGCCGTAATCACAATCGAGCATGTGGCAGCCACCACAAACGCGCGGTGGAAGAAGTCGCCATTCTCCCAGGCGCCGACGAAGATGGTCATCTCGGCCACGAAACCGGAAAGACCCGGCAGACCGAGCGAGGCAAAGCCTGCTATCATGTAGCACACTCCAAGATAGGGCATAATCTGCATCAGACCTCCCATCTGGCGGATGTCACGCGTGTGGGTGCGGCCATAGATCATACCGATCAGGGCGAAGAACAGAGCCGTCATCAGACCATGTGAAAGCATCTGCATGATGGCACCCGTCATGGCTGTCTGGTTAAGCATCAGCAGGGCGAAGAGCACCATGCCGCAGTGCGACACCGATGAATATGCGTTGATATACTTGAGGTCGGTCTGCACACAGGCCGAGAAAGCACCGTACACCACGCTGATACCCGTAAGGATGATAAATATCCAGGCCAGTTCATTGGCTGCCTGAGGAAGAAGATAGATGGCGATGCGGAAGCAACCGTAGCCACCGAGTTTCATGAGCACACCGGCATGAAGCATAGATACGGCGGTCGGCGCGCAAGCGTGACCATCAGGACTCCATGTGTGGAAGGGGAACATGGCTCCGAGCACACCGAAGCCCACGAATGTGAAGATGAAGAGCATACCCTGCCAGGACGGATCGACGGCGTTGTTGCGGGCAATCTCAAGGATGTTCCATGTGAGTTCGCCGCCGGCGGGTGCGGAGTGCCAGTATATGCCGAGAAGGCCGAGCATCAGGAAGGCCGAGCCACCCATTAGCATAAGGGTGAGCTTCATGGCTGAATACTCCTTGCGCCCTGTGCCCCAGACTCCTATAAGAAGATACATCGGAATCAGGGCCACCTCATAGAACATGAACATCGTGAACATGTCGATTGAGATGAAGAAGCCGAACACTCCAGTGCTCAGAAGAGCGAACCAGAGGAAGAAATTCTTCGGCAGAGGCGAGATTTTCCAGGAGGCGAATGTGCCGGCGAAGACGATGATGGCTGAAAGCATCAGCATCAGCACCGATATGCCGTCGACTCCCACTGCGAGATGGATATTGAGGGGTGAGTACCACATCCAGCTCCCGGTATAGAGCATTTCGGCATCATTCCCTGCGGCGCGGAGTGACAGGAAGTCGACACAAAGCCAGATGGCAAGTGCCAGCAGGGCCGTGCTTCCCACCACCATGACGGCGCGGATGGCCTTCATGCCGCTATTGCGGCAGAGTCCCAGCCCGGCCATCATCAGGACCGGTATAATTACGAACCAGATTAATATATTTCCGAACATAATCGTAAGTTGTTACTGCTGTTAGTTTGAAATTGCCGGGTTAGAGAAGACAGATCCATGTGATTGCCGCAAGTGCCAGTGCGCCGAAGAAGTACCAGAGCACATAGCTCTGCACATTGCCGCTCTGGAATCCGCGGATTGAGAAACTCACCTTCTGTGTCACCTTGGCGAAGGCATCCATCGTGGCGTCGATCACATGACGGTCAAACCATGCGATGGCGTTGCAGATGATTCCGAATATGATCTTGTGGGTGATGAAAAGATAAATCTCATCCCAATAGAAACGGTGATGGGCAGCACGCCACAGACCGGGCATCGCATTGCGGAATTTCGTGGGGAGCGGATTCTTCTTGCGATACATCACAGTGGCCAGCCCGATAGCGGCAAGTGCCACTATGATTGAAGTAATAGCCACAGGAACCTCAAGATGGATATGATAAGGCTTGCCGTCCCAGGTTACGAGTTCTCCGAAGGGTATGAAGCCGGCCACTACGCTCACTGCAGCGAGAAGAATCAGCGGGAGAGACATCTGCCACGGAGCATCGTGCGGACGGTGGTGCTTGTATTCGGGGTTTTCCTCCCACCAGAAGATAAGGTAGTAGAGGCGGAACATGTAGAATGCTGTCAGACCGGCCACCATCGTCATCCATGCGCCCCAAAGCCAGCTATTGCCAAACATTGCCGCCAGCATCTCGTCTTTCGAGAAGAACCCTGAGAAGGGAGGGATACCGGCAATGGCGAGACAGCCGATCAGGAATGTCCAGTGAGTGACGGGCATATACTTGCGCAGTCCACCCATCTTGGTGTAGTCGTTGGAGTGGACGGCATGTATCAGCGCGCCGGCTCCAAGGAACAGGAGCGCCTTGAACATGGCGTGGGTAAAGAGATGGAACATGCTGGCCATGTAGCCCAGACCGCTGTAATGCACATCAGGCATTGCATAGGTGCGGGCCACGCCGAGAGACACCATCATGAACGCAATCTGCGAAATGGTGGAGAATGCGAGCACGCGCTTGATGTCAATCTGCGTGCAGGCCACTACTGCAGCATAGAAGGCTGTGATGGCACCTACGACGGTAATGAAATTCATCGCCGCATCGACCACACAGTAGACCGGGAACATACGGGCCACCAGATAGACACCGGCCACAACCATTGTGGCCGCATGGATAAGGGCCGACACCGGTGTCGGACCTTCCATTGCATCGGGAAGCCAGATGTGGAGCGGAAGCATCGCCGACTTACCCATACCGCCGGTGAAGATGAGCACCATGGCCCATGTCAGCACGGAGCAGCCGAGGAATGTGGCGCCGCCTGTCTCGGCGAGCACGTTCATCGGGTTGGAAGTCATATCGATGAAGTTGAATGTCTCTGTGAAATAAGAGAGCGTCAGAATACCGAGCAGGAAGCCAAGGTCGGCGAATCGGGTGACGATAAACGCCTTCTTCGAAGCCGACACCGCAGAGGGAAGACGGTAGAAGAACCCGATTAGCAGGAACGACGACACACCCACGAGCTCCCAGAAGATATACATCTGGAAAATGTTGGTGGCGACTACCAGACCCAGCATCGAGAAGGAGAAGAGGTTGAGGAACGCATAATAACGCTGGAATCCCCCCTCATGCTCCATATAGCCCCAGCTATAGAGATGCACCATGAATGAGATTGTGGTGATCACCACAAGCATCATGGCAGCTATTGGATCAAGCAGGAAACCGAGTTTCACGACCAGCTTCGGGGTGAATGCAAGCCAAGTCACATCAAACACCTGCAACTGCTGGCGCACACCCTCGGCGCTGATGAAGGCGGCATCGCCGCTGAAGAAATATGTAAAAGCCACAATATAGGCAAGCGTCATGGTGGTGCCCATGCCCAGAATGCCTAACACGCCTGCCGTCTTACGGCTCATCTTCACGCCGCCGATACCGAGCAGCAGGAACATGAACAGGGGCAGCGCAAGAATCAGGATAGGTAATGTAATGCCCATAGTGTCAGTGTTTCATTAAATTCATTTCATTTACCTCTGTGCTTCCTATAGCGCGGTAGATATTGATAATGATGGCAATGGCCACAGCTGTCTCGGCAGCGGCAATCGCGATGGCGAAGAGAGTGAACACCATACCCTCCATCGAACCGGGGAAAAGGAAGCGGTTGAAAATCGCAAAGTTCAGGTCGGCCGAGTTCAGTATAAGCTCGAGCGAGACGAGAATCGCAATCATATTCTTACGGGTGACAAACCCATACACGCCGCAGCAGAACATCACGACGCTGGGCACAAGATACCAAAGAAGATTCAGATCCATTTTGATGTTGTTGTATTGATATGGGTTTCACAATCAGCGCTTTCGGGCCACTGTCACTCCACCGATGATGCAGGCCAGCAGAAGCACGCTGACAGCCTCGAACGGGAGCAGATACTGATACTTTTCGGTGCCGGTGAATGCCTGGCCGATCATCTTCATCGTGATGTCGGGGCCTGCGGCCAGCGCATCGCTGAGAGAGCGCGCCCCCTCCCCTTCGACCATTGGCATGGTGAAAAGCGACCACAGCAGAAGCACGGCGCCTGCCACCGAGGCAAGCATGCCGAGCACGCGCCGATGTGACCGGAGCGGATGCTCATCGTCGTTGGGACGGTTGGTAAGCAGGATGGCAAACACAAACAGCACCATGATGCCGCCGGCGTACACGGCCACCTGCACGGCGCCGAGGAACTGATAGCCCAGCTGGAAATAGAAAACGGCGGAACCCAGAAGCACAAACAGAAGATACGTCGCAGCGCGAAGTATCTTCGTTGTCTTCACTGCCATAAATGAAAAAATCACCATGACGAGTGCCACCACGAAATAAAGAATTATGTTTCCTACCATGATGTTATATTAGCATATTTACTTGTTTTCACTTTCGGGAGCGGCCGGAGCAGCCGGGGAGTCTCCGCTCTGCGCGGCTGCCGCTGCCTTGGCTGCGGCCTCCTTCTCGGCCTTGATCTTTGCTGCTTTGGCAAGTGCCTCGGCCTTGATGCGGGCGAGTTGCTCAGGATCCATAACCGGCTTCGGAGCCGGCGCGGGGGTGTCGTCTTTCGGTTCGGGACGATAGTTGAGCTGCTTCACCAGTTTATCGCGTGTGAATACCGCCTGCTCGAAGTCATTGGAGAATTCGAGTGCATCCTGCGGACAAGTTGTGACACAGAGCATACAGAACGTACAGCTCCCAAGGTCGTAGACATACTTGTCGAGTTTGCGCTTCTTCTTGCCATCGGGCAGGTCGACCATTTTAGTGGTGAGCTTGATTGTGCCGTTAGGACAGTTCATCTGGCATATGCCGCAGGCAATGCACTTGTGACGCCCCTCGGCGTCATATTTCAGAGTCAGCTCGGCACGGAAGCGGTCGGATATGCGGAGCGTGTCGCGGTTCTCCGGATACTGTTCCGTCACTTTGGGTGTCACAAGCTCCCGCCCTGTGACGGCCATACCCGTCACCAGACTTTTCAATCCTTTTCCTACACCTGAAAAATATTCCTTAATACTACTCATAAACGTTGTTTTATCTCTCCACCTGGCCTCCGAGTATGTCGAGGAGTTCGGTGGTGATTGACTGCTGACGAAGTTTGTTGAATTCAAGCTGCAGCGACTCCTGCAGCTTGCGGGCATTGTCGTTGGCACTCTGCATCGCCATTACGCGTGCGGCCTGCTCGGAGGCACGGTTCTCAATGGTGATCTCCTGCATCGTGCTGAGCACGAACATCGGCAGAACGGCATTGAATATCTCGTTGGCGTCAGGCTCGAAGATATACAGCTGCTCCGACACGGCGCCACCGTCGGCGCCACCACCGGCAAGCAGCATGTCGGCCCGCACCGGGAAGAGACGGTCGATTGCCAGATGCTGGCGGCTGATGGAATGAAACTGCATATATACCACTTCCACCATATCAAGCCGCCCGGCTGTGAAATCCTCGCGCAGCCGATGAGTGAATTCATCCACCCTCTCACCTTCCATCTTGGAGTCGATGTCGTCCAGTTCCTCTACCTCCATCAGATGCTGCGACGCCATCTTCCGGCAGGCATGGGCAATCTTGCGCCCTACGGGATACACCTTGATTTCGACATTTTCGCCATATTGGCGGCGCAGCTCCCCCATTTCGGAGAGGAGATGCTTGAAGATGTTGAGATTATAGGCGCCGCAGAGTCCGTCGTCGCTGCCGAACACCACTACGCCGACTCTCTTCACCTCTCTCTCCACAATAAGCGGCGACGAGAACTCCACTCCGGCTGAAAGGATATGCCCCATGATGCGGCGAATCTGATTCTTGAAGGGGAGAAGCTCACGCAATGCACGCTCGTTCTTGTGGACTTTTGCGGATGAAATCATCTTCATGGCGCCGGTGATTTTCTCACTCGAGGCCACGGAGCCGATTCTCGTTTTTAATTCCCTGAGGGTTGCCATTTCGTCAGTTGGTTCTTTTGTGTATGTGTCGTTGTTGATTGGGATGCGCCGACCGGCCTAGTGCGGCCGGCCGGCGTTATCTTATCTGTATCTGCCGGCACCCCGCGGGGCGCCTCTCCGGATGGAGACAGCTTATTTGCCGGCCTTGCGGAAGCGGGCCGATACCTCGGCTGCGCATTCGCGAATCTTCTGTTCTACTTCAGGAGTGAGCTGGCCACCCTTGATGGCATCGAGCACTTCCTTCTGATACTTGGCTTTGACCAGCTCCACAAACTGCTGCTCAAACTCTTTGACGCTCTCCACCGGCACATCTTCCATGAGTCCGTTGACACCGCAGTAAATCACTGCCACCTGATTCTCTACAGGCCAGGGTGAATACTGGGGCTGGATGAGAAGCTGCTGGTTCTTGCGCCCCGTGTCGATTACCTTGGCTGTCACAGGGTCGATGTCGCCACCGAATTTTGTGAACGATTCAAGCTCGCGGAACTGTGCCTGGGCGATTTTCAGCGTGCCGGCCACTTTCTTCATCGGCTTGATCTGGGCGTTGCCACCCACACGCGACACGGAGATACCCACATTGATGGCCGGACGTATACCCTGATTGAAGAGAGAGGTCTCAAGGAATATCTGGCCGTCGGTGATGGAAATCACATTGGTCGGGATGTAGGCCGACACGTCGCCCGCCTGAGTCTCGATGATGGGGAGTGCCGTCAGTGAGCCGCCACCCTTGACGAGAGGCTTCATCACTTCGGGCAGGTCGTTCATCTGAGAGGCGATTTCCGGGTCGGTGATGATGCGTGCGGCGCGTTCGAGCAGACGCGAGTGAAGATAGAAGATATCGCCCGGATAAGCCTCACGCCCTGAAGGACGCTTGAGCACGAGCGACACCTCACGGTAGGCCACAGCCTGCTTCGAAAGGTCGTCATATACAATGAGCGCATCTCGACCTGAGTCACGGAAGAACTCGCCGATGGCCACACCCGCAAACGGAGCGAAATAACGCATCGAAGCGGAGTCGGAGGCTGAGGCGGCCACTACCACCGTGTATTCCATCGCGCCATATTTCTCAAGCGTATGCACAATCGAGGCAATCGAACTTGCCTTCTGGCCAATAGCCACATAAATGCAATACACAGGCTTGCCGGCCAGATAATTCTCGCGCTGGTTGATGATGGTGTCGATGGCAATGGCAGTCTTACCGATCTGGCGGTCGCCGATGATAAGCTCACGCTGCCCGCGACCGATCGGAATCATCGAGTCGACAGCCTTCAGACCTGTCTGCAGCGGCTGATTGACCGGCTGGCGGAAAATCACACCCGGAGCCTTGCGCTCGAGCGGCAGACGTATGCGGTCGCCTTCGATGGGTCCTTTGCCGTCAATCGGTTCGCCGAGAATGTTGATGACACGGCCCAGCAATCCCTCCCCGACGGGGATAGATGCGATTTCACCCGTGCGGCGTACCGACATATTCTCGGACACGGAATTAACTTTGTCAAGAAGCACCACGCCGACATTGCTCTCCTCAAGGTTGAGAGCCACACCGGTGGCACCGTTTTCGAACTCTACAAGCTCGTTGGACTTCACATTCTCCAGGCCGTAGACGTGAGCCACACCGTCGCCGACATTGAGCACGGTGCCCACCTCCTCGAACTTCACCTTCGAATTGACGTCGTCGAGTTGCTGTTTCAATATATCAGATATTTCGCTTGGGTTAAGCATCTCCTTATTTCGTTATAAGAGTTAGTCGTAACTGTTCGATCTCATTGCTGATCGATGCGTCCATCCGGGCATCGTCGACGTCGATTACGAAACCACCGATCAAATCGGGGTTGACGCTCTCGGCGTATTCGAGACTGGAGTCCGGGAATGCGTTGGCGACCATCGCACGCAGCTTGGCCATCTCCGCCTCTGGTAACGGAGCGGCGGTGACTATGCGCACCTGCGATATCCTGCGCTCCTTACGATAGAGATCCCGGTAAGACAACGCGATGAGATGCATGAACTCTTCGCGGTGCATTTCGAGAAGCATTCGGATGAAGCCAAGATAGTCGTTCTCCACCTTCGCTCCGGCTGCAGCCCTCAGAAGCGAGGCCTTGTCGGCATTGCTCACGAAGGGATTGGCCAGAGTCTTCTGCAACATCGGATTGCCCTCGAAGGCACTGATCACCTCCTTCATCTCGTCATAGACCGCCTGCGTGGAGCCATGCTCAAGGGCAAACTTATAGAGCGCCTTGGCATAACGGCGGGGTATCAGACCATTGTCCATCTTGTGTTTTCTCTCTTTTAGTCCGGGGTTTGTTAGTTTTTCTCTATCTCATCAAGGAGCTTGTCGACAAGCTTCACCTGCGCAGCATTGTCTTTCATCTGCGTGCGCACCATCTTCTCGGCAATCTCAATCGAGAACTTGCTTACTTCGTTTCTGAACTGAAGTTCGGCTTCCTTGCGTGACTGTTCGATCGACACCTTGGCGGCCTCAATCATTTTCTGCGACTCCTCCGAGGCCTGGCGTTTTGCCTCCTCTATCATCTGGGTGCGCATCTTAGCCACATCACGCAACATTTCAGCCTGCCGGGCCTGTGCCTCCTCCATGTACTTCCGGGCTTCCTCACGTGCATTGTCAAGCTGCTGCTTGGCCTGCTGCGCGTATTCCACCCCCTTGTCGATTGTGTCGGCACGTCGGTCCATATTCTTCAGTATCACCGGCCATCCCCACTTGGCAAGAACCAAAAAGAGTACGGCAAAGGCGATGAACATCCAGAACACCAAGCCAAAATCGGGCGTGAATAATTCCATACTCGATTTTTACTGGATGAAGAGTGCAAGTGCCGATACGATCACTGCGAAGAGTGCCACACCCTCGATAAGGGCCGCGATTACAATCATGCTCGAACGGATGTCGCCGGCGGCCTCGGGCTGACGGGCGATAGCCTCCATGGCCGAGCTACCGATTTTACCGATGCCGATACCTGCTGCGATAGCGGCGATACCTGCGCCAAATGCTGCGCCAAATGCTGCGAGTGGCTGTACTGCAGCCAAAACCATTGATAACATAATTTTAGAGTAGATTAAATGTTATTGATATTTAAATTTTTTCTTTTTTTTGCTTCCGGCTATTCTCTCATTGCCATCACTTCCGGGCAATGACAATCTGCCGTGCCGGAGCCCCGTGTCCATCAGTCGGCGGAGCGACTTTCTCTCCCCCACACTCTCCGACTGAGCTTCACGCCTCTATCGACGGCTCGATGTCATGCCCCTCGTCATCCTTGTGATGATGGCCGCTCTCCTGACCGGCTGAAATGAAAAGGGCCGACAGAAGGGTGAACACGTAAGCCTGGATAAAGCTCACCAGCACATCAAGCAGAAGCATGAATATCGAGAAAAGCACCGATACGACTACCGAAGTGCCGAGAGCCGCAGCGCCGAAGGCCGCAAAGATGAATATCAGAAGCGTCAGCGTTATCACAATCATATGGCCGCCCATCATGTTGGCAAAAAGACGCACGCAGAGCGCGGCCGGCTTTGTGAAGATGCCAAACACCTCGATCATCTGCATGATCGGCAGCGGACACTTCAGGAACAGAGGCACATCAGGCCAGAATATCTCTTTCCAGTAATGCTTCGTGCCAAGCACGTTGGTCACCACAAATGTGGCCACGGCAAGCACAAGCGTGATGGCGATGTTGCCTGTCAGATTGGCTCCACCGGGGAATATCACGATGAGGCCGAGCAGGTTCATTGTCAGGATGAAGAAGAAACATGTGAGCAGATACGGCGCGAATTTAGGCGCCTTCTCCCCCAGTGAACTCTTAATCACGCCGGTATAGATGAAGTCAATGAGCATCTCCATGAAGCCCATCCCCTTGCGGGGCGCCTTCATGCCGTTGCGCGAATAATAGCGCACAACGCTCATCACTATGACAGTCACCAGTATAGCCGCTATGAAAAGGGCAAGCACATTCTTGGTGATTGATATATCAAACGGACGGTAGATCTCAAATTCCTTCCCATTGACATCAATCGTGGAGGCATCAGCCACCTCATGCGGATGAGATCCGGCAATCGCGGCATCGGCATCGGCATCGGCAGTCTGCTCCGGGATGAGCTGCACCACCTTGGTCTTGTGCTGTGTGAGATGCGGAATGTAGAAATAATAGTTTCTGCCGTCGCGCTCCACTTTATGCACCACCGGGGTAAGCTCTTCATGCTTCTTGCCGGTAGTCACGTCTTCGGTCACAGTGACCATCGACAGTCTCGACGAAGAGAAACAGAACCACTGACCGTCCTGCGCCCGTACAATCACGGGGAGCGGTATACGGTAGACATGGCTGAAAGGCACCTCCCAGCCGTATCCGTCGCCAAGGTGGTGGAAAATCACTTCCTTCACGTCAAGACTCTCCTTTTCATCCTCATGGGCGGGGGCCGCATAGGCCGCCGCAGAGCTGAAAAGCAGCACCAGCAGAAGGGACAGTATTGTCAATATGCGCTTCATTGCTTCTCGGAATTTAATATACACACACTGCCACCACATTATTGTCGACATCGACCAGACCTCCCTTGATGGCCACCTTTTTCTCGGCTCCCTCCGGAGTGCGGTATTTCACGTTGCCGGCCTGAAGCACGGATATCAGCGGCGCATGGTTCTTCAATACTGTGAAGCTGCCCAGCGCGCCGGGGAGAGTGACTGATTCAGCCTCCCCTTTGAAAAGGATTTCATGTGATGAGATGAGTTCGAGTGTCATCGTGCGGATTTTTGGGATTGTAATTATTTCACTTCGGCAAGCATCTTCTTGCCCTTGGCTATAGCCTCGTCGATTGTGCCGACATTGAGGAAGGCCTGTTCGGGATATTCATCCATCTCGCCGCTAAGAATCATCTTAAAGCCGCGGATTGTCTCTGCAAGAGGCACCATGACTCCCGGCACACCGGTGAACTGCTCTGCCACATGGAACGGCTGCGATAGATAACGCTGGGCGCGGCGCGCGCGGGCCACGACGAGTTTGTCGTCGTCAGAAAGCTCGTCGACACCAAGAATGGCTATGATATCCTGAAGGTCCTGATATTTCTGAAGCAGCTGCTTCACCTGCTGGGCCACATTATAATGCTCCTCGCCGATGATGTTGGGGTCGAGGATTCGCGAGGTGGAGTCGAGCGGGTCGACAGCCGGATATATGCCAAGCTCGGCAATCTTACGGCTCAGCACCGTTGTGGCGTCAAGGAAGTTGAACGTTGTGGCAGGTGCCGGGTCGGTCAGGTCGTCGGCAGGCACGTAGATTGCCTGTACGGATGTGATCGAGCCGCTCTTGGTAGAAGTGATACGCTCCTGCAGCGCACCCATCTCAGATGCCAGTGTGGGCTGATAACCTACAGCCGACGGCATACGGCCAAGAAGAGCCGACACCTCGGAACCAGCCTGAGTGAAACGGAAGATATTGTCGATAAAGAGCAACACGTCCTTGCCGCCGCCGGCTCCGTCGCGGAACTGCTCGGCCACCGTCAGACCTGACAGCGCCACACGCAGACGCGCACCCGGGGGTTCATTCATCTGACCGAACACCAGAGTTGACTGCGACTTGGCCACTTCGGCCATATCCACATCCTTGATGTTCCATTCCCCTTTTTCCATACCCTCCTGGAATTTCGCACCGTATTTGATTACGCCGCTCTCAATCATCTCGCGCAGCAGGTCATTGCCTTCGCGGGTGCGCTCGCCTACACCGGTGAATACCGAATAGCCGTCGTGACCCTTCGCGATATTATTGATAAGCTCCATGATAAGTACTGTCTTGCCGACACCTGCACCACCGAACAGCCCGATCTTGCCACCCTTCGAATAGGGTTCGAGCAGGTCGATTACCTTGATACCGGTGGTCAGCACCTCGGTCGAGAGCGCAAGCTCATCGAATGCGGGAGCGGGCTGGTGGATGGGGCGAAGGTTCTCGCGATCGACAGGAGCAAGCTCGTCGATGGCCTCTCCTATCACATTTAGCAGACGCCCCTTGATCTGATCGCCTGTCGGCACCGCTATCGGGCGCCCCAGGTCGAGCACTTTGACACCACGGCGCACACCATCGGTGCTCTCCATAGCCACGCAACGCACGGTGTCCTCACCGATGTGCTGCTCAACTTCGAGAATCAGCTCCTCACCATCCTCGCGCTCCACCTTGAGAGCCGCGTAGATGGGGGGAATATTCTCTTTTCCTCCCTCAAACGACACGTCGATCACCGGACCGATGACTTGAGTCACTTTACCATAATTGGCGCTCATAATACTTTATGAATGTAAGTTTACTAATTTGCTTGATTTATTGGTTGTTTAGAAATGCCATCCAAAGGCCACAAACACTGCCATGAGCACGAGGTTGGCCAGTGCGAGTGGCATGAGGTATTTCCATTCGAATGCCAACAGCTGGTCGATACGAACTCGCGGAAACGTCCATTTAAACCATATGATGACAAACGAGATGAAGAATGACTTACCCAGGAACCATACGACAGACGGGATATAGTCCATCACATTGTTGAACGCATCCCAGCCCGGCACGTGCAATGGCATCCAGCCGCCGAGGAACATCAGGGTGGCTATGCCGGAGACGATGAAGAGATTCAGATACTCAGCCAGATAGTAGAAGCCGAACGTGATGCCCGAATACTCTGTATGATAACCGGCCACAAGCTCATGCTCGGCCTCTGGAAGGTCGAACGGACCACGGTTGGTCTCCGCTGTCGCGGCCACAATGTAAATCAGAAAGGCGATAATGGCCGGGATATGGCCTCGGAAAATAAACCATGCCGACTCCTGCCCCCATACAAGCTCCGAGATATTCATCGTCCCCGAGAACACTACAATAGTCATGAGGGCAAGGCCGAGTGAAATCTCATAACTCACCATCTGCGCGCCGCTTCGCATCGCGCCGATCAGAGTGTATTTGTTATTGGACGACCAGCCGGCCAGAAGAATACCCAGCACACCCACCGACGAAACCGCCAGAATAAAGAATATGCCGATATTGAAATTGATGATCTGCAGCCCATTGCCCCAGGGCAGACAAGCCAGCATCACCACAGAAGATGTAATCACGATGAAGGGGGCCAGGCGGAAGAGGAACTTGTCGGTGCCCTTGATGCTGATAATCTCCTTGACAAGGATTTTGAACATATCGGCAAACACCTGGAGCAGACCCCATTTACCCACACGCATCGGGCCGAGACGGCACTGGAACCATGCGCAGAGCTTACGTTCGTAGATAATATAGAAAAGTGCCAGTACGGTATAGGCTCCCAGCACGGCCACGGCTATCAGCACGCACTCTATCAGCAACGCGCCCCACTCCGGCATCAGGCCGAGCAGAAAGTCATTGAAGGCTGTGGTCCATTTTCCAAAATCAAACATGGGTTGATAAGATATTTCGTTGTTGTTGTTGTTGCGGTTAGTTCGATTTAGCGGTCGATATCGGGTATCACGAAGTCAAGCGCGGCGCCGATTGTGATAAGGTCGGCTATCATGTGGCCCTGACAGCAGAGGTCCATCACTCCAATCAGATTGAAACAGGGGCTCTGGAAATGCACACGGTAGGGATTTTTCTGACCGTCGGACTCGATGTAGACTCCGAATGTGCCGCGCGATGCCTCTACCTGCTGATACCAGTGCCCTGCGGGGAGCTTGATTATCTTGGGCACGTTGAGGGCGCGGATATCTCCGGCAGGGATATTGTCGACGAGCTGTTCCAGTATCTGGCAGCTTGTCTCGATTTCACGCATACGCACCATGTAGCGTGCGAAGGAGTCGCAGCCCGTCTCAAGCACTTCATCGAATTTCAGCTCCGAATATACGGCATACGGGTGCACTTTGCGGCAGTCGCAGCTCCAGTTGGAGCCTCGTCCGCTGGGGCCGGTGATGGCATAGTTGATGGCATCCTCTTTGGAAAGCATTCCCACGCCTTTCAGACGGTTCTGAGCGATGATGTTGCCGGTGAAGAGTTTGTGATATTCCTTCAGACGCTCCGGCATGATGGCAAGCAGAGCCTTCACATCCTTCACAAAGTCAGGGTGCAGATCGGCTATCACTCCTCCTATCACGTTATAATTCATCGACATACGAGCGCCACATGTCTTCTCGAATATGTCGAGCACCTGTTCGCGCTCGCGGAATCCGTAGAAGAAGGCCGTGGTGCCGCCGAGGTCCATCGCCGTACACCCGAATGCCAGCAGATGCGAAGAGATACGCATCAGCTCGTCCATCATCACACGTATCACCTGGGCGCGACGCGGCACCTCAAGGCCAAGAGCCTTCTCGATGCACGCGCAGAGACAGTGACGGTTCTGATGGGCCGACATATAGTCCATTCGGTCAGTGAAGTGGAGTATCTGGGGATAAGTCAGACCTTCGCAAAGTTTCTCGATACCGCGGTGGATATATCCCGACATCATGTCGACCTTGGTGATAGTCTCGCCATCCACACTGGCACGCATACGCATCACGCCGTGAGTTGACGGATGCTGCGGGCCGAAATTGACCACATAGTCATTCTCCGCGAATACCTTGCCGGGGACTTTCTTGATTTTACCCTTCTCATCCTCTACATACGAGCAGGTGTCGTCCTCGTTGACCTCATCGTCAAGGCGGATCGGATTGAGTTTCGGGTCGGTGTCATAGTCCTTGCGCAGGGGGTGCCCCACCCAGTCGTTGCGCAGGAACATGCGGCGCATGTCGGGGTGATTTATAAAGCGGATGCCGAAGAAATCGTAGACCTCCCGCTCCTGGAAACCGGCGACGTGCCAGATGTCGGATACGGTGTGGATATAGGGGGCTTTCACGTCGTCGGCCACTACCTTTACCTCCAGGATGTCCCATCCGCGTGAGGTGCTGGTGAGATAATACATCACTCCGACGCTCTCTTTCCAGTCCATGCCCACCACGGCGGTGAGCACATCGAAACCGAGGCGGGGATCATCATGAAGCTGCCGGGCGAAATCGTGCCATTTCTGAGCCGGCACGCTCACCTGCAGACTCTCGCCACCTTCCGTAAATTCTATTTCCGGGCAGATGCCGCTGAGTATTTCCTTTATATCGCTCATATGTATGATAAAGTCGGTAAGAATCTATACTATAATGTATGTGTTATTATTGAGGAGCATTGCATCAGCTGAGCTGGCCGCGCTGCTCGGGATGGGCGGCAAAGAATTCCTCGCGTTTTTCCTTGCGGTTGACGCCGCCGAAGAATTTCTGCAGCTTAATCTTGCGCTGCAGCTGCATCAGGCCGTAGAAGAAGGCCTCCGGTCGCGGAGGACATCCGGGGATATAGACGTCGACAGGAAGAATCTGGTCGACTCCCGGCACCACGCAATAGCTATTTTTGAACGGTCCGCCGGAAACGGCGCAACCGCCGCAGGCTATCACATATTTAGGCTCTGCAAGCTGCTCGTAAAGACGGCGCATGGCGGGGGCCATGCGATGCACAATCGTACCCTGCACCATGATATAGTCTGCCTGACGGGGAGAGTTGCGGGCCACCTCAAATCCGAAACGGGCCATATCGTAGCGGGCGGCGCCAAGACTCATGAATTCAATAGCACAGCAGCTCGTGCCGAAGCAAAGCGGCCACAGCGAGTTGGAGATACCCCAGTTGATGAGTTTGTCGAGATTACCTACCACAACGTTGGCCCCGCTGGCATTCAGTTCCTCTACAAGCTTGTCGATATATTCATTGTCCTTGAAGTCCTCATGCTTCATCGACTTGATATTCACTGCCATCTCAACACTCCTTTCTTCCAGGCATAGGCCAGACCTAATACAAGTATTACCATAAAGATGCCGATACAGAGAAGCGAAGTGGCGCCAAGCGAACGTGCCACGACTGCCCACGGATACAGGAATACTGTCTCAACATCGAAAATCAAGAAGAGAATCGCAAAGATGTAATAGCCGGATTTGAACTGAATCATTGACTGTCCGCGGGTCGGTATACCGCACTCGAATGTCTCCGACTTCTTCACCGAATACGACTTCGGCGAAATAAGCTTGGCTATCACTGTGGCCGCCACTACCAGCAGTATACCGGTCAGCACGGCCGTCACTGCAAGAGCGCCATTGCCTATCTCCAACAATAAACTCATATAATCTATTAGTTATTAAACAGTTACTTTATCTCTTACCAAGCCGGAGGCGTATTGCCCCCAACCATTCCGCAAAGATATTAAAATTACTTAAACCGACCAAATCAAAATTGCAATACTTTTCCCCGCCTATCCCCCGCAACATCCGATAGAATCGGACGTGCGCAACGAATTTAATCCAGTTTAATCATTCGAATCGTCAGTGCCAAACACTACATAATCCGAAGATTTTCCGCTGAATGTGGCCCGGAAAAGCATCTGACGCTCTCCTATCGTAGCGGTGACCTCGTATTTGCATTCGGCCTCGGTGAGATATTTGCCGGCCGATTTAAATTCAAAGCTCTTGAAGGGGAAGTTGCGGTATTCCACCATTGTGCCGGAGGTGCCCCCTTCGGGTACAAGGGGCACGATGTCGGCTCCGCTGATGGTGTAGCCGTGCTGACCCAGTGTGACATCGAGGTCTTTAAGCACTACGGATTCCAACTTCGGAGCATTGGGAGCGAAACGCACGGAGTAGATCGTGACCGTAGCGTGCTTCATGTCGTCGGCAAAGACTATGCCGTAGCTGGCATCTTCGGTTGTTGAGCTCTCGTCGGTCCCGGACGCTGTGGGGTAGTAGGTCACTGTCGGCCCGAAGAAGCGGGGTTCAGGCTGCATTGTCACGACTCTCGCCCCAGGGACATCATAGCTCATCACAAGCGAACTGATAGTGTTCATTCCATTGTTAATCCATGTCGGACGGTAGGTTATCATATATCCCGAGATATCGCTTATGGGCGCCGACTGACCGAGCATCCCCCCATTTTTGCTGGAAAAGAAATATGATTCGCTGACGCCATTGTAGCCATAGACGTAGGGTATGACATCTGTGCGGAAATCTCCTTTGACCCCTCCGGCCTCTATGTCGTTGGAAAGTATCGTGAGTGAGCTGGTGTTGTAATTTATCGACACCTGATATAAGTGATCTTTCTGAAATATCACTTGCTGCGTCGCATCATCGGGTATGACGAGCTGAAGCACTTTTGTGCCCCAGGAACCTGTGTTCTCACCCTCTTCGACTCCACAACTTGCGGTAGCAATACCAAGCAACGGTATTGCTGCAAACATACATGTTTTATTCATATTCATAATTCTCTTGACTATTTTTTATTATTATAATACATTCCGAAGAACATCCGGCCACGAGGACCGTCGCCATGTGCGATTTTCAGACCACGCGTCCTCAGGTTTGCGAGGTCAAAGTTACTACACAAAGCGCTATTTTCCAAATTATGCGGGGAATTTTATGATTTTATACCCTGTCTATGTGACCGTCTGCCACTATTGTGGATTCATATTTAATCTTGGTATGCTAATCCTATTTACGCGAGTTCGGGATAAGAACTTTATGATTTTCAACCAAGCAAAAGACATAGAG
>ERZ778515.380-NODE-380-length-38645-cov-6.515211_pt1 | contig 38645 bp, 37 predicted proteins | sample MGYA00510343_ERZ778515 | MGnify/ENA primary metagenome ERZ778515 (study PRJEB29527, sample SAMN07138965) | mouse gut metagenome | material: feces | host: mouse | place: China:Nanjing | collected 2016-01-25 ...
ACATGAAAAAAGAGCGGAAATTCGGGCTTAAAGAGTTTCCGAGACCGCTCTATAAATGTTTTGGAGGAATGATTGTGAAAAACTATGGAGTAAACGAGCTTCGGAGAATGTTTCTTGAATTTTTCGAGAGCAAAGAACATTTGTCAATGAAAAGCTTTTCGTTGGTGCCGCACAATGACAATAGTTTGTTGATTATCAATTCAGGAATGGCACCTTTAAAGCCATATTTTACAGGACAGGAGATACCACCAAGGCGCCGTGTGACAACTTGCCAAAAGTGTGTTCGTACAGGTGATATTGAGAATGTGGGAAAGACGGCACGACATCTGACATTTTTTGAGATGCTTGGCAATTTTTCGTTTGGAGATTATTTTAAACATGAGGCGTTGCACTGGAGTTGGGAGTTTTTAACCAAAGTGGTTGGATTGGACCCAGAGAGACTTTATCCGTCTATCTACTGTGAAGACGAGGAAGCTTACAATATATGGGTCAATGAAATCGGTGTGCCTGCTGAGAAGATTACACGCTTTTATCGGGACCCAGAAACCGGAGAGTGTGATAATTTTTGGGAGCATGGTGCTGGACCTTGTGGACCTTGCTCAGAAATATATTACGACAGAGGCATTAAATATGGTTGTGGAAAACCAGATTGTAAGGTTGGCTGCGATTGTGATCGCTTTATTGAGGTTTGGAACAATGTTTTTACACAGTTTGACGGTGATGGCAAGGGACATTATGAGGAACTGGCACAGAAAAATATTGATACTGGTATGGGGTTAGAGCGTCTTGCAGTAGTGGTTCAAGATGTGGATACCGTTTTTGACATTAATACAATGAAAGCAATCCGAGACAAAGTATGTGCCGTTGCTGGGATCACTTATCAGGAGGATGAGAAGAAAGATGTATCGATTCGACTGATTACGGATCATATCCGTTCGGCTACATTTATGATATCAGATGGTATTATGCCAACCAATGAAGGGCGTGGATATGTGCTGCGTCGTATTATTCGTCGTGCTGCGCGTCATGGGAGAATGCTTGGCATAGAAGGTACATTTATGGCAGACTTTGCAAGAACTGTGATTGACGAGTGCAAAGACGGTTATCCAGAACTTGACGAAAAGAAAGATTTTATTTTTAAGGTATTGACACAAGAAGAAGAAAAGTTTAATAGGACAATTGACCAAGGGCTTGCGATTCTTTCGGATATGGAGGAGAAGATGCAAGCTGCAGGGGAGAGGGTTCTTTCTGGTGACAATGCATTTAAATTGTATGATACTTATGGATTTCCAGTAGACCTTACTTGTGAGATTTTGGAGGAGAAGGGCTTCTCTATAGACGAGAAAGGCTTTCAGAGTGCGATGGAGGTACAGCGTACCAAGGCAAGAAACACACGAAAAGAAACAAATTACATGGGGGCAGATGCGACTGTTTATGATTCCATTGATCCAGCTATCACTACTGTATTTGTAGGGTATGATACGCTTGAGACGGATTCAAAAGTTTCTGCACTTACAACAGAGAGTGAGCTTGTGGAGGCGCTTTCTGACGGAGAAATGGGCACAATTATTGTAGATGAAACGCCATTTTATGCGACGATGGGTGGCCAACAGGGCGATAAGGGAACTATTACCACTGCGTCAGGTACATTTGTGGTGGAGGATACTGTAAAGTTGCTTGGCGGAAAAGTTGGGCATATTGGAAAGATGACACATGGCATGATCAAAGTGGGAGATGTGGTTACGCTGTGTGTTGATAAAACACTTCGCACAAAAATTTGTAAAAATCATTCTGCAACACATTTATTGCAGAAGGCGCTTCGCGAGGTGCTTGGCACACACGTACAACAGAAAGGTTCTTATCAGGATGGAGAGCGCACACGCTTTGATTTTAGTCACTTTGAGGCGATGACTGCAAAAGAGCTGGCAGCAGTTGAACAGATAGTGAATGCGAAAATTGCTGAGAACATTGCTGTGGAGACACAAGTAATGACAATGGATGAGGCGAAGAAAACTGGTGCGATGGCACTGTTTGATGAGAAGTATGGCGAGACAGTGCGCGTTGTGTCTATGGGTGATTTTTCCAAGGAATTTTGCGGTGGTACGCATGTAAAGAATACGGGAAATATCACGACTTTTAAGATTGTGTCTGAGAGTGGTATTGCGGCAGGAGTACGGCGTATTGAAGCACTGACTGGAGATAATGTGTTTGCATATTATCAGAATCTCGAGCATGAGCTTGCAGAGGCTGCAAAAGTAGCAAAGACAACACCTGCAAATCTAATAGAGAAAATAGAGCATATGATGACGGAAATCAAATCATTGCAGAGTGAGAACGAAGCACTCAAGAGCAAGGCTGCGAAAGAAGCATTAGGAGATGTCATGAACCAGGTGACAGAAGTGAAAGGTGTAAAACTTCTAGCTGCGCGGGTTGATGGCGTGGATATGAACGGTTTGCGAGAGCTGGGTGATCAATTAAAAGCGAAGCTTGGAGAAGGTGTTATTGTGCTTGTGTCTGACATAGAAGGCAAAGTCAATCTTGTGGCGATGGCGACAGACAAAGCAATGTCTAAAGGTGCGCATGCCGGCAATCTAATCAAAGGAATTGCGGGAATTGTAGGCGGAGGCGGAGGCGGACGCCCGAATATGGCGCAGGCAGGCGGCAAAAATCCTGCTGGAATCGACAAAGCACTTGCGGAGGTAGGGGGGGTTCTTGAAGGACAATTATTGTAATAACGAGTAAAAATTCATGCAAAATTTGCAATACGAACAAAGTTCATTATGCAAATGGATTTTTTGCTGTATGTATGTTTTTTGTAATGAATGCGAAGTTCTGTGTGAACAGTAACGACAACTCAAATAAAATTGCAACAATAATTGAAAAAACTATTGACGTATGTGCTATTTGTGATATAATCGAAATGTGCAATTAAATATACCCGAACAGTCTAGCACACAATAATAGAGGCTGGAGGGAGGTTAGGTGTGATAGCATGTCAAATGTAATCGTTAAAGAAAACGAGACTTTGGATAGCGCTTTACGCAGATTTAAGAGAAGTTGCGCTAAAGCCGGTATTCAGCAGGAAATTCGTAAAAGAGAGCATTATGAAAAGCCGAGCGTAAAACGCAAGAAGAAGTCTGAAGCAGCTAGAAAGCGTAAATATAATTAATTTTAATTAATTGAATCGAGGTCCTTGGCTGTTATGCCAAGGACTTTTGCGTGAATGGGGGGATTGAGAGATGGAACGAATATCTTTGTGGATGAGCAGATTTCAATTTGCGGGGTATGATTTGTATCATTTTGTTGCATGCTTTTTCCTGTTTAGTATTATTGGATGGATGGTAGAGTCGGCATATATGTCGCTTTGTAATAGAAAATTAACTAACAGAGGATTTATGACAGGGCCGTTTTGTCCCATTTATGGTTTTGGAGCGACGCTTGGATATATTTTTCTGCATCCGTTTGCACATAATATTATCGCATTGTACATAGTAGGTGCACTGCTTGCAACATTATTTGAATATTTGGTAGCAAAACTAATGATGAAACTATTCGGTGAAGTTTGGTGGGATTATAATGACAAATTTTGTAACTATAAAGGTGTGATCTGTCTGGAAAGCACATTAGCATGGGGATTGTATGCCGTCATTATTATTTCGTTTTTGTTTGAGAAGGTCATTGGTTTTGTGGACAGATATCCAAGGGCTTGGGTACTGAAGACCATCGCATTGATTCTGACAATGGCAGTGATTGATTTTGGTTATCATTTTGCTATGTCAGTGAAGATTAAAGAGGAGACAAGAGAAGGTTTGTACGAAAAAAAAGAGGAGATTATTGACTTCTGTCATAGATTGATTGGAAGATAATATTCATAAATGATTTTAAAATTGGAAGAATATCGCATTGCGGTATTCTTTCTTTGTGCACAGACGCGTGTAAAGGAAAGAAGCCACTAAAGTAATACACGGAGGATGCAATGAGTAAGAGAAGTAAATTTCTTTACTTGATTACACGCAGATACAGAAAGAATATCTACTTGATTGCACAGTCATATAAACTGTTATTTTTGCATAGATTTCATATAAGTAAAGTATGAGGACTGCTTTATGAAATGGATTCGAGAAAAAATATATAGAATGATGGCGACAGTAATGTTTCTTGTTTTGCTGAGTCAGAGTATTGTTTTTGCGGAGGAGGCGCAAAATAGTGCTGTGAACACAACGGCTGTCAGCCTGACTTCGCCGTCTGCAATATTGATGGAAGCATCTACAGGAACTGTGTTATTTGAAAAAAATCCAGATGAAGTGCGAAGTCCGGCGAGTATCACAAAGATTATGACACTGCTTCTGACATTTGAAGCGCTAGAAAAGGGAAGGATTAAGTTAGAAGATGAAGTGACTACAAGCGCTTATGCAAAATCTATGGGCGGTTCACAAGTATTTCTTGACGAAGGAGAGATACAGACAGTTGATACACTAATCAAGTGTATCACTGTGGCGAGTGGCAATGATGCGTCAGTGGCAATGGCAGAGTATGTTGCAGGAAGTGAGACAGAATTTGTTAGTATGATGAATGAAAAAGCAACTCAGCTTGGTATGACAAACACTCATTTTCTTGACTGCTGTGGTTTAAGTTCTGACAGTGCGCACCATACAACGGCAAGGGATGTCGCAATTATGTCCAGAGAACTGATTACAAAATATCCGCAGATTTATAATTATACGAAAATATGGATGGAGGATATCGTACATGTGACCAGACAGGGCAGCAAACCTTTTACACTGTCAAGTACTAACAAATTGCTAAAACAGTATCAGTGGACGACAGGATTAAAGACGGGGTCTACCAATGCAGCCAAATACTGTTTTAGTGCAACGGCGCAAAAGGACGGGATTGATTTGATAGCGGTCATTATGGGGGCACCAGATTTTAAAGTACGTTTTTCGGAAGCGCAGAGTCTGCTGGAATACGGATTTGCATTGACGCGGTTATATGTGGATGAAAATAAAGAGATGTTGGGAGATATTCCAGTTACAGGCGGAAAGGCAGATCAACTTGCGGTTCAACCTAAAGGAGTATTTCGATATCTTGATGTCACAGGTGCAGATTTTAGCCAGATTGACAAAAAGTATCATTACCTCGAACTTGTTACTGCGCCTGTAGATAAAGGTGCAGAAGTTGGATATATCAGTTATAATCTTGGAGAAAAAGAGCTTGGCAGAATGCCAATTATTGCAGCAGAATCAGTACAAAAGGCATACTTTATTGATTATTTGAAAAAGATACTACTAAAATATTTGATATAGTGATGGAACAGGAGAAAAAATAGAATGCAAAATATATTTTGGGCGGTCATTCTGATAGTCCTGCTGTTGGCAGTGGCGCTTCTTGCGGTTGGAATTATAGACGGAAATCGTTTTGTGACAGTGAAGGAGGAACTAAAATTGCCGAATTTGTCACAAGAGTGTCGGTTTGTGTTGATATCTGATTTGCACAACAAAGTCTACGGGCATAAAAATGACAGAGTGATTGCGTCCATTCAGAAGATAAAGCCAGATTTTATTGTGCTGGCTGGCGACCTAATTACTTCAAAGGTGCGCGAGGATATGACACCGGGAATTGAGCTGGTGAAAACGCTTAGCCAGAAGTATCCAATATACTATGGGCTTGGAAATCACGAGTCCAGAATGAAAGATAATCCAGAGGAGTTTGGCGAGAAATATAAGCGATTGATAGAGGCGATATCCAACAAAAATGTAATTTTGTTGGATAATAAGGCGATTGATATATCAAAATACAATATTCGGATAACTGGGTTAAGCCTTGATTTAGATTACTTTGTGCATTTTCGGATAAAAAAGATGCAAGACAGTTATCTTCAGAAAACATTACCCACACAAAATTCTAGTAGGTGCAATATACTGATTGCACACAATCCAGACTATTTTGAAGAATATGCACAATGGGGAGCAGATTTGGTACTTTCCGGTCATGTGCATGGTGGTATTATGCGTCTGCCATTACTAGGAGGTGTCATTGCACCTTCGTATAGATTGTTTCCAAAGTATGATGGTGGTATATTTCGTCATGGGAAATCATGGATGCTTTTGGGAAGGGGGTTGGGATCGCACACATTACCATTTCGGTTCTTTAATCCAGCAGAGTTACATGAAGTTATTTTAAAACCAATCGAATAACAGTTCGCATTGCATTTTATCCCGATTCTATGTAAAATAAAAAGATATATATCTTAAATTTTACGAGAGTCGGGGGTTTTTATATGGGATTGTCTGTCAGGCTGGAGGTATTTGAGGGGCCGTTGGACTTATTGCTTTATTTAATTGAAAAAAATAAGCTCGATATCTATGATATACCAATTGTGGTCATAACAGAACAATATTTAGCGTATATCAAAAACATGCAGACAGAAGATATGAATATAATGAGTGAATTTCTTGTGATGGCGGCAACTTTACTTGACATTAAGTGTAGAATGCTTCTTCCAAAAGAGGTTAACGAGGAGGGAGAGGAGGAAGACCCAAGAGTAGAGCTTGTGCAGAAGTTATTGGAATATAAAATGTACAAGTTTATAGCGTTGGAATTGCAGGACAAGCAGGTGGATGCAGCCAAGACTTGGTATAGAAAACCACTACTGCCAAAGGAAGTTGCTACATATCAATATCCAATCAATTATGAAGAACTTGCAGGAGATGTTGACCTTGTAAAGCTGCATGAAATTTTTAATGCTGTCATGCGACGGCAGAAAGAGAAAATCGATCCAGTCAGAAGTCAATTTGGCAGAATTGAAAAAGATGAGATTAACTTGGAGGAAAAACAGGGGTTTATAGAAACCTATGTAAAAAATCACAGGCGATTTAGTTTTCGGAATCTATTGGAGAAACAGGGCAGCAGAATGGAAGTGATTGTTACCTTTATGGCAATTCTTGAGATGATGAAGCAAGGGACGATTTCAATAGAACAGGAAGACACCTTTGCGGACATTGTTATTACATCGCGTCTAGCAGCATAAGGGGGAGATTTCCATGAGTGAGAAAAAAATGATGTCGGTGATTGAGGCTGTGCTTTTTGCCATGGGAGAATCTGTAGAATTATCCAAACTGAACCATGTTTTAGAGATACCTACAGAGCAAATTCGTGCGTTGATTGCGAAGATGAATGACAATTATACAAAGGAGGACAGAGGCATTCATATTGTGGAACTTGAGGATGCAGTACAACTTTGCACAAAACCGGGACTGTATGAGTATCTCATTAAGGTGGCAAAAGCGCCGCGCAAATGTGTCTTGTCGGATACGCTGTTGGAGACACTTTCGATTATTGCATACAAACAGCCAGTGACAAGACTTGAGGTGGAGAGAATACGAGGAGTTAGCAGTGAACATGCGATAAATAAATTATTAGAATTTAATCTGATACAAGAACTTGGGCGACTTGATGCGCCAGGGCGGCCCTTGCTTTTTGGGACAACAGAGGAATTTCTAAGAACATTTGGCGTGAAATCAATAGGAGACCTTCCTGTGATAAAGCCAGAGCAGATGGAGGATTTCAGAAAACAGGCGGAGGAGGAAGCGGCGTCAGAACCAAAACTAAAGGTGGAAGTATAAGCATGAAAAAGGAGATAGGGGTGGAGAATTATGTTGCGAGAAAAGTCCTTGTGGGAAATGCTTGAAAAAAGGGAGGTCAATGTAAAGAGAGCGCTTTTGATTATGAAAGGAGATGAGGAGGCTTACAAACGATTTCTGATAGAGTTTTTTGAGGACCCAGATTTTGCGAGGTTGGGGGAAGCGATTGGAGCGAAAGAGGCAAAAAATGCCTTTACATATGCGCATGGATTGAAAGGAATGGCTGCTAATCTTGGGCTTGACAGAATTTATGAAAAACTAGATATGTTGGTGGAATTATTGCGTTCTGACAAGTTAGAAGGCGCACAGGAAATCTACGATGCTGTCATAAAAGAGAGCAACGAGATTATACGATTATTTTAGTAGTCTATAAATTAATGTGTAAAACTATGCTATAAATTTGTGGCAAAATCCTCATAGCTTATTATGGGGTTCTTTGCCACTTTTTTAGATCGATTTTAACATAGATTTACTCCGCTGAAAAAAGTGAAGTCATCATATGTTTCTTGAAAAACAAGACAACAATATTAAAAATATGGGAAGTCGGCGTTATAAGGGATAATTTGGAGAGGTTGGCACATATATTTTTATGGAACCTTTTATAAAAGGAAATATAATGATATGAGATGTGAACGAAAACATAAAAAGTCCATTTTCCTCTCTCTTGTTTTAATAGTAACAATACTCTTGCAGCCTATGATTTATGTAAAAGCAGACGAGATAACACTTCGATTATATGCAAAGGCAGCCGTTTTGATGGATGCGGATTCTGGGCGAGTATTGTATGAGCGCTGTGGCGATGAACAGCTTGCCATGGCAAGTACTACCAAGATTATGACGTTGATTGTCACATTAGAAAATGCCAATCTGGAGGATACGGTGACAGTATCTTCCTATGCAGCATCTATGCCACCAGTGCATCTAGGTATAAGAAATGGGGAGCAATACCGACTCAAAGATTTGATACTTTCCTTAATGTTGGAGTCCCATAATGATTCTGCGGTGGCAATTGCAGAACATGTGGGGGGCAGTGTGGAGCAATTTGCGGCACTTATGAACCAGAAGGCGCAGGAAATTGGTTGCAAAAATACTTATTATATTACACCAAATGGACTTGATGCTGTGCAGGGAGATAAATTTCACTCGACGACAGCAAGGGATTTGGCACTTGTCATGTCCTACTGTATTACGAAGTCTCCACAGAAGGAAACATTTTTAGAGATTACACGGACACCAAACCATACATTTACAGATTTGTCAGGTGGCAGAAGCTTTTCTTGTGTCAATCACAATGCATTTCTGAGCATGATGCCAGGGGCATTATCAGGAAAAACAGGATTTACAGCAAAGGCTGGATATTGTTATGTGGGTGCGCTAAGGCGAGAAGGAAAGACATTTGTCGTGGCGCTTTTGGCGTGCGGTTGGCCCAATCATAAGAGTTATAAGTGGAGTGATACTAGAATGCTTATGGAATACGGACTTGAGCATTATAATTATCGTAGTTTTGATGAGGTGGAGCTTCCCACAGAGGCGATGGAAGATATTGTTGTGAGTAACGGACAGGGGAGTCGCATCGGCGAGAAGATATGCCTTCCAGTTGAGATTGCGCCAGAGGATTCGGGAACAGAAGGATTACTTATGCGGGAGGATGAGAAGGTGACAATTACCTTGCAGAAGGTAAAGGGACTGACAGCACCTGTCATGAAGGGACAGCAAATAGGCTATATTAGTTATAACGTTGGCAATGAAGAATGGAAACGCATTAATTTGGTTACGACAGGGGAGATTGATGCAATTGATATGAAATGGTGCTTGCGCCAAGTATTTGGAAAATGGATGATTCAAGATAAAGATAAGGGAAAGGAAAAAGATGTGGAAAAAACAAAAAATTTACTAGGCGATTATAATAATATATGTTATACTAAAATAGACGCAATTTCAGTTGCGAAAAAAGTTATTTTTTGAAAATTAAAAATATAAAAATGGAGGTCACAAAATGAGTACTACTTCAAGTTTGGCAAGTAAAAGAATCGAATCTTTGCTTGATGAAAACAGTTTCGTTGAAATAGGTGCCCTTGTTATGGCAAGATCCACAGATTTCAATCTGAAACAGACTGAGACTCCCTCGGACGGTGTTGTTACCGGATATGGGGTGATCAATGACAATCTTGTGTATGTGTACAGCCAAGACGTATCTGTGCTGAATGGATCTGTCGGCGAAATGCATGCCAAAAAAATCACGAACCTCTACAACCTTGCGATGAAGACAGGAGCACCTGTGATTGGTCTGATTGACTCGGCAGGACTTCGGCTTCAAGAGGCGACGGATGCACTCAATGCTTTTGGTGAGATTTATCTCAAACAGACACTTGCATCGGGCGTGATTCCTCAGATCACAGCAATATTTGGCAGTTGCGGAGGCGGTCTTGCATTGATTCCAACGCTAACAGACTTTACTTTTATGGAGAAGTCAAAAGCAAAATTGTTTGTAAATTCCCCTAATGCACTTGATGGAAATAATATTTCTAAGTGCGATTCATCTACAGCAGATTTCCAGAGTAAGGAAAGTGGTATTGTGGATGTTGTGGCGGATGAGGATACAATTTTTGCAAAGATTAGACAACTGGTATCCATGCTTCCAGGCAACAATGAAGATGATGCTTCCTACGAAGATTGTACAGATGATCTGAATAGGGTTTGTGATGATCTTGAGAACTGTGTGGGAGACACTGCGATTGCGCTTTCTACAATTGCGGATAACCGTGTGTTCTTTGAACTTAAGGAAGACTATGCAAAAGACATGGTGACTGGTTTTATCAAATTAAATGGTATGACAGTTGGGTGCGTTGCAAATCGTACAGAGGTTTACAGTGCAGAAGGTGAGGTTACAGATAAGTACGATGCTGTTTTGTCAGCAAACGGATGTGAGAAGGCAGCAGATTTTATTAATTTTTGTGATGCGTTTGATATTCCTGTATTATCACTCACTAATGTTAAGGGTTATGAGGCAACAATGTGTGGTGAGAAACGTATTGCAAAGGCAGTGGCGAAGCTTACATACGCGTTCGCAAATGCCACAGTTCCAAAGGTAAATGTTGTGATTGGAAAGGCATATGGAAGCGCATATGTTGCGATGAATTCAAAGGCGATTGGTGCAGATGTCACAATCGCATGGCCGAGTGCAGAGATTGGCTCTATGGATGCAAATCTTGCGGCGAAGATTATGTATGAAGGACAAGGCGCAGAAGTTATCAAGGAGAAAGCAGCGGAGTATGCAGCATTACAGACCAGTGCTGCTGGCGCGGCAAAAAGAGGATATGTAGATCAGATCATTGAGGCAGCAGACACGAGAAAATATGTGATTGGTGCCTTTGAGATGCTATTTACAAAGAGAGAGGATCGTCCCTCTAAAAAACATGGAACGATCTAGGAAAGGGTGAACGTTAATATGAAAAAAATTGCGAGAGTATTATTAATGCTTACCTGCGTTTTCGTTTTAACAGCATGCGGATCAGTTGAAACTCCCAGCGAATTTCAGCAGAGCAAGGAAAGTATGGCAAGGAGCAAAGCAGATCAGGTTGCTAAATTAACGACAATATTGGTTACATCGAACAATGTTGATGAAATGCTTAAAGACTATAGCAATGTAGAATTGGGTGATCTGTATGCTTCAACGTATGCACAGTATTATAGTGATACTTCTTTTATGTGTGAAGGTAAGGCTATCAACAGTGCACTTACTTCGTTTCAGACAGGTCTTGAGAAGTTAGGCAGTATCACAGAGTTTGGTGAGTCGACGTCGGTAGTTGATGATGATACAATCACTGTAATGATTCCGGTCAAAGGTGAGAATGGAAACGCTTCGGTAGAGTTAATTTTTACAAATGATATCTATCTGAAGATGACCTCTTGTACATTGAATCTTAATGAGACAAAAGGAGAGCTGATGACAAGGGCAGCGCTTAATACACTGCTTGGTATGGGAACTGTATTTGTAGTATTGATTCTAATTAGTCTCATTATCTCAGCGTTTGGTGTAATACCAAATATGCAGGCTTCCTTCACTTCAAAGAAAGAGGAACCAGTGCCAGTGCCAGCGACGCCAGTGGCAGAGCCTGTTGTGGAAGAAGATGAGGATCTCTCAGATGATATGGAACTTGTGGCTGTCATTGCAGCAGCGATTGCAGCGTATGAGGGAACGACTGTGGAAGGCTTCCAAGTAAGAAGTATAAGGAGAGCCAGTACAAATAAGTGGAGAAAAAACTAATCAAATCTATAATTTAGGAGGATTTCAAAATGAAAAATTATACAATTACCGTGAACGGCAACGCATATGATGTCGTAGTAGAAGAAGGTGCAAGTTCCGGTGCAGCTCCTGCGCAGACAGCGGCACCAAAGGCAATGCCAAAAGCGGCGCCGAAGGCAGCAGCACCAAAAGCAAGTGCAGGTGCAGCAGGCAGCATAAAAATTGAGGCAGGTGCAGCAGGTAAGGTGTTTAAGCTTGAGAAAAGTGTAGGACAGGCTGTAAAGAAAGGCGATGCTGTTGTTATTCTCGAGGCGATGAAGATGGAAATTCCTGTGGTAGCGCCTCAGGATGGCACCGTGGCAAGTGTTGATGTGGCAGTTGGCGATTCTGTTGAAGCAGGCGCTTTGCTTGCAACTTTGAACTAATCACTGCATTGCAGTGAATGCAGGGCAGATATGCCTTGAAAAATAAAATAGGAGGTCAACAAAATGTCATATATAGCAGATACATTGAATAATCTGATCCATCAGACGGCATTTTTTAACATCACTGGCGGAAATGTGATCATGATTCTTGTTGCTTGTATATTTCTTTATCTTGCTATCGCGAAGCAGTATGAACCGCTGCTTCTGACACCGATAGCGTTTGGTATGCTGCTGGTGAATATTTATCCAGACATCATCGCGCCTATTGGTGCGGATGGTACACCTGGCGGCTTGCTGTATTATTTCTATTTATTGGATGAATGGGCAATTCTTCCTTCTCTGATATTCCTTGGTGTAGGAGCTATGACAGACTTTGGTCCGTTGATTGCGAATCCTAAGAGCTTCCTGCTCGGTGCAGCAGCGCAATTTGGTATTTTTGCAGCGTATTTTGGTGCGATTGCACTTGGATTTAATGATATGGCAGCCGCGGCAGTTTCTATTATTGGTGGTGCTGATGGTCCTACATCAATTTTCCTTGCTGGTAAGCTTGGCCAGACGGGCCTTCTTGGACCAATTGCAGTGGCAGCGTATTCGTACATGTCATTGGTGCCAATTATCCAGCCACCTATCATGAAGTTGTTGACAACAGAAGAAGAAAGGAAAATCAAAATGGCGCAGTTGCGTCCCGTTTCAAAGCTTGAGAAGATTCTTTTCCCAATCGTTGTTACAATCGTTGTATGTTTGATTCTTCCAACAACAGCACCACTTGTTGGTATGTTGATGTTAGGAAATTTATTTCGAGAGTCCGGCGTAGTAAGACAGCTTCAGGAAACAGCTTCCAATGCATTAATGTATATCGTTGTTATCTTGCTTGGCACTTCCGTTGGTGCTACGACAAGTGCAGAGGCATTTTTAAATATGGATACAATTAAGATTGTTGCTTTAGGACTTGTTGCATTTATGTTTGGTACAGCGGCAGGAGTTCTTTTTGGAAAGTTGATGTGTATTGCCACAAAGGGCAAAGTGAATCCGCTGATTGGTTCTGCGGGTGTTTCTGCAGTTCCTATGGCGGCACGAGTTTCTCAGAAAGTTGGTGCAGAGGCAGATCCAACCAATTTCCTGCTTATGCATGCTATGGGACCAAACGTTGCAGGTGTTATTGGTACTGCAGTTGCTGCTGGTACATTCATGGCAATCTTCGGAGTATTTTAAAGTGTTATACTGGCGGTCAAAAAGTTTGACCACTCAGTATAAAATGGTGCACAGCCGCATAAAGAAACATGCCGTTTTGCGGCTGCGGCTGGCGAATATATTGATATAGGAGGAATTAAAATGTCTGATAAAGTAAAAAAGCCTATCAAAATTACTGAGACAGTTCTTCGTGACTCACATCAGTCTTTGATAGCGACAAGAATGCCGACGGAATTTATGCTCCCTATTCTCGAGACAATGGATCAGGTCGGATATCATTCGTTAGAGTGCTGGGGGGGGGCGACATTTGATGCATCTCTTCGCTTCTTGAAGGAAGATCCGTGGGAAAGACTTAGAAAGATTAGAGATGGCGTGAAGAAGACGAAGCTTCAGATGCTTTTCCGTGGACAGAATATTTTGGGATACCGTCATTATGCAGATGATGTTGTCACGGAGTTTGTGGAGAAATCGATTGCAAATGGTATTGATATTATTCGTATCTTTGACTGTTTCAATGATCTTAGAAATTTACAGTGTGCAGTTAATGCAGCCAATGCAGTCAAGAAGCGGGAGGGGCGCGGTGAGGCGCAGATTGCACTTTCCTATACATTGGGTGACGCGTATACGCTTGAGTACTGGATGAAGATGGCGAAGGATATTGAGGAGATGGGGGCTGACTCTATTTGTATTAAGGATATGGCAGGTTTGTTAGTGCCATATAAGGCGGAGGAGCTAATTAAGGCAATGAAGTCTGCCACAAAACTTCCAATTCAATTGCATACACATTATACATCTGGTGTTGCTTCCATGACATATTTAAAGTCTGTAGAGGCGGGCGTCGATGTTATTGACTGTGCGATTTCACCGTTTGCGCTTGGCACTTCACAACCAGCGACAGAAGTTATGGTAGAGACATTTAAAGGCACTCCATATGACACTGGATACGACCAGAATCTTCTCGCAAAAATTGCAGATTATTTCAGACCATATAGAGAAGAATGCTTAAAGAGTGGATTGCTCAATCCAAAAGTGCTTGGTGTTGATATTAAGACATTGATGTATCAGGTGCCAGGTGGTATGTTGTCAAATATGGTTAGTCAGTTGAAAGAGCAAAATGCAGAAGATAAATATTATGATGTGCTTCAGGAAATTCCAAGAGTGCGTAAAGATTTGGGTGAGCCGCCTCTCGTTACGCCTTCTTCACAGATTGTCGGCACACAGGCTGTGTTTAATGTGTTGATGGGTGAGCGATACAAGATGGCGACCAAGGAAACCAAAGCTGTTCTTCGCGGTGAGTATGGTCAGACTGTTAAGCCATTTAATAAAGAAGTGCAAGATAAAGTGCTCTCGGCAGAGGAAAAGGAAAATATTATTACATGCCGGCCGGCTGATAGACTTCCAAATGAGTTAAAGAAGATTGAAGAAGAAATGAAAGAATGGAAACAGCAGGATGAGGATGTACTTTCCTATGCATTATTCCCTCAGGTTGCTACAGATTTCTTTAAATATCGTCAGGCGCAGCAAGAGAAGGTTGATATGGCTCAGGCTGATACAAAGAACGGTGCATATCCCGTATAAATTCGTGTCAGCAGACTGTGAACTGTTAGCAGTATCGGGTTAAAGTGCTTTTAGCCCGATACTGTTTTGATGCACAGGCCCGTGCAAAGAAAATGTACTGTAGAGGTGGTACATGGAATACGTGATGAGCAGGGAATAAGCATTTCCTACTCAATTGCGATTGTATAGAACTGTTCCTCGTGACTTAAGAAAGGCATGGATGGTGAAATGGCAAGGAAAGAATTGATTACAAAGGACAAAATAGGAGAGACCGCCTTCGCTTTGGCCAAAAAGGAAGGCATAGAAAATGTGACTGCCAGAAAATTGGCTGCACAAATCGGATGTTCCACACAGCCTATATTCAGAGTTTATGCAAATATGAGTGAACTCTATGCGGAAATTTATCAGAAAGCGATCAGCAATTTTGGAGATTACTATGAAAATTACAAGTCTGAGGTAGACACACCGTTCTTACACCTAGGACTTGCCTATATAAATTATGCAAGGGATGAGAGCAAACTGTTTCAGCTCCTTTTTCAATCGGAATATCGGGGAGACAGAGGACTTTTTGAACTTTTAAATGGGAAGACAGCAGCCGTTAGCAAAGAAATTAACAGAGCTGCGGCGGCAGGTTGTCAGAATCCAAGCAGCTTGTTTATGAAAATATGGATTTTTATACATGGATGTGCATGTATGGTGCTCACCGGAGACTATGACCTTACAGAAGATGAAACAATAGAGTTGCTGGAAGATATTTACAAAAACTGTTCCTGATAGAAGGCAGTATCTGGATTCGAGGGATTTCGATGGACGAAACATATGATACGATATCAAGGATAAATGAGAAATTTAATAAGATGAGCAAGAGCCATAAAAAGTTGGCTACTTTTGTGATTGATCACTATGAACAGGCCGCTTTTATGACAGCGGCGAAGATGGCGAAGACGGTGGGGATTAGTGAGGCGACGGTGGTGCGGTTTGCGTATGCGCTGGAATATGAAGGATATCCAGAATTTCAGGCATCATTGGCTGATTGGGTGAAAAAAAGGTTAAATTCAGTACAGTCAATCGGTGCGAAATATGGGTCGAGCACACAGGCTGAAATACTAACTTCTGTGTTAAGTGCTGATATTGAAAAAATAGAAGATACTATGGAACATATCGATGCACAAGCATTTGAAGCAGCAATTGATATTATACTTGGGGCGAAACATGTGTATATTATTGGACTTCGGAGTTGCAAGCCAATAGCACAGTTTCTTCATTTTTATCTCAATATGATTCGAGGAGATGTCAATTTAATTGATTCTACGAGTACATCAGAAACTTTTGAACAGATGCTTCGGATTAATGAGAAGGATGTTGTAATTGGGATTAGTTTTCCACGATATTCCATGCGTACATTAAAAGCGATGGAGATGGCAAATGACAAAAATGCAAAGGTAGTCACAATTACAGATACAATTCATTCTCCAATGTGCCTTTATTCATCTTGCAATCTGTTGGCTAGAAGTGATATGGTGTCTATTGTGGATTCTCTTGTCGCGCCTCTTAGTATAATCAATGCGTTGGTGGTTGCTATGTGCCTGAAAAAACCAGATGATGTGCGCAGAAATTTGGAATCACTTGAGTATGCATGGGATAACTATCAGGTTTATTTAAAAGATGAGATTGATTTTATAGATGAGGAGATGCTCAACGTACCGTTACAAGCGCAGATGGCGCGACGGAGGAAGCGATGAAAGGCGGATATGGCAAAGATTGTGATTATAGGAGGCGGTGCGGCGGGAATGATGGCTGCGATTGCTGCTTCTGATGGTGGGCATAGTGTTATATTGATTGAAAAGAATGAGAAACTAGGAAAAAAATTATTTATTACAGGCAAGGGCAGATGCAATGTGACCAATGCTTGTGAAACAGTGGATTTTTTTCCAAATGTATTGGAACATGCCAAATTTTTGTACAGTGCAATATATAGTTTTGATCATGATGCTGTGATGGATTTTTTTGAGTGTGCAGGTTGTCCACTTAAAGTGGAACGAGGACAGCGTGTATTTCCAAAGTCAGATCATAGTTCGGATATTATCAAAGCACTTGAACTGACTTTGAGAGAAAAAGGGGTAAAAATACTTTTAAACACAGAAGTGAAAAGGATAATAACCACAGCTCTTGAAATAGAAAATGACAAAAAGAGTCATTGTGCAAAGGTTTCAAAGGTTGTATTTTTTGACAAGGTGGCGAAAAAAGAAACTGAGATACTTGCCGATAAACTGATTATCGCAACAGGAGGATGCTCTTATGTGCTCACAGGTTCTACAGGAGATGGATATCAGTTTGCGAAGGAATGTGGTCACAGTATTATTCCGACAATGCCAGCCTTAGTACCATTTGTCATAGAGGAGGAGTGGTGTCATCAATTGCAAGGGCTCTCTTTGAAAAATGTTCAGGCAGTTGTAGAGGTAGATAGAAAAACGATTTATTCTGATTTTGGAGAGCTGCTTTTTACACATTATGGTGTTAGTGGACCATTGATTTTGAGTGCAAGTAGTTATTATGTTCACAAAGCATGTAAGGAAAACAACCGCTATCCAAGGGCAAAGCTTTTTATTGATTTGAAACCTGCAATTACAAAGGAGCAGTTGGACAAGCGGATTTTAAGAGTGTTTGACGAGAATAAGAATAAACAGTTTAAAAATGTAATAAACAGCCTTTTTCCAGCAAAGTTAACATCAATTATGCCTGTTTTGGCTGGTATTGATTCAGATAAGAGAGTTAACGAGATTACAAAGGAAGAACGGCAGCATTTTGTGCAGATAATGAAACATCTGGAACTTACGATTACAGGGCTAAGAGATTATAATGAGGCAGTAATTACAAAGGGGGGAGTGGCAACAAAGGAGGTTTCACCTTCCACGATGGAATCGAAATTTGTTGAGGGATTATATTTTGCAGGAGAAGTGCTTGATTTGGATGCACTTACAGGTGGTTTTAATCTTCAGATTGCGTGGTCTACTGGATTTTTAGCGGGCAGAAGTGCTGCTTCTCATATATAAAAGAGAAAACGAATCATTACATATTTTATAAAGGATAGGAGAAACTAATAAAATGAGTTATAGTATTGCAATTGATGGACCTGCAGGAGCAGGAAAAAGTACGATCGCAAAATTGATCGCAAAAAGAAAAGGATATATTTATGTTGACACAGGTGCAATGTACCGTGCAATCGCATTGTATTTTATAGAACAAGGAATTGATGCAAGTGAGCAGAATAAAATGAGTGAGGAGGTTGCAAATGCAAATGTGACAATCTCCTATGAGAATGGAGAACAGATTGTATGGCTTAACGGCAGAAATGTGAATGGGTTGATTCGCACAGAGGAGGTTGGAAGAATGGCTTCCTTGAGCAGTGCAAACAAGGAGGTTAGGAGAAAACTAGTAGAATTGCAGCAGGCTCTTGCAAACAAGGAGAATGTTGTCATGGATGGTAGAGATATTGGAACGTGTGTTTTGCCTAATGCCAATGTGAAGGTTTATCTAACCGCAGATAGTCATGTGAGGGCACTGCGGCGTTATGAGGAGCTAAAGGCAAAGGGACAGGAATGCGAGTTGGATATAATTGAGAAAGATATAATTGAGCGGGATTATCAGGATATGCACCGCGAACTTTCTCCTTTAAAACAAGCTGAAGATGCAGTCCTTCTTGATTCATCTGATATGAGTATTGAACAGGTTGCGGATGCTATAATTCATCTGTGTGATAAAGGAGCAAAGTGATGGAAGTGGTAGTTGCAAAATCCGCAGGATTTTGTTTTGGTGTAGAAAGAGCAGTTGACTCAGTGTATGAACAGTTAGAGACAGGGAAGATAATTCATACATACGGTCCAATCGTCCACAACGAAGAAGTGGTAAAAACCTTGGAAGAAAAAGGTGTAAAAGTGATTGAGGACGAGGAGGAACTTCGCAGTATGAAGCGTGAGACACTCAAGCCTGAGGAAGGTACGATTGTCATACGCGCACATGGAGTTCCGCGCAAAACGTATGAGCTTATACACGAAAGAGGGCTTGAGTGCATCGATGCAACTTGTCCGTTTGTCAGCCATATTCATCGTCTGATCAATGGGCATTCTGCAAAGGGACGGCATATTATCATTATTGGAAATGAACAGCATCCGGAGGTGATAGGAATAAAAGGTTGGGCTTGTGGACCTGTCACTGTGATTGAAACGAAGGAACAAGCAGAGAATTTTCAGGCAAAAAAAGAAGAAAAATTATATATTGTGTCTCAAACGACATTTAACTACAAGAAATTTAAAGATTTAGTTGAAATTTTTCGGAAAAAAGGTTATGATATAATTGTTGCGAATACTATATGCAATGCAACAGAAGAACGTCAGAAGGAAGCTGTTGAATTAGCTGCTAGAGCTGATGTTATGATTGTGATAGGTGGTACTCACAGTTCCAACACACGGAAGCTATATGAATTATGCCAAAGTGAATGTGAGAATACTTACTATATACAAACACTGGACGACCTGCAATTAGATTTACCTAATTCTGTAGAACTGGTGGGCATCACAGCGGGGGCTTCTACCCCAAACAAAATAATTGAGGAGGTTCAAAATTATGTCAGAATTAACTTTTGAACAAATGTTAGAAGAATCATTAAAAACTATTCATACAGGAGAGGTAATTGAAGGTACAGTCATCGATGTCAAGCCCGATGAAGCAATCCTTAACATCGGTTACAAGTCAGATGGTATTCTTACACGTTACGAGTACACCAATGAGCCGAACGTTGACCTTACAACGATCCTAAATCCTGGTGACAAGATGGAGGTTAAGGTTCTCAAAGTAAATGATGGCGAGGGACAGGTTCTCTTGACTTACAAGCGTCTTGCTGCTGACAGAGGCAATAAGCGGATTGAGGAGGCGTACAACAACAAAGAAGTATTAACAGCGAAGGTTTCACAGGTGTTGGACGGTGGCCTAAGTGTAGTAGTAGATGAAGTGAGAATTTTTATTCCTGCGAGTCTTGTGTCAGATGTGTATGAAAAAGATCTGAACAAATATGCTGGACAGGACATAGAATTTGTTATCAGTGAATATAATCCTAAGAGAAGAAGATATATTGGTGATCGCAAGCAGTTAATTATTGCCAAGAAAGCTGAAATGCAGAAAGAGTTGTTTGCTAAGATTAGTGTGGGTGATGTGATTGAAGGTACTGTTAAGAATGTCACAGACTTTGGTGCATTTATTGATCTTGGCGGAGTAGATGGTCTGCTGCATATCTCTGAGATGTCATGGGGACGTGTAGAGAATCCCAAGAAGGTATTTAAAGTTGGTGAGACATTAAAAGTTTTGATTAAGGATATTGATGGAACAAAGGTTGCGCTTTCCTTGAAGTTTGATGATTCCAATCCATGGAAGAATGCATCAACAAAGTATGCTGTTGGCAATGAAGTGACAGGTAAAGTTGCAAGAATGACTGATTTTGGTGCATTTGTGGAGCTTGAGCCAGGTATTGATGCATTGTTGCATGTTTCACAGATTGCAAAGGAGCATATCGAGAAACCTTCAGATGTTTTGTCAGTAGGACAGGAAGTGACAGCTAAAGTTGTTGATTTTAATGAGGAAGGTAAGAAGATCAGTCTTAGCGTCAAGGCATTAATGATACCTGAAACAGCAAAGGAAGCAGCACCTGCAGCAATGGTAGAAGATAACGATTCGGATGTTGTATCTGTAGATATCGATGCAGTGATTGCAAAACAAGAAGCAGAGGATGCAGAATAATAATATGAGTAAATAGAGATATGATATCGGAGTTTTGGCTCTGATATCATATTCGTTTATAGTCAGGAAAACTTGTGCAGACAGGCATTGCGATCCGTCAGATGCATAAGTTATTTTTAGGATATGCAGGGAATTTTAGTAGAGAAAGGGGAATACTCATGGTATATGATTATGAATATTTCAAAAAAGAGGTTTTTACACTGACCAAGATTGACTTAAATGCATATAAAGAAAAGCAGATGAAGCGTCGTATTGACACCTTGATCGCAAAACATAAAGTGACAGGTTATGATAAGTTTGTTGCAAAGCTGCGGGATGACAAGGTAGTTTTTGATGATTTTGTGAATTATCTAACAATCAATGTATCAGAGTTTTATAGAAATCCTGAGCAATGGAAATTGATGGACAAAGAAATCATTCCAGAATTGATTGCAAGATTTGGTAAAAATCTAAAAATTTGGAGTGCAGCATGTTCTACAGGGGATGAGCCATATTCCCTTGTAATGGCATTTTCCAAGCATATTCCGCTCAATCAGATTAATATTATTGCCACAGATATTGACAAGCAGGTAATAGAGAAAGCCAAGGTAGGTTTATATAATGAGAAAAGTATTGCAGCAGTTCCAGATGAGTTTAAAAAGAAATATTTTACAAAAGTAGGACCTTCCTATCAAATTTCTAATGATATCAAGTCAAGAGTACAGTTTAAACAACACAATTTATTAAAGGATACTTATCCTGATAGATGTGATTTGATTGTGTGTCGTAATGTGTTGATTTATTTTACAGAGGAAGCAAAGGATGATGTATTTCGTAAATTTAACACTTCACTGAAACCAGAGGGAATTTTATTTATTGGAAGCACAGAACAGATTATGAATTATAAGGAAATTAACTACGATAGAAAAAATTCATTTTTTTATATCAAAAATAAATAGTCTAGAATAAAACCGATTAATCTAAAATTAGTCGGTTTTATTCGTAAATGATCTACGTTTTGTGAAAAGTTGTTTGTATTTTAAATGTTTACATCAGTTCGTAAAAATGCCTAGATTTTAAAATTGTGTTCTAAGGAGAGATAGAATGAATTTATTAAAAAAATTTCAGACATTACTAAATGATATGCAACCACCTAAAAAGAGAGAGTATATTATATTTTTCATTCTTTTCTTGGTTCCATTTGCTTCTATGATGTATGGGGATATGAAAGCATTTGTGCATTATGAAGTCAATTTTTGGGGAAGTATTTTTGAAGGCGGAGGACTAAAAAATTTTTATGAGTACGGAAATAATATGCTAGCTTATTATAGGGAAAACAATATAGGCGGTGCTTATGAGTTGATATATGATTTTCCTGTTTATATAGTACTCGGAATATGGGGAGCACCATTATGGATTTTCTGTAAAATCACAGGGATAGAAGAAACTTCATGTATAGGGACTATGTTATATGCGAAATCAATTTATATTGTCGCACTTCTCATTACAGCATATCTAATTTATTTTATTTGCAAAAATATTAAAATTAATGAAGTGAATGCAAAATGGGCAGCATATTTATTTTTATCCTCTGCAGTAGTTTTTGTTGAGATTGGATTAGTGGGACAATTAGACGTATTGGCTTTTCCCTTTTTATTATTGGGTATATATTATTATCAAAGAAAAAATTATAAAAAGTTTATCTTATTTTTTTCAATAGCAATTTCGTTTAAGTTGTTTCCTTTATTTATATTTATACCGTTGGTGCTACTTTATGAAAAAAATGTTCTTAAAATTATCTTTAAAACGCTTCTTGCATTATCCTTTACAATATTTGTTGGAATTGGATTTCCGACGAATACAGCGGCAGCAAATATTAAGGAGGAAATAAGAAATCATTTTCTACAGGCATTTTTGGGGAATAAGGTGCCATTATTTAATAGTGCGGTGCCATTAATTATTATTTTATTTGGAATTATTTGTGTTTATTGTTATTTGACAAATATAGAGAGTCCAGAAGAATATAATTACTATTCAATTTTAATTCCTTTAGTAGTTATGTTTGTGATTCTTACTTCTTTTGATAGTAATCCATATTGGTTTATATATCTATCACCGTTTTTAGCAATGCTTATGGTGTATAATTCTAATAATTTTAACCAATTAATTTTGTTTGAAACGATTGGTATGGCAGGGCTTATATTAAATCAGTATGGGGGGAATTATTGGGTATATGAGACAAACCATATGGAAGGAATGATGTTAGAAAAATTGTTTGGAAGACCAGAATATTTAATTACATTAGAAGTTTTTAACCGTTATACGCGAATAGATTTTTATTCTTCCGTTTTTTTTGCTATATTTTGGGTTTGTATTTTGACAGTTGTATGGTTGTCAAGACCGGGAAAATGTACTCAAAATGAAACAGTGAATATACGAAAATATGCTATCGTGCGTCTATTACTCAATGCAAGTATTGCATTGATTCCCGAAATGGTGTACTTGCTTTCCTTTCCATTAGGGAATTATCTTATGAATCGATAAGAAAGAATAGTGTGAGAAGTACTAAATTTCACGCCAAGAAATGCCTAAAATACGGCAGTTCTCATCTGGGTTTGAGTTGCGGCAGAGCGCAACATGGGAGTTCATTTCTGTTTGAGCTGGCAGCGTTAGCAGAATCATAGGGATTCATATAAAGAAGCTTAATCTTTTAGCAAGATTAAGCTTCTTTATAAGTACGAACTATTTGATTTTTCGCTATGTGATTCGATATGCTGCCATCATTTCAAGAATATGGTGTGCATACAAACTAAATACATCACGTTTTGTTTTTAGCTCATCAGTTAACTCAAAAAATAGACTTTTATCGTCATAGTTCTTTTTGAAAAATGGAGTGAAAAGATTATCCCACTGAGGGAGATAGGAGGATATTTTTCGCGTGTAACAGTTTCTAGCAGTTGCTTGTTGACGGTAATTTTTGTCAACGAAGGAAGCTACAGATTTATGAATTGCAATATCCTCTTTTGGAAGATAATAATAATCTTTGTAATTGGAGTAAAAGTATTTTAGTACGCCTTCATAAATTGGAACACGCAACTTGCCATCTTGTCCATAGCCAGTAAAATAGCAATTGTTGGCTCCATAAGATAGTTCTGTAGGCAACGCAGTTGGAAGTTTTAGGTTCATAAGAATTTCCGAACATTGTTTTTGTTTTACGTCTTGATAGTAGTTTGCCTGAACTTTTGTGACTTTGACTGGAAGATGGAATAAGTCAGGAATTGCGAGAGCAGCAACAATTTCAAGCATTCCTTTGAGGTCTTCTTCATTGTGGAGCAGGAGAAAATGTTCCTTTTCTTCGTCATGATTTAGTACATATTCATGATAAATGTCAATTAACTCACCGCCTGTATAGGAGTCTTTACGAGTGGTATTGCCAATAAAATTCTCAATGGTTTTTTGTTTGCAGTTTGGAAGTTTCAGGAAAGTTTTATAGGGCGATAATCGTTTGTAGATATCAATTCCTTCTAGGTTGTCAAAACTGAATGAGATGTTGTATTGTTGCAGTTTATTTTGTAGATAGGGAATATCAAATCGGTTGCCATTAAAATGAATTAGGAAACGATATGATTTTGCAAAATCAACAAAAGCATTCAATACATTTAGTTCGTCCTCGTAATTGGCAGCAAGCCACTGAATCGTGCTCCAACAAGATGGTTTGTTATTAGATTCATCAAGATAGGCGCAGCCAATCATGTAGAGATTAGAACTGCGCACATAAAATCCGGTTGTTTCTATATCAATAAATAATGTTTGTTTTGGCACACAAAAATTTTCGATTGGGTATTTTGGAGACAGAATCCCCAAATTTTTTTGAATACATTTCATAATGTTGATTCGCACAATCCTTTCGTATGTGAATTTTAATAAAAGAAAAGAGACTTTTCTTACGTGCTGATTGATATTGCAAAACAGTTAAATTTCGTATGTAGTGTATATATTGTTTATTATAACTTATCACATGCAATACTTTGTGTCAATTCGAGAATGTCGTCCATATTGTTGCTATGACGCAGTTGTTTTTTAGCGTTAGGAATATGCATATATTGCATTTCGTAAGAATATGGTTCAGGTAGGAGGGACAATTTTATACATAGGAAGAATGCAATAAAAATTTATGGAAAATAATATATTTTTGTAAAAATTAGTGAAATTTTGAGAAAGAAATAGTATAATGTATGTAGAAAGTTTTAAAATAAAAGGAAAGAAGGAGCAAAAGATGGCAAAACTTACATTTCGAGGCGGTGTACATCCTTATGATGGCAAGGATTTGTCAAAGGATAAGCCCATAAAGACCATTGTGCCAAAAGGTGAGATGGCATATCCGCTTAGCCAGCATATTGGTGCACCAGCGGTTCCAGTGGTAAAAAAGGGTGACAAGGTGCTTGCTGGTCAAAAAATTGCAGAGGCAGGTGGATTTGTGTCCGCCCCAATTTATGCGACAGTGTCTGGAATAGTTAAAACGATAGAACCTAGACGTGTTGTCACAGGGGATATGGTAAACTCCATTATTATTGACAACGATGGGTTGTTTGAGGAGGTTGCGTACATAACACATGATCCTGAGAAACTGAACAAAAAAGAAATCTTGGATTTAATCAAAGAGGCAGGTGTCGTCGGTATGGGCGGTGCAGGCTTTCCAACACATGTAAAGTTGTCGCCAAAAGAACCAGACAAGATTACTTATGTGATTGCAAATTGTGCAGAGTGTGAGCCTTATCTGACTTCAGATTATCGTAGAATGTTGGAGGAACCACAGAAATTAATTGATGGTATGAAGATTATTTTGCGTCTGTTTGATAATGCGCAGGGAATTTTGGCAGTGGAGGATAATAAGCCAGATTGTATTGAGCGGTTGACACAGCTTACACAAAAAGAAAGTCGAATCAAAGTGATGGCGCTTAAAACAAAGTATCCACAAGGAGCAGAACGACAACTAATTTTTGCGACAACTGGGAGAGAAATCAATTCATCTATGCTTCCAGCAGACGCGGGATGTGTGGTTGACAACGTGGATACAATAGTGGCTATTTATCATGCGGTAGTGGAGGGAAAACCGCTGATGAACAGAATTGTCACTGTCACTGGTGATGCAGTAAACGATCCACGGAATTTTTATGTGCGAATTGGAATGAATTATCATGACCTTATAGAGGAGGCAGGCGGATTTAAGACAGAACCAGAGAAAGTGGTATCAGGTGGTCCGATGATGGGATTTGCGTTGTTTGATTTGGACGTGCCTACAACAAAGACGGCGTCGGCACTTTTGTGTCTGACAAAAGATGAAGTATCAGCAATGGAACCAAGTCCTTGTATTAATTGTGGGCGCTGTGTGGATGTGTGTCCGGGGAGAGTTGTTCCCACAAAACTTGCTGTACTTGCAGAACATGGTGACGAGGAGGCATTTGTAGCCAATGACGGCATGGAATGTTGTGAGTGTGGTTGTTGTAGCTTTATCTGTCCAGCAAAGCGTCAGTTGACCCAATACATTAAGTCTATGCGAAAGACGATTTTGGGCAAAAAGAAAAAGGCATGAGAATGTATTCTTATTCTAAGAACTTTTTAAAAATTCATGCGAAAATAAGAAGTGAGGAGAAAAAATATGTTTAAGGTATCATCAAACCCGCATATACGTTCAAAGGATACGACAGCCCGCATTATGCAGTATGTAGTGATTGCTTTGCTTCCAACGACGATATTCGGAGTATTTCATTTTGGTCTGCATGCGTTGTTTCAGGTGCTGATTACTGTAGCAACGACAGTGTTGACAGAGTACATATATGACAGATGTATGCATAAGAAAATATCAATCGGTGATTTTTCTGCTGCGGTGACAGGTCTGTTATTGGCGTTGAATCTGCCACCTAGGGCGCCATTGTGGATAGGTGTGATAGGTGGTGTTTTTGCAATTATCGTTGTGAAAATGCTTTTTGGTGGTCTAGGACAGAATTTTATGAATCCAGCACTCGGCGCTCGTTGTTTCCTGATGATTTCGTTTACTTCTATTATGACAAATTTTGACTGTGATGCTTATACAGGCGCGACACCACTTGCAGCAATCAAGACAGGAGAGAGTGCACCAGAGATTCTGGATATGATTGTTGGACGCACTGCAGGTACTATCGGTGAGACAAGTATGATTGCACTTTTAATAGGCGCAATATTTCTTCTTGTGATGAATGTTATTGATTTGCGTGTTCCGGGTACTTATATTCTTAGTTTTATTGTGTTTATCCTATTGTTTAGCGGGAATGGATTAGATGTAAATTATATTCTATCACAGCTTGCAGGAGGCGGTCTGATGTTGGGTGCCTTTTTTATGGCGACAGACTATGTGACAAGACCAGTCACCAAAAATGGACAGTATGTGTTTGGGATATTTTTAGGGATTATGACAGGAATTTTCAGAATATTTGGACCATCTGCGGAGGGTGTTTCCTATGCGATTATTCTTGGAAATCTGTTGGTTCCTCTGATAGAGCACTTTACAAAGCCTACTGCATTTGGAAAAAAGAAAGTAAAGAAGGAGGTAGTGTGAAATGGATAACGAGAAAAAATCAATGATAAAAGACGCACTTATCCTCTTTGCAATCACTCTTGTGGCAGGGCTATTGTTGGGATTTGTGTATGATGTCACAAAAGAGCCCATTGCACAGCAGAAGGCAAAGGCGAAAGCTGAGGCATGTAAAAATGTATTTGCGGCGGCAGAAACTTTTGAGCCTATGTTGAATGAGGATGGTCCGACGGCGTATTTTATGGCTGGAAAGGATTCTAATGTGGATATCAATGAGGTAATGCGGGCACTTGACAGTGCTGGACAATTGATGGGGTATGTGATTACGGTAACCGATCATGAAGGGTATGGCGGTGATATTCAGTTTTCTATGGGAGTGACACTGGATGGAACATTGAACGGGATATCACTGTTAAGTATTTCGGAAACTGCTGGACTTGGTATGAAAGCAGGGGATGTGCTTGTACCACAGTTTGCAAATAAAAAGGTTGAAAGTTTTACATACACAAAGTCCGGTTCGATGAATGACAGTGAAATAGACACAATCAGTGGTGCGACAATCACAACAAATGCAATTGTAAATGGTGTGAATAGCGGTTTGTTGTTTTTCAATAGTGTACTTACAGAAAGTGAAGGAGGTGCCATCAATGAGTGATAGGAACAGTGAAGCAAAACAAGGCTCCATGGAAGTATTTTTTAATGGACTTGTAAAGGAAAATCCTACCTTTGTGCTGACACTTGGAATGTGTCCAACGCTTGCAGTGACAACTTCAGCCATCAATGGACTTGGTATGGGATTGACTACGACAGCAGTGCTTGTGCTTAGTAATGCAATTATTTCTTTGTTGAGACACATTATTCCGAATAGGGTGCGAATCCCAGCATTTATTGTTATTGTAGCATCTTTTGTTACCATGATTCAACTGTTGCTAGAGGGATTTATACCAAGTCTTAACGCAGCGCTTGGACTATATATTCCCTTGATTGTTGTAAACTGTATTATTCTAGGACGTGCAGAGTCTTTCGCGTCTAAAAATCCTGTGATTCCATCGATATTTGATGGTCTTGGAATGGGATTTGGATTTACTGTGGCTCTTACTGCAATTGGTATGGTACGAGAACTTTTGGGGGCAGGAGAACTTTTTGGTAATCCTGTTATTAACAATATTTTAGCGGGTATTTCCTCTTTGTTGGGAACGCAAGAGCCAATGGAATATGTACCAATCAGTATTTTTGTGCTTGCGCCAGGCGCATTTTTTGTGCTTGCTGCGCTTACTGCGCTCCAGAATCGTGTTAAGAGAAAAATGCAGGAAAAAGGTCAGAATGTGGACAAAATTCAGTCAGGTTGCAATTCTGACTGTGCAAGCTGTTCTGACAATGGATGTGCGCATCGTTTCGTTGATGTAAATGGGGCGACGGGTTCTGTCGCAGACGCAAAAAATGGTTCAAAATAATATTTCATCAAGAATAGAAATCATGTTTGCTGGTTTTTATTAGAGATTATGGGAATAGGCGCATATAGGCGTAGAAAGGAATTAGAAATGCTTGATGTAGTAAAGGATTTATTGATTTTAATGATCAGTTCCTCGCTGATAAGCAATGTCGTGTTAAGCCAGTTTTTGGGGCTTTGTCCGTTCCTTGGTGTTTCCAAAAAGGTTGACACAGCAGTTGGTATGGGTGGAGCGGTTATTTTCGTTATTACGATTGCTTCTGGCGTGGCGGCTGTCATCTATAAGGGAATCTTAGAGCGGTTTGATATTACCTATCTGCAAACAATTGTATTTATATTAGTAATTGCTGCCTTGGTACAGTTTGTGGAGATGTTTTTAAAAAAATATGTGTCATCACTTTATCAGGCACTTGGTGTATATCTTCCACTGATTACGACAAACTGTGCAGTGCTTGGTATCGCACTCACAAATGTGCAGAAAAATTATGGAATCGGGTTTAGTATTGCAAGTGGATTATTCACAGCAGTTGGATTTTTGATCGCAATTGTGATTCTTGCTGGAATACGGGAAAAGATAGAATACAATGACATACCAGAATCTTTTCAGGGAATGCCAATCGTGCTGATAACAGCAGGACTGATGGCGATTGCTTTCTGTGGATTTTCAGGATTGTTGTAGGAGGAGGTTAAAGTATGAACATAACAGCAATATTGACAGCCGTTTTCGTCGTGGGCGGAGTTGGTTTATTCTTGGGCGTCTTCCTTGGGATTGCAAGTATTGTATTTAAAGTAGAGGTAGATGAAAAGGAGGAGGCAGTGCTGGGAATACTTCCTGGAAATAATTGTGGAGGTTGTGGGTATCCTGGTTGTTCGGGATTGGCTGCGGCGATTGCAAAAGGCGAAGCACCTGTCAATGCTTGCCCTGTCGGCGGCGAATCAGTTGGCAAAAAAGTTGCAGCTATTATGGGAGTGGAGGCAGGTGATACTGTCCGAATGACAGCTTTTGTAAAGTGTGCAGGTGATTGTGAGCGGACAACAAAAATTTATGAGTATTCCGGTGTGGAGGATTGTAGTATTGTTCGATATGTACCTGACGGCGGTGCAAAGTCCTGTGATCATGGTTGCCTTGGATATGGAAACTGTGTGAATGCATGTCCGTTTGATGCGATCCATATTGTGAATGGCATCGCAAGAGTAGATAAGGAGAAGTGTAAGGCGTGTGGGAAGTGTGTGGCTGCGTGTCCAAAACAATTGATTGAATTGATACCTTATGATGCAAAAGCGGTGGTGGCGTGCAGCTCTAAAGACAAAGGACCTGTTACTATAAAGGCTTGTCAGACGGGGTGCATTGGATGTAGTCTTTGCGTAAAGGTATGTCCATCAAATGCAATTACTGTGACAGATTTTCATGCACATATCGATCAGAATAAATGTACTGGTTGTGGAGCCTGCAAGGAAAAGTGTCCCAAAAAAGCGATTGTATAGTTTTGGACAAATAAGTGAAGATGGGGCTGTTGTTTTAACGAATGGAAATTCATGAAACGGCAGCTTTATTTTTTTATAGGAGATTGCGCGTCTTTAAGATGCAAAGGAAAACATATGTTTACAGAATGTGTTTTAGATACACAAAATAAACAGTTAAGGATTTAGAAGATATAAAAGTTGAGCCGACCAGAAAAAGGGTAGACCGAGTATATGAAAGAAAATTGTTTATTTTAAAATATCGCGCAGAAAGCATACAGGAATTTCGGTTTGCAATTAGTGGTTAGATTCGGGAACAGGTATTTCATACCATTTTAGATTGTTGGAATATAGGAATGAGAATTTCATTGACTGCACGTTGACCCTTGAAGATCTTGGTGATATAATCAGTACAAAATTGGAATTTTTGGTTGATTTTTGTGGAGGGAAGATAGTACATGAAATATATATTGAGATGTGATATAATGGACGGATTGGTTTTCATAGATGAAAGCTATCTATCAGAATTAAATGACGACCTGTTGTATGAAATGGATATTTTGCTCGATTTATCAGGAACATCCGAATTGATTTGTGATTTTCCAAATGAGGATTGGGATATTGTAAGGCAGCGGGAAACAAAACAAATCCGAGAATTTTGTGAACAAGGAAAAATGATTGTTTGGCTTTTGAATAGCGTTACCAAGGAATGTGAAATTCTAAAAAGTAATGAAATTACAGATTCATGTAAGTGGCTGCACCTTCCCACAGGTAAATTGTTAGCGGTTACAGCGAGTGAGTTAATTCAATGTCTTTCGTATCCAGAATTGGAAATGGAAAAGGTTTTTGAACTATCACTTGAGGAAGGATGGTATGCAATACAAAATGAAGAAGTCAATAAAATAATGTATTGCAAGAAAGAACCACCCCATTCTACTTTCTCAAACATCCAAGAGGTATACTAGTACTTCATCCGGCTAAAAGTTGAAGTCTAGGACTACCTGTTCCGCACCATTGCGTCGTTAAAATTTTTAGACGATGCACCGCATCGCCGTCGAAATTTTGTCTAGTTAATATGTAGATAGGAGAAGATAGCTATGAAAAAAAAGATAATTTTAGTAGCTCTATTATTGGTGTTATCCTGCTTTTGTACAAGTTGTGTTCAGATTAATGTCACCAATCCATCCGATGCAAAAACAGAAAAAAGTGATGATATAAGTACTGAACTTTTTGTGCCAAGTACTGTCAATTCAGAAAACTGGTTTGACTCTATTCCTGAATATCGTGGAACGCCATATATTGAGGTCAATAATGACATTCCATTTTTTTCCGCAGCGGATAAACAAAACAAAGAAGCTTTTGAAATCTACAGTGATTTAGATGAGCTGGGGCGCTGTCACGTTGCATATGCAAATATTTGTGAAGAATTAATGCCCACTGAAGATAGGGAGGCATCATTAAATTCCGTGACACCTACAGGTTGGCATCAAAATCAATATCATGGAAAGTGGTTATATAATCGTTGTCATTTGATTGGCTATCAGCTCGCTGCAGAAAATGCAAATGAGAAAAATTTAATTACTGGCACAAGATATTTTAATGTTGAGGGGATGCTCCCTTTTGAAAATACAGTTGCTGATTATATAGATGATAATCCTAGCAATCATGTTTTGTATCGTGTGACACCAGTCTATAAAGAGGAAAATGATCTTGTAGCTTGTGGGGTACTGATGGAAGCTTGGTCGGTGGAAGACAATGGATATGGATGTCAATTTTGTGTGTTTGTGTATAATGTACAACAGGGTGTAGAGATTGATTATACTACAGGTGAAAATCGTGAAGCAACAGAGGACTCATCAGAGACAAATTCTTCTAAGAGCGATGATGGTGATACATATATATTAAATACCAATAGTAAAAAGTTTCATAAAGAGGATTGCTCTAGTGGTAAAAGAATTGGGGATAAGAATAAATCTGCTTATACTGGGCAAAGAGATGAGCTGATTTCGCAAGGATATACGCCTGCTGAATGTTGTAATCCATAAATCATTTGAGAATCTAAGTGTTCTAAAAATAAAGATTTACATCTGATTTGTAAGCGTGTATACTTATACTAATTGTGTTGTCAACTTATAGGCAGTCAAGAGATACAATTCAGATAATAAAAGCTTAGAGGTTTATTGTGAGGAAATGGGGGAACAACGAAGATGGGGTTATTTTTGCAAGTGGCGATTATACCAGAATGTAAGGAAGATAAAGCGAGAATGTTTGTAAAGACTGTTGCGGAAAAATACTCGCGAATATTAAGCGAGAGTAAGGTAACAGATATCAAGTATGATATTGTGAATTTATGCCCTGACGAGTGTGTATACAAAGAATCTGCAAATGGTGTGAGTGTTTTGATTAACAATAGATGTATTGGGTATGGGGATCTTGCAGGAGCAATATCCGAGGAATGTGGCAAAGCTGTTTTAGTACTTTACATATATGATGGGGATTACTGGGCATATGAGTTGTATGATAATGGAGAGGAAATAGACCAATTCGATCCAATACCCGACTACTTTGGTGAAGTGTCAGAGGAAGCAATACAAAAATTTAAGGGAAATGCAGATATTATTGCAAAGTATTTTTCTATAGATAGGGCAGACATTGAAAAATATCTGATTTTCTGGTCAGATACCTCTGATGAGAAAGCATATGAAGATGATGAATTTGAGTATTCAGATTGGCAGATGGCTGATTTTATGCGGAAATTAGGGTATCCATATGAATTTGAAGAAGATTATACTGGCGGTCGAAAAGACTGACCGCTCAGTATAATGCGATGCGCACAACCGCATAAGGAAATATGTCGCTTTGCGGCTGCGGTTGGCGCGATACTCACGGCAGATTTTATCTGTCGTGAGTATAAATAACAATAGATTCTTAAAATATAAATATAGATACAATAAAATGAGAGGGGATTAAAAAAAAGGTGATGAAAAGAGAAAAAAATAGAAATTCATTTTCGGGTTCAATCGGTTTTGTGTTGACTGCGGCAGGAAGTGCTGTTGGTCTGGGAAATATATGGCGTTTTCCGTACTTGGCGGCAAAGGATGGCGGAGGATTGTTTCTAGTAATCTATCTAATATTAGCGATTACATTTGGATTTACACTGCTTACAACAGAGATTGCGATTGGAAGAAAGACAAAGCAAAGCCCTTTGACTGCGTATGCGAAATTAAGTTCTAAATGGGGTTTTTTGGGCGTGATAGCATGTCTTGTGCCAGTGATTATTATGCCATATTACTGTGTAATTGGCGGATGGGTAGTAAAGTACTTTCTTGCATACTTGACAGGAAATGGTGCTGCGGCAGCAGAGGACGGTTATTTTACAGGATTTATCACTGGGGAATGGCAACCGATTGTGCTGTTGTTTGTCTTTTTGCTAATGGTGGCGTTTATTGTATTTCGTGGAATTAACAAGGGGATTGAATCGTCCTCAAAAATATTGATGCCATTGCTATTGTTGTTGGTTGTGGGGATTGCATTTTTTTCCTTGACAATTCACTATGAAGATGAAACAGGGGTAACAAGAACAGGATTACAGGGATTTTTGATTTATATAGTTCCTGATTTGAGCGAGATGACAGTAAAGAAATTCTTTACAGTACTTCTGGACGCGATGGGACAATTGTTTTTTAGTCTTAGTGTTGCAATGGGAATTATGGTTGCGTATGGTTCTTATGTGAAAGATGATGCCAACTTGGTAAAATCTATTAATCAGATTGAAATATTTGACACGGCGGTTGCATTTCTAGCAGGGGTTATGATTATTCCTGCGGTTTATACCTTTATGGGAAAAGAAGGCATGGCGGCATCGGGACCAAGCCTAATGTTTGTATCACTGCCGAAAGTATTTGCATCCATGGGAAAAATTGGAAATTTGGTAGGGTGTCTCTTTTTTGCTATGGTGTTGTTCGCGGCGATTACAAGTGCTGTTTCTGTCATGGAAGCGGTGGTGTCCAGCTTTATGGACAAGTTTCATATGACACGCACAAAAGCGGCTACTGTCGAGACAATAATTGCAATTGTCGGTGGTGTGACTGTATGTCTTGGATACAATAAATTGTATTTTGAAGTGAAGTTGCCAAATGGAGCAGTTGCACAGATTTTGGATATTATGGACTATATTAGCAATAATTTGCTAATGCCACTAGTTGCAATTGGAACATGCATTTTGATTGGTTGGGTATTAAAACCAAAAACTGTGATTGACGAAGTGGAGAAATCAGGTAGTAGATTTGGTAGAAAGCGTTTGTATATTGTGATGATTCAATATATTGCTCCAATATTATTGGTAATCTTATTATTGAAATCAGTGGGCATATTGACAATCATATAAATGGATAAGGGAGTAGCGCTACTCCCTTATTTTTCGATCTTTAAAATAATATTTTCTGTCGTGATCACTAATTTCGCGCATTACGCGACAAGGATTTCCAACAGCGACAACATTTGCTGGAATATCTTTTGTCACCACACTACCAGCGCCAATAACAGTGTTGTCTCCAATTGTAACACCAGGCATAATAATCGCTCCGGCGCCAATCCAACAGTTTCTACCAATATGCACAGGCATATTATATTGATATTGCTGTTCCCGTAGTTCTGGAAGAATTGGATGTCCTGCGGTGGCAATGGTCACGTTTGGACCAATCATAGTATAATCCCCAATATAAATATGGGTATCGTCCACACATGTTAAATGATAGTTTGCATAGACCATTTTCCCAAAATGGCAGTGATGTCCGCCAAAATTTGCATAGAATGGCGCTTCGATATAGACACCTTCTCCACAGTCACCCAGCATATCTTTGAGCATTTTTGCTCTTTTTTTAAACTCAGAGGGTTTTGTCAGGTTATAATCGCACAGTTTGTCCTGATAAGAAACTTGTTTCTTTATAATATTTTCGTCGTTTGGAAAATAAAGTTCTCCAGTGTGTAGTTTTTCTTTCATGTCATGCATTTTATATGCCTCCATTTCTTTTATAATAACCTTTTGGAATCTTTAAACTTTTGTCAATGGTAGTTCAAACAACTGTGAAGCAGACATTTGGCCAATGCCATGGCAGTGTTGATTTTATATGGTTTCTGATTCCTATTTTAAATGAAATATAAATCGAACATTATTCTCTGACAAAAAATTCTAAAAGGTTATTTATAATTTTTATTTATAAATAACCATATCATATCTCACGAAAAAAAGCATTCAAATTTTACAGATTCCCAATACAAAAATCAAAAAAATACATTAAATCAAAATAGTGCTATAAGCAGAATAAAATATTTGTGAGACAAGTGCTCATATTTTAAAATTCAAGACATATATTGAGATATGGACAGTGGGACAAACAAAAGGAGGAGTGTACAATGATAGATAATCGAATTTTGCAATTCTTTCCACAGGGATTTAGAAAGGACTGGGAGCGAAGCAGTGTGCGTTTTGAAAAGATACAAGAAATTAGATTGCGCGTCAACCAGCCAGTGCGTGTGTTATCAGAGCGGGAACACAGACTTCCTATTATATATGGTGAACGGGAGTTGGAAGAAATTTTTCGGTATTTGTGCCATGATTCCGTGTACGCTTACGAAGAAGAAAGAAAACAGGGGTATATTACTGTCGAGGGAGGACATAGAATCGGAATTACAGGGGAGCTTACGACAGCAGGAAATGGTCGATTTATCGCCAAATATATTCGTTATATCAATATTAGACTGGCACATGAGCACAAGGATATTGCGCGGAGAATAATGCGGTATCTCTATCATACACAACAAGGAATCCCGTTTAATACGCTAATTATTTCACCACCAGGGGTTGGTAAGACAACCTTGCTTAGAGATATGATTCGCCTCTTTTCAAATGGAGTGGAGGGGTATTGTGGATGCAATGTGGGTGTGATTGACGAGAGAGGTGAGATTGCAGGGGCGTACAGGGGAAGTGCTATGCTTGATTGTGGTGAGCGTACAGATGTTGTTACAGGTGGTGATAAACAGCAGGGAATCTCTATCTTGGTGAGAACTTTTGCGCCGCGAGTGATTGCGATTGACGAGATTGGAAAAAGTACAGATGCCGAGGCAATTTTCCATGCAGGGGTGTGTGGATGTAGTATATTGGCGACAATACATGGCAGTTCGATTGAAGATATTCAACGTAAACCTGAGATGGAGAAATTGTTTCAGTCTGAGTTAATTGATCGGTTTATAGTGTTGTCTATGGATGAAAAAATGGTTCGATATTATGAGATTTACGATAGAAAGGGGAATCAAATATGTGGCAGAAATTTATTGCAGGTGCCTGCGTAATGACAGGTGCGCTTGGATTTGGTTGGTCTCTTTGTAATGAGATGAGCAGTCAAATCTGGCATTTGAAACAGCAAAAGCAGATTTTGTTGTATATTGTCGGCGAGATTACCTATCTGCACAGACCGATGGAAGAAATTTTTGATATGATTTCTGCAAAAGCAGCACCTCCATATGACCAATTCCTAAGAGAAGTTTCACAAGAAATGAAAGAGCGGAACGGGAAATCATTGATTGCTGTCTGGAATGAGGCTGTTGAGAGCGGAAGGGACTTTATACAGATTGGAAAGGATTATTTAATAAAAATGGGAGATTGCTTTGCGTATGAGGGAGAACAGCTTCAGGTGGAGGCACTTGGATTATTTGGAACGGAGCTGGATAGTGAGATAGACAGGCTTACAGAAAAAAAGAATGAGAACAGTCGTCTTATCAAAGTGCTTAGCACATTGACAGGAATCCTGTGTATTATATTGTTTTTATAGTAAATGACAGAATCGTTGTGAAATGGGGATGAAGATGGAAGTCAGTCTAATATTTAAGATAGCAGCAGTTGGTATATTGATAACGATACTAGGACAGGTATTGAAGCATAGCGGCAGAGAAGAACATGCGTTTCTTATTAGCCTTGCCGGACTGGTGCTGGTGCTTTCATGGATTGTCCCATATATATATCAACTTTTTGAGATGATACAAGATTTATTCGCTTTGTAATCAGGAATTGTAGAAAAATAATTGATACAAGTTATGTAGGATATTTCTCTGAGAGTACATATTAAAAAATGTAAGCATAGCAGTTACAATACGGATTTTTGACATATGCAATCAGAGATAAAATAGGTTCAGTCATTTTTCTACAATGCCTAAGTATGTTGATGATGGAGGCATGGTATGATTCAGATTTGTGTGCTTGCCATAGCAGGACTCTTTGCGGCGCTGGTTATTAAAAAAGATAGACCAGAATTTGCGACATTGATTATTATGCTTGTGAGTTTTTTTATTGCAATTAGAGTGTTGACAGTGTTGGAAACCGCAATTGGGGAGTTTGAAAACTGGGAATCAATACTGGGTGGAAATATTGCATATATATCACTTCTTTTAAAGATTATAGGTATTACTTATGTGTGCGATTTTGCTTCCAACTTATGTAAGGACTCGGGATATTCAGCGCTTAGCAGTCATATTGAACTGTTTGGCAAGGTTGCGATTATGGTGGCAGGGTTTCCAATCATCAGAATTATGATTGATATGCTTGAGGGAATGATGAGATGAGTCAGGATATGAGCTTGTGGCAGGAGCTGGATATACTTCCAGATTTGAGTATTCTGGATAAATTACTACGAGAGTTGTTGCCAGGAAGAAGTACAGATTCCATGGATTTTATCAAGGATGTATTGATGGGAAATTGGGCGTTGGACCCAGGATTATTCTGGCGTTATCTTGCAGGAACAGTAACAGGTGTTTTTGAAGGCTGGAAAAGACTTTTTATATCTGTGCTTGTATTATTTATTCTGGTGGCATTGGTTAGTAATTTAATGTCTGCTCTAAAAAATGAGGGCGCAGCAAAAGCAGCAAAAACTTTTTTTATTCTTTGTCAGCTTGTGGTGTTGATCAATGCATTTCATGAAGTGCTTGATATTGTTGAGGATGCAATGACGCGGATGCTTGAGTTTTTAAAAGTGATGATTCCTGCGTATATGATCTGTATTGCCGCGGCAGGGTCTGGGCTGACTGCGCTGATTTTTTATAAATTATTGTTGGGTTTTTTGTGTCTGATAGAAGGAATTATCGCTGCCTCGCTGACAACTGTTGTCGAGGGATACGTTATGCTTGGCGTGGTGGAGAGCATTTGGGGAGAAGAACGATTTAAAGGATTGATGGAGATTATTAAAAAAGGGCTGCAATGGATTTTAAAAATGATGATTGTGGTTATGTCAGGAAGTGGAATCCTTCAAATTATAATAACACCTGTAATTGATAAGGCAAA
>ERZ778515.381-NODE-381-length-38613-cov-7.173635_pt1 | contig 38613 bp, 32 predicted proteins | sample MGYA00510343_ERZ778515 | MGnify/ENA primary metagenome ERZ778515 (study PRJEB29527, sample SAMN07138965) | mouse gut metagenome | material: feces | host: mouse | place: China:Nanjing | collected 2016-01-25 ...
GCGGATTATGTCTCGACTGACAATCTGTTCTACGCTGTCAATCGAGGCCTGGCGAGGTTGGGCAAATCTCACTTTATCAACTTCTCCCAAAAAGCCTTATATGTTCATTTATTTTTCTGAATTACTTATACAATATGCGGGCTTATTTTTTAGTCGATTCCGATGCGGAGTGAAGGAGGATATGAACGTATTCAGCTGAACGACAGGTCGTAAGCGTTAAAAAAAGAAGCTGCAGATTGTATAAAAGATTCCCTTTCATTTGCTATCGATTAAATTTAAACTTACCCAATTAATGTTAAATCTATCGTATTTGTTCCTCATAGATTTGGAAAATACTGGAATTATTCCTAACTTTGTAAGGATTTCAAAATCTATAATGTTTTCAACATGGACAAGAGTATGAAATACAGCGACCGTCAATTGACTGAGATGCTATCATCTGCCGGTGTACGTACTTCTCTACATCGACTTGCGGTGCTCTCTGCGATAGCTAATGACAGATGTCATCCATCGGCCGATAATCTGTATCGCAGCATATCCGAACTGTATCCCGGCGTGTCGCGCACTACTGTCTACAATTCCCTCAATATCCTTGTAGAGGCTGGGCTTGTGAAGGAACTGAAACTTGAAAGAGGAGTATCACATTTCGATTTTATGCTCCAGCCTCCCCACGGACACTTCATGTGCGACCATTGTGGACGCATCTACGACATGGGGCTTCCGCCGAGTCTGGCGGATAACACCGAACCCGGATTCCGAATCGATTCAATCGATTTGAATTTCAGGGGGATCTGTTCCGACTGCCTTGCAAAACAGCAGTAGGAGCCATCTAATACAAATGATCAATCATAAATAAGAGTTCAAATTTAACCGATTGCAATTGAAGGGGATTCCGATACAATTGAAGGGGAATCTTTTATACATTCTGCGGCTTCTTCTTTGCCGTTTCAGGCTTGTCGTCAAGTCGAATATATTCATATTCTTCTTCACGCCGCACCGGAATCGACTAAAAAACAATCCGTATATTGTATAAATTTAATTTGAACACTTACTTGGAACAATATAAAACAATCACATAAAAACGACTACAAAATGAAAGACCTGAAAGGAACAAAGACTGAGCGCAACCTCATGGAAGCTTTTGCCGGAGAATCACAGGCCCGCAACAAATACTCCTTCTACGCCTCCAAGGCTCGCAAGGATGGCTATGAGCAGATTGCCGCTCTATTCGAAGAAACTGCCCACAATGAGAAGGAACACGCCAAGATGTGGTTTAAAGAGTTGCATGGCGGCGAAATTCCCTCTACAATCGACAATCTTAAAGATGCGGCAGCCGGAGAGAACTATGAATGGACCGACATGTACGATCGAATGGCCAAGGAAGCTGAGGAGGAGGGATTTGCCGATATCGCACGCAAATTCCGCGCTGTGGCTGCAATCGAGCGTCACCACGAGGAGCGCTACCGCCGTTTGCTCGCCAACATCGAAGAAGGTATCGTATTCTCTCGCGAGGGCGACACTATATGGGTATGTCGGAACTGTGGTCACATCGTATTCGGCAAAAAAGCCCCCGGCAAGTGTCCCGTTTGCGAGCACGCGCAGAGTTTCTTCGAAATAGCTGCCACCAACTACTAATTCTACATAATCTCACGAAGCTGTCATATTAATTCGACAGTCTTAATGAGCCATAGGCTCATGAGTTTTTAGAGTCCATACTGAATCGGCGTGAGCCGATGGAATCTCTGGTCGGCGGTTGCTTCGCGCAACCGCCGACCTTCATGCGTCATCGGCCGATCACTAACATTTTTCCGCCATTATACACAACTTTTAAGCTCTTATCTCCGTTCTTTAGTACGCGATGACATCTCCAACGCATTTTTAAGAATAACTGTCAGAATTTATTTTATAGAATCCGTGGACATGTCATTTGCTAATTTCAACCTGTCAATCAGTCTGATACAGCCACCTGCCATATTGTCTGATATCTTATAGGATAGGGTCGATCGTGATCTGGCAATCTGCAATTCTTCTTTACTCCGCAACTGAAACGGTGGTGAAGCCTCTGGCTGTATAAGCGATTCTTTATCACTTTCGGTTGATTGTACTTATGAAAAAGATTCTCACTATCGCCATAATAATCATCCTGTTGTTGCCCGGTTCAGCATTTCATAGCACTCTGCTGGTGATGCTGCTCGTATGGTTATGGCGCAAGAATGTGCGTCGGTCATTCTCCAGATGGTGGCGCAAAGGCTACCGCACTCTTTGGCGTGTACTCAGTTGCATATCGCTGATTCTCATGCCCCGACCGTTTGCTCTTCCCACAGATCGTTCGCGACTCGTATACTACAACGACTATGGCCAGCGCATGACCCCGCCGGTGACACACTGGCTCATAAATCTGCTTCTTCCGGAAGAGACTCTTTGCTCCTTGGGATGCGCACTTCCGGAATCAGCCTTGCGCGACATGCTCCCGGCCGGGGGGGCTCCCATCTCAGAATCACAATCACTACAGGAAACGTTGAGGCAGATTTCCGGCGCATACCGCCGGAATGACCTCGCACTGGAGTCGCCACTCTCCGGAGTCGTACCGCAGGCATTAAGCCGATACTTTGGTTCCGACACTAAAGCAGCATATGTAATCAAACCGAAAAATTACGACAGTCGGCGCGACTATCCTGTGTTATTTTTTCCTCGAGGCGACATGGACAACTGCAAGCTATACACCGGTATGCTCCGCGATATTGAAGACACCATTATTGTATGCGTAGGCACTGATACCACATCCGACACTATCGGTCGTGCTGATTTCCAACAGATTAAATCGCGTTTCATCCCACTGCTACGTGATCTCGGCCTTAATCCCGACATAAGCCGCATATCCCTCTTCTCCACTGCTGACTGTGAGTCGATATGGCAATATCTCGATGAGGGAAGCTCAAGCCAACAGTGAAGTCGTTAAAAATCGCCGTCAATGCAAGATTCTTTAGAGCAGGCAAGCAAGCCCCTGCATTCACATTTGTGTGTGTGTAAATGTTCAATTAATTTATAAATAAGTGTCCGGATTAAATTTATACAATTTAATATATAAATTTAATCCGGACACTTATTTATCGCGGCGAGACTGCCATCACTTCATATCACCGGTATCTGTGCTTGCAATGTCGACACGCGGACGTCCGATCGGACGACTGCGGAATTCACTGTCGCGAAGCTTTGCATAGGCACGCATATACTTGCGCACCGCCGATATCATCTCCTGTGTCTCAGACAATATATTCATATACACATAGAGCACTGTCATCGAAGCCGGGTCTCCGTCGTGAAGTTGGTCATGAAGACCATGATACACATCTGATATCGAATCTTTTATTTCATCGCAATGGCGACGCAGCATCGGCACAGTGGCTGTAGAGCCACTCTCCATCATCGACTGCATGTCGTTGAAGAGTATGCCTATACGGGTGCGTATCAATTCAAATTCCTCTGTCTGACGCTCCGGCAGCGGACGGAAGTTATTCTCCACATGCTCCTTACATATTTCATCTATACGACGCAGATTATAGAGTACGCTCATAAGACAGTTGTTACTCAGATGGAACCAGGGATTCTTCTCAAGAGCTGTCTCATGCGCCACTTTTCGTAGGCAAAGGGTCTCCTTTCGGCGCACATTCTTCAATACATTCTTCTGGCGCTCAAGGCTTGATGCAGCTTTGCCAAGTGCCCTGACATTCTCTTTCAGGAATGCTTGAGTGATGCCATCGTACATCTCTCCGGCATAAAGCAGGAATCCCTGCTGCTGCTGGCCAATATAGAGAAGAAGAAGATTCCAGGTTTCATTCTTATCATCGGAGGCGAGTATGCTGTTGAATACAGCGTCACCCTTCTCCTCCTCTTTGCGTGCCTTGAAGCGGCGGTTGCTGCGGACAATGAGGATTATCGTCACGAGCGCGAGAGCAATCATCACCCAGTGACCGCCAAAGTGCATCAGCAAAACTATCACGCCGGCACCGATGAATGCCGCACCTGCGGTGATGAACCACCCACCTATCACCGATATCACGCCAGTAATACGGAATACGGCACTCTCACGCCCCCACGCACGGTCGGCGAGCGATGTGCCCATGGCTACCATAAAGGTGACGAATGTCGTGGAGAGAGGGAGCTTGAGCGATGTGCCAAGTGCTATCAGCGCACCTGCGAGCACCAGATTGACCGAACCGCGAAGCAGGTCGAAAGCCGCTCCTTGATCCAAGATGGTTTCATCCACGTTGAAGCGGCGGTTGAACCACTGGCGCACCTTAAGCGGAGTCACGCGACGCATCCAGGCAAGAAAGCGCAGAGCCCAGCGCACCAGTCGGCGGGCGATACGTGACGAACCGAACATCTCGTCGCCTCCCTGCTGTGAGCCAAGACCTATTTCTGTCTTTGTGACATTACGGGCCTTGCGTGATGTGGCAAGTGATACCACCATTATCACGCCCGCCCCTATCAGGAAGTAGACTGGTGTATTGGCCGGACCGTTGAGCGAATCCATCAGAAACGACTGCGCGTCGCCATGACCGTTGGCCATATAGTCCTGATAAGAAGCCAGGCCACTCAGAGGAACTCCGATAAAGTTGACAAGGTCATTCCCCGCGAATGCCATTGCAAGCGCAAATGTGCCGAGCATTACGATTACCTTGAGCACATTGATCTTCATCCAGTGGAGCGCCTGCATCAAAAGAGTGAACGACACCATGCAGATTCCAAGAATTTGCAATGTATGTGTCTTGATATACTCCTTGACTTCGGGAGTCATAAACGTAAGGTCTTTCGCCCCCTTGAGCAAAAGGAAATAGATAATGGCCGTAGCGCAAAGGCCACCGAATATTCCAATCTTCCACTTCAGCTTACTGCGGTAATTGAATGAGAATATCAGTCGCGAAATGAACTGCACCACCGTGCCGAAGAAAAACGCAATCGCTACCGACAGGAATATGCCAAGTATCACAGACAACGCTTTCTCGGTATTCAGCAGGTCATTGAATCCCAAATCGATGCCTCCTGACATCTTGATAAGCGCCACTACAAACGTGGCTCCAAGCAATTCAAACACCATCGACACTGTGGTAGATGTCGGCATTCCAAGCGAATTGAACACATCAAGCAGGATTATGTCCGTCACCATCACTGCCATAAAGATGCATATCAGGTCGTAGAATGAGAAGTGTTCCGGACGGAATATCCCATGGCGGGCTATGTCCATCATACCGTTGCTCATGGCCGCACCGATAAACACACCGATTGATGCCACAATCAGGATTCTTTTGAATGAAGCTGCTTTTGAGCCTATTGCCGAGTTCAGAAAGTTGACTGCGTCATTACTGACTCCGACCGAGAGGTCGAATATAGCCAGCAAAAACAGAAACACTACAATACATAGAAACAATATATCCATAATCTGTCAGATTGATTTCTTGTTGAGGTAGCTGTTTCAGCCGGCTGTCGCCAACTCTTTGGCATCCGAATCCTCTCTTCAGAAATATTGTCGGAGTCTCAGAGTGTTTTCTAATTTAATTATCGGCTTTATTGAGAGTGTTTCCCATACGACACTTGGCGGGGAAGCGACGTAGAATGACCCCAATAAAACTGCAAAACTGAGGTAATCAATTTCTGAAATTAAATTTCAACAGTCCCTAAGTGCAGCTACGTTATTTTGATATTACAAAATTCCGGATAAATCGTTTCAAAATTGTTACAGTTTCTTTAAGCTATTATGAAATCCGGGAGTGTCATCATGGAATCATCGGAAGGCGTATCGTATAGACCAGACCGCCATCACGCCCGCGGTCAACCCTGATGCTCCCATTATGTAGCCCTACTGCATTCTTTACTATTGATAAGCCAAGTCCCGTGCCACCCGAGCGTCGTGAACGCCCTTTGTCGACTCGGTAGAATCTCTCAAACAGGTGTGGCAGATGCTCTGGCGCCACTCCGCAGCCATTGTCGGCAACCCGTACCACTGCCATCCTGCCACCTTCAGCCGATGCCGAAATCACAATCCGGCTACCCCCGCTGTAGGCCACAGCATTGTCAATAAGATTCTGAAATACGGAGACCAATAGCCCTGCATTGCCGTTGACCGGCAACGCTCCATCGATATTAAGATCTATACTGATTCCCTTAGCGGATGCCATAATTGTGCTTTCATCTGCCACTTCCCTCACAATCTCACCTACATCAAGCTGTTCTCGTGAGATTACATCGCCGCCATCGTCCATACGGGTGATGAGCGCCACATCATCAAGAAGCCGCTTGAGCCGGTCGACATTCATCAGACTGCGCTCCAGAAATTCCCTGCGCTTATCACCCGACATGTCGGGATAGGCAAGAAGAGTCTCTATACAGGCCCGCATTGACGCCACGGGTGTCTTCAGTTCATGATTGATGTTATTAGTAAGCTGCTTCTTGATACGCTCCTTCTCCCGCTGCTGATGCATCGCCGAAGCATGCTCCCGGTCACGGTCCTCAATAGCCTTCTGAAGCCTGGCATACAGTCTGACTATATGATTCGATATCTCGCCAAACTCATCATTCGGGAATGGCGCCACATCGGTAATAGGGTCTCCTCGCTCCGCGCTTGCTGCAAAAACACTAAGTCGCTCCATATGGACTCCCATCTTGCGTATAGCGAAATACCCCAAAAGACAGAACAGTACCGTCACCGCACACATATACCACAGAAACGTGCCATCGGCTTCAAGCAGCTGATTGAGCGATACACTGTAGGGAAGTGCCGTGCGCACCACCACGCCTCCATCGGCAAGCGTGGCTGAATAGAAATAGGTCTCACCGGTGCTCTCGCTGTGACGCCTGACAGTATGTCCGGTGCCAGTGCGTAATGCCTCCGATATTTCCCGGCGATTGAGATGATTCGTTCCCGGAAGGCTGTCAAGCGAATTATCATATACCACCCTGCCTGCCGATGTGACAACACTTATACGCAACCCCTCGAGACCGCGTACACTCTTCGCCGACAGACTGTCGATATCGCGCCCGACGGCAAGTCCCTCGGCAATATACGTATTGACCAGCTGCAGACGCGCGTCCAGCTCCTCGATCTTAAAAGCCTTCTCGCGGTGATACTGGAACACCACTACACTGCCTGACAACAACAGCGAGTAGGCCACAAGCCATAAAAACAGACGTATATGATATGAAAGTCTAACCGATGAACCCATAGCCGTAACCCGAACGGGCCTTGATATGCGAACCGTAATGTCCGATCTTCTGACGTATACGGGCCACGTTGACATCCACCACGCGGTCAAGCACCACTGTCTCATCGGGCCATATGTCGCGCAGGAGTTCCTCTCGTGTAAACACGCGCCCGATATTGCCAAGCAGGCGACACAGTATCTCAAACTCCTTGCGCGGAAGCTTCACTTCCTCTCCGTCTACAATACATAGTTTGCGCGAGGGTATCACGGAGAGGCCTTCGTAGCCAAGCCGGTCGGACTCGGCCATCTCGGACGTGCGTCCGGCGCGTCGAAGCACAGCCTTTATGCGTGCCAGCACCTCGCGCAGCGAATACGGTTTGGTAATATAGTCGTCGGCCCCGATATCGAGACCTTCAACCTTGTCGTCCTCCGTGTCCCGGGCCGTGCAAAATATCACCGGCACACCGGCCGTGGACGGATTGGCCCTGAGAATACGGGCAAGCTGCATGCCTGAAATCTCTCCCAGCATGATATCAAGCAGTACAAGGTCGAACTCCGCAAGATTCATCGCGAGTGCCTCTTCGGCACTGTAGGCAGCCACAACCTCGTAGCCTTCCGCCTCGAGATTGAACCGGAGCACATCGCACAGTGTCTCTTCATCATCCACTATCAGTATCTTCTCACTCATAAAGATCGCTTACAGTTTAGCTATCCCAATTTGGAAGCCTCGCGTGGCGTCCTTATGGCATATAGCTGAATTGGGGTCAATAGTTGAAATCAGAACTTTTCAAAGTCTCTAACTCCGGCACCGTCAGCACCGGGAACAACTCTTATACTGTAATAACAAAAATCATGCCAAATCTTTCACATACCTACCCTGCAGATGGCCAATTCTTGGGGTTTATCTACAAGACATGCGGCTATTGAAGAGGACGCATTTAGACCGCTTCCAACAAAAAATGTAAACGCAGGGGTCAAAGCCGGCCAAAAGCTGCGAGACGGAGGTAACTTCCTTTCGCATGTACCGGATGTTGTCATTATACAGTTTTTAATATATTCGTTCGTTATTCCTGATTAAAGGCATGGTATTTGATTCGAAAATACTAAAAAGGATTTGAAACATCTGAAACATAACCACGGTTCTTCAGCCGGATACTCCACTGATCTGACTCCGGTTCAGATCATATTGCTGAATGCAAACCTTGGAGGAGCATTGTCAAAACTGAGAAAATACAAACCGGAAGCGATCATCAACGACATATCCTATGTGGTCAGGACCGGAGGTCAATGGTCGATGCTCCCCGTGGATTTTCCAAACCGGAAGACAGTATGCCATCATTTCCGGTCTCTTTCCGAACGGGATGGTTCAGGCAATTCCTGAGAGTGCCGACCGAAGGCCGGCGTGCATCTTTGGGGCAATCCCCCGAACCCTATGAGTGCGTCATCGACAGCCGGAGTGTTCGTTCCGCACTAAGCGACTCGCAAAAAGGCGTTGACGGAAATAAGAAAATAAAGGGAATAAAAAGACACGTGTCTGTGGATTCCAACGGATATGTCCCGAAGTGAACACCACCACAGCCAATATCCATGATTCAAAGGGATCTGTCAGGTTGATTGCCGGGACATTGGACAGTTTCAAGGACGTTGTCCATATAAAGGCCGATATGGGGTATGCTCCCCTTAAAAATGCCATTGCCAACATTGACGGCATTTCACTCGACTGCGTGAAGTCAAATTTCGGCACACCGGATTTCATTCCCATACAAGGGAGACGGATGGCAGAGCGCACGTTTTCGTGGATGGAGAATTATCGCGGACTGACACGCAATTACGAGCGGCTTCCTAAGGTTGGCCGTCATATGTTTATTGTCGGCTGCATGTTCTTTATGCTGCGTTATTTCGCTTAACGCCACTCCCTTTCCCCTGTGACAATACACCTATTCTTCTGAATGGGTGTAGACTGCCATATCCCATATGGCCGGATACATGGATTCGGGAAGGAAAATACGCCGCCCCTGCGTTCACATTTTTTGTTGGAAGCGGTCTTAAGTATGGGAGAGAGGGTAAAGGATGTATAATTGTGTTTGCTGCCGATATTACAATTCACATTGGCTTAAAATAACAGTCGCCACACTTTTACTTTAAATTATTAATCTTCAGAGAGTATTTAAAATATAATCAACTGGAATCATTACATTTAAACGTCATGATTCCAGTTTTTGTCATCCACTAAGATTCCTAAGTATTTTTCAATCCATGCGGGAGATTAAAGTTCGGGGAATGGCACACAGCGTATCCCCATATTACGCATATCGTATATGTTGGATTCCGCCACTTCGGGGGTGGCTGCACTACAGCAGTCGGTGAGCACGGTCACGTCATAGTCGCGTTCGAGCGCTCCCACGGCTGTGGCACGTATGCAGTTGGGATACTGTGTGCCGGCGATATAGAGTCTTTCAGCACCGAGACTGCGGAGCAACAGCTCAAGGCGGGTGGCATAAAACGCATCGAAACGTGTCTTCACCACTACGTAATCCGATGCCGCCGGATGAAGCTCATCCACAATCCCGGCTCCCGGCATACCTGCCACACAGACACCGTCCCCATCATCGAAAAGATGGCGGCGGATTGTCTCGGCATCACTCCCGTCATGATGATGCTCCCTTATCACGTGCACCACTCCCCACCCTCTGCTTCGGGCTGAATCAAGCGCACGGGCGATGGCCGGAATCGTGGCCTTGGCTCCGGCCACACGACAGGGGGCATCATCGGCCACAAAATCATGTTGCATGTCAATTACGAGAAGTATGTCGGTATACGCAGGTCGCATGATGAGATACTTTAAAGGTGCTCCGGGATAATCCGGACTGTCCGGGGATTTCTGCCGGTCTGAATGAGGATACAACCCGCCAGCCGTATTTCATATCGACAGGCGAAGCCTTACCCCTCCCATCGCTGTGAATCAAGGCATAGGGTATCCGTAATTTATAACGTAGCGTATATCAGTTATATTTTCCATGCGCACAAATATACTTACGTATCTGCATAGATCGTAGGATGCTTTCAGATTGAGCAGCACGTAAGATTCATTGCCGTCTATCCGTTCGCTTGCGGATAGGCCGCCTATGCCGCGCATGTCTGCCGAGATACGGAGGCGCCACGTAGGCTGCCAGTGGGCGCCGAGGTGATACCGAAATAACGCGGCTGATGCCATCCGGCAGACACTTCGTAATTCATCATCTTCTCCGGCGTTATATCCTTTACATAGTAGACTTTGGCAGGTGCCTGCTCCTGAGCATAAGCATTGATTCCTGCAAGACTCATCATGGCCGGTGCCATGACTGTAAGTATCAGTCTTTTCATGATGTATATATTATGTTACAGCATTCCGGCTCTTTGGCTAAACACCTGTCAATCGGCAGGTTCGAATCCCGGATAATGCAAATTTAGAGACAATCCACCGAATTTTCAAACTGATATTCCGGATTTTCCCACCAATTTTACGGATATCCCACGGATACAGATTGGTCTGCGCAAAGACTGCCGCATTGAAGTATATGGCATCAGAGTGCATACTGTCACATGATTTTTTTGTATATTTGCATCGTCTACATGTTCCGCCCGACAGGCGGGATACCCACATAATCCTGTAACGATGTCTATCTTCAACAGTTATCTGTCTTCATCATGCCGGCGCACTGCGGCGGCTTATCTTGTGTTGCTCGCCACTCTGACTGCGGTATGGATGTGGCTGCTTTTTGCGGTCGACAAGACTTCACCTTCCCTGCTTAAGGATTTAGCTGTGGCCGGAGGGGCGTTGCTTGCCTTATCTGTCCCTTACTGGTGGATGCGCCCGCGTGGCCGGGCCGTAATGCTGTGGGGGGCATTGATTCCGGCTCTGATTGTACTCCCCAACATATGGTATTTCCGGTTCTGGGGAACGATTCTTTCGCCTGCATGTATCACTATGACTGAAAATATGGGGGGAGCGTTGCTGGAATCCACAATCCCCCTTGTGCGATGGTATGATTTCCTGATTGTCCCACTCGGCGCATTGCCGGGAATGACTGGATGGCTGCTGCGTCCCCTCTCATGGTGTCCCTCTGGTAAAGAGAAGCGGCATATACTTCTTATGTCGGGGATAGCGTTTCTTATAAGCTCTATACTTGTGATAAGAGTCGTGATTATCAGCGCAGAACGCCGATGGACACTCTCTGATTTTCTTGAATCCACAACCGATGTGCTCACTCCGAGTGAAGACAATATGCGCCATTATCTCTACAAGGGCCCTGTATTCTTCACGTTGGATTTTATCGGGGGAAGCCTCCGGCTTCTATTCGACCGTCCGCTACAGCTTTCCCACGCCGACTGCGACAGAATTAGCCGGTTTATTGCCGATGTCCCGTCTTCACCTGTAGTCCACGATATCACTGAGGCCAATCGCTCAAAGAATCTGATTGTAATAATAGCAGAGTCCCTCAATGCCGATGTGGTGGAAAGCAAGTGTGCCGGAATCGGAATCACTCCGGTAATCAACGCGCTTATCCATCAGCCGGGCACATTCAGCAGTACCAGAATAGCCACACAGACTAAGGATGGCAATTCCATCGACGGCCAACTGCTAATCAACACCGGCCTGCTTCCAGTAGCTCAGGGCGTCACTGTCAACCGTGCGTCATTCTCCGTAACGGATGTCCCTTCGCTGCCTCGCATCTATGCCGGCCATTGTAATGCCGCAGTGTTCGCCACTGATGGTCAGTTCTGGCATGAGCGTATGGTCAGCCAGAATCTGGGATACAGTAAGACTTTCGTGATTGCCGATTACGAGTCCCTTGTAGCTGACTATGGAATTGACGGAGGGATGTTCCGTAAAGCGGAGCAACTTATCGACTCCGGACTGAGTTCCCCTTTCCTCCTGCAGCTGATTACGGGAAGTATGCACACTCCGTTTATTGAGAAAGCTGCATCGCAGCTTCCCCCTGTTCCGGGCCAAAGCGAGCTAATGCGGCGCTACCTTGCCGCGACTCATTACTTTGACCTTGAACTTGGCCGCTTCATAGAGTTCCTGAAGAAGAAAGGCATCTATGACGACACTATGATTGTTGTAGTATCCGATCACACCCATGACATCGAGCCGGACAGTGGCCGGGGAGCCGACAAACGCTGCTTCGCCGCATTCATCAATTGCGGCATCTCCGGCATCTCTGACCGTGATGCCGGACAGGTAAATATATTTCCCACCATTCTCGCTCTTACAGGTGCGACCGATACATTATCTTATCACGGTCTGTCTGACAATCTGTTCTCACCGGATCTGAGAGGAGCTGTCGACGGACGCGGCGACATCATCGGCATTCCCCCGGCATCTTCAGGCGATGCTTTCAGCATTTCAGAACATATATGGCGCGGTAATTATTTCGGTCACTGCGGCAACGCGCAGAAGTGACACTCCCCATGCGGTGAGAAATTGGAAGAATCAAAGATTGCCGGCCGGATGCTCTCAACAGCATCCGACCGGCAATCTCTACATTATCAAATATCTGTCGGTATCTGGAAGATTAAGGTTCCGGTGGGGTTGATCAATGTGTGTGCGTGTCTTTCAAATAGTTCGGAACCATTTATCCTGCATCAGAATGCAGGATAACCGGGATTCTGAACATACTTGCCTCCCGAGAAGTTATACTGGGCCACAGGCACCGGGAAGTATTCCTCACCCAACTCGAAGCTTGCATTCTGATAGTAGACACGTGTGTCGCGTTCTGCTTCGAAGTAGCGGTTCATTGTCTCGCGGGCTATACCCCAGCGCACCAGGTCGAAGAATCGTTCACCCTCCATAGCCTTTTCGAGGCGCATCTCTGTGCGGAGAGCCTGACGGGCGTAATCCTGATTCCATCCTGCTGCAGGATAAAGGCCAATTTTGTAGTGGGCCGCATCCTTCGACGGATCGTTGAAATCCTTGACATAGGCACTGTCCATGGCGCGGGTACGCACTCGGTTTATAAGCTGTCGGGCCTCCTCAAGTCCGTTGCCACCCAGCTCTATGAGAGCTTCAGCCTTATAGAGAAGCAGGTCTGCGTAGCGGATAATCTGCCAGTTGAGCGCCGATGCGCCCCAGGGCCAACCCTGCATGGCTTCAGGTGATTCGGGTGAGAGCCAGAAGCGCTTGGTATTGTTGTAGCCATATACATCGCTGTTACGCACCCAGAGTCCGCAGGCGCTTCCTTCATAAGTCTTGTAGGTGATGGTGGGGCGACCGGTCACGAAATCAAGACGAGGATCGACATTGCCGTCAACATTGGCAAGCTTATAGCTGCCGTCGGATGCGAATTTTACTGTGCCGTAGTCCGGGAGGTTCTGATAGTCGAATACGGGGAGTCCGTCAGAATCGGTCTGGTAGGCATTGATAAGGTCCTGAGACGGGAGGAAGAATCCATCCCCCTGCCACGGACAGCCGGGGCCGGTCATGGAGTTGAGCAGATTGCTCCAGTTGATGCGTCCTACGCCGCCGGATCCGTCATCCTTTGAGTACTGAATGGCAAACACCGATTCCGGGCCGTTCTCATACTCCATAAGGTCGAGCTGCTGGAAGTCTGACAATAGATCGTAGCCCTGGACTTTATTAATTATGTCCACTACTTCCTGCATCAGCTCGCGATTGATATTTACCACAGCATTGGTCTGCGGATCCTGCTCGTATGCCTGATAGAGTTTAACCTTGGCTGCATAGGCCAGTGCTATACGGCGGTTGATGCGTCCGATTTCGGGCTGTGAGTCGGGAAGGTCATTAGCGGCTGCAAGAAGTTCGGAGGCGATGCGGGCAAGATGCTCTTCACGTGTGAACTCATCGTTGCGCACATTTACGTATTCATTTTCGGCCAGATCGATATCCATATAGGGGATTCGGTTAAAGAGGCGCACCAGCTCGAAATACCAATGGCAACGTATCACCATCATCTCGGCTATGCGTGTGTCGCGATCAGGCTCTGTCTCAGTGCTTATCTTGCGAAGGGCCCTTATTGCGGAATTACAGCGAGAGATGCCGCAATACACGTTGAACCATTTGCCGTCCAGAAGTCCGTTGTTGGGCTGAAGTTTAGCAGTCTCCATATCGTGGAACTCCCAGAGGTCGGTTTCTCCGCCGCCTCCCTTGTAGGCGTTGTCGGCACGTACTTCACCATAGCTCCAGTTCGTCACCGGAAACAGATGGGGATCGTTGGAGTCGGCATAGCGTGCGCCGAATGTGGCATAAGCTCCGCTGATAAGCAGGTCTATTGCCTCGGGGTCGTTCATGTTACCTTCGGAGAGTGAACCCTGTGGTTTGTTCTCCAGAAAGTCGTCAGAGCATGATACAAGTGCGGCCGATGCGAGTGTAAAGGCCAATATATTTTTGATTTTCATTTTGTTGATCAGGTCTTAAGGATTATTATCGCTGTTTTGTTTCGGCTACCGGATCAGAATCCGAACTGTATGCCGAAGGTGTACTGGCGCGGGAGAGCATAGGGATAACCCAGACCTTCCGGATCGGCGCCGCTGTAGGAGGTGATGGAAAGAGATTCTGTGCCTGGAAGTAGATGCGGGCATTGCTTAGACGGAGCTTGCTCTGCACTGATTTGGGCAGTGTGTAGCCTAATGTCAGGGTCTTGAGACGCAAGAACGAACCGTCTTCTATGAAGTACTGCGAACTTTCATTCTCACTGTTGGAGTTGTCGACCGAAGGTGCCGGCACATCTGAATCATAGTAGCCGGTGAGCAGATAGCGGTCGTAGGCGTCGGCGGCTTCCATAAGGGCTACGCCGTGGTTGCCAGTCCAGAGAGGGAAGAAGTCGGTGTAAAACTTCGAGTTGACCCAAGCGTCGCGAATTATGCTGTTGAAGAAGAGGCTGAAGTCGAAGCCTTTCCAGTTAGCACCAAGATTGATGCCGAACTGCGCTTTGGGCAGGTCGGTGCCGAGCCAGGTGCGGTCGCGGTCGCTGATTTCTCCGTCTCCGTCAGTATCCACATAGCGTATGCGCCCCACACCGGGATTGCCGAAGCTGACTTTATATGTAGCCAGATATTCGTCTACTTCTTCCTGTGTGCGGAAGATGCCATCGGTCTTGTAGCCCATCCATGAGCCGAGTGCCTGTCCTACGATACTCTTGTCGCGGCCGTTGCCGCCTCCCCAGGTATAGTAGATGTCGTCCATGAGGTCTGTCACCTTGTTCTTCATCACTGTAGCGTTCACGCCGATGTTGAAGTTGAAGTCGTCGCGGATATACTGGCGCCACTCTGCCGAGATTTCCACACCCTTATTCTCCATCGAACCACCGTTATACCAGCAGTAGCCACCCTCGCCGATTGTAGCGATATAGGGTTTTTCCACAAGCATGTCGTTGGTCTTCTTATAAAAATAGTCGAATGAGAGGTTGAGGCGGCTATTGAAGAGAGAGGCGTCAAATCCGACGTTGGTCTGATGCGTCTTCTCCCATGTCAGATCGGGGTTGGTGCTGCGCGAGCGATAGGCGCCGGGCGACAGAGTATTGGCGCCACCCAGAGCGTAGGCCGCACGGTCAAGGTCCATTGCATACTTCGCATAGAAGGCATCGTTAGCTATGATATCATTGCCGTTGATACCGTAAGCGGCACGTATCTTAAGCTCGTTGAGCCAATGGCGCGAACCTTCCATGAAGGATTCCTGTGTGATGCGCCAGCCTGCTGATACAGAGGGAAACCAGTCGTAGTTGTGCTCCTTTGAAAGGCGCGATGATGCGTCGCGGCGCAGGGTGAACGATACGAGATATTTGTCGGCCCATGAGTAGTTGATTTTTCCGAATACGGAGAACATCGAGTAGTTCGATGCGCCAGAGCCTGTATTGCGGTTGTAGGTCGTATTGCCAAGATAGAGGTAGTCGGGGTCTTCAAGTTCAAGTCCCTTGCCCTCGCCCCACATATCCTCGAAATGGTCACGCTTGGCCTCGATGCCGAGAAGTGCCATCAGAGAGTTCTGACCGAAGTCGATGTTATACTGCGCTGTGTTGGTCCATACCCAGTTGGTGGTCAGGCTGGAGTACTGTTTGAGTGTATTGCTCTGGTCGCGCAGGTTGGCCGGTGTGAAGGTCTTGTCTGTGCCCCGGTGGTGGTTGATACCGAAGTTGGTTTTGATGATAAGGTTCTTCACAGGCTCGATAGAGAGGTATGCGTTACCGAAGATGCGCCAGTATTCACGGCGGTTGTTGGCCTCTTCATCAATAAGGCGAATGAGGTTCGGCGTATCATTCAGACCGTAGGCCACCTGGTCGTTATAGTTCCCTTCCGAGTCATAGACCGTGCGTGCGGGATGCATCTTTATTGCGTTCTCCTCAATGCCGCCGGGCGCATTGTGCTGACGCCACCAGTTGAGCGTCAGGTTGCCACCGGCGCGAAGACGGTTATTGAGATAACCATAGTCGGAGCTGAGACGGGCATTGGCTTTCTGGAAGTCGGTCCCTTTGATAATGCCGTCGTGGTCAAGCCAGCTGAGTGAGAGGGATGACGACCCGTTTTCGGAACCTTTCGACAAGCCTACACTGTAGGTCTGCATCAGTGCGGTGCGGTGTATTTCCTTCTCCCAGTCTGTGTTCTGTGGATTGACAAGCACTCCGTTGAGGTTGGTATAGGATTGAAGCTTCGGAGTGGCGCCGTTGCCGTAGAGTTCGGATGTGGGTGTAGTGCCGTAGCTGTATTTGTAGGCACTCCAATACACCTGACCCCATTGGTCGGCATCAAGCATGTCGAGTCCGCTTGAGTAAGTCTGGGCTGTGAGTGTGGCATCGAAGGTGACTTTACACTCACCCTGTTTTGCACGTTTTGTGGTGATGATAATCACACCGTTGGCAGCCTGCGCACCGTAGATTGAGGCTGAAGCGGCATCTTTCAGCACCTGGATTGATTCGATATCGTTGCTATTGAGGATTGTGCCCGGGTTGTCACGGGTCATCACTCCGTCGATTACGTAAAGCGGGCCGTTGGCATCTCCTCGGAAAGAGGATGCGCCTCGGATTGAGGTGCCTGTGCTCAGACCACCGGGGGTTCCGTCGGTGGTGATGTTCATGCCAGGCACACGCCCCTGAAGGGCCTGCAGCACGTTGCCTGTCGGAGTGTCCGACACATCTTTCATCTTGACTACAGACACTGCGCCCGTCAAGTCTGACTTCTTCTCCGAAGAGTAGCCCACTACGACCACTTCATCAAGCATAGCGTTGTCTTCCGACATATATACGGTCATCGTTGTGGTGGCCGGAAGTGTCTCCGTAGTGTAGCCTACATATGAGAACGTAAGTTTTGAGCCCTCCGGCACCGATATCTCGAAGTTTCCGTCGATGTCGGTGGCTGTTCCGGCCTTGGTGCCGGCACACATTACAGTGGCGCCAATCAGCGGCTCGTCATCAGTCTTGGATATCACCGTACCCCTCACTGAAATATTGTCGGCCAATGCTGTCATCGACACAGCCGTCAGCGTGAAGGTCAGTAGAGTTTTTCGTTTCATGTCAGATGATTTTAAGTTTTTTGATTTCTGCCGCAAAATTATCTATATATTTGAGTGTGAGCGATAACTACTGTTGCAGCCGTTATCAAAATCCGTGATTCACACGGTTTGTTATAGAGTGTACATCATTTGTATAAGTCGCGGCCGTATTGAATAGCCCCGACCACAGATATGTTTTATAAATGCTTTATTTAAGTAAGTGTTCAAAGTGTTGTCAAGTCGCCGAACGCACGGCTGTGGGTGTGCGTCCGTAGGCCTCGCGATAGCATTTTGTGAAGTAGGCAGGGGTGGAGAATCCTACTTCATAGGCTATCTCGCTCACCGATTTCTCGGTCGACACCAATAGCTGGTGTGCCTTTTGCAGACGTATCTTGCGGATCAGTTCTACCGGCGAATAATTCGTCAGTGACTTTATCTTCCGATAGAATTGCGAGCGTTCCAGTCCCATTCGGCCGGCCAGAACATCCACGCTCATTTCCGGATTGCCCATCTCCTTTTCAAGTATACCGAGGAAGCGGCGATAGAAGTCGCTGTCTATGTCGGCTCCCGGCATAACGACAGCATCGCGTTTCGTAGTATCTTTACGTAGGGTTTCTTCTGCAGCCACACTACGCTCTGGCACAGCTGCTGTGGCCATATCTCCTTTCCAGATATCCTTTATCCGGCGCCTGTTGGCTACAAGACTTGCGCACATGGAGCGAAGTACATCATTGCTGAACGGCTTGGAGAGATACCCGTCGGCTCCGCTCTCGTAACCCTCGACTCGCTGCTCATCCATGGCGCAGGCTGTGAGCATCAACACCGGGATATGTGATGTGGTGATCTCTTCTTTTGTGGCCTTGCAGCATTGCAGACCGTCCATCACCGGCATCATCACATCGCATATTATGAGGTCGGGCACATATTTCATGGCTTTCTTCACCCCCTCGCTGCCATTGGAAGCTGTGATTACATTATATGTGTCGCCGAGCAATGTGCTTACCAGACTCCGGATGTCACTGTTGTCATCGATTATGAGCAACAGGGGGCGACCGTCATTGAATTCGGCAGTCACATCCGTCTCACATAACTCAGCCTCGACATCAGCAGCCGTAATGCGACTTTCAGACTGGTTCACAGGCTGTTCTACATGTCTGATCGGCATGCTGACCGTAAATTCAGACCCTGCCTTCTCCCTGCTTTTTGCCGAGATGGTGCCTCCGTGCAGTTCTACAAACGCCTTGCAGAGGGTCAGTCCTATCCCCGATCCGTCAGGACGCGCATTGTCGGCCTGATAGAAGTGTTGGAATATCTTTCCAAGGTCGCGTTCGCTCATCCCTTCTCCAGTGTCGGCTACGATAATGGTAATCAGTTCATTACTCTTGTCGATATTGAGAGTCACGCTGACATTGCCGTTGTCGGGGGTGAATTTGAACGCATTGGAAAGCAGGTTGAACACCACTCGCTCCATCTTTTCACAGTCGATTGCCATATGCTCTGCGGCATATTCCTCGGGCAGGTCGACTGTGAGATGTATATCACGCCGACGTGCCAGTCCGGCAAAGGCCCCGGTCCAGTCGCGCAATGCTTCACATATACGTATCTCGCTGAGATTAAGCCGAGTCTTGGAATGCTCGTATTTGCGGAAGTCGAGTATCTGGTTAATCAGCCTCATCAGGATGCGCACATTGCGGTCGGCCACACGCATCAGGTCGCGCTGGGTGGCGGTGAGATTGGGTGCTTCGGCCACCCGCGCCACAGGCTCCGCTATCAGCGTGAGTGGAGTGCGCAAGTCGTGGGACACATTTGTGAAGAACATCAGTTTCGACTGCGTAGCCTCCTGTAGTTTCTCATTGAGTATCTTCTGTTTGTCGCGTTCCTCCTCAAGCAGACGGTTCTGACTGAGCAACACGGCCTGATGACGTCTATGCTGCCAATAGGCTCGCAATACGAGAAACACCACCCCCATCAGCAATATGATAATCACAATACTGGCATAGAAAAGAAATGTCTGCGAGGAGTGTTGTTCCCAATATGAGTCAATTCTTGTCTTGAGGAATTTCATCTTGTCGGTCTCTTCATGCAGTGCGCGGTCCTGTATCAAGAGGATGTCGGCATTGGAGCGGTCTACGGCTGATGCCGGAGGTATCAGCACCTCGCGTTCGTAGGGTTCTCCCTTTAGTATGGCCAGTGCTGTGCGCACAAGGCGCTGCCCCTCTGTGGGATAAAGGAATGTAGCGTCTATAACGCTGTCGGCCACGGCTTTGATACCGATTTCCGGAGCGGCATCGATTCCGATTATGCCGATGTCGCGTCTGCCCAGCCGGCGGGCCACTTCTGAGGCTCCGATGGCCATACGGTCGTTGTGGGCATATATGATGTCGGTCTCCGGATGCTGTCTGAGCATTGAGTCAAGGGCTGTCATAACGTATTCCGGATTCCAGCGTCCTTCTATACTTCCTATGAGATTGCCTCCTGATTCTGTAAACGTGGTGACGAAGCCGGCGTGACGGTCATCCGCTGGCGTGGAGCCGTGGAGTCCGTAGATTTCTATGGCATTCGGGTTCTTGGGGCGCAGATGCAGAGCGTAGCGGGCCGCAGCGCTGCCGAGCCCGACGTTGTCAACTCCTATACGTGCGGTATATGTACTGTCAGTAATATTACGGTCGAAGATGATTATGGGAATCCCCTTGGCATACAAATCTCTGATGGCAGGTGTGAGCGGTCGCGCTTCGTTGGGTGCCACTATTATAATATCGAAACCGTTGTCGGCAAAATATTGCAGGTCGGCTATCTGGCGGGAATTGTCATCATCGGCCGAGCGTATTTCCACTTCGGCATCTTCATGAAACATCATCTCGCGTTCGATCTCTTCATTCATCTTTGCACGCCAGTCGTCCTGACTGCATTGGGATATGCCGATCTTGTAGGGCTTTTCTCTTTTACATCCCGTCACGGGAATAATGAATGAGATTGCCAGCAGTACGGATAGTATCTTTGACGTAAATTTCATTGTGCAGGTCAGCTGTCTTGGGGTGGGTTTGCGATTCTTAAGCAGAATGCCCCGCTTCTAATACTCCGGGGCTTTTGTCCGTAATGCAAAGATACAAAGTTTTCAATGAAAAACGTTGCAAAACATGAGAAATTTGTGGCGGCACAACATTTTTTATACTCTCATCCCGATTTTTAATTGTCTAAACTGACGTTTGTTAGTAGCTTTGCACTGTCACCACGACATTGTGGCCGATACCCTCTGAAATCTAACCGCAACTCGAATATGAAGAAACTTACCTACATCTCCCGCGTCATTGCCGCAACAGCTCTGTCGGCAATGCCGGTATTGGCCGCAATGGCCGGAGACGGCGTAGAAATCAGCCATCTCGGAGTAAACAATACGCTCGTGCGCGTCACGGGTGATGCCGATTACCTCATTCTCCCTGTTGAGGAAGCCCGTGAGGACGCACGCATCAATGTGCTTGTCGACGGGAAGGTGGCAGAAACAATTTATGTGCGTCTGGCCGGATCGAAAACAGATTTTACCGTTCCCTTCGACTTGACTCCCTATAAAGGTAAAAATGTGGTGCTCGATATCGTGACTCCACAGGGCCGTGAGTCTGTGCGTGAGGCCTCGGCTGATGTATGCTGGAATGGTATCACGCTCTCCGACAGCATCGACACTTCTGACCGTGAGACAAAATACCGCCCCCTGTTCCACCACTCCCCTCTCAACGGATGGATGAACGATCCCAACGGCATGTTCTATAAGGATGGGAAATGGCACCTCTACTATCAGCGCAACCCATATGGCTCGAAGTGGCAGAACATGACATGGGGGCATTCTGTATCTTCCGATCTGATTAACTGGGAACATCTTCCAGACGCTATTCGTCCCGACGGACTCGGCTCAATATTCAGCGGCAGCTGTGTGATTGACCATAATAACACCGCCGGATACGGCAATGATGCCGTGATAGCCCTATATACTTCGGCCGGCACAAGCCAGATGCAAAGTATGGCTGCAAGCAATGACGGAGGCTCTACGTTTGAGGTCTTCGGCGGCAATCCGGTGCTCACTCTTGAAAGCGAGGCACGCGATCCGAATATGTTCTGGAATGATGAGACCGGTGAATGGAATCTCACGCTGGCCCACGCACTCGATCATGAGATGCTTTTCTTCACATCGCCCGATCTTAAGTCATGGACACTGCAAAGTGCTTTCGGCAAGGGCATCGGTGCCCAGGGAGGCGTATGGGAATGCCCTGACCTGTTTGAACTTCCAGTAGATGGCTCCGATGAAAAGAAGTGGGTGCTGCTCTGTAACCTGAATCCCGGCGGCCCCTTCGGCGGAAGCGCCACTCAATATTTCATCGGTGACTGGGATGGCAAAACTTTCACCGCCGACACTGATGCTGACGGAGCTATCCCGACCAAATGGCTTGACTATGGCAAGGACCATTACGCCACTGTCAGCTGGAGCAATGCGCCACAGGGACGCCGCACCGTTATTGGATGGATGAGCAACTGGCAGTATGCTGCCGACGTACCTACGGTGCAGTTCCGCAGCGCGAATACTCTGCCGCGCGAAATCGGTCTGTTCTCTGGCTCCGACGGTCAGATTTATGCTTCATCAGTCCCCTCTCCCGAACTTGAAGCAATACGCGGCCGTCTGGCCGTCAATCGTCGCAACGCATCTGTAGGCGCCAAACCCTCACATTTCGCTCTCCCCTCTGAAAATTCCGGAGTATGCGAGATTCTGCTCAACATCAATGCTCAGAAGGCCGACAAGGTAGATATCACACTCTCCAACAAGGCCGGCGACAAGGTGACGATGATATACGACACTGCTGCCCATACCCTTTCATTCGACCGCACAAAGAGTGGTGTTGTGGATTTCAGCGATTCGTTCCCTGCTGTCACCGTAGCGCCTACTTTTGAAACCGACGGCTCAATTAAGTTGCGCCTCTACATCGACCGTTCGAGCATCGAACTCTTCGGCAACGACGGAAGGTTCGCCATGACAAATCTCGTATTCCCCAACATGCCGTATGACTCTATGAGTGTCAGCGCCACCGGTGGGAAGGTTAAAATCACCGATCTCAAGATCTATTCTCTTAAATAAATGTTAGAACTCAGCCCTCGGTAAGTGACGTGAAATCATCACAATACAGTCTGCGGCTTCTTTTGCCGCTTCCGGATTATCACCATGTCGATCATATTTATATCGCCATTACGATGCACTGAATCGACTGAAAAAGCCGCGGATTGTAGAAATTAAATCTGGATACACTTATTATGTCCGGCAAAAGGTTCTGCCTTGTTATATAAAGTTAAATAACTATGGATACCAATATGACTTTAGTCTCCGATAAAAGAAGCTCTATGATGCAGTTTGTCCCGGTGATGCTCTGCTTCTTTGCCATGGGCTTCGTTGACCTTGTAGGCACTGCCTCGAATTACGTGCAGAAGGATCTCGGTCTCTCTGACTCGCAGGCTAATGTGTTTCCTTCGCTCGTGTTTTTCTGGTTTCTGATTTTCTCGGTCCCCACAGGGATTCTGATGAACCGTATCGGGCGTAAAAAGACTGTTCTGATAAGTCTGCTCATCACTGCTGTATCGCTGGTCGTGCCCGTATTTGGCGACGGGTATTACACTATGCTTATTGCTTTTTCGATGCTCGGCATCGGCAATGCTGTGATGCAGACATCGCTCAACCCGCTGGTGAGCAATCTCATAAATCCCGACAGACTGGCATCTACCCTTACTTTCGGCCAATTCGTCAAGGCAATCGCTTCTTTCCTGGCTCCGATTATTGCGGCATGGGGTGCAACTACCTATCTCCCTACTTTCGGACTTGGATGGCGCGTTCTCTTCGTGATTTACGCCATAATCTGTGTATTCTCTGTGTCGGCGCTGGCCGCCACTCCGATACGCGAGGAGAAAGCCGACAAGGCTTCCGGTGTGCTTGAATGCCTGCGTCTGTTAGGCCGGCCTTTCATCCTGCTCTGCTTTATCGGAATAATGTGCCACGTAGGTATCGATGTAGGCACCAACACTACTGCCCCGAAAATCATTATGGAGCGCTTGAACCTTCCTCTCGAGGATGCCGGATTTGCCACAAGCGTATATTTCATATTCCGCACTGCCGGTTGCTTCATCGGAGCCTTCCTGCTACGCTCTATGTCGCCGAAACTCTTTTTCGGCATAAGTGTGGCGATGATGCTCGTGGCAATGGCCATGCTCAGTGTCTGCGACTCGCTCGGCGCTATATATGTGGCTCTCGGCCTTGTGGGATTTGGCAACTCAAATGTATTCTCCATCATTTTCTCTCAGGCTCTGACAGCTGCTCCGCAGGAGAAGAACGAGGTGTCGGGACTTATGATTATGGGACTCTTCGGAGGTACTATTTTCCCACTCGCAATGGGCTTTGCCGCTGATGCTATGGGACAGGTAGGCGCTGTGGCAGTCATGGCTGCCGGGGTGGCATATCTGATACTTTATACTCTTAAAATCCGACGTATCTGATCAACATCTTGATATCGTCTTAATTTTAATTCTTACTTAACAATCTACAATCCATATATGAAAGACTTAGTAATCGGCATGGGTGAAGCACTTTGGGACGTGCTCCCCGAAGGGAAAAAAATTGGTGGCGCTCCGGCCAATTTCGCTTATCATGTATCGCAGTTCGGGCTGCCCGGACACGTGGTGAGCGCAGTCGGCAAGGACGCTCTCGGCAAGGAAATAATTGAGAATTTCACTTCCAAGGGGCTGAATTTCCATATCGCGGAGGTGCCATATCCCACAGGGACCGTGCAAGTAGAACTCGACCAGGTCGGTGTGCCGCAGTACGACATCAAGGAGAATGTAGCATGGGACAATATCCCGTTCACTCCTGAACTTAAAGACATTGCATCTCGCACTAAGGCCATATGCTTCGGATCGCTGGCACAGCGCAATATCGTGTCGCGCCAGACAATCTCTCAGTTTCTCGATGCCATGCCAGTAACGGCTGATTCGCTGGTGGTATTTGATGTCAATCTCCGCCAGGGGTTCTACAACAAAGAGATACTCTGCGACTCGATGGACCGATGCAATATCTTGAAAATCAACGATGAAGAACTAATCACAGTCAGCCGCATGTTCGGCTATCCCGGAATTGACCTTCAGGACAAGTGCTGGATTCTGCTCGGCAAGTATAATCTGAAGATGCTGATTCTTACATGCGGCATCAACGGAAGCTATGTATTCACTCCGGGCAAGGTATCGTTCCAGCCCACTCCCAAGGTCGATGTGGCCGACACAGTGGGTGCAGGCGACTCGTTTACGGCTGCCTTTATCGCAAGTATCCTAAAGGGTGATTCTGTCGAGGAGGCTCACTCCAAGGCTGTGCGCACTTCGGCATTTGTATGCACCCGCAACGGCGCAATGCCTAAGCTCCCCGCCGAACTTACCGACTGATGATATCTGACACATCGAGCAAGCCTGACTCTTACTTATAAATGACAGGTAGAGACTCTATCGGGCCTGACTTGTTCCTTTACTTTTCCTTTAGTTCTACATATAATTTCCGCCATGCGTTATGAGAATCACGCATGGCGGAAGCTTTTTATTCCGCTCTATGAATCGTTTGACTTTTAGCACTTGGACGACCCCATCACCAAAATTCAGCCCATTTCCTGTTTATCCGGGAATGTCGACACTATATTCCGGTGCGGGGATACTTTGGTCTACGACAACTAAATCAGACGTAGCCTCTGCAGCTCCTGACGGAGATTGGGTGTAAGCATGTCACCGGATGCGGCTATCTCTTCTGCACTCCACCAACGCCCACCGTCAAGTTCATCAGACGGGACCACTTCATCTGGACGCACGATGGTGCGGAACACATTAATATATTCCCTCTCTCTGTCCGATTCAAATACATAGCTTGCCAGATACTCCGCATCAAATCCGGATATATTCAGCTCCTCCACTGCCTCGCGCCGCAGCGCTTCCTCCACACTCTCGCCATAATCGATATGGCCCCCTACGGCCGTATCCCATTTACCAGGCTGTATATCCTTCCACTTCGGACGGCGTTGCAGATAGATCCGGCCCTTAGAATCATAGACGTGAAGATGTACCACCGGATGAAGCAGGCGACTGCCTCCATGACATTCGCCTCGTGTGGCACACCCTGTCACTCTCCCCGACTCATCCACTATGGGGAAAATCTCGTTATTGTTGTCTGTTTTCATGTTGCCGCTTATTTATAGTTTACCACGGAGGGAAAATATGCTCCGAAATATGATGCAAATGTAGCGATTTATCAAATATACTGCGTAATAAATCGTATAATAAGTAAAGTGTTCAAATTTAATTGATACAATATGCGGGCTTGTTTTTCAAGCGATTCTGGTGCGGAGTGAAGGGGCATAGCTGACTATGCGACTGAACTACAGGCCGGAAGCGACAAAAAAGAAGCCGCAGATTGTAGAATTCCGACATATGAAATTCCGTACCGAACTCACCCCCGACAATCCTTCATGTCTGCGCCTCGATCCATCGCGCCCTATTGCCCTTATCGGTTCTTGTTTTGCCGCCAACATTGCCAGCCGCATGCGCGAGCATCTTTGGAATGCCGTCAATCCATTCGGAGCATTGTATAATCCGGAATCGATACGTAAGATTATCCGCATGTCGGCGGATTCCTGCTGCGACAAAGCAACCCATCTGCATGAGTTCGAAGCTGAAGGGATATGGCATTCATGGATGCTTGACTCGTCATTCTCGGCTGACTCTGCCGCAGAGCTTGCCAGACGTTTCAAAACATCTGCCACCGACTTCATTGCGGCCATCAGTTGCGGACGGCATCTCTGCGTCACCTTCGGCACCGCCTGGGTGTATTCCTTGTCTGACAGCAGTCTGATTGTAGGAAACTGCCATAAACAGCCGGCCTCGCTATTCAGCCGCAGGCGACTGACAGTCGATGAAATCTCAGAAAAATGGTTGCGACTTATCGATGAGATGACGGAACGCTGGCCCGGTCTGGAGATTCTGTTCACGGTCAGTCCGGTACGGCATCTTAAGGATGGCTTTGAGGGTAACGCCCGTTCAAAGGCCATACTCCTTCTTGCCGTAGAGGCGATATGTGCATCCCGTTCCAACTGCCACTACTTCCCCGCCTACGAGCTATTACTCGATGACCTGCGCGACTACCGTTTCTACGCCAATGACCTAACCCATCCTTCTGCTCTTGGTGTGGATTATATCTGGGAGAAATTAAAGGCATCGTATATTGATGATTCAGGCGAGGCATTTCTGAAGGAGGGATATTCGCTTAATGCGGGATTACGCCACCGGCCTATCGTGCAGGCCGGACCGGCTGCCATGCAACGAGAGACTGAACGTCGTATTCAGCTCGACACCAGGCTCACACTCTTCCTCGACCGATACCCCCACGCTCTGTCTCCCAGACAATAATCCGCACCTCGTCATTCCAGACGTTGAGCCCCCTCCGTCAAAAAAATGTCAAAGCAAAGCAGACGTGGATTCTGGTCAGATTTAGTAAGGAATTACGCCCCCATACCCTGACCTTTTTCTAGAATCGGGTCCGGAACCGGGCATTTGCTTGCCAAATTAAAATACTAACAGCCAGATACATAGTATTACCATGGCAAAATATAATCAAAAAAAATCCGCATTTCACTGCCATTTATCAACATTTTTTTATAACTTTGCAACAGTTTTAAGAGGAACTAAACATTTCCGACCATAATCGGTTATATTGTTAAGGATAACATATTTTCCATTCCTTTGAAGCTCATAAATCCGGAACTGCAGATATCTGCCCGAGTGCTAGCGCCGGTGGCAAGATAAGCGTCCCGATTATTTACCCCAACCAGCAAATCTTTGTGAGAGATGAACAATAAGAATTGCGACTACATCGAGTTTACGAAAATGCACGGAGCCGGAAACGACTACGTATACATCAACGGCATTTCACAGATTCCACCGGCCGACATGACTGCTTTGGCCATCAATATCGCCGACCGCCACTTTGGCGTCGGGGGCGACGGAATGGTAGTGATACTTCCGTCGGATGTAGCCGACTTCCGTATGAGGATGTTTAATGCCGATGGCTCCGAAGCCCAGATGTGCGGCAACGCCTCCCGATGTGTCGCAAAATATCTCTACGACAATCACCTCTCTGACAAGACTGTAATCACTCTCGAAACCTTAGCCGGAATCAAGACCCTGCACCTTCACATAAATACCGACAGCCGCGTAGAGTCAGTTACAGTCGACATGGGGCGTCCGGTGCTTGATCCGGAATTAATTCCCGCTCGTCCCGCTGCCATCACCCCTGAAGGTCTCGCAATCGTAGAGCTGCGTAGCGGCGCACGATATTTCCCGGCCTACGCGGTTAGCATGGGGAACCCACATGGTATCATTTTCACTGAGCAGATTTCAGATGCCGATGTCCTTGGACTTGGCCCGGGCTTCGAATGCAGCCATGCATGGCCTGAAAAGGCAAATATAGAATTCGCCCGCGTCATCGATACGCATAATGTGGAAATGAGAGTATGGGAACGCGGTTCGGGTGAGACTCTGGCATGCGGCACTGGCGCCTGCGCCACTGCAGTAGCCGGCATAATGAGCGGTCGGCTTGAAAATCCCGTCAATATCCACCTTCGTGGCGGAGTTCTGCGCATCGACTGGCCCGACAAGGAGGGTTCTGTACGCATGACCGGTCCGGCAGTCACCGTGGCCGAAGGAAAATACTTCCCCCCCTGCGAACTTTCGCATCCACCTCATCCATGATTGCATAAAAGTGTTCAAATTTAATTTATACAATTTGCGAGTTTATTTTGGTGATTTCCCTGCGCACTAAAGGAAATTTGGAAGTCGCAGGATGTCAAAGACCTCCTGCGGATTACGGCAATATCGGAATATCAGTTTGAATCACACGACGAAGCCGGAAAAATCCACAGATTGTATAAACGATTATATTTCACTCTATATATCGCTTAAATTTAATCACTTAATATTTTTGGCATACGCCGATTGACTGTCTTCACCCATCTATGCAATGACCTGGCATATGGTAGCCTGCACAATGACAGATGTCAAGACAACGCGGAATCCGACTATCGGCTTCATGCGGTGATTACGGAAATTCCATCCCTTTTTGATAAGTTTGAAAAATTCCATCGTCACGCAACGCGTATTCCGCTCGATAAGGATTATAAACGGAGCTGCACCGTGGCGGTATTTATTATAGGTTCAATCTCTCCCCTCCCATCTCTCCTTCTTTCATACAGTGGCGTCACTACAACGGATGCTGCATTAAAGTTCATAATTTTCAAGTGTTCAAATTAAATTTATACAATATGCCGTAGATTGTAAGTAAGTGTCCGAATTTAATTCATACAGTATGGGGGCTTGTTTTTCAGACGATTCCGGTACGGAACGAAGCAGCTTAGCGAGCTGTGCGAATGAGTGGCAAGCCGGGAACTGCGAAAGAAATCCGCAGATGGCATAAAAGATTTTTTATAATTTACCATCATTTAAATTCGACACTTACATATAAAGGAATTCCTTCACATACTATAGGTTAAATTTGAGCACCTGTTTATACAATCTGACAAGGTAAAAAAGATGTTTATAGCAAATCAGAACTTCAATCGCCTGCCGGAATCATATTTGTTTTCGGATGTGGCCCGCAAGATAAAAGATTTCCGGGAGGCTAACCCGGAGTCGAAAGTAATACGCATGGATATTGGAGATGTGTCACTCCCGTTGCCGGAATGTGTGGTAGAGGCCATGATCCGGGCAGCGGCAGAGATGGGACAGAGCGCCTCATTCCACGGTTATGGTCCGGAACAAGGCTACCATTTCCTACGCGAGGCAGTGGCCGAAACCGACTATCGGAGTCGTGGCATCAAAGGTATTTCGGCAGACGATATCTTCATCTCTGACGGAGCAAAATCCGATTTGGCCAATCTCGGAGATATATTCGGTTCGGGTGTACGCCCTGCTGTGGTGACTCCGGCATATCCGGTATATATCGACTCTAACGTGCTTGCCGGACGTGGCGGAATCCCGGAGAACGGCCGTTGGAGTGGCATTTCATTTCTTCCTGCCCGTCCGGAGTCAGCATTCCTTCCCCCGCTCCCGGTCGATGGCGTGACAGCTGATGTCATCTACCTGTGCTATCCCAACAATCCCACCGGAACTGTACTCTCGCTCGACAAACTTCAAAAATGGGTAGACTACGCTCTCGCCAATAAGTCGCTCATCATCTACGACTCTGCTTATGAGGCTTACATCTCGACTCCCGGCATACCGCATTCAATTTACGAAGCGGAAGGAGCAGATAAATGCGCTATCGAGGTGCGCAGTTTCTCGAAGACTGCAGGTTTCACAGGTGTGCGCTGCGGCTATACTGTTGTCCCCCGCTCGCTTGAGTTTACATTCATCGATGGCACGAAGGCTTCCCTCAACAGAATATGGTGCCGCCGCCAGTGCACGAAGTTCAATGGCGTGGGCTATGTGGTGCAACGTGCGGCCGAGGCTATTTACACATCCGAGGGACGTGAGGCCATCAGACGCAATGTAGCATACTACATGGATAATACCACTCTGCTACGCTCTGCGCTGCTCGGTATCGGTGCCGATGTGGTGGGTGGCGTGGATGCCCCTTATGTATGGTTCCGACCGAAGAGCGAGCTGGACTCATGGCAGCTCTTTGACCGTCTGCTGCACCGAGCTGCAATCAGTTCGACTCCAGGTGTGGGATTCGGCAAGGAGGGCGACGGATGGCTGCGTCTGACCGGATTCAACACGGCTGCACTTACATCCGAGGCCTGCAGCCGGCTGTCACATATAAATGATATTTTCTAAAATCCCCTACTATAAACTAAAACAAAATCCCATGTCTGATCTCAGATTCAAAAGCGTGGAGGAGGCTTCCGCGCGCAAACCGGTGAAGGTCAATATTCCCACCAAACGAGTGGAAAAATACTACGGTGAGATGGTCTTCAACCGCCAAAAGATGTTCGAGTATCTGCCTAAAGACACATATACGGCTCTGGTGGATGCAATCGACAACAAGAAGCCTCTGTCGCGCAAGCTGGCCGACAGTGTGGCCGATGGGATGAAGCGCTGGGCTATCGACTGCGGCGCTCGCCACTACACACACTGGTTTCACCCGCTGACCGATGGAACAGCCGAGAAGCATGACGCCTTTATCGACCACGATGGCAAAGGTGGTGTGGTCGAGGAATTTTCTGGCAAGCTGCTCGTCCAGCAGGAGCCTGACGCATCTTCATTCCCCAATGGCGGTATCCGCAATACCTTTGAGGCCCGTGGCTATTCTGCATGGGATATATCGTCACCGGCCTTCATCATTGACGGCACTCTCTGTATCCCCACTATCTTCATATCCTATACCGGCGAAAGCCTCGACTATAAGACTCCGCTGCTGAAAGCTTTGAATGCCGTCGATAAGGCGGCCACGCGTGTGGCACGCTTCTTCGACAAGGAAGTGAGACACGTCAACAGTTATCTCGGATGGGAACAGGAGTATTTCCTCGTCGATGAGGCTCTATATGCAGCCCGCCCCGATTTAGTGATGACAGGGCGCACTCTGATGGGCCATGAGTCGGCAAAAAACCAACAGCTTGAAGACCACTATTTTGGTGCCATCCCCAGCCGCGTAGAGGCATTCATGCTTGATCTGGAGATTGAATGCCACAAGCTCGGCATACCTGCCAAGACACGTCATAACGAGGTTGCCCCCAATCAGTTTGAGCTCGCCCCGATTTATGAGGAGACCAATCTGGCCAACGACCATAACCTGCTCCTCATGTCGCTGATGAACGAGGTGGCACGCCGCCACAATTTCCGTGTGCTGCTACATGAGAAACCTTTCGCGGGAATCAATGGCTCGGGCAAACACAATAACTGGAGTCTAGGCACCGACAAGGGAGTGCTCCTGTTCGCCCCGGGCAAGACTCCGGCGCAGAATCTGCAGTTCATCACTTTCGTGGCCAATGTCATGGCAGCCGTGCATAAGCATAATGGTCTGATGAAGGCCACTATAATCTCGGCTACCAACCAGCACCGACTCGGTGCCAATGAAGCCCCTCCTGCCATTATCTCGATGTTCCTCGGCTCGCAGCTCAGCCGCATCCTCGATGAACTGGAGAAGGAGACGACTGATGAAATCGTACTCGAAGGGAAGGAAAAGATGTCGCTTGAAATCAGTCAGATTCCGACGCTTTCAATCGATAATACCGACCGCAACCGCACAAGCCCCTTCGCTTTCACAGGCAATCGCTTCGAATATAGAGCCGTAGGCTCAAGCGCCAATTGTGCCGCCGCAATGATTGGATTGAACGCCGCCGTGGCTGACCAGCTCAACAGTTTCGCCGATGCCGTGGAGAAGGCTGTGGCCGACGGAAAGGAACCCGAGGCCGCAATCCTGGGAGAGGTACGCCGTCTGGTGCGCGAGTCTCGTGCCATACATTTCGATGGCAACGGCTACAGTGAGGAATGGAAGAAGGAGGCCGCGCGCCGCGGTCTGGACGTGGAGACTTCGGCTCCTCTCATGTACGATGCCTACCAGCGTCCGGAAACTGTGGAAATGTTTGCCCGCACTGGCGTCTTCACTCAAAAGGAACTTGAAGCCCGCAATGAGGTGAAGTGGGAGATGTACACCAAGAAGATTCAGATTGAATCACGTGTGCTCGGAGATCTTGCCATCAATCATGTAATTCCCGCCGCCACTCGTTATCAGAGCCTGCTGCTCGACAATGTGTATAAAATCAAGCAGCTCTTCAAAGGTGACAAGGCCGATAAGATCGCACGTCAGGATATGAACTCAATCGAGCAGATGGCCGACCATATGGCCACCATCAAAAGCACTGTGGAGCTGATGGTCGATGCCCGCCGCAAGGCCAACCGGCTCACCGATGAGCGCACCAAGGCCATCGCTTATCATGACGAGGTGTTCCCTCTGATGGAGGATATACGCTATCACATAGATAAACTGGAGCTTATGGTCGACAATGAGATCTGGCCTCTGCCGAAATACCGCGAACTCCTATTCATTCGCTGATTCTGCCGTGACATGCACATCTGCCGATTCGGCATAAGTATGCGCACCCGGAGATATGCCGGTTGGCCTACACATCTGGTGAGGCATCGCGTGGCGACATCCGGAGCAGAACCTAATGCTTAAATTCCCATACATTCACCCTCGCGGCGCGTTTATACGCTGCGGGGGTGAACTTTACATACTATATTATTGTTAAAAATATTAAAAGCAAGTGTGCAAATTTTATTTAAGTAAGTGTTCAAATTTAATTTATACAATATGCGGGCTCGTCTTTTAGTCGATTCCGGTGCGGAGTGAAGGAGGATATTAACATATTCGACTCAGCGACAAGCCGGAAGCGGCAAAAAAGAAGCCGCAGATTGTATCAAAGATTCCATTTCATTTGCTATCGGTTAAATTTGAACACTTACTTAAGTAGCTGAGAAGAATAAACACACATATTTAACACTCTCAATTATGGACAGTTACCTCACTTTCCGGACCGGACTCAAGCGTTTCGCATGGCTTCCGGTTATCACCGGTTTAATCTGTATCGGACTCGGTGTCTGGTGCCTCTTCTCTCCGGTGGCATCTCTTGAAATTTTCGCTTATGTATTTGCCGGTTGCCTTTGTGCCGCCGGGCTTATGAACATATTTCTGGCTCTCGGCAATGCCTCTGTTGGCTGGAGCTGGGGATGGACTCTTGCCCTCGGCATTCTGGAGACTATCTGCGGCATATGGCTCTTCACGCTCCCTCCGGCAGTCATCACATCTGCTTTTATCTTCTTTATCGCCATCTGGATTATCGTGGCTGCCATCAATGCGCTATGTGAGTCGTTTGTGCTCTCTGCTCACTCCATAGCATGGACTGTATTCTCAGTTCTTCTGCTACTTGCCACTATCGTCCTGGCATTCATGTTTATCACCAATCCCATCACTGGAGGTATTGCCGTATGGCTCTGGATCGGGCTGTCGCTCATTTTTTTCGGATGCTACCGCTTAGGCTTCGGCATTCGCATGAAGCAATACGCTCGCCGTTATACACGCCGATATTGAAAATAATACCTGAATATCTCTGCATCCGGTTCTGCCGACACGTAATCACCATTCGACAGACTCCTGTCTGCCGCACTTTTACATCCGGGGAATCTGTGTTCTTACGTGTAAACACATCACAGATAGTCGCAACGTCTGCAATAGGAATCCGACCTTATACCGTTATAGGCCGGATTCCTTTTTGCTCATAAATGAAGTCTTAGTCTTGCCGCCACTGAATGGGCAGAACAACAAGCCCTCAGATTGGCAAGTAATTCAAATTTATCATATGCAATTATTTTTATCCCATACTATCATTAACTTTGCAATCTATTGCTTACTTCAAGGACATTTATGAAACGTAAAGTAATATTCAGCACTTTTTGTATATTTCTCACTTTGGCGGGGCTACTTATACTTATAGGCGTGATGGTCTTGCAGGCCCGGATGGATAACTGGATTGGTGTCTATATTCTCGCCGCTTCTATCGTGACGCTATGCGCCTTCGCCTTTGTTTATTCACCACAATATGTAATCGTCGACGATCGAGCCGTTAATATCCGCAGGGCTTTGGCCACTAAGTCTATTCCTCTGTCGGAAATTACGTATGTGCGCCTTTCTCCCCCGACTATGGGTACGCGTCGGCTCCTGGCCAGTGGCGGCTGGTTCGGCTATTGGGGATGGTATCGTGAGAATGATCTGGGGCGCTATTTCGCATATTTCGGACGTTCCTCCGATTGCTTCATGCTATTTCTGAAAGATGGCCGAAAATATTTGCTCGGATGTGAAGATGCGCCACAGATGGCAGATTTCATAACCCAACATATTTCAGTCCGATGAGCACTCGCATTATGCGCCGCATCCTGATACTCCTTGCACTGGCCTTGATTCCGGATGCGGCAGCTGCTTTTTCGTGGCAACTTGACTCCATCGCGCAGATGGGAAAATTCCCACGTTTCTGCGTCGACACATATAATTGGGCCAATATATTCTTCAACGGGACCGACACCGCGTATGTCCGCTCCACAGGCTACCGTTGGAACATAAAACTACGCACTGCCAGCTGGGCCGATATGAATGAGTTCTATTTCGACCGCCATCATGTAATGCATATGCAGTCGCCATATTGCAGCTCTATCGGTCTGGATGTGCAGTATATGGCAGTGGCTATCGGTTACGATATCAATATCAATAAGTTATTTGGAGGGGCCGACCGTTCGAAATCTCGCTTTAATTTCGAGTTCTCGAGTGCAAGATTCTCGGGTCGGTTATATTCCGTCACAAATCGCGATGGGATGATCATCACGCGTCTCAACAATATGAATGATATCGACACTGATTTCCGCAATATGAATACCAACACATTTGGAGTCGACCTGACCTATTTTCTGAATATGGGCAGGTATTCCAATGGTGCGGCATTTTCCTACAGCAAGCTGCAAATGAGGAGTCAGGGATCATGGATTTTCACTGCCGCCTATCAGCGCCAGAAGATGAATTTTGATTTCCGCTCTCTACCGTCGGGTATTAAGCAATGGCTCCCTGATGACTGGAGCGACAGCACATATACAGCATCGGGCTATAACATAGGAATCGGAGCCGGATATGGATTCAACTGGGTGCCTTGCCGCAACCTTACCATCGGAATTATGGCACTTGCCATACCGAGTGTCAACTACGGCTATCTCAACAGTCCCGAGAAACGGTGTTCTTTCAGGTTGAATTACCGTGGTGGCGCATCGGTGGTATGGAATCACAACCGATGGTTTATCGGCACATCTATACGCGCTGATGCCGGCTTCATATACTCCGATGCCACAACCCTTATCAATGCCCTCCCGGCATTCGATCTCAAGATTGGCTGGCGATTTAATCTTTTCTGATTCCGATTCGCAGATAATTCCCGTTTCCATTCTCATCATATCTTGGCGCTTCATGTGATTCAGTCAAGCCGGAAGCGGCAAAAAAGAAGCTGCAGATTGTATAAAAGATTCCCTTTCAATTACTATCGGTCAAATCTGAGCACTTACTTGCTATCCGTTAGATCCGGACTGTTTCATAATGTATTCTGTCCCGGATTTACGATAGCAGTTATCGGATAATATCATTGCATAAATACCATAAATGCATAGGATTATTTGTTACTTTGCAAAAAAAAAACAAACTAACATGATTACTCCTATGACTATATGGGTTGTCACGGCAGTTTCAGTTGCCGTCGTAATAATTCTCAGTATTATTGCATCATGTCGGAAACTCGCAATCGGCAAATATCACAATTTCTTTGAAATTGGCAGTGAACGTGCGGAATTCTGGATTCCGGGTGATCCCGATATTAACGATGATGATTCCGATTGCGAAGATTTTGATACACTATGAAGAGTTTATCGGACAAGGCCGGAGCATTCCTCTCGGCATATTCAGCACTATTGTTGCGAAGCGGTGCCACATGCGCCCGCCTGGAACAAAATGTGGGGCGTATGGCGCAGACATGGAATCTAAGCGCGGATATCACAATCATGCCGCGTCATGTCAGCGTCTCCATAAAGACAGAAAATAAAAACGAATGCAAGGTGTTTTCAGAATCAACTTCAAGCCCTGCCATCAGCTTTGAAAAAATTTGCAGGTTAAGTCAGATGAGCTGGGAAGTGGCCGATAACGGTTGGAATATTGAGAAAGCTGAAGACTGTCTTAGAAATATTTCCCGGATCAGACCGGCTGGAAAATTGTGGGTCCTGTTTGCCGCATCTTGCGCGAATGGAGCATTTTGCCGACTTTTCGGCGGCGACATGACAGCCGTACTGGTCGTATTCGTGGCAACATTCTGCGGATACTTCATTAAACAATTAATGTTGTCAAGGGGATTCGACACTCGGATAGTATTCATAATCTGTGCCCTCGTCTCATCCGTTCTCGCTTGTGCCGATTCTCTCTTCTCCATTGGCTCGACACCGCATGTAGCAGTCGCCACCAGCGTGCTATATCTTGTACCGGGGATACCGCTACTCAACTCTTTTAGCGATATGATTGACCGTCACTATATCTGTTTTTTCAGCCGGATGACTGACGCGCTTATTCTCATATGCTGTTTGTCTATAGGGCTTTGCGCCGGAATGTGGGCAATGAATATCGGCATGTTTTGAAAAGTTCTATTAATCTTTACCGCTAAGTAAGTGCTCGAATTATACTTATGAGCTTGTTTTTCTGGAGATTCCGGTGCATGACGAAGCGGCATGGCTGCATATGCGACCGGGAGACAAGCCGAACGTGGCGAAAAAGAAGCCTCAGATTGTATAAAATAATTTCATCATTTACCAACGACGTTTAAATCTGAACACTTATTTATGACCGACGTTTTTTTAAGCGATGCTTTCTTTTCTGCGATAGCTGCAATCGGGTTCTCCGCAATAAGTAATCCGCCAAAGAAAACATATCTCTTTTGCGCATTGATTGCAGCAGCCGGGCATTCATTACGTTTTCTTCTTATTTCATCTGACCTTATAGATATGCCAATAATCCCTGCCACTACAATAGCCTCTTTCACCATCGGACTATTGGCAGTCATATTGTCGCCGATTGCAAAAGTCCCGGCTGAGACATTCCTTTTCCCGTCGCTTCTGCCTATGATTCCGGGAATATATGCCTATAAAACTTTCGGAGGTCTGGCAATGTGTCTTTTACATACATCCCAGACAGATTTCTATCACTATTTTTATCTTTTCGCAACAAATGGACTGGTATGTCTCGTCATAATACTTGGCATGGTAATCGGCGGCACACTTCCGGTATTTATGTTAAAACGAATCGCATTCCGTGCAACCAGATAAATAATATTTTTATTAACCGATGGAATTAAGACAATTACGATCATTCATCAAACTCGCAGAGATTCTTAACTTCTCCGAAGCTTCAAGGGAACTTTGTCTGACCCAGAGCACTCTGTCTCAGCAAATAAGAAACCTTGAGGATGAATTCCATAGCCAACTTTTCATACGAAACAGCCATAGTGTGGCAATCACTGAAGCCGGAACTGAATTGCTGCCTTTTGCCCGCAAAGCGGTAGAGGCCGCCGAGGAATGTCATCAGCGAATGGTGGATTTACAGGATATGCTTGTCGGCGAACTGAATATCGGGGTGACATACTCATTCAGCCCCATACTTACGGAAACAATATTCGCTTTTATGAAAAAGTACAACGGCGTTAGTCTCAATATCTGCTATAAGCCGATGGCCGATTTGATGAATATGCTGCGCAACCGAAAAATTGATTTCGTACTTGCCTTCAAACCATCGGAGTATGCCGCTGACATCGAGTCACACGTTTTATTCCAGAATTATCTTGCCGCTATAGTAAACGCCTCCCATCCACTGGCCTCTAAAGAGAGTGTCTCTCTTGATGAACTTGCCGGGTATAACCTTGCGCTCCCATCAAAAGGGTTGCAGGCGCGAAACGCTCTTGATAAAATTCTTGACAGATATCCACATAACTTAAATATTCGTATGGAACTCAATGACCCGCACATTCTTCTTGATCTTATCCGAAACAGTAACCTCGTCACTGTGCTGGCGGAGGCTTCTGTCCACAATCAAGCGGGTGTCAAGGCCGTAAGAATAAGCATTCCTGAGAATGAAATGACCGGCTGTGTCCACACTCTTACAGGATCATACCACAAGAAATCTACTTGCGAGTTTGTAAAGTTGCTGTGCGAGTCACTCGCAGTTAAAGAGCGAGTCAATGCATGGATGTGATAAGTAAGTGTTCAAATTTAACCGATAGTAATTGAAATGGAATCTTTTATACAATCTGCGGCTTC
>ERZ778515.384-NODE-384-length-38376-cov-6.022051_pt1 | contig 38376 bp, 31 predicted proteins | sample MGYA00510343_ERZ778515 | MGnify/ENA primary metagenome ERZ778515 (study PRJEB29527, sample SAMN07138965) | mouse gut metagenome | material: feces | host: mouse | place: China:Nanjing | collected 2016-01-25 ...
GGGGGAAGGGCGATTTCAGGCGATTTATACAAAAAATCGGGCGCGTTAACTTGTTTTAATATTCGGGGGGGGGTAATTTTTCATGTTCGTACGTAAACTTTTTACTTCTCTCTCTAAAAACATGGAGATGAAGATAAACTTTTGTACTAACCTAAATGATAGAGACTATGATTAAACAATTATGTGAAAGGCCTTTGCGATGGCTGATGATGCTTTGCTTGGCAAGTGCTTTCAGCGAGGCAAGAGCATGGAAAACAGAAACGGAGGGTATTACGGATAATACCAGTTATTATCTTTATAATATAGAGGCCGGGCGGTTTTTACGTGGAGGGGATGCGTATGGCACGCAAGCGTCTTTGGGAACAAAGGGCGAATATTTTATCGCCCGCAAAGAAGGTGACTTATATAAGCTGATATGGAGTGAACGCCCGGCAATGGATGGTATATATATTGTTGAGAACCAGGACCGAAATCAACCGTCGTTCTTGGACAGAGGGATCGGTAAGGGGAATAATCTGTGGAAGATAACGTCGGACGATGGTAATAAGACTTGGAAAATACAGATTAACCCGGACGATGAGTTGTATGGTACGGCAAAAAGGAAAGGCATCACTTCCTTTGCATGGGGAGGTGACTGGAACATTACTTGGGTTAATCCCTTACGTTACCAAACGGATTGGGCATGTCAGGGTAATATGTGGTTGTTTCTGACGTCGGATGAATATGAGGATGTTGCAGAGAAAGTCGCGGCGGCTCTGGAGGTGCGTAAGGCTATGTACCCGGATGTTTGTAAGGCCAGGCAGATGGGGTTGTCTACAGTGCTTGATGAACTTTCGGCTTACGACAACCCTTCAACTGCTGCGGACGATTTGAAAGCGGCACAAGCAGGTCTTGCAACCAAACTCAAGGCGTATGTGGGAGAGTTGCCACAGTCGGTAAGTACGGTAGATATGTCGGGTTGGATTCTTAATGCCGACATGGCGAATAACAATAGAGACTATTGGACTGCCACCCTGAATGAAGGAACTGCAAACGGATTGACGGAATCATTCAAAAGAGTGTTCGAGTTTTACCAGCCCTTGACAGGATTGCCGGCCGGGAAGTACAAGGTACGGGTCAGGGCACGCCAGCTCAAAGTAGATGCCTACTCACAAGGAGGTGCTTTGTATGCGGAAAACAATTATTCAAATACGTATTCGCGTAATATCGGTGATGCTCTTATACAGGACGGTTCCAATCTGGTAAGCGAGGCATGCACGGTTTTTCAGGAATATGTGGATGGTGTCACGACGTCATTGATAGAACTGGACGGTGTATGTGTAGTGGACGGTACACTTAAGATTGGGATAAAAGCAAGCGATACCGGTTCGTGGATAACATGGACCGGATTCCGACTGGAATACGATGGAGCGCATAGCTTGTCGGCTTTACAGGCTGAATTGAGTGCAAAGCAAACGGCTGTAAAAACGGCTTTGGAAAACAAAAACATTGAATGGCTGAAGGACAATACGGTGTTGCAAGAAGAATGTACGGCGAAGTATGATGGGGTAACAGCGTGCGCTAATGCTTATGTCGCTTTGTTTGATTGGGATAAACTTTTTGATTCCGGGATTGTTGCACAAATGGAGGAATTGTTGACCTTATGTACTGAACAGGGAACTATGGCGGATGCTGTTGCAAGTTGTAAGGAGAACTTGAAAACGGTGCGCACTCCTGCTGATGTGCAAAAAGTTTACAACACATTGTTGGATGCTTATAATAAGGTTGCGGAAGGTGACGTGATACGGGAATCGTTTGATTTTAATGATGGGAATACATCAGACTGGTCGGGAACGCCTGGTACCGGAAACGGTGTGGTGGAATTTTACAACAAGGATTTTGACTTTAACCGTTCTTTGTCGGGCTTGCCCACGGGGTGGTATCAAGTGACGGTCGACGGTTTTTATCGCACACATAGAAGCAGTCTGGCTATTCATGAGGCCAGGCAAGAGAAGAACCTGTCGGCTTTGTTTGGCGATGTGGCGGCGGGAGCTTTTGAAGTGCCCATAATGTGTGTGTACGATGAGGCTTCGGCTGGTGGCAGCGATGCCGGCTATCCTAATTGGATGAGTGAGGCCAATTCGGCATTTAATGAGAAACACCTTTATCATAATGTATTGAACGTATGGGTTGCCGACGGGAATTTGTCTTACGGCCTTCGTGGACGGAACCAAGGTGAGTCATGGATATGTTTCGATAATTTCTCGTTGGTATACAAGGGCACTGACATGGCCGGGCTTTATGCGGCAATGGCGGACTATGCCAAGAGCGCTGCGGCCAAAGTCTCTAAGGCCTGCCTTGAAGAGATGGTTGATTATATCGACAAGAGTTCTTCGTCAGACATTACGTTGGAGGCTGTAAATGCTTTAAATGATAAGGTCAAGAGCATCGTGTTATTGGCAAACGCCGAGGCGGATATGCGTATCTCGTTGGTTGCAAAGCAAAACGAATATACCGATCTTGTGAATAAAACGATGGCTACGGATGCGGAAAAGGGGGCGTATCAAGATGCCATAACAGCAGCAGAAAATGCTATTGAGACTGCCATTACAACTCCCGCCGAAATACAACCTTATTTGGATGCGATTGATGAGGCTGGCCGGACATATAAGAAAGCGGCCAATCCCAATGAGGGGGAAACCCTTGATATGACATTCTTATTGACAAATCCGCAAGTAAACGGGTTTAATCAAGGTACTCGCTTTTTGGAAGGATGGTATCATGACATGCCGTCCGTTGTAAACTTTATGGTACAAGATAATAGTGGACAAAGAGGGGAAACGTCCTGGAACAAGTTCCAGGAATTTTATGATAATCGGTCTCTAGTTCCCGGTTGGGCTTTGTATCAAAAAGCCAATGTTCCTGTCGGAGCCTATCGGATGCGGGTTGCTGCATTTGCCAATGATGTGACGGTGGCGCCGGTGCTGCATGCAGGCGAAGTCGTCGGCTCGCCGGTAAGTTCTACCACATTGGCTTACGGTACGGTGGATTTCCTACAGATGCAGGCCGAGAATGATGTTAAACTGGGGGTTAAGACAATGGAGGGCAATCGTGCTCAATGGATAGGTGCCAATGATATGACGTTGACGAAACAGCATCTGGTGACGTTGAACGGCAATCAAAGCAATTATCTGTACATGGGTACACAGCGTGACTTTACAGGAAGCGTATGCCTGGACCGTACGATTCCGGCGTTAGCCTGGAGCACCATTTGTCTGCCGTTCGATCTGTCGGCGGAACAAGTCTCTGCCCGTTTCTCCCGTGTCTATGAGCTGCAATCGGCTGAGAAAGACGAACGAGGTGTATACACATTGACGTTTGCCAAACCGGAGGGCGGCATCATGAAAGCCGGTCACCCATATTTGGTTTGGCTGGAAGAGGCTGTCGACCGGATGGGCTTTACGGGAGTGACGTTACAGGCCGGAAGCGACGAACCGGCTCCGGTCGATATAGACGGCGTTAAGATGCAGGGCAATTATTCATCTACAAGCATTGTGAATGGCGATGGGAAAAATGAGCAGTATTACTTCTTCAGTGGCAATAAATTGTGGAAGGCTGATAGAGAAACAGCCGTGAACGGTTTTCGTGCTTACATTACCGTGCCCGTACCTGCTGACGGTGCCGAAGTGCGTGGCTTCATAATTAATATGGATGATGTTGCTACCGGAATGGAAAATGTTTCTGCATCGGAACAGGATACGGAAACGGTAGACGTGTACACACTGAGCGGCATACGGGTACGTAGCGGTGTGCGTAAAGGTGAAGCCTTGGACGGCCTGAGTAAGGGCGTATACGTAGTAAATGGTAAGAAAGTAATCAAATAATAAAAAGCAGAACGATGAAAAAGAAAAGATATATAACTCCGTCTTTGGTAATGGTAGAGTTTATAGAAGAGGGCTTGATAGCCCAAAGTCTGATAGGAGGCACAACAGGGTTGGAGGATTTCGACGGTTTGGGAGGTTCCAATCTGGAGAACGGTCCCATAAGTGCCGGTGTAAAATACCAAGGTGTCATGGATACTGATCTTTGGTAAATGGACCGAAAAGTCAAGTAGAAGATGGGAGGCCGGAAGAAAGTCTCTGTCGGCGGCGTAGCAGTGGCTACGCCGTTTTTGGGGAGTTGCCGTATAGCGGCTTGCGACTGACGGAAGAAGAATTTGTCGGCTTGCCTTTCGGTCACTTTTAAGGAAGACGGTAAAAAAGATATCTCTAGAACTGTATTTGAAGTGGGAATTAGTGGGATTTTTGGCAGGCGATTCGTAAATATATTATATACGAGCGATACATTTTAGAGTGGCATGTATAATGAAAAACATATTTCTAACCTAATAAATAAGTATAGTATGACTAAAAAGATGAGATGGCCGGTAAAATGGCTGATGCTGTTCGGTTTGCTGTTGGCGGCGGGACACATGAAAGCGGCGTCCGATTGGGTCGTCGGGGAATCCTATTACCTGTACAACACGGGTATCGGACAGTTTATTCGCGGAGGTAACAACTATGGTACGCGTGCATCGTTTGGTTCAACCGGTGATATGCTTACCGTAAATGCCGTGGAGGGTAGTGACGAACTTTACCGCCTGGTGTGGAGCCGTGGAAACGGATTGTTCATCGGCGCTACCAGTGAGATGTGGATGGACATGGGCAATCAAGGGCATTGCTCGTGGCAGATACAGAAGGGAACCGGCGATACCTGGCGGATAAGCATTGAGGCTGCGGATGAAACTTACGGTGAGGCATCGAAAGGAAAAACCTATATGGGTTTCTGCGGCGATTATTCCGCTCCCAATAGTGGGTCGACTCCTTATGTGTTGCCCATTCTTCCGGACGTGTTGCCCTATGCTTTGGGGATAGACTGGATATTCATGACAAAGGAGGAATATGACGCAGTGCAGCAAAACGTGGCTGATGCTTACGAGGTGCGTAAAGCTTTGTATAAGTATGTGTCAGCCGCTAAGAACATCCCAAGTTTTTCCGCGTCCGAGCTGGATATTTTTTCCCGCCCGGAAACAACGAAAGCCGAATTGGAGGCTCTGTTGGAGACGCTTCCCGGAAAAGTGTTGGCGTATGCCAAGGAACATGCGTCGAAAAGCAACCCCATCGATGTGTCTTTCCTTATTGAGGGAGCTGGTTGCGGCGATGCCGGCTATGCGGGCTGGACAAAAACCGGCGATTGGGGCAACAATTCTACCTATTTTGCCAATGGAAACAGTGTGCTGGGAGGCCGTTTCTATGAAAGATGGAAGAACAATGCCGGACTGGACGACGGGGATATTTATCAAACGGTATCCGGGCTGTTTAACGGAATCTACACCCTAGGGGCGGACATTAACGCCACTCGTCAGGACCATACGGACTGGGAGATAACGGGCGTGAACCTCTATGCCGTGGGAGCCGAGAAGCAGACAGTGGCTTGTCCTGGCTCAGGCAACGGGGTGCCCGATTACTATTCCGTGGATTTCTTGGTGACGAACGGGACGGCCCGTATCGGTGTGGAATGTGTGAGCACGAATGCCAACTGGTTGGCCATGGACAACTTCAGACTATATTATAAAGGTATAGACCTGACGGCGTTGCGGCAGTCGCTGGACAAACTGGTGGAGACGGCGCGTGAACTCACCGGGCAGGGCATGCCTTCGGTGGTTAAACAACGGCTGAACGGGGCGATAGCCGCTGCCGAAACAGTTGAGGAAACCGAAACGGCCATAATGGAAGCCACAAACAATCTGTCGGCGGCAATTGCCGAAGCCAAGAGCACCAGTGTGGCTTATAACGAGCTGGCTGGAAACATTGAGGCAGCACAGGCATTGTACGTGAATTCGAAACCTGCCACTCCCGAAGCCGCCGAGGCCATGACGGTAGCGCTGGAAACGGCAAAAGGTAGTCTGGCCGAGGCTTCCACGTTGGAGGCATTGCAGCAGGCCGTTGTCGACCTGGAGGCAGCCCGCAGAGCTTATATGTTACAATCGGTGCCCGCAAACGGAACTACGTATGACTTGACTTTCAAAGTGGCGAACGCCAAAATGAACGAAGGCAATACGGCTTGGCAGTCGACATACACCAACGGCATGAACTTCCGTGTATGGAGCGACGCTTCGGTGAACTCCGCCGAATACGCCGGTAATTTCTACGAACGGTGGTCCTCTCCGGCTTTGACCGATGCGCCGGCCATTTGGCAAACGGTAAGCGGTCTGCAAAACGGCGTTTACGAGGTGCGGGCGGCGGCTTTCTGTCGCGATGGTTCCGGTTTCTCCCTTCGTGCCAATGAGGATAAAGTAGCCTTGACGGACGGTAAGATGAAATACTATACCGTGCGGACACCGGTGACGGACGGACAGCTGACTATCGCTCTCTATGCCGAGCCGGGCAATACGAAGGACTGGAGCGGTCTGGCCGATGTGTCGCTTACGTATTACGGTGAGGATCTGGAACCTTTAAAAGCCGAGGTCGCTCTCCGTAAACAGCAGTTGGCCGAATGGGCGCAGAGCACGCAGGCTCCTCTCGTGGCCTTGAAAAACTATCTGACGGGTGAGGTGCAGCAAATGCAGCCCGAGAATGAAACTGCACAGGGCTATTACGAACTGATCAGCACCTTGAAAACGATTCAGACCGATGCTGAAAGTACACTGGCTGCGTATGCCCGGGTGGCGAATTGGAGAAGCAAATATGATGATATTGTCAGACAGTCGGCAGAAACCGAGGCGCTTGAGGCGTTCCGTTCCGCGCTGGAGGCAGCGGAAGCCGAAGCTGGCAACGCTATGAGTGCGGAGGCTATGGTTACTGCGGCTGCGGGTATGACACAGGCCTTCTGTGTCTATCTGCCTCAGGGAAAGGCCACCGAAGGACGGTTTGATTTGACCGTTTTTCTTGATAATGCCTCTTTTGATGCGACCGGCGACGGTTGGAATGAGACATTGGGTTGGGGAGCCGGCGTAGTGGAGAAGTTCCAGGCATCGTTCAATGCCTGGCAGTTGCTGACCGGGATGCCGGCCGGTATGTATACACTTTGTGTACAAGCCGCTTATCGTACGTCGGCAAACGAAACGGCCTACGAGGCTTATCAGAACGGTACTGCCGAGGTGCTTGCGTCGTTATATGCCGGAACGGCTCAGAAGAAGGTGAAGAATATTTTCGACGACAGCTCGGACGTTTCGTATTATCAGACAAAAGACTGGATGAATGACTATCAAACGCCGGTCGGCAAGTACGTGCCGAACAGTTTGAACGGTGCCAATGAATACTTCAAGAACGGACTGTATTGGAATTCCCTTTCGTTTGAACAGGAAGAGGCCGGTGACCTGACGATCGGTCTGAAAGCGGAGAACGTACCTGGCGGTAACGGTGCGTGGACACTGTTTGATAATTTCCGTTTATATTACGGTGTGGAAGATGTTGAGTTGGATGAGAATGAGGCATACGCCGTAGCAGAGGAAAAATGGGCCGATGTTACCAGCAACCGTGTTATTAAGGCCGGCAGATGGGCAACGCTTTGGGTTCCGTTCGACATTCCGGCTGCGCAGCTGGACGCTTTCGAGGAGGTGAAGCAGCTTTCCGAGGTTGTTTTGGAAGATGAGACGGTCCGTGTACGTTTTGCCGACGTAAAGGAGCAAGGCATTCGGGCCGGTCAGCCTTATTTGGTCCGTACGGTTCGTGACTGGACGATGGCAGCCGAGAAAGTTTTGCTGCAACCTGTTGCTTTCACACCGGTGACGGTCGAAGGTGCCGTGATGAAATGCGTGGAGCAACCCGGTGACATACAAGGAATGTATTACATCGCTAACAATAGTTTCTATCTGGCCGACGTGCCTGTCGACAGTAAGAGCTACCGTGCGGTAATCGAACTGCCGCTATCGCAGGAGGTGAAGAGCGTGCTGTTCGACTTTGGCGAGACGACCGCCGTGGAAGGTGTGGATGCCGCACAGGACGGTGCGACGGTCGATGTGTACACGTTGAGCGGAATAAAGGTGAAAAGCGGAGTACCCGCTGCCCGTGCACTGGACGGATTGAACAAAGGCGTCTATATTGTGAACGGTACGAAAGTGGTAAAATAATAAAAGTAAAGAAACAAGTCTTATGGAAAGAAGAAGATATATGAAGCCCGCCGTGGAGGTGACGGAGGTAAAACTCGAAAGTGCTCTGATGGCGTTGAGTTCGCCCGAAAACGGTTTGCACTGGGGCGGGAATGCCGGTGACAACGGTACGCCCGATCCCGAGGCAAAGGACGGAAGCGACTGGAACATCTGGAATTGATAAGCGGCCTGCGGGGATTTTCCCCGCAGGCTTTGTTTTTGACGGACGGTGAAGGCGGAGAGCATGGCTCGAGGAATAGGCGCCTGCGGCAGGCTGTCGGCCGGTGTCGGTCCGGCTTGTGTGGACACGGCAAAAGGGAGTGCCGTGTTTTTTTGTCGTCGATTTACCGATATTTTTACGCTGTTGCGCATCTAAGCGAATAATTTCTCCTATATTTGCGTGTCGGCTTGCTGTGTTCGGCGGGCGGATAGACGATGATTATTCATTAACCCTTAAATAAATTAAAATCATGGAGAAGATCACAGGGCTGATAGATGCGCCCTTTACCCCTTTTTATGCGAACGGCGATGTGAATTACGAACCCATTCCCGCTTATGCGGCCATGCTGGCCAAGAACGGGTTGCAAGGTGTGTTTATCAACGGTTCTTCGGGCGAGGGATATATGCTGACCGAGGAGGAACGTATGAAACTGGCCGAAGCCTGGATAGCAGCCGCGCCAGCCGGTTTCAAGGTGATTGTGCATGTGGGCAGTTGCTGTGTGCGCTCCAGCCGGATGCTGGCCGAGCACGCCCAGCGTATCGGTGCCTGGGGCATCGGAGCCATGGCGCCCCCGTTCCCTAAGGTCGGACGTATCGAAGAACTGGTGAAATACTGTGAGGAAATTGCGGCCGGCGCGCCCGATCTGCCTTTCTATTTCTACCACATTCCCGCGTTCAACGGGGCATTTCTGCCTATGACGAAGTTCCTGGAGGCTGTGGACGGGCGTATCCCTAACTTCGCCGGCATCAAGTATACTTTCGAGAGCCTGTACGAGTATAACCAGTGTCGCCTGTACAAAAACGGCAAGTACGACATGCTGCACGGACAGGACGAGACCATCCTGCCTTGTCTGGCGATGGGCGGTGCGCAAGGCGGCATCGGCGGAACCACCAATTACAACGGCGTCAATCTCGTGGGTATTATCGAGGCCTGGAAAGCCGGCGATCTGGAGCGTGCACGCGAATTGCAGAACTTTTCGCAAGAGGTCATCAATGTCATCTGCCATTACCGGGGCAACATTGTGGGCGGTAAGCGCATTATGAAGCTTATCGGTCTGGACCTGGGGCCCAACCGTACGCCGTTCCAGAACATGACCGACGAGGAAGAAGCCGCCATGAAGGCCGAACTTGAGGCCATCCGCTTCTTTGAGCGTTGCAACCGGTTCTAATCTTCATACATCCTGCTTATGGACAAGAATCAAATCACTGCTTATCTGAAAGAGTGGGCCGCTTCCTATCGTAACGACCTGCTTACCGATATTATGCCTTTTTGGTTGAAGAACGGATGGGACCGTGTGAACGGTGGCGTTTATACCTGCCTGAATCGCGACGGCAGTCTGATGGACACCACCAAATCGGTATGGTTCCAAGGGCGTTTTGCCTTTATTTGTTCTTATATATATAATAATGTGGAACAGGATCCCCGTTTCCTGGAAGCCGCCCGCAGCACGCTCGACTTTATCGAAGCGCATTGTGCCGATACCGACGGGCACATGTATTTCGAGGTGACGGCCGAGGGTGAGCCTTTGCGTAAGCGTCGCTATGTATTCTCTGAGTCGTTTGCCGCCATCGCCATGTCGGAGTATGCACTGGCTACCGGTGACGCGACGTATGCCCGTAAGGCGCTCGACCTCTTCCATCGTATGGTGCGTTTTCTGACCACACCGGGCTTCCTTCCGGCCAAGTACGAGACGTCCGTGGCCATGCGCGGACATTCCATTACGATGATTCTCATTAATGTGGCCGCCCGGATACGGGCGGTTCTGCCCGATCCGGCTCTCGACCGCCGGATCGAGGAGTCGATTGCCGACTTGCGCCGCTATTTCATTCATCCTGAATTTGAAGCATTGCTGGAGACGGTCGGTCCGGAAGGCGAGTTCATCGATACCAATATGGGGCGTACCATCAATCCCGGACATTGTATCGAAACGGCCTGGTTCCTGTTGGAGGAAGCCAAGTTCCGCAATTGGGATAAGGAACTGACACAAACGGCGCTCACTATCCTGGACTGGTCGTGGAAATGGGGCTGGGACGAGACGTACGGAGGTATCATCAACTTCCGCGACTGCAAGAACCTGCCGCCGCAGGACTATTCGCAAGATATGAAGTTCTGGTGGCCGCAAACCGAAGCCATCATCGCCACGCTGTATGCTTATCAGGCCACCGGCGACACGCGTTATTTGGACCGGCACAAGCAGATCAGCGAATGGACGTATGCTCATTTCCCCGACCGGGAGCAGGGAGAGTGGTACGGCTATCTGCATCGCGACGGTACAGTGGCACAGCCGGCCAAGGGGAATATCTTCAAGGGGCCGTTCCACATCCCGCGCATGATGACCAAAGCGTATGTGCTTTGCAATGAAATACTCAAGGATCAGACCGATTAATTCTTTACAATTATGAAAAACACTTCCAAGATTTATCCCTGGGTGGTAGTGGCGCTCCTGTGGGGCGTTGCCCTCCTTAATTATATGGACCGCCAGATGCTGAGCACAATGAAAGAGGCCATGCAGGCGGATATTGCCGAATTGCAGTCGGCGGCCAATTTCGGTCGGCTGATGGCCGTGTTTCTTTGGATTTACGGGTTGATGAGCCCGGTGTCGGGCATGATTGCCGACCGGCTCAACCGGAAATGGCTCATTGTAGGCAGTTTGTTTGTGTGGTCGTCCGTCACCTACCTGATGGGAGTGGCCGAGACGTTCCAGCAGGTGTTCTGGTTGCGGGCGCTGATGGGGGTGAGCGAGGCGTTGTATATCCCTGCGGGGCTGTCGCTCATTGCCGATTACCATACCGGCAAGTCCCGTTCGCTGGCCGTGGGTATCCACATGACCGGTCTTTATACCGGCCAGGCTGTCGGCGGGTTCGGAGCCACAGTGGCTGCCGCGTTCTCGTGGCACACTACGTTCCATTGGTTTGGCATCATCGGCATAGCCTATGCCGTCCTGTTGATGCTTTGTCTGCGTGATAAGAAGGCGCCGGCGGCTCCTGTCCGTCCGTCTGTGACGGAGCGGGCGTCCGCTCCTTCGCGCGAGGGACTGTTCCGAGGTGTGGTGATGCTGTTCTCCAACATCGCTTTCTGGGTGATTCTGCTTTATTTTGCCGTGCCCAGTCTGCCCGGTTGGGCCACGAAGAACTGGCTGCCTACGCTTTTTGCCGAGAATCTGGGTATTCCTATGTCCGAAGCCGGTCCGTTGTCTACCATTACCATTGCCATTTCCTCCTTTGTGGGCGTTTTGCTGGGCGGCACCTTATCCGACCGCTGGGTGCAGCGCAACATCCGTGGCCGTGTGTATACCGGTGCCATCGGCTTGGGAATGACCATTCCTTCGCTGCTGTTGCTGGGCTATGGCCATAGTTTTGTGGCTGTGGTGGGTGCCGGACTGCTTTTCGGGGTAGGCTACGGTATGTTTGATGCCAACAACATGCCCATCCTTTGTCAGTTCGTATCCTCGAAGTACCGGGCTACAGCCTACGGTATCATGAATATGACCGGTGTGTTTGCCGGAGCTTTCATCACCGACCTGCTCGGCAAATGGACCGACGGCGGCAGTCTGGGGCAGGGCTTTGCCATGCTGGCGGCTATCGTCTGTGTGGCGCTGGCGGCTCAGTTGTATTTCCTGCGTCCGCAGGTCGACAATATGGAATAGGAAAGATATGAAGAAGTTGACGCTTTGGTTTTCCGCACTGCCTTTGTGGGCCTCCGTTGCAGGAGGGCTGTCGGTATCCTGCCGTCCCTCGGCTACGGAAGGCGATACGCTGGTCTGCACGGCGCTGGCTCCGCTCGACCGGTGGGGCGGGCAGGGTGTTTCGGCTCCGTATGCCGGACGCATCGGCCAGGCCTTGGTGGTGGCGGGCGGTTGTAATTTCCCGGATGTGCCGGCGGCTGACGGAGGCGGTAAGGTGTTCTATCGCGATGTATGGCGCTTGCCGGCGCCTGCCGACCCGTCGTCTCGCTGGGAGCATGTGGGCGAGTGTCCGGTAGCGGCTGCCTACGGGGTGTCGGTCACTGTGCCGCAAGGCCTGATCTGTATCGGCGGGACCGACGGGCACCGCAGCCTGGACGGGGTGTGGCTGTTGCGGCCGGACGGCGTGAGAGGATATGCGGCGGATTCGTTGCCCTCGCTGCCTGTGGGGCTGGACAATGCGGCCGGAGCATGGTGTGCCGGTGCGGTTTACGTGGCCGGCGGACAGACGGACGGAGCGCCTTCCCTGCGGGCCTATCGTCTGGCCTGGCCCGGCGGAACACGATGGGAGGAAATACCTGTTCCTCCCGGTGGGGCACGCTTGCAGCCGGTAGCGATGGCCGTCGGTTCGCGGTTTTATCTGATGGGAGGCTATGTGCCTCCGTCGGACGGGGAGCCGGGGCGCTTGCAGCCGGGCGGATGTGTTTATGATACGGTTATGGGACGTTGGTCGGAGACGGCGGCTTTGATGTTGCCGGGCGACACGTTGCCCCGGGCTTTGGTGGGAGGCGTGGGAGCCGTCTCGCCCGACGGTCGTCGGCTGTTGGTGGCCGGCGGGGTAGACGCCGGACGCTTTCTGCGTGCGGTAAACCGTCCGTTGCTGTTGAAGCAAGCCCGTGCCGAGGGAAATGATACGTTGGCGGACAGGCTCGAAGCGGAGGGGAAGGACTATCTTCGCCATCCGGTGGCCTGGTACCGTTTCAGTGAGTGTCTTCTGTCCTACGATCCGACTTCCGATTCGTGGCAACTGTTGGGGCGGAACCCGCGACTGGCACGTGCCGGTGCGGCTTTGGTCTCCTGGGAAGACCGTTGGTATGTGGTGAACGGGGAGAACAAGCCCGGTATCCGGTCGGGCGACGTGTCGCTGTTTGTTCTTCCGTTGTCGGTCCGTGGCCGATGATGCTTTTCGCTGTGCAGATACAAACATCGTCTGCTTTCCCTTTCGGAAAAGCAGGCGATGCCGTTTCTGTACCGGAGCGGGCGTTACATCCCTTTCACTTCTTCCAGATTTTTCTGGATGTCGCTCTCGCTCAGTTCGTAGTTAATCAGGTTGCCGGCCAGGTATTGGTCGTAGGCGGTCATGTCGATCAGTCCGTGGCCCGACAGGTTGAACAGAATCACTTTCTCTTCACCCGTTTCGATGCACTTTCTGGCCTCGTTGACGGCGGCCGCAATGGCATGGCAGGATTCGGGTGCCGGGATGATACCTTCGGCCTTGGCAAAGAGACAGCCCGCTTCGAACGATTCCAGTTGCTGGATGTCGACGGCTTCCATCAGTTTGTCTTTCAACAATTGCGACACGATAACCCCCGCGCCGTGGTAGCGCAGTCCGCCGGCGTGGATGTTGGCGGGAGCGAAGTTATGTCCCAGTGTGAACATCGGCAAGAGAGGCGTGTAACCGGCTTCGTCACCGAAGTCGTACTGGAATTTTCCCCGTGTCAGTTTGGGACAGCTGGCCGGTTCCGCCGCTACATAGCGTGTCTGTCGGCCTTCCAGGATGGTGTGGCGCATGAACGGGAAGCAGATACCGCCGAAATTCGAACCGCCGCCGAAGCAGCCGATGATGATGTCGGGATATTCGCCGGCCATTTCCATTTGCTTTTCTGCTTCCAGGCCGATGACGGTCTGGTGCAGTGTCACGTGGCTCAACACGGACCCGAGCGTATATTTGCAGTTGGGCGTGGTGCGTGCCAGCTCTACGGCTTCGGAGATGGCCGTACCCAGCGATCCCTGATGGTTGGGGGTACGGGTGAGGATGTCTTTTCCAGCCCGGGTCGACATGGAGGGGGAAGCCGTCACCTGTGCGCCGAACGTCTGCATGATGCTGCGCCGGTACGGTTTCTGTTCGTAGCTGATCTTCACCTGATATACGGCGGCTTCCAGACCGAACACGCTGGCAGCATACGATAAGGCGGTGCCCCATTGACCGGCCCCTGTCTCCGTGGTCACATTCGTCACACCCTCCTGTTTGCAGTAGTAAGCCTGCGGCAGGGCCGAGTTCAGTTTGTGCGAGCCTACGGGACTTACGCTCTCGTTCTTGAAATAGATGTGTGCGGGGGTGCCTAGAGCCTGTTCCAGACCGTAGGCCCGTACCAGCGGTGTGCTGCGGTAATACTTGTATTTCTCGCGCACGGCTTCGGGGATCTCTATCCAGGCATCCGTCTGGTTCAGTTCCTGTTTGCACAGTTCTTGCGCGAAGATGGGATAGAGGTCTTCCGGTGTCAGCGGTTCCCGGGTAGCGGGATTCAGGGGCGGCAGGGGCTTGTTCACCATGTCGGCCTGTATGTTGTACCAGTAGCGCGGAATATCATCTTCCGCCAAAAAGAATCTTTTCTGTTTTTCCATAGGTCTTTTTCTTATTTATTTGATGCGTTTCGAGCCGGTTTACTAACAAATCGTTCGCAAAAGTACGTAAAAAAAGTCATTGAAGAAATGAAAAACCGGAATAAACCTGTTTCAAAATGTATGTTCGGTGCGGCGCAACTCCGGTTCATGCCTTGGTTTCTGCAAATCAAGGCATGTTTTCTGCCGTTCACGGTTGGATTTTTGCAGATCCAACCGTGAACGCAAATTCGGGGCTTCGCCGGTCGTATTTGTCTGCCTCATTCCTTTAGGTTTGATTCTTGAACGTATTCTTTTGCATATATATGCGAATTTGTGTTATTCGAAGGGTGAAATAGCCTGTTATTTAAAAGATTTTTTCATTATCTGCTTATGAATTGAAAAATAAATGAATAAAAATGCTTTCTTTTGCTTGGAAATGCGTATTTTTGCAGCCTCGAATACGATTTAATATGCGGACGAAGAAAAAAAACAGTCGGTTGGAGGTGATCAAGATGATACTTTCCAGTCAGGAAGTCTCCAGCCAGGAAGAATTGCTCATCGAACTGGACAAGGCCGGTTTCCCCTCTACGCAAACCACTTTGTCGCGCGACATGAAGCAGTTGAAAATTGTAAAGGCTACGAATGCCGAGGGACGCTATATATATATGTTGCCCAACAATAACCTGTACCGGCGTGTGTCCGATACACGTTTTACCCTTTCGGCCATCAACAAACTGGGGGCCCTTTCGGTGAAATTCTCCGGCAATCTGGCGGTGGTGCACACCCTGCCCGGGCATGCCAGCCACGTAGCGTATGATATAGACAACAGTAATATAGATGAGATATTGGGTACGATAGCCGGCGACGATACCGTGATACTGGTGCTGGCCGAAGGCGTGCCCCACGAGGAGGCATTGGCCCGGCTGGCCGAGGTAGTGCCTAACCTGAGCTAATAAAGAAGACAATGGACGAAACAGAAATGAATGATGGAATCAAAGTAGTGGTGGCCGATGCTACACACGAGAAGTATGTAGACACGATTCTGGCCACCATAACCGATTCGGCTAAAAAGCGCGGTTCGGGCATCGCTTCGCGAACCCATGCTTATCTGGCTACTAAAATGAAAGAGCGCAAAGCGGTGATAGCCCTGGCCGGACCGGAGGAGGAATTTGCCGGTTTCTGCTATATCGAGAGTTGGGGCAATAAGTCCTTTGTAGCCAACTCGGGATTGATTGTGGTGGAGAAGTTCCGCAAGCATCATCTGGCTACACGCATCAAGCAGACGGCTTTCACGCTGTCGCGCCTGCGCTGGCCTCATGCCAAACTGTTCGGTCTCACCAGTCAGAGTGCCGTAATGAAAATCAACACGGCATTGGGCTACGTGCCTGTGACGTTTGCCGAACTGACCGATGACGAAGCCTACTGGAAGGGATGCGGCACACCGGAGAACCCCTGCTGTGTCAATTGCGACATCCTGGCACGTACCGGACGCAAATACTGCATCTGTACCGCCATGCTTTACGATCCCGAAAAGCATCCCGACGAGCAGTTGCCGGTGCAGCTGCCTGACGATGTGGTGAAGATGGCCCGTGAGGCGGCGGCCCGCAATCAGCGATGAAACGAACGAATCAAAAACATTTTAAACAACAATACGTATGGCTAAGAAAGTAGTTGTGGCTTTCAGCGGAGGTCTGGACACCTCCTACACGGTGATGTATCTCGCCAAGGAAATGGGATACGAAGTTTATGCGGCATGCGCCAACACAGGCGGTTTCAGCCCGGAACAGCTCCGAACGAACGAGGAGAATGCCTATAAACTGGGCGCAAAGGAATATGTGACGCTCGATGTGACGCAGGAATATTATGCGAAGAGCCTGCGCTACATGATCTACGGTAACGTGTTGCGTAACAACTGCTATCCCGTTTCCGTATCGTCGGAACGCATTTTCCAGGCGCTGGCCATCGCACGTTATGCCAACGAGATCGGCGCGGAGGCTATCGCACACGGTTCCACCGGAGCCGGCAACGACCAGATACGTTTCGATATGACCTTTCTGGTGATGGCCCCCGGAGTGGAGATCATCACCCTGACACGCGACAAGGCGTTGAGCCGGCAGGAGGAAGTGGACTACTTGAATGCCAACGGCTTTTACGCTGATTTCACCAAACTGAAATACTCGTATAATGTGGGTATTTGGGGCACCTCCATCTGCGGCGGTGAGATTCTGGACAGCAGACAGGGCTTGCCGGAGAGTGCTTATCTGAAGCATCCCGTGAAAGAGGGCACCGAGCAACTGACCATCGGTTTCAAGCAAGGAGAGATTGTCAGTGTGAACGGGGTGGAGTATGACGATAAGATCGCTGCCATACAGAAGATCGAAGAAATAGGTGCGGCGTATGCCATCGGGCGCGATTGCCACGTGGGCGACACCATCATCGGTATCAAAGGGCGTGTCGGTTTCGAGGCGGCGGCCCCCATGCTCATTATCGGTGCGCATCGTTTTCTGGAGAAATATACGTTGAGCAAGTGGCAACAGTACTGGAAAGACCAGGTGGCCAACTGGTACGGTATGTTCCTGCACGAGAGCCAGTACCTCGAACCGGTGATGCCCGATATAGAAGCCATGCTGACCAGTTCGCAGCGTAATGTGAACGGCACGGTGACGCTCGAATTGCGTCCCTATACATTCAGCACGGTGGGAGTGGATTCACCCGACGATCTGGTGAAGAACAAGTTCGGCGAGTACGGTGAGATGCAGAAAGGATGGACGGCCGAAGATGCCAAGGGCTTTATCAAGGTCACTTCCACACCGCTGCGGCTGTATTACGCCAACCACAAGGACGAACAACGCTGATCCGCCATGAATGAATCGCGCCGATTGCGACGTCCGCGCACGGGAGCTGCCATAGGCGGTGTGTGCGCGGCGTTGGCCCGTTATTTCGATCTGGATCCTGTAGCAGTCCGGGTCGGGTATGTGTTGCTTACGTTATTCACCGCTTTTTCGGGGTGTGTGGCCTATCTCGTCATGTGGCTGATCATACCGAAAGAGGACGATTGTCAACGATATTAGTAGAATTTATGATAAAAGTAGGAATTATAGGAGGGGCCGGTTACACGGCAGGCGAACTTTGCAGGCTGTTGTTGAACCATCCCGAGGCGGAGATACGCTTTATAAACAGTACGAGCAATGCGGGCAACCGTATCACCGATGTGCACGAAGGGCTGTATGGGGAGACGGACATGGTGTTTACCGATGCACTCCCGTTTGACGAAGTGGACGTGATCTTTTTCTGCTTCGGTCACGGTAAGAGCCGCGAATTTCTGGCGGAACACGAGATTCCGGCCCATGTGAAGATCATTGACCTGGCGCAGGACTTCCGTCTGGCGGCACCGGGAAACGATTATGTGTACGGCTTGCCCGAACTGCAGCGTGAGGCCATAGCCGGCGCGCGGCATGTGGCCAATCCCGGTTGCTTCGCCACCTGCATTCAGTTGGGACTTCTTCCGTTGGCGGCCCATGGCCTGCTGAACGATGATGTGGCCGTGAATGCCATTACCGGCAGCACCGGAGCGGGAGTGAAGCCCGGAGCTACCACACATTTCAGTTGGCGTAACAATAATATGAGTGTCTACAAGCCGTTCCAGCATCAGCACGTGCCCGAGATCAAACAGTCGCTGGCCCGGTTGCAGCCCGGTTTCGACCATGCGATCGATTTCATTCCGTATCGGGGTGACTTTGCGCGGGGTATCTTCGCCACTGAGGTCGTTCGGGTGGATGAGGATCTGGCGCTGGAAAGCGTCGTGGAGATGTATAAGACTTTTTATGCCGATGCCGCCTTTACGCATTATGTAGACAAAGGCATTGACATGAAGCAGGTGGTGAATACCAACAAAGCGCTGGTGCATGTGGAGAAATACGGAAATAAACTGCTGGTGACCTCCATTATCGACAATTTGCTGAAGGGAGCTTCCGGGCAGGCCGTGCAGAACATGAACCTGATGTTCGGCATAGAAGAGAAAGCCGGGTTGCAACTGAAACCTGCGGCATTCTAATCCGCTAAAAAAGAAACGATAATATGGAACTATTTGATGTATATCCTTTGTTCGACGTGAACATCGTAAAAGGCAAAGGTTGTCAGGTATGGGATGACAAAGGACAGGAATATCTGGATTTGTACGGCGGGCACGCTGTGATCAGTATCGGACATTGCCATCCCCGCTATGTAGAAGCCCTCACTCGGCAAGTAGGCGAATTGGGGTTCTACAGTAATTCAGTGATCAACGGTTTGCAGAAGCAGTTGGCCCGTCGTTTGGGCGAGGCCTGCGGTTACGAGGACTACACGCTGTTTTTGGTTAATTCGGGTGCGGAAGCCAACGAGAACGCGTTTAAGCTGGCCAGCTTCCATACGGGGCGTACCCGTGTACTGGCTGCGTCGAAAGCCTTTCACGGTCGTACTTCGTTGGCCGTGGAAGCCACGGATAATCCCAAAATCATTGCACCGATCAACGCAAACGGGCATGTCACTTACCTCCCCCTGAACGATCTGGAGGCTTTCCGAACGGAACTGGCGAAGGGAGACGTGTGTGCGGTTATCGTGGAATGTATTCAGGGGGTGGGAGGAATCCGGCTGGCCACTCCTGCTTTCATGCAAGGGCTGCGCAAGGCCTGCGACGAGTTTGGGGCCGTGCTCATCTGCGACGAGATACAATGCGGCTACGGTCGCACGGGCAAGTTCTTTGCCCACCAACATCTGGATGTGAAACCGGATCTGATAACGGTGGCTAAAGGCATCGGCAACGGATTCCCCATGTCCGGGCTGCTCATTGCTCCGCATTTTGAAGCGGTGTACGGGCGTCTGGGCACCACGTTCGGCGGCAATCACCTGGCGTGTGCGGCGGCGCTGGCGGTACTGGATGTGATGGAGGATGAGAACTTGGTGCGGAATGCTGCCGAGACGGGACGGTACCTGATGGAACGTTTACAGGCGTTGCACTTGCCGCATGTGACGGAGGTGCGCGGTCGTGGCTTGATGATAGGAGTAGAACTCGACATTCCCTACAAGGAAGTGCGCAACCGTCTGCTTTACGAAGAGCATTGCTTCACGGGATGCAGCGGTACGAATGTGCTCCGTCTGCTGCCGCCTCTGTGTCTGAGCCGGGCCGAGGCCGACGATTTCTTGCAGCGTCTACAGCGGGTATTGGTATGATGCTGCCGCTTCCTGTATAAAAGAATAAGGAATAAAGGATGAAATTTGCTATAATCGGAGCCGGTAATATGGGCGGGGCCGTAGCACGCGGCCTTGCCCAGGGAACGCTGGTGCGTGCATCGGATATTTGTGTGGCGAACCCGAGCCGGGGAAAGCTTGATGCCTTGCGCAAGGACTGTCCCGCTTTGCGGACTACTACGGACAATCGGGAAGCGGTGCGCGATGCCGATGTGGTGTTGCTGGCTGTGAAGCCTTGGAAGGTGAAGGAGGTCGTCGACGGTATCAAGGATGGTTTGGACTATCGCAGGCAGACGGTGGCCTCGATGGTGGGCGGCTTGGGGACGGCTGAACTGGACGGCTTTCTGGCGCGTCCGGGCAGCGGCGAACTGCCTCCCGTTTATTGTATTATACCCAACACGGCTATAGCCGTAAGGAGCAGTATGACGTTCCTGACATCGGTTCGTTCTTCGGCGGAAGCCGATGCACGGATGCTGGCCGTGTTCCGGGAGTTGGGGGATGCCATGCTGGTGGAAGAACGGTTGCTGAATGCCGGTATGGTGCTGGCATCCTGCGGCATCGCTTATGCCATGCGTTACTTGCGTGCCGCAACCGAAGGCGGGGTGGAATTGGGTATGTACGCCCGCGACGCCCAGCGCATCGTGATGCAGACCATGAAAGGGGCCGTGGAGCTTCTACAGGCTACCGGCAGTCACCCGGAAGCGGAAATCGACAAGGTGACCACCCCCGGCGGACTTACTATTCGCGGATTGAATGCGATGGAGGAAAAAGGATTTACGACCAGCGTCATAGCCGGGCTGAAAGCCTCCCTCCCGACAAAACGTTGAAGACAGCCGTCGGAAAGCGAGGGCGGCGGACCGTGTATTTTCAGTCTTCCTGTGGGACGGAGGGTGCGGCGGAAAAGAGAGAGAAAGGAGAATATATGACAGCATACAGGCGAATAGCCGTGAAGATAGGCAGCAATGTGCTGACCCGGGGCGACGGTGCTCTTGATGTCACACGTATGTCGGCCTTGGTCGATCAGATGGCCGAGTTACGACGTAAGGGCGTCGAAGTGATTTTGATTTCATCGGGAGCCGTGGCCAGCGGGCGCAGCGAGTTGCAAGATAGCGTCAGGCGCAAGATGGATAGTGTGGACCGACGTCAGCTGTTTTCAGCCGTAGGGCAGGTCAAGCTCATCAACCGTTATTACGAGCTTTTTCGGGAACATCATATCCCGGTGGGGCAGGTGCTTACGATGAAGGAGAATTTCGCCACGCGGCGTCACTATCTGAATCAGCGCAATTGTATGACGGTGATGCTGGAGAACGGCATCCTGCCGATTGTGAATGAGAATGACACCATCAGCGTTACCGAACTGATGTTTACCGACAATGATGAACTCTCCGGCCTGATTGCGTCGATGATGGACGCGCAGGCGCTGATCATACTGACCAATGTGGACGGTATCTACAACGGAAAACCGGGGGCGGACGGTGTGGAGGTCATTCGCGAAGTGGCACCGGGATGCTCGTTGGACGATTATATCCAGACGGAGAAGTCGGGTTTTGGTCGAGGCGGTATGCAGACCAAATGCGGCATAGCCCGCAAGGTGGCCGACGAAGGCATCGACGTGATGATAGCCAACGGACGGCGCGACAACGTGCTTATCGACCTGCTTTTCCGGCCCGATACATTGCCCTTTACCCGTTTCCGGCCCCGTGTGGACGGCATGTCGGGCGTAAAGAAATGGATAGCCCACAGTGCGGGCTTCGCCAAAGGTGAGATCGTGTTGAACACCGCTGCCGTAGCTGTGATACGGGGCGAGCGGGCGGTAAGCCTGCTGCCGGTAGGGGTGGTGCGCATCGAGGGTGAATTTGAGAAAGACGATATTGTACGCGTGTCGTCGGTCGACGGAGAAACGGTGGGCGTGGGCCGTGTGTCCTGCGACAGCGATGAGGCCCGGCGGCAACAGGGACGTCACGACTGCAAGCCCCTTATACATTACGATTATCTGTATCTGGAATGAATGACAGGGAACTGAACGGCTGCTTTGAAGCGGCAAAAGAAGCATCCCGCTCACTGGCCTTGCTGTCCGGGAGCCGGATCAACGAGATATTGAATGCCGTGGCGCAGGAGATTGGTGCGCAGGGTGAGGCGATATTGACGGCCAATGCCGCCGATCTGGCGCGCATGGCGCCCGACGATCCCCGTTACGACCGTCTGAAGTTGACGCATGAACGGCTGGAGGGGATTGCCGGTGATATGCGGCGTGTGGCCGAATTGCCTTCACCGTTGGGACGTGTGTTGTACCATCGGGTGCTGCCCAACGGGCTGGACTTGCAGCGTGTCAGCGTTCCGTTCGGCGTGATAGGTGTGATCTACGAAGCCCGCCCCAATGTGGGTTTCGATGTGTTCTCGCTCTGTCTGAAAGCCGGAAGCGCTTGTGTGCTGAAAGGAGGAAGCGATGCCGACGATTCCAATCGTGCTATCGTTGCTCTGATTCACCGGGTGTTGGAGCACTGTGGGGTGAACCCGCAGGTGGTGACGCTATTGCCGCCCGACCGGGAAGCCACAGCCGCCCTGCTGCGTGCCCGAGGGTATGTCGACCTGATTATTCCGCGCGGCAGCAGTCGGTTGATCGATTTCGTACGCCGTAATGCTACCGTACCCGTTATCGAAACGGGAGCCGGTGTGTGTCACACCTATTTCGATCGTTCCGGTGCGACGGACAAAGGAGCCGCCATCATACACAATGCCAAAACGCGCCGTGTCAGTGTGTGCAATGCCCTCGACTGCCTGTTGATACACGAAGAACGGCTGACCGATCTGCCCGCGCTGTGCAGTTCGCTGGCGGTCGACGGAGTGACGATTTACGCCGACGAACCGGCTCGGGCCGTTTTGCAAACCCGGTATCCGACCGATCTGTTGCGACCGGCCACGTCGGAAAGCTACGGCACCGAGTTCCTGGACTATAAGATGGCCGTGAAGACGGTGGCCTCGTTCGACGAGGCTTTGGCGCATATCCGCACCTACGGCTCCGGCCACAGCGAGAGCGTCGTGACGGAGGATGCGGAGGTGGCCGAATCGTTCCTGCGCAGGGTAGATGCCGCTTGCGTGTATGTCAACGCCTCTACGGCCTTTACCGACGGCGGACAGTTCGGACTGGGAGCCGAAATCGGTATCAGCACGCAGAAACTGCATGCCCGGGGACCGATGGCACTGGAGGAGATCACAACGTACAAATGGCTCATCCGGGGCGACGGGCAGATACGAGAAAAATGAAATCTACAGATCTATACATAAAAAAGACAAGCCAATGAGAGTATTTCAGAACGTGCAGGACATCGGCCCGCTGGGACAAGCCCTGCAAGAAGCCTTCGAGATAAAGAAAGACCGTTATAAGTATCAGCAGTTGGGTAAGAACCGGACGGCGTTGCTGATTTTCTTCAACAACAGTCTGCGCACCCGCCTGAGCACACAGAAAGCGGCGCTCAATCTGGGGATGAATGTCATCGTGCTCGACGTGAACCAGGGAGCCTGGAAACTGGAGACGGAGCGCGGCGTGATTATGGACGGTGATAAAAGCGAACACCTGCTGGAGGCCATTCCCGTGATGGGGAGCTACTGCGATCTGATCGGGGTACGCTCGTTCGCCACCTTTGCCAACCGCAAGGACGATTACGAGGAAAAGGTACTGAATCAGTTTATCCGATATTCCGGTAAACCGGTGTTCTTCATGGAGAGTGCCACGGTACATCCGCTGCAAAGTTTTGCCGACCTCATCACCATCGAAGAGTACAAGAAGAAAGCCCGTCCGAAAGTAGTACTGACGTGGGCGCCCCATCCCAAGGCATTGCCGCAGGCTGTGCCCAATTCCTTTGCCCAGTGGATGAACGCTGCCGACGTGGATTTCGTCATCACGCATCCCGAGGGGTATGAGCTTGACTCGGTGTTTGCCGGAAATGCGCGGGTGGAATACGACCAGTTGAAGGCATTCGAGGGCGCCGATTTCATTTATGCCAAAAACTGGAGCTGTCCGGGTGTGACGCGCCCCGAGGCCTACGGGCAGGTGCTTAGCAAAGATATGTCGTGGACGGTGGATGCGGCCCACATGGCTGTGACCGACAATGCCTATTTCATGCACTGTCTGCCGGTTCGCCGGGGGATGATTGTCACCGACGATGTGATCGAGAGCCCGCAGTCGCTGGTGATTCCCGAGGCTGCCAACCGTGAGATCTCGGCTACGGTGGTGCTCAAGCGTATGCTTCAGGCTTTATAGAAAGGAACATCCCGTCCGATGCGTATCGGCTCGGAACGGATGAATCGTGAACCGGTGTGCGGAAAGCGGGTGAGAGGCCCGTTTCCCGCACACCGGTTTGTTTTGTGGCGTTTCCGGCGAGGGAAAAACGGCGGGACTTCCTGTAAAAGAAACGCCACCGGCATGGGAATTTCGGTTCAAGACTTGATTTGTACGGAACATGCCGTGTTGGGTACACTTCAAACGGTCGTGTGTGTAAATCAAGTCTTTGTGTTAACTTGCCGGGCCGATACCGCAGGTTTAGAACGTGCTTTGCGTGGGTTTGGCCGGTGGATCGGGGTAATTGATAAAGAGCAGATACACGCCCTGCCCTCGTACCGTAAACCTGTCCGCCACCGCCTCGTTCAGGGTCCCCTGCCACCAGTTCGTGAAATCGCTGAGCGGATAGCGCAACCCTTCGGCCCGCAGGCCGGTGGCTCCGAAATTGAAGATGGAAATCTGTGTCCCCGCCGGGCAACCTACGACGGTTTCTCCTTCACAGGGGATGAATACGCCGTGGTCCGTATACATGCGGGCTTCTATGCCTTGTTTCAGGTAATCGATCAGCAGGCTGATGTTGCCCAGTGTGTGATCCTCCCGATGGCCGGTGGCTCCTACGATGGCGATGCGCCTGAATCCTTTCTCCTGCAAGTATTTCACGGCTTTGGTCTGGTCGTTGGTATCCTGGTCGGCGTAGTGCCGGAGCAGGGAGGCACAGGCCTGCCGGTTTTTTTCGGACAGCGAGTCGCCGTCGCCTACGATGCGCCACGGGAGATGGCCTTCGGCCAGATAGCGGTCGGCGGCGCCGTCACAGCATACTACGTGTGTGCTCTCCTGCAACCATCGTCGGGCTATCGGATGGCAGGGATAGTCGCCGGCTCCCAGAATGACCGCCTCGGGTGAGAAATCCGTAAGAGTTATCATATTGCTTTTTTTATTAATTGTTTCCATTTTCTGTAGCCCAGTACGGCGATGATGGTGTAGATGCCGTAAAGGACAGCGGTAAAATACAACGCTTTGTATACATAAAGTCCGCAGCTCACTGCGTCTACCCCTATCCAGACTAACCATTGCTCCACGTATTTACGGGCGAGCATCCACATCGCCACGATGCTCAGGGCCGTGGTGAAACTGTCGAGCCAAGGCACGTTGCTGTCGGTGAAACGGATCAACAGACCGGCAATGCCGAACAGTAGCAGGACGGATAACAGGAGCAGCCGACCGTATAGCCGTTTCGGTGTGCGGGTGGGAATGATGACGTTTTCGGAGACTGTCTGTGTCGTATGTCCGCGTCCCATCCAGCAATACAGACCGTAGAAAGATGCGAGGAGGTAGTAGACGTTGATGCCGAAATCGGCATACAGTCCGGCCCGGTAATAGACGAACAGATAGATGGCCGGCATGATGAGGCCGGCTATCCACAGGTAGATACTGGCCCGGTATTCGAGCCAGAGGTAAGCGATGCCTGTCAGTGTTCCGATGAGTTCCAGATAATTCATAAAGATAAGTTTGAGATTCAGAAGGCGAAGGTTACATGGCTCAATACGTGTGTGCCCGCTTGTGCGGCATATCCCGTATAGTTGTTGCGTCGGTCGGGTGTGTCGGTATAATCGCTGGATGCCCATCCGTTATTTTCGTATTCCTCGTTGAAGAGGTTGTATACGGAGCATCCCACAGTGACCTTTTTCAGCAGGCGCGGTGTGAATGTATAGCTTATGTGCAGATTGCTTACGAAGTAGGCGTCGAGCCGGTGTGCCCGGATATCGGCGTTGCTCATGTACTGGCGTCCTACGTATTGTGATTGCAGGGACGCTTCCCAGCCTCGGAAGCAATATTCAAAGCGGTTGTTCAGAATCACATCCGGTGAGAAGGCCAGACGGGTGTCTCCGTGGGCGATTCTTACGGCGGGCAGGCTGTTTCCTTGATGATCGGTGCCATACAGCGTTTCTACAAAGTCGCGGGTGCGGTTTCGGCTCAGGGCGGCATTGGCCTCCCATGTCAGTCCGCATGCCAGTTTCGTCCCGGCGGTGAGTTCGATTCCCAGGCGGTAACTGTGGGGTATGTTGGCGGCGACCGGTTCGCCGATTTCGTTGAGTTCGCCGGTGAGTACCAGTTGGTTTTTGTAGTCCATGTAATACAGATTGACACCGGCATGAAAACGTCGTCCGGCATAGTTGTAGCCCGTTTCGTAATCAAACAGGCGCTCGCTGCACGGATGCTTTTCAAAATAACCGTCGGTGTAGTTGTTACGGGTCGGTTCTTTGTGGGCTACTCCGAACGAGGCGTAGGCGGAGTGCCGGCTTTTTTGCCAGCTTATTCCGGTTTTGGGGTTGAGGAAATCGAATGTTTTGTTGACGGACAGTTGTCGGGGTGCGTCGTCGTAGCGTTTGTCGTCGGTACCGTCGATCCGGTAGTTGATATGCCGATATTGCAGGTCGGCGTATGCGCTCCAGCCTTTTATGGGTTCATAGTCGGCTTTCAGATAGATGTTGCCGTCGTTTTTGACGCCTCGGTTACGGTAATATTCGTTGTCTGGGTCCGGGTTTCCGACGGCGCTGCGGGTCCAGATCACTTTCCCGAAGTGATTGCCCTCGTACCGGTTGAAACCGCCGCCCAGCGATGCAGTCAGCCGTCTGCGTGTATAGTTCACGGCAGCAACGGCTCCCCCAAATCCGTTTTTCATGGCTTTACGGCGGACGAGGTCGGTCTGGCTGACTGCCTCTCCGTTACATTCGAATGGTGCCAGACCGTAAGCGGCAAGGCTGCCGTCGGGTTTGTATTCCTGATAATAGCCGTCTCCCTGCGTGTAGTGCAGTCCCGTGCTCAGCGTCCATCCGGGGGCGGGCGCGTGGTTGACGAGCAGTTGGTAATGTGTCTGTATGTAGTTGTCCGTCTGGTCGTCATAGAAATGCTCCTGCCCGTGTTCGTCGGTGTACATATAGCCGCACGAATTGTAACGTCGGCTGTTGTGCGCCTCCATCTCTTCACGGCTGGCATAATTCCAGGCATGATAGGTGCGTTCCTTGCCGCCGAATGCAATCAGTTTCACCGATGTGGTTCCGGCGTAATAGCCGCCTTGCAGATAGTAGGAATATAGATCTGCGGAAGCCCGGTCGATGTAACCGTCGGTGCCGATGTTCGACAGACGTGCCTGGAATGCCCAATGGTCGCGGAGTAAGCCGGAGCCTATTTTGAACGTCTCTTTGTGTGTGTGGAACGAACCGTAGGAACCGCTGAATTCGGCATAGGCGACAGGTGTCAGTTCGGTGGTGGTCATGTTGATATTGGCACCGAAGGCTCCGGCGCCGTTGGTGGAAGTGCCGGTTCCCCGTTGCACTTGTACGTCCTTGATGGAGGAGGCCAGATCCGGCATGTTCACCCAAAACACATTATGGCTTTCGGCATCGTTGACGGGGATGCCGTTTACGGTCACGTTGATACGGCTTCCATCGGTGCCTCTCACGCGTAGTGTCGTGTATCCGATTCCTCCTCCGGCATCGCTGGTGGTAAGAGCGCCGGGTGTGGTACTCAGCAGATAAGGCAAGTCCTGTCCGAAGTTGGTCTTTCTGATTTCTTCCCGCCCCAGATTCGTGAAAGCCACCGGAGTGGAACTTGTTGCGCGTGTAGACTGTACTTCGACTTCCTGTAGATGTACGCTTTGTAACGTGTCGGATGGAAGTGATCCGGCCCCCATGACGGATGCGGCCGTCTTCAGTGTGAGGACGGCTGTTCCGAATACTCGGTTGAAACTCATGTTCGTAAAAAAGATAGTTTTCGTCATTTTGCAAATTCTCTACGCCGGCATTGTCCGGTTCAGATGATAAGGGTATGTTCTCAGCCCGTTGTTTTGAGGCACCCCTGCATAGCCCGATAGGAGGCTGTCAAAGTCCGATTTCTCCGCTGCCTATGCAGCGTTCCGCTTTTTCGTCATAGATAACGCCGAATTGTCCGGGGGCGATCCCCTGAATGGGGCGTGAACTGTTTATCAGCGCGCTCTTTCCGTCGAATGAAAGCGTTCCTTCCGTAAGCCTGTCGGTGTGGCGGATCTTGAAGTGTATGTGCTGTTCCGATGGTCCTTCCCGCCAGGGATTTTCGGTGATGAAGTGGAGGTCCGGCAAACGGAACGTACAGTTCTCATCTGGGCTCATGCCATTGCTGTGAGATACATAGACTACGTTGTTTTCGATGTCTTTCTTCACCACAAACCAAGGCCCTCCACCCAGTCTCAGCCCTTTGCGCTGTCCGATGGTATGGAACCAATGGCCGCAGTGCATGCCGATGTGCCGGCCTGTTTCCCATTCTATCACCTCCCCGTTTTTTTCTCCCAGCAGGCGTCGGATGAAATCGTTGTAGTTGATTTTCCCTAAGAAACAGATGCCTTGGCTGTCTTTCCTGCGGGCGCTCGGCAGCCGATGGCGGGCAGCGATGTCACGCACCTCGCTCTTCATCAGGTGGCCTATGGGGAATTGTAATTTGTTGATTTGGCGGTTGTCCAGCTGAGCCAGAAAGTCGGTCTGATCCTTTACCGGATCTTTGGCCGTGCAGAGCCAGCGCTTGCCGTTGATGGTGCGCAGGGTGGCATAATGTCCGGTTGCTATGGTGTCGTACCGGTAGCCGGCAACCTGTTCGAAACAGCCGAATTTGATGAGTTTGTTGCACATGACATCAGGGTTGGGGGTAAGTCCGCAACGGGCTTGTTTTACAACATAGTCCACCACGTTTTCCCAATATTCCTTCTGAAGATCCACAACCTCGAAATTCAGACCGTAGATCCGGGCCGTGGCTTTCGACAGTTCAATGTCTTCTTCAGCCGTGCAAGTCAGTACGTCGCCCTCCATACCTATCTTTATATAATAGAGGTCGGGCTTATATCCTTGCTCGCATAACAGGTGTACGGCTACGGCGCTGTCTACTCCTCCCGATATGAGTGCTGCTATGTTCATGACATCCGTTTGAAAGATGATTTGATAATGGCTGCAAAGTTATAGCAAAAAAAACAATCCCGAAATACCGCAAACAGGGTATTTCGGGAGAAAAGACAGGTTCGGAATGCGAACTGTCGTTATTCCATAGAAGCGTAGGCCGCCTGCAACTGTTGCATGGCCTGTTCCAGAGTATGGCGGGGACATCCCACATTGAGGCGCATGAATCCTTTGCCGCCGGGCCCGAACAGGGTGCCGCTGTTGAGGGCAAGATGAGCCTTGTCGGCAAAGAAATGTTCCAGCTCCTCTTGCGTGCCGAAACCCAGTCCCCGGCAATCCAGAAAGACGAGGAACGAGGCCTGCGGTCGGATGGGGCGGATGGCCGGAAGGTGGTTTTGCAGGAATTGCTCCACGTAGTCGATGTTGCTCTGCACGTAGTCCAGCATCTGTCTTTTCCATTCCTCGCCCTGTGTGTAGGCGGCCTCCACGCACGGGAATGCAAAGACGTTGCCTAGGTCCATGTCGCTTTGTTCGACATAGTGGAAGTATCGCCGGCGCAGTGCTTCGTCGAAGACCAGCGCATGGGCGGCCACGATGCCCGGCATGTTGAACGTTTTGGTGGGGGATTGCAGGGTGATGCTGATGCGGCGGGCTGTTTCGCTTACCGATGCGAAAGGAATGTGCTTCCGGTCGCCCAGCAGCATATCGCAATGAATTTCGTCCGATACGACCGTGACGCCGTGCGCCGCCGCTATCTCGGCTACCCGGCGCAGCACTTCTGCCGGCCATACGATGCCGCCGGGGTTGTGCGGGTTGCAGAGTATCATCATCCGGCAACCTTCGATGCGGCGGTCCAGGTCGTCCAGATCCATTTCGAACGTGCCGTTGTTCCACCGGAGCGGGCTGTTGACGATGATGCGTTCCGAAGCCTCGGGCACGAAAGCGAACGGATGATATACGGGTTGCTGGATAAGGATGCGGTCGCCTTTTTCCGTCAAGGCCTGCAGAGCCAGATAGATACCCGATACCACGCCCGGTACATACTTGATTTCTTCCTTGCGCACGGCAATACCGTATTGTTTGCGGTTCCATTCCGTGATGGCCCGGAAATAGCCTTCGTGCGGACAGGTATAGCCGAGAACCTCATGCTCCAGCCGTTGCTTGAGCGTTTCGATGATGAAAGGCGGTGTGCGGAAGTCCATGTCGGCTACCCAAAGCGGGAGCAGATCGGTGCGTCCCCAGAAACGTTCCAGTTCCATCCATTTTAGGGCATGGGTGGCGGAGCGGTCGATGTGTTCGTCAAAATTGTAATTCATGTTTGTTGGTTTGGAAATGAATTTTTGTCAGACAGCGTGTCCTTCCTTGTTGCAAGGCGGTACGGTTTTCTCTATGGGACAAAGGTATAAAAATGTGTTGTATTTGCGGTGGGACGGAAGATAAAAAATGAGGTATGTACGTATATTGTGTTATCTTGTCGGGAAAACGGCGGTTCAGGGAGGGACAAACATTGAAGTCGTGCGCTACGGGCATGATTTTTGGGCCCCTTGCATGCGGCCGTATCTGTCCTCGTGCTTCTTTTCGGGAATCGGGTTGCCCTTTTTCGATAACGGGCAGTGAATACGAATGTGCCGCCCGAGAAATTAGAAATTCTCGGGCGGCACATGGTGAAATGTTCGTTATTCGGTTGCTGCTGCAAGGCGGTTGCGGATCTCTCTGTTGGGACGAATCCCTATCCGCAGTGCCGGTTCTGTCTTGAAGTGGAGGAGGAGGCTGTGCCCGCTTCCTGTCTCAATAGATAAAGTCCCACGTCTTAAGGCCGGCAGGTGTCGGGACGGTCAGCCACAGACTGTCGCCGGGAGCCGCTTCCGGTAATGACTTCAGCCACAGACTGGCATAGAGAGTCTCGCTGTAGGACTCGGGGTCACCGTTTTGTCCGTGGTGGAGCGACAGATACCAGTGTTTTCGGTGGTTGCGTTCTTTCAGTGAGTCTATTCTGTAGCCCCAGTACTGCGTGCCACCTTGTGTACGGGGAGACAGCATCAGATTGATATATTCGCCTCCTCGCCAGACGCTTACCGCCCGTATAGGGTCTGTCCGTTGCGGTATGGCGGTGGAATCGCGCAGGAGGCGTACGCTGCGCAGCGTGGCCAGTCGCGCCCTGCGTTCCTTGCCGCTGCTTGTTGTCTCTACGTAGCCGCACAGTCCCCGGTAGACGGCCAGCGGAGAATATCCCTGTCGGGGATTGGTCAGGTAAAAACAGTCGCCGTTGTCGGTCAGAATACGTTCCACGGCACCGTTTCCGTCGGTGTGCATGTCGGCCATTTCTGTCACGACGGACGGGTACGGTGTGCCCGTTTCGTCATCGTCGTTGCAGGCGGTGAGCGCCAATAAGAAAACAACGGCTGTCAGTCCGTAAAAGCCATGCCGTTTCATGCGCGGTCCGTATGAAGGGAGTGTGGGGTATCCGTCTCTTCTGTTTGGCTTTGTGCGGCTCTTTGGTTGAAGACCGGATTGGCATACATGGTGAGCATCCGTTCGCGCAGGAAATCGTAGTCCGGGTGTTCCATTTCTATTTTCTTCATCTGCCCCTGCAGATAGGTTTCGAAGCGGTCGGCATCGTCGGTCGTGTAGCGGTCGGTATATTCACGGGTACCCTGTAACAGATCGGCGGCTACATAATTGCCCGGATACAGGCGGTAGTTGCGATGTATCTCACTGTCGATGTGAGTGGCAATGCGGGTGAATATTTCTGTTTTCGGGGTGTTGGGATCCAAGGTCCCAAGCCACTCGTCCAGGCATGTGCCCGTCTGAAAGTGGATGCGCCCTTTGTAACCGTACAGTCCGATGCGCATGTTGTCCAGGTCATCCTGCTGGCTTTTGCGGAAACCGCGCACATCGCGTTTCATCTGGAACTCTTTCGCTTTCAGATAGTCGCAGGGGTCGTATTCGTACGAGATGGCGGTGGGGACGATATGCAGCGCCTGCAAGCGCTCCGTTATGCTTCCTTCACCGCCCATTGCCATCATCTTCAATACGGAATCCTGTGTGCGGTCGTTGGAGTCTTTAGCCCGTCCCTCGCGTTGGGCTATCCAGATGTTTTCCCGCTTTTGTCCGACGGCGAAGTGCATGTAGCGCCCCAGCCGTGAACTGGACAGGAGCATCTGCCGCATGGTCAGGGCACGTTGTACGATAAAGGCTTTGTTCACCCGTACAAGTTTCTTTATCCAGGGCATGATCAACAGGTTATCGCCGATGGCTATTTCTACCGTCGTGGGAAAGTGTTGTTCTATCAGCAGGATGGAAAGGAATGCCGAATCAAGGATGATGTCGCGGTGATTGCTGATGAACGTGTAGCGGTTCGTCTGCGGATCCGGCAGGGAAGAGGCATCCAAGTCCAGTCCGTCGGAACAGTTTGCAGCCAGCTCGCGGAGCAAAGGGTGGCAGAAGCGGGTCTGTACGTCCAGGTTGGTGGTGCATGCACGCAGTTGGCATGCGAACCTCTCGTAAGGCACTTTCGGCATTACGGTTTCGATGACGGATTTGAAAGCCGGATCGGCAATCAGCTCATCGAATACGACCGGCAACTCTTCGGGGCTGTACGGACGTATTTCGTCAAATTCGGCAGGTATGTTCATGGTATCAGGGATTAAGTTTGTTTTCGATGATGTCCGTCAGTACATCTTTGATGTCAAGACCGGCGGCACGTATCTGCTGCGGGATAAAACTGGTGGCTGTCATGCCGGGAGTGGTGTTTATCTCCAACATGTTGATTCTCTCGGTGGGGTTTCCCTCCGGGGATGTTCCGGGGGTGATGATATAGTCGATACGTATGATGCCCGAGCACCCCAGAATATCATAGATGGTAGAAGTGATGAGACGTACACGTTCGGCAGTCTCTTCCTTGAGGCGGGCCGGTGTGATTTCTTTCACCTGACCGTTGTATTTGGCATCGTAGTCGAAAAATTCATTGTCTGTAACAACTTCGGTGATGGGGAATACCACGTCTCTCTGCCGGGTCTTGTAACAACCGCAGGTGATTTCCGTTCCCTGCATGAAAGCTTCGATCATGACTTCGTGGCTTTCGTGCATGGCTTTGTCAATGGCCGGTCGCAACTGTTCGATGGTCTTCACTTTCGTGACGCCGAAGCTGGAGCCGCCGGCATTGGGCTTTACGAAGCAAGGCAATCCGATCTTCTCGACCACTTCAGCGTCGGTTACCAGATGCTCAAAGCCTTTGCGTACGACCAGGCTTTCGCTGACGCTCACTCCGAAACTTTTCAGATACTGATTCAGCGTGAATTTGTTGAAAGTAAGGGCTTCTACCAATACGTCGCTGGTGGAATAGGGTATGCGGAGCAGATCGAAGTAACCTTGTATGATACCGTTCTCGCCCGGAGTACCGTGGATGGTGATGTAGGCGAAGTCGGGCTTTATCCGGGTATCGCCGTCAAGGAAAGTGAAGTCGTTGCGGTCTACGGTCGACTTGCTTCCGTCGGCCAGACGGGCTTCCCAGCATAGACCTTTTACTTCAACGACGTAAATGTTGTACTTCTCTGCGTCAAGGAAAGAATAAATGCCTTCGGCGCTTTTTAGGGAAACGCCGTATTCGGAGGAGTCTCCGCCGGCTATGATTGCAATTGTCTTTTTCATTTGTCTATAGATATAATCAGTGGATTTGTTGATGTCAGTCATGTTCGCGCCCGGCGATGTAAGTGCGCCAACGGTTCAGCAGGCCGCTCATGTCGGCAGGAATCTCCGATGTGAAGAACATCTCTTGACCGGTGCGGGGATGAACGAATCCCAGCGTGCGGGCGTGAAGTGCCTGTCGCGGACAGCATTCGAAGCAGTTGGCGATGAATTGTTTGTATTTACTGAACTGCGTACCCCGTAGAATCTCATTACCGCCGTACCGTTCGTCGTTGAACAGCGTGTGTCCGATGTGTTTCATGTGTACACGGATCTGGTGCGTACGTCCGGTTTCCAGGATGCACTCCACCCATGTCACGTAACCGAAACGTTCCAATACGCGGTAGTGCGTCACGGCATGTTTTCCCGTATCGGAGTCCGGGGGGAACACCGCCATTTGCATACGGTCTTTCGGGTTGCGGGCGATATTGCCTTCTATGCGCCCTTCTTCTTCCGTGAAGTTCCCCCATACCAAGGCATTGTATTGCCGTTTGGTTGTTTTCTCGAAAAACTGTCGGCACAGATGTGTTTTGGCTTCCGGGGTCTTGGCGGCCACAAGCAGACCGGATGTATCCTTGTCGATGCGGTGCACCAGCCCCACTTGCGGGTCGTTAGGATCATAATTCGGGTGGTCTTTCAAGTGCCAGGCTATGGCATTTACGAGTGTGCCCGTGTAGTTTCCGCATCCCGGATGCACCACCAAGCCCGCCGGTTTGTCAATGACAAGCAGGTCATCGTCTTCGTAAACGATGCGCAAGGGAATGTCTTCCGGTATGATCTCGTTCTCGTATTTGGGATGATCGAGTACCAGCGTCACCACATCCAAAGGCTTCACCCGATAATTGCTTTTCACGGGGGTGCCGTTCACCCGTATGAAACCATGCTCAGCTGCTTTTTGCAGTCGGTTGCGCGAAGTGTTGAACAGATGCTCCATCAGAAATTTGTCGATGCGCATCAGCGTTTGCCCTTTGTCGGCTACCACCCGATGGTGTTCGTACAAAGGTACAAGTGTCTCGTCGGTGTCGTCATCCATCTCATCGGCCTGTTCCGGGGAGGATAAGGAGCCGAGAAAACCGTTCAGATCGTCGTCAATGGTTGTCATAAAGCTTATAGTTCGGAGGGTGTATCTTCGGTTTGTCCCAGTTCGGAGGGGAGGATGGTGTTTTCGGCCTCTGCCGCTTCTGCTTCGTCCTCCTCGTCAAGAAACAAATCATCGTGGCCTATGCCAACCTGTAGTGTGATCGGTATGTCGATGGGTACGCGCATGCCGGTGTATACGCTGCGTCCCCCGCTTTTCACTCCGTACACCCAATCTCTTTCGCCTTCGACGGCTTCGATCGGCCCTAATTTGAATCCCAGTGCTTTCAGCCGGGCTTCGGCTTCGCGCAGCGAGCAGTTGTCGGCGATGTCGGGTATGGCCCGGGTGGGGGTGTGGAGAGCGTTTATCGTAAGGTATATTTCCCGTCCTGATTTTACTTGATTACCGGCGGCCGGCGTCTGTTCCAGGACGGTGCCGGGCGGCAGCGAGCGATTGTAGCTGGAATCTATGACGGTGGCTGCCAGTTGTTTCCCGGTTAATACATTTTGTGCCTGGCTCACTGTCATGCCTTTTACGTTTGGCACGGAGATACTTTCGCCGTGTCGGGTGTAGCGTTCCAATCCTCTCCATAGAAGAAACGCCAGTGCGGCCAGCACAAGCAGCATGGCCAGAAAATTGCCCCATAGCAGGGGGCTGAATATTTTTTTGAAGAAGTTTTTTATGCTCATATTGCACGTAATGGTTCCGTTCAGGCTTCAAAGATAACAATAAAAAACAAAAAAGAAGTAAGGAACTCCCTACTTCTTTTTTGTTTTCGTATGAGAAAACGATGGTTTTTATTTTCCGTGCTTTTCATCGGAAACCGTCAGTTTCTTACGGCCTTTTGCGCGGCGTGAAGCCAATACTCTGCGACCGTTTGCCGTAGTCATGCGCTGACGAAAACCATGTTTGTTCTTTCTCTTTCTGTTGTGGGGTTGAAATGTTCTTTTCATTGTTATATAGCTTTTTATTGTAATTCGTCTCTAATCGGGGTGCAAAAATAGGCACTTTTTTTTAATAAAGCAAGAGGATAAATCATTTTTGCAAGGAAGTTTGATGTTTTTTTCTAAAAATCAATTAACTTTGCACCTCAAAGTTGCAAAACCTGTACAAATAAGAAGATACATTATTATAACAAAGATTTTATGATCAATTCTCAAGACATCAAAAAAGGAACGTGCATCCGTATGGATGGGAAACTCTATTTTTGTATTGATTTCCTTCATGTAAAGCCGGGAAAAGGTAACACAATTATGCGTACCACGCTCAAAGACGTGGTGTCGGGCAACGTATTGGAGCGTCGTTTCAACATCGGTGAAAAACTGGAAGATGTGCGCGTGGAGCGTCGTCCCTACCAGTTTCTGTATAAAGAAGGTGAAGATTTTATCTTTATGAATCAGGAGACATTCGAGCAGATTCCCATCGACAAGGATTTGATTAACGGTGTGGATTTCATGAAAGAAGGCGAAGTGGTAGAAGTGGTTACCGATGCTTCCACCGAGACGGTGCTTTATGCAGATGTTCCGGTAAAGGTAGTGTTGCAGATCACTTATACGGAACCGGGTCTGAAAGGCGATACGGCAACCAATACTACGAAGCCGGCCAAGGTGGAGACCGGTGCGGAGATCCGTGTACCTCTTTTTATCAACGAAGGTGAGATGGTAGAGGTAGACACGCGCGACGGCTCTTATCTGGGTCGCGTGAAATAAGCGCGAAAGTCCCTAGGGCAGATAAAAAAAGAATAATAAGTCCGGCAACGGACTTATTATTCTTTTTTTTTATATCTTTGCTTCGCCTGGGGCAGGTGCTCCGGTGCCCGTCTGATGCTTGTTGTCCTGCGGGAGACAACGTGTTTGTTTACATGCGAAAGATATGAGATATTCCTTGATAATCCCGGTATATAACCGGCCCGATGAAGTGGACGAGTTGCTCGAAAGCCTATTGAAGCAACGCTTTAAGGATTTTGAAGTGGTCGTCGTGGAAGACGGTTCCTCCCGGCCCTGCGAAGAGGTAGTCCGGCGTTATGCCGGAAAGCTGGACCTGCATTATCATGCGAAGGAGAACTCCGGGCCGGGGCAGAGCCGCAACTACGGAGCGGAGCGGAGCAGGGGAGAATATCTGATTATCCTGGATTCCGACTGTGTGCTGCCCGATGGCTATCTGGAGGCGGTGGAGGCGGAACTGAAGCGTTTGCCGGCCGATGCTTTCGGCGGTCCCGACCGTGCGCACGATTCCTTTACCCCCGTGCAGAAAGCGATTAATTATTCCATGACTTCTTTTTTCACTACCGGAGGCATACGGGGAGGGAAGAAGAAACTGGATAAGTTCTATCCGCGTTCGTTCAACATGGGTATCCGCAGCGAGGTTTATGCCCGCCTGGGAGGCTTTTCGCGGATGCGCTTCGGCGAGGACATTGATTTCAGCATCCGTATTTTCCGTGCCGGTTGTTCCTGCCGCCTTTTTCCCGAGGCGTGGGTGTGGCATAAGCGCCGCACCGATCTGAAGAAATTTTTCAAGCAAGTGCACAATTCCGGTATTGCCCGTATCAATCTTTATAAAAAATACCCCGATTCTTTAAAAGCGGTGCATCTGTTGCCGGCTGTTTTTACGGTCGGGACCGTTTGTCTGCTCCTGTTGGCCCTGTGCGGTGGACTGGGCAGCGTGTGGATCTGGCAGATAGAGCACGGCTACCCGTATGCGCCTGAGGCGGGAAGCCTGTTGCCCTACAAATCTTTGTTTACGGCCCTGTTGGGCATCTCCTTGCTGCCTTTGCTGCTGTTTGCTTTGCTGATAGGCATCGATGCGTCGCGTCAGACACGCAGCTTGCGTATCGGATGTCTTTCCGTTGCCGCCGCTTTTATTCAGTTGACGGGTTACGGCAGCGGTTTTCTGCGGGCCTGGTGGCAGCGTTGTGTGCTCGGGAAGGACGAGTTTTTCGCTTATGCCCATAATTTCTACAAGTAGTCGGTGGAAGGGAGCAAATTGAATATCAACCAATGGGCCGAGGAAGACCGTCCGAGGGAGAAACTGGCCCGGAAAGGCGCCGCTTCGTTGTCGAATGCCGAGCTGTTGGCCATTCTTATCGGTTCGGGCAACGGTGAGGAGTCGGCTGTGGATCTGATGCGGCGTCTGTTGGCCGATTGTGATAACCGGTTGCGCAGTCTGGGGAAGAAATCGTTGCCCGATCTGATCCGCTGCGATGTGCGGACCGACCCGCAAACGGGAGTGAGAAAGCGCGTTCGCCCCTACAAGGGACTGGCCGAGGCTAAGGCCGTCACCCTGTTGGCGGCCTGTGAACTGGGGCGCCGTTGGGCGTCGGAGGAGACGGTGGAGTGTGCGCAGATACGCAGCAGTGTGGATCTGTACAATTATTTCGCTCCCTTCATGCAACATCTGGGGCACGAGGAATGCCATGTGCTGTTGCTGAACCAGGCTTGCCGGGTGGTGAGATGCCTGCCTATCGGTCGGGGCGGTTTCACGTCGACGACGGTGGACATCCGGTTGGTCATACGTGAAGCGTTAATGCATCAGGCGCCGGTGGTGGCTTTGTGTCACAATCACCCCTCGGGCAA